>Ga0075431_100007198_pt1 | contig 11067 bp, 13 predicted proteins | sample RhiMetdeltSRZDD5_FD_75297 | JGI IMG/M metagenome (GOLD analysis project Ga0075431, IMG submission 75297) | Populus rhizosphere microbial communities from Tennessee, USA - Rhizosphere MetaG P. deltoides SRZDD5 | ecosystem: Host-associated > Plants > Roots > Rhizosphere > Soil | place: USA...
CGATCACTCGAACCTGACGAGAGCGCGCGATCGACGATCGCGTTCACGCAGTCGAGATGCCGGTAGGCACGCACACGCCAGAGCCAGCGTGTGTCGGAATAGTCAGGATCCGGTTGCGGCGCGCAGGCCGGTTCCTCGGTGGGGCTGGTCACCGGCGGCACATAAGCGCCGGTCAGCGCAGGCACGGCGAACGCCGTGGCCAGCGCGATCAACGTCAGTCGAACGCGCGACATCGTCATCCTCCAGTGCGGCGTGGGGCCGGCATACCGGCCCCTGCCCGGGCTGTCGTCTTAGGCTGTCGTGAGCTGCTTCTGCTGCGGTGTTTCCGCGGCAACACCCTCGATCTGAACGCGGCGCGGCTTCACGCTCTCTTTGAGCGGAATCATCAGCACGAGCATGCCGTGCTTGTGCGTCGCGCGAATGCCATCGAGATCGAGAATCCTCGGCACCGTCATCGTCTGCTCCCACTGCGTGGAGCCGTCGTTGCGGCCGCCGTTCTGCTCGGCGCGAACGGCGATGGTATTGCCGGCCACTTCGAGCGTGACGTTCGCCGGGTCGATGCCGGGCATCGGGATCTCGACCCGCCAGCTGTCTTCGGCGGTGTGGACCTGGAATGGATAGGTGGGCGTGGAACGGACAGGACCAACGGGGGCGTCGCTCAGGAACTGATTGAAGAACCGATCAGCTTCACGCTGGAAATCGAAGATGTCCTCGAATGGGCTCCGACGAATTTGACCAAACATCTTGACCCTCCTCTAAATCCTCCTGAATCGAGGTTTTATCAAATGACTATTTCGATGTCAAGTAATATGACTTCACTATACTCACATATGAGCTTGGTGAATCGGGAACTGACCTGTCAGTAATCGGGCTTAGAATCTGTTCCCCATGAGCCACTCAATTTTCCGCGCGAGCGCGTTGGTACTGGCGAGTCTCGCCGCGACCGCAGGCCTCTCGGCCCATCACTCATTCGGCGTTGCCTTTGACGCCACCAAGTCGGTGATGTTGACCGGCGTGATCACGAAGATCGCGTGGACCAATCCACACACGCATGTCTGGGTGGATGTGAAGGACGCGAACGGACAGGTCGTGAACTGGACGCTCGAGGGCTATCCGCCGAACGTGCTCGAGCGAACCGGCTGGAAGAAGGACGTGACCCTCAAAGTTGGCGACACGCTTTCGTTCTTCGGATGGCGCGCCCGCGACGGATCGCCGTACGCGCATCTGCGTGAAGCGACGCTGGCGGACGGCAAGAAGCTGTTCTTCGGTCCACCGGCAGGAACCGGTGAAGGGCCGGCGACGGTTCGATGAGGAACATGGAGATGCGCACTGCGTTCCTGCTGATTCCGTGCGTGCTCGTCGCCTCGCTGGCCGGCGCGCAAACCGCGAACGTGCAACCCACGCCGAAGACCGCCGACGGCAAACCCGACCTGACCGGCGTGTATCAGGCCAGCCCGCGTCGAGGCGGCTGGGATGCCGAAGCGCCCGGAGACGAACCGGGCGTGCCCGCACCACGCACCGCGGTCAGCATCAGCCAGACAGCGTCGGACCCGATCCCGTTCACGCCAGAGGCACGTGCTCGCGCGCAAGAGATTCTCAATCAGCGCAGCATCGACGACCCGACGAGCCGCTGCCTCTTCGCGGCCTCGCCGCGCATTACTGGCGTCGGCCTGTTCCCCGTTCAGTTCGTCCAGACGCCGGCGCAGATGATCATCCTCTACGAGTACATGTGGACGCATCGCGTGATCCCGATTGGCGCGAAGCACGCCGACGACGTCTCGCCAAGCTTCATGGGGGATTCGGTGGGACGCTGGGAAGGCAATACGTTCGTCGTGGATGTCATCGGCTTCAAGCCAGGCATCTGGCTGACTGGTGGTCTCGTCACGAGCGACGCCCTGCACCTGACGGAGCGCTATACCCGCGTCGATCGCGATCAGCTCAATTACGAAGTGACGATCGAAGATCCCACCGTGCTCACCAAACCGTTCACGCAGCGAACGACGTTGATGCTGCGCGAAGGCACGCGGCTACGGGAGTACTCCTGCGCCGAAAACAACATGGACCCCACGGTCTACGAGAAGATGCTCAAGGATCCCGCGGCGTCGAAGTCGTTCATCCGGGGGAAATAACGGTCCTTGGTCCTTGGTCCTTGGTACATGGTCCGTCCTAGGTGCCTGGTCCGTCCTTCGTCCGAGGTCCTTGGTCCGTCCTTGATCCCGGTCCTCCGTCCTCATGGCACAGCACATGCTCCTGCACCGTGCATGGCTGGTGTCTATCGATTCGAGGACCTTCGGGTATGGCAGGCTGCAAAACGACAGTGTGATCTTGTCGGCGCGCTGATAAATCGGCCTGCATTTCGCCGTGACCAACAGATATCGGAACACATGAACGACGCGGCGCTCTCGGTGATGTTCAACATCAGTGAGGGATTTCTGCGACGTCGCGACAAAGAGACATCGCAGTTTTTGCGATACGCCTTCGCCTCGAACGGCGAACTGAAAGCCGGCTACTACGCAGCGGAGAGCCGCAAGTACCTCGGCTCCGTCGAAGCAACCGACCTGATCGCACTGAACGAGAGCATCGCCAGGATGCTTCGGCGGTGGCAGGCAACCTTGGACGTTCGAGAGAAAAGTCCCGATCACCAACGACGGACCAAGAACCAACGACGGACCAAGAACCAAGAACGGACGAAGAACCAAGGACGGACCAGGGACCAAGGACGGACCAAGGACCAAGGACGGACCAAGGACCAAGGACGGACCGAGGACCAAGGACGGACCAAGACCTAAGGACCAAGCACCAAGGACTTCTCTAAGCAGCACGCCCCAGCAGTTGCTGAACAGTGTCGCTGAAAGTGGAGAGCTCGAAGGGCTTGACCAGACACGGCTCGCCCGCGGCATGCGCGGCATCGAGCAGCGGGTGGTCGGCGTAGCCCGACATCAGCAGCACCTTCACGCCGGGTACGCGCTGCCGCAGCCGTTCGGCGATTGCCGGACCGGTCGCGCCGGGCAGAATCAGATCGGTAATCAAGAGATCCGGCGGCTCGATCGACTCGCAGAGCGCCATGCCTTCATCGCCGTTGCAGCCGGTCTGCACCTGATATCCGCGGCGCGTCAGCACATGCCGCAGCAACTCGCGCACGGCGGGCTCGTCCTCGACGAGCAGGATGCGTGGAGGATGCGATGCAGTGTTCGCCTCCATCTTCCGGATGCGCTCGACGATGTCGGATAGACGTGGAACGGCGGCCAGGATCGCGTTCACGTCCTCGCGACGCGGATCACTCGCCTCCACCGTCTCCTCGAGCCGCTGCGCGTAGCCGGAGATGACGAACGCGATGTTGTTCAGGTCGTGGGCGAGACGCCGGGCTTCGGAGGTCATGGTCCCGCCAAGATAATCGGCCCGGCTCAGGACGCCTTGACTGCCGGCGCACCGGCCACCCGCGCGAAACATTCGGGAATCAGCGTCGGCATGCGAAGCAGTGTCGCCACGTGCACTGCTGCATCGCGGGCAATCGCTTCGCGCGGCATCCCGAACACGATGCACGAATGTTCATCCTCGGCAATCGTCTCGGCGCCGGCTGTGCGCAGTGCCAGGAGGCCGTCCGCCCCGTCTGCGCCCATCCCGGTGAGCAGCGCGGCGACGATGGGCACACCGCGCAGACGGGCCAGCGAGTTGAACAGCTCGTCCACCGCGGGACGCTGATGGTGCACCTGCGGCCCTTCGTGAAGTCGCGTGGTCAGACGCGCGCCGTGCTTCTCGACGACAAGGTGATAGCCGCCTGGCGCGACGTAGGCAACGCCGGATTCGAGCGTCTCTCCACCGGCCGATTCAATCACCCGAATGCGGCACACGCGATCGAGACGATCGGCAAACGCCCTGGTGAATCCCGCGGGCATGTGCTGCACGATCACGATCGGCGGCGTCTCCGCCGGCATCCGCGTGAGCAGCGATTCGATCGCCTGCGGCCCGCCCGTGGAAGCACCGATGGCGATGATTCCTCGCCGGAGTCCGACCTCGAAGCGGACGGGCGGAGGCGTCACCACCGGCGCCGCGCTCGTCGCCGCTGCCGCGCGCGCGAGCCCGGCCGGCGCCATCGCGCGGACCGCACGCACGCGGTCCTTGAGACGCGCCGCCAGCTCACCCACTGACGCGGGACCTCCCGGCTTGGCCAGGACGTCGATTGCTCCCGCACGCAGCGCGTCGATCGTCGCCGCCGAGCCGCTCTGCGTCAGCGAGCTGATGATGATCACCGGCATCGGCCGATGTTCCATCAGCTTGCGCAGGAAGCTGAGGCCGTCCATGCGTGGCATCTCGATGTCGAGCGTGATGACGTCCGGTTCCAGCCGCAGGATCATCTCGCGTGCGACAAACGGATCGCCGGCTCCGCCCACGACCTCGATATCGGGCTCGCCCTTGAGCGCATCGCTCAGCAGCTTGCGGACGATGGCCGAGTCATCGACCACCAGCACTCGAATGGGACGACGAGTCATGTCAGCACTCGAGCGTCAGCTCGATCCAGACCGGCTGCCCGTTGAGCATCCCGCGCGGCGCGCCGTTCCCGGGCACGACGGCCGGTTCGACCGACGGGTGGGTCAGCGAGAACAGGTGCTGCGGCGCAACGTCGGTCAGCCAACGCCCGCACACCATGTTGGTAAATTCGCCGGCGAGGTCGTCCACCGCTGGATCGGCGACGGCAATCTCGTCCGGTGATGCGCCGCTGAACGCGGCGGTCAGCTCGTGCGCGAGTGCGCGAGGCATCGTGCACGACAGCGCACCGGTGAAGCCGCCCTCGAACGTGACGCGCGCCTTGAGCAGATGGCCGCCGGGAAGTGCCAGATCGTCCGGCGCCGGATCGACCATCGCGAAGAAGCTCTCCTCGGCGACCAGCGTGAGCGCGCGATCGAGCGCGGCCCGATCACTCTGCAAGTGCGTTGGCAAGTTCGCTGAGGACATCTCGCACCACCTCCGGCCGCACCGGTTTGTTGACGTACCACCGCGCCAGGCCCTGCATCTCCTTGCGGCGTGCATCGGAGCCATCGGTCGACACCACGATGCGCGCCGGCGTCTGGCGGCCCTGACGCTCCAGTTCGCGCAGCAGTTCGGCGCCGGACATCACCGGCATGTTGATGTCGGTGAAGAGCGCGTCGACCTCGTGCGCATCGATCACAGCCAGCGCTTCCCTGCCGTTGGCCGCCTCATGCACCTCACCCACGGGCACGTCAGAGAGCTGCACTGCACGGCGCACGAACCGGCGCATCGTCGCCGAGTCGTCGACGATCAGAATGTTGAGCGGCTTCATCCCCTTACTCCTAGAGCTCCTCCACGACTTCACGGCCGCGAGTGACCACGACGCGGCCATCCACGGCGAACAGGCTCACCGTGCGCGAATCGGTCCCGCCGAGCGATTCGCCCCTGACGAGCACGCCGTTGTGCCAGAGCAGCTTCTTGGCGATCAGGCCGTTGCGGCGTCCGACGTCGAGCCCGCCGGGTCCACCAGTGATCGCCGCGCCGCCCAGCAGCTGGACGCGCAACCGCGACTTCACCGCGCCGGCGCGATACGCCGCCTGGAACAGCAGCGGGATGCCCGAGTCGCCAAACGTCGCCGGCTGCCGCGCCGCACGCTCCGGGTTCAACTTGGCTTCGGGCAGCAGGAAGTGGAGCATGCCGGCCACTCGCGACACCGAGTCCCACAGGCACACGGCCACGCAGCTGCCCAGCGCATGCGTGACGATCTCTGCGTCCGGGCTCGTCGTCACGGCGAATTCGCCAATGCCGATGACGACGCGCTCGCTTCTCGCGGGTGCGACGATCGCCGGGTGCGGGGACGACGGTGGCGACCACACGTTCATGCGCGGCCTCGCTGGTAGACCGCCGGCGCCACCCAGCGCAGGCCATGCGTGATGCCGTTCAGACTTTCGGAATGGGAGATGAAGAGATACCCGCCCGGCACCAGATGCCGCTCGAGCAGCGACACGACGCGCTGCTGCACGTCGCGATCGAAGTAGATCATCACGTTGCGGCAGAAGATCACGTCGAAGCGCTCGTTCAGATCGATCGCCTCGAGAAAATTCAGCTGCCGGTACTCGATCAACTTACGGACGTGCGGGGCAACGCGTGCCGTGCCAGCCTGCTCGCCGAGTCCCTTCTGGAAATGACGCCGCAGGATCTCGATCGGCACGTGAGCGACGCGCTCCATCTTGTAGACGCCGGAGCTGGCTTGCGCCAGCGCCTTGGTCGACAGGTCGGTCGCCAGCACGCGCAGGCGGGTCTGACCAGCCTCCGCCAAGGCTTCGGCGGTCCGCCGCAGCTTCAGCGAAGGCGGAAGACCCGCCTCGACGCCTCCCCTGGCGGCAAGAGCGTCGAGCAGCGTGATCGCGATCGTGACCGGCTCTTCGCCCGACGAGCAGGCCGCGCTCCACACACGGATCGGTCGCGCAGCGCTCGCCGGCAACACGGTGGACTTGAGGAACTCGAAGTGTTGAGGCTCGCGAAAGAAGCTGGTGTGATTGGTGGCAATGGCGTCGAGCAGCATCGTGATCTCGGCCCCCGACTGATCGCGCTCGACGTGCTCGAGATACGCGCCGAAGCTCGTGAAGCCGCCCGCTCGCAGACGCTTCTGGAGCCGCGCCAGTACGAGTGCGCGCTTGCCGCTGTGCAGCGTGATGCCCGATCGTTCGTAGACCAGCCGGACGATGCGCGACAGGTCGGCATCCGACAGCCGTGCCTCGCCCGGAATCGTGGTCGCCGCGACGCCCATCGCAATAGGGTGAAGGCCTACGCCGCGCGCAGCGCAGCGTCCTCGGTGCCGAGCACGCGATCGAGATCGAGCAGGATCTTGACCGTGCCCTTCACCTTCGCGACCCCCTTCATGTAGTCGGTGCAGACGCGATCGCCGAACTCGGGCGTGTCTTCGATCTCCTCGGCGGCGAGGTTCAGCACCTCGGACACGTGATCGACGATGATGCCCATCATCACCGGGCCGGAGGACAGCACGACTTCGACGACGATGATGCAGGTTCGCGGCGTCACGTCGCCGTGCGCGAAGCCGAACTTGAGCCGCAGGTCGATGACCGGGATGACCTTGCCACGCAGGTTCAGCACGCCCTTCACGTGCGCCGGCACCTGCGGCACTTCGGTGATGTCCATCATCTTGATGATTTCGCGCACCTTCAGTACGGGCAGGCCGTATTCCTCGTCGGCCAATGCGAAGGTCAGATACTTGCCGGCGAGGCCCGCGGTACGGGACACGGCGGCGGTCGTCTCAGCGTTCATCGTCTTCTCCCCCGGGTCCGGCTGAAGCCGGACACTACGGCTGCACTCCTCACGCGGCGCGGCGCTCACCGCCCCGGCCCAGCGCCACGATCCCATGCGCGTCGAGAATCAGGCCGACCCGGCCGTCACCCAGAATGGCGCCGCCGGCCACACCGCGGACGGCGCCAAACGTCTCGCCCAGCGACTTGATGACGACTTCCTGCTTGCCGAGCAGTGCGTCCACGACGAGACCGACACGCGAGCCGCCGTCTTCGATGACGACAACGGTTGCCCGGCTCGGGTCGCCCTGGTGCGGCAAGCGGAACATCTCGCCCAACGCGACGAGCGGCAGCAAGCAGTCACGCACCTGCACCAGACGCGGCTCGCCCTGCACGTTGTGCACCTGCCCCGGCTGCGGCCGAAGCGATTCGCGCACGGCGGTGGTCGGCATCACGAAGCGCTCCTTGCCGACGCCGACGATCAGCCCGTCGAGCACGGCCAGTGTGAGCGGCAGCTTGATCTGGAAGGTCGTGCCTTTGCCGGGCTCGCTCGCAATGGCGATGCTGCCGCGGAGCGCGTCGATGTTGCGCCGCACGACGTCCATGCCCACGCCGCGTCCGGAAATCTCGGTCACCTTGTCGGCGGTCGAGAACCCGGCCTGGAAGATCATCAGATGGATCTCCTCAACCGACGGCGTCGCACCTGGCGCGATCAACCCGCGCTCGATGGCCTTGCTCTTGATCTTCTCCGTGTCCAGTCCCTTGCCATCGTCGGCAATCTCGATGACGATATGGCCGCCCTGGTGATAGGCGCTGAGCGCGAGCCGCGCCTGCTGGCGCTTGCCGGCCGCGGCGCGCGCCGCCGAGGGCTCGATGCCGTGATCGAGGCTGTTGCGGACCATGTGCATCAGCGGATCGGTGATTTCTTCGACGACCTTGCGATCGAGCTCGGTGTCCTCCCCGCTGAGCACGAGCTCGACCGACTTTCCCGCCTTGCGCGACAGATCGCGCACGATGCGGGAGACCTTCTGGAACGCCTGACGGATTGGCACCATCCGCAGCGCCATGGCGCTGCGCTGCAGATCCGCGGTGATGCGCTTCAACTGACCGAGGTTGCCGGCCAGCCGTGAATCGATGCGAGTAGCGAGCGCGGGATCTTCCTGGATCAGCGACTGCACGATGATCAGCTCGCCGACGGCGTCCACGAGGCTATCGAGCTTGCGCGTGTCGACTTTGATCGACGCGGTTTCTGTGGTTGTCTTCGCGTCCGCCTTGGCGCCCGCATGAACGGGAGGCGCCACAGCGGGACTCGGCGCCTCGCCTTGTCCAGAAATGCAGCGCTCGACCACTTCGATCAACGACTGAGCGGCTGGTTCGAGATCGGTGGGCGGCTGTCCCTTCAACCGCGCGCCGATATCGCGCATCATCGAGCTCAGGAGGTCGACGGCGCGCAGCACGACATCGACGTCGGCGGGGCCCATCGCGTGGCGGCCCGAGCGCGCGAGGTCGAGCAGGTTCTCGACGCGGTGCGCAACCTCCTGAACGGAGGTGACGCCCAGCGCCCCGGCGTTGCCCTTGATGGTGTGAAACGGACGGAAGATGTCGTTGAGGAGCGTTGTGTCGCCCGGGCGTTCGTCGAGCGCCAGGAGAGCGGCCTCGATCGTTCCCAGGTGATCCAGCGACTCGGCCAGGAACAGATCGGCCATCTCCGGGTCGTCACGCAGAAATGCCAACTCGTTATCTGTCACGACGTTCTCTTCAATCGACACTGGGAAGACGAACTTGAACTGCCAGTCCGGCTAAAGCCGGACACTACGACCCAGTCCGGCTAAAGCCGGACACTACGGCTCAGTCCGGCTAAAGCCGGACACTACGGCCCAGTCCGGCTGAAGCCGGACACTACGGGCCCGTCCGGTGAAGCCGGACACTCGAGATGCGAACGTAGTGTCCGGCTTTAGCCGGACCTTCTTTATCTGGACCTGGTGGACCTGAACTACGCCGCCCGGCGAAGCGGTTGCGCGCCCGCGCGGCGCTCCACCGATTCGGCGGCGAGGGGCGCGCGCCGGTCGGTGACCGCGCCCGCCAATTGCGCAAGACTGCGCGCCGACTGCCGCGCCACCTCGGATTGCGCGGCCAGTTCCTCGGACGCCGCCGCGGCTTCTTCGGCGAGCGCCGCCGTCCGCTGCGACGTCTGCTCCATGCTGGTGAGCGCGGAACGAACCTGCTCGATGCCGTCGGTCTGCTGACGCGCGGCGATGCTCATGCCGTCGACGAGTCCTTTCACGTCCCGGGCGTGTGCGGTGATCACCGTGATCGCGTCCTGCACCTGGGCCAGCTTCGTGCTGCCCTGTTCGGCTCGTGCGATCGACTCCTCGATCAGTGCCGCGGTTCCGCGCGCGGCCTCGGCCGAACGCTGCGCCAGCGTGCGCACTTCGTCCGCCACCACGGCGAAGCCCATACCCGCGGTGCCGGCGCGGGCGGCTTCGACGGCGGCGTTCAGCGCGAGTAGATTCGTCTGGAAGGCGATCTCGTCGATCGTCTTGATGATGTGCGACACCTTGCCGCTCGACTCGCGGATGCTGCCCATCGATCCGAGCATCTCGTCGAGCCGTGCGTGAGTCTGTTCCACACCGGTGGCGGTCGCCGACATGAGCTCCGCACAGCGTGCGGCATGCTCGGTGTTCTGGCGTGCCGTCGCTGCAATCTCCTCCATCGCCGCCGCGGTCTCCTCGACGGCGCCCGCCTGCGACTGCGCTCCACGCGACAGCTCCTGTGCTGACGAGGACACCTGCTGCGACGCGGACAGCACTTCGTGCGATCCGCTGGTCATCTCGTCGGCAAGCGAACGAATCGACGAACCGATGCCCATCATCACGCGGAGCAACAGGAGCGAGAGGACGGCCAAGAGCACCAGCACCACGGCACCGATCGCTTTCTGCTCGTTGGCCACCGCCGCGGCCTGCTGCCCACGAGCCTCGGCCGCCAGCGCCTTGAGGCGATCGACCAGCCGGTCGATCAGATCGGCCGGCGCACGGTCCTGCCCCTTGACCACCGCGTCCGCATCTGCCGGCCTGGTCCCCTGCGTCGCCGCGAACACGGCTTCGGCTTTGGCGTAACCGGCCTTCATGGCGTCGTGGGCGGCGACGAACTCGTTCAGGATCTTCGCCGCTTCCTCATCGGTGAGCGTCCTCTGGAGGTTGACCGAGAATTCGCGGACCTTGCGCTCCTCGTCGTGAAAGCCCTTGACGTGGTTCTGATAGGCCTCGTAGTCGACGCCACGCAGCAGCACGTTCTTCCACTCCTGGACCTGCTTCTTGAACGTCACCTGGATCACGCGCGCCGCATCCTGCTGAGCGACCTCGGTCTCGAAGATGCCGTCATACGACGACACGTTGTGCTGCAGCGAATACATCAGCGCGGCGGAGCCCCCGAGGCCGACGACGACAATCGCGGAGAGCAGCGTGAGCTGCATCCGCCGCGCGGTTGTGAAGTCCTTCATGATGATCCGTGAAGGTGTAATCGGCGGGACACGTGACGAGTTGAAACCGAAACACTGCGGGAATTCCCGATAGACCTGGGTGATGTGACCGTCTGCGAGCAGGATCGGCGGCTATGTACAAGGTCCCGCTGGCGGCATGGGCCGCCATGCGGAAGGGCTAGAGGGAGGACTTTTTGACGCCTAGAAACCAAACCGCACTTCGCCGACGACCTGCCGCCGCAGGATGTCACCGAAGATGTGCTGCTGGATCTCCTGATTGCCGATGTTGGTGAACTTCAGGCTGGTGGTGATCTTCTGGTTCAACCAGCGATAGCCGAT
>Ga0075431_100007199_pt1 | contig 11066 bp, 9 predicted proteins | sample RhiMetdeltSRZDD5_FD_75297 | JGI IMG/M metagenome (GOLD analysis project Ga0075431, IMG submission 75297) | Populus rhizosphere microbial communities from Tennessee, USA - Rhizosphere MetaG P. deltoides SRZDD5 | ecosystem: Host-associated > Plants > Roots > Rhizosphere > Soil | place: USA...
CTCAGCAAGGACGAGATCGACAAGATGGTGAAGGAGGCGGCGTCGAACGCCGCCGAGGACACGCGCCGAAAGCAGGAGATCGAGGTGCGGAACCAGACCGACTCGCTGGTGTACTCGACGGAGCGGACGTTGTCCGAGCACGGCAGCAAGCTCGGCGAATCCGACCGCAAGGCCATCGATGAAGCGCTTGGCGAGGCCAAGGAGGCGCTCAAAACCGACGACGTCGAGCGCATGAAGCGGGCTCAGGAGACGCTGTCGAAGGCGTCGCACAAGCTCGCCGAGATGATGTACCGCGAAGCGCAGGCCCAGCCCGGCGCCGGCGCCCAGCCAGGCGAATCCTCCGGTGCCGGCGCGCAGGGACAGGGGCGTCCCGGTCCCAAGGAAGGCGAAGTGGTCGACGCGGAGTTCGAGGACCTGGGCGAGAAGAAGTAGAGATGCAGCGGGATTACTACGCGGTGCTTGGCATCGCGGCGACCGCGGCGCCGCGCGAGATCCGGCAGGCGTATCGCCGGCTCGCGCGGCAGTACTCGCCCGACGTCAACTTCTGGGACGTGACCGCGCGCACACTCTTCGACGAGATCGCCGAGGCGTACCGCGTGCTCAGCGATCCGGACGCGCGGGCGATGTACGACCGGTTCGGTGGCCGCCACGCCGCGGTGGAGGCCGGCCGGCGCGGCGAGGACGTGCACGTGGCGGTCGAGCTGGGCTTCGCCGACGTCGTGGGTGGCGTTGCCCTTGAACTTCCGGTGCCGCGTTTCTCGCCGTGTCAGACCTGCGCTTCGCAGGGACGGGTCGACGGCGCTCCGTGCGCCGCCTGTGGCGGCCGCGGCGTGCGACGGGGGATGGACAGCGTGCGCGTCGGCATTCCTCCGGGAGTGGACTCGGGCACGCAGGTACGGATTCCCGACGAAGGCAGCGCGGCGCCGTTCGGGGGCCCGCGCGGTGATCTGATCGTGAGCACCCGCGTGCGGGAGCATCCGTTCTTCAGCCGCAAGGGCGATCACGTGCACTGCGACGTTCCCATCACCGTCTGGGAGGCGCTTCGCGGTGCCCGTGTTCGCGTGCCGACCACCCAGGGCGAAGCCGTGCTGGTGGTGCCGCCGGCCACCGCGCCCGGGACGGTGTTCCGGCTGCGAGGGCAGGGCGTCCCCAAGCTCGGCGGCGACGCGCCCGGAGACCTTTTCGTCACCATCCGATTGGAGATGCCGGCGGGAATCGACGCTCGAACCGACGAGCTGGTGCGCGAGCTCGAGCGCCTCATGCCGGCAACGCCGCGGCAGGACCTCGGGCGGTATCGCGGAGGAGCCGCATGACCGATCGCGGGAAACCGCTCTACATGATCGGGGTGGTTGCCGAGATGCTGAACGTGCATCCGCAGACCCTTCGCTTCTACGAAAAGAAGGGCCTGGTGCGGCCGAGCCGCACCGAGGGGCAGACTCGGATGTATTCCGCGGAGGACGTCGAGGAGATCGCGCGGCTGCTGAGGCTGACGCGCGACCTCGGGGTGAATCTCGCCGGCGTGGAAATCGTCTTAAAGATGAGACGTCGGATGATCGATATGCAGAAACAGATCGAGGACCTCGTCAGTTACGTTCGCGACAGCGCTGGCGAGGAGCGGCCGGTGCGCGAGGGGCAGTCGCCGCGTGAGGCTCTGGTGCGCGCGGCGGCCGGTCAGCTCGGTCCAGTCGATCTGTTCTGAGAAAGCTGGGACAAGGTCGATGGCAGACGTGAAGAACGAGAAGGAGCGACTGGTGCCGGACATCCTGGCCATCCTGCCGCTCCGCGGTACGGTCCTGTTCCCGCAGGCGGTAATGCCGCTTGGCGCCGGCCGGGCCTCGTCGGTCCGGCTCATAGAGGAGGCGGTGCAAGCAGGCCGCCTCGTCGGTGCGGTCACCCAGCGCGACCCGGCCGACGACGCGCCGACGCGCGCGGGCCTGCACGACGTGGGAACGGTGACCGTCATCCACAAGGCGCTGAAGCAGCCGGACGGTACCGTTCGCATCGTGGCGCAAGGGATGGGACGGTTCCGGATCGTGGAGCTGGTCCAGACGGAGCCGTATCTCAAGGCGCGGATCGAAGCCGTGGTCGACGACGAGCCGGCTGACGACGTCGAGCTCCAGGCGCTCGTGCGCAGCGTGACGTCGATGTTCCAGAACGTCGTGTCGCTGTCGCCCGCGCTCCCCGATGAGCTGGTGGGGGTCATCGCCAACGTCGACGGCCCGAGCGCGCTGGCCGATCTAGTGGCGGCGTCGCTGCCCGCCCTCTCGCTCGCGCTCAAGCAGGAGTTGCTGGAGACGCCGCGCGTGAAGGACCGGCTCTCGAAGCTGGCCACCGCGCTCGCCAAGGAAGCCGAGGTGCTGCAGCTCGGCAGCAAGATCCAGTCCGAAGTGCAGTCGGAGATGTCGAAGACGCAGCGCGAGTACTATCTGCGCGAGCAGCTGAAGGCGATTCAGAAAGAGCTCGGCGAGGGCGACGATCGCACGCAGGAGATCGACGCCCTTCGCGAGAAGATCGAGGCGGCCGGGATGCCGGACGAGGCCAAGGCGGAGGCCCTCCGCGAGCTCGACCGGCTGGCCAAGATGCCGCCCGCGGCGGCCGAATACACGGTGGCGCGGACCTATATCGACTGGCTCGTGGCCATGCCGTGGACGAAGGAAACCACGGACGACGTCGACATCGTCAAGGCACGGACGATCCTCGATGAGGATCACGAGGGACTCGACAAGATCAAGGACCGCATTCTCGAGTACCTGGCCGTGAAGAAGATCCGCCCCGGGGGCAAGGATCCGATCCTGTGCTTCGTGGGTCCTCCCGGTGTCGGCAAGACGTCGCTCGGCAAGTCGATCGCGCGGGCGCTTGGCCGGAAGTTCCACCGGATCTCGCTGGGCGGCATGCGAGACGAAGCGGAGATCCGCGGACACCGCCGGACGTACATCGGCGCCCTGCCGGGCCAGATCGTCCAGGGCCTGCGGCGCGCCGGCACCAAGAACCCGGTGCTGATGCTCGACGAGATCGACAAGCTCGGCATGGATTTTCGCGGCGACCCGGCGTCGGCGCTGCTGGAGGTGCTCGACCCGGAGCAGAACTCGACGTTTCGAGATCACTATCTCGACGTCCCGTTCGACCTGTCGCGCGTGCTCTTCATCACGACCGCGAACGTGATGGACACGGTGCCGGGGCCGCTCCGCGACCGGATGGAGATCATTCCGCTGGCCGGTTACACGGAGGAGGAGAAGGTCGGCATCGCGCAGAAGCATCTGGTGCCGAAGCAGGCGCGTGAGCACGGTCTCACGGCCGGCGAGGACATCACCTTCCTGCCGGAGGCGCTCCGGCTCATTGCCCGCGGCTACACGCGCGAGGCGGGGGTGCGCAACCTCGAGCGCGAGATCGCCTCGGTGTGCCGGAAGATCGCGCGGCGCCACGCGGAGGGCCAGACCGAGCCCGCGCGCGTGACGCCCGACCTGGTGACCACCGCGCTCGGTGTCCCGCGATTCGAGATCGAAGAGGTCGAGGAGCGGACCCGGGTTCCGGGCGTGGTGACCGGACTGGCGTGGACTCCGGCCGGCGGTGACGTGCTGTTCGTCGAGGCCACACGCATGCCCGGCAAGCACACGCTGACCCTGACCGGTCAGCTGGGCGACGTGATGAAGGAGTCCGTGCAGGCGGCGCTGTCCTGGGTGCGTTCGCACACCGGCCAGCTCGACATCGACCCCAATTTCTGGGAGCGCTCGGACGTGCACGTCCACGTGCCGGCCGGAGCCATCCCGAAAGACGGTCCTTCGGCAGGCGTGACGATGGCCACGGCCCTGGTGTCTCTGTTGACTGGTCGCGCCGTGCGTGGCGGTATGGCCATGACGGGCGAGATCAGCCTCTCGGGCCGCGTGCTGCCGGTTGGGGGCATCAAGGAGAAGGTGCTCGCCGCCCATCGGGCCGGGATCCGGACAGTCGTACTGCCAAAGCGGAACGAGAAGAACCTGCTCGAAGACGTTCCGGTGGCGGTCCGGAACGTCATGACCGTCCGCCTGGCCGAGTCCATCGAGGACGTCCTCGAGGCTGCTCTCGAGCAGCCCGAGGTCGCCTCGGCGGCCGTGGCATAAGTAGGCGTAACCAAAGCCTAACCTTTTGGCCGGCGACACCGGTGGCGGCGATCGGCTATGATCGAGCCGTGATCCGACTCGTCGCCCCGATCGCGATGACGGCGGTGATCGCGACGGCCGTTCCGGCCTCGGCCGAGATCTATCGGCTGAAAGCGCCGGACGGCACCGTCCACTTCACCAACGCGCCGACCGACCCCCAGTACCAGCGGATGGGCAGTGGCGTGACCGGATCGGAAGTCGGGTGGCTGCGCCTGCCAAAGGGCGATACCCGGCCGTACATCAGTGAGATCACCGAGGCGTCCAACCGCTATGGCGTGCCCGAGCGGCTCGTGACCGCGGTCATTCGCGCGGAGTCGGGGTTCAACCCGCGCGCCGTTTCCCGCAAGGGCGCGCAGGGCCTCATGCAGCTGATGCCGGCCACCGCCTCGGGGCTCGGCGTGCGGAACTCCTTCGACCCCCGCGACAACATCCACGGGGGCGTTCGCCATCTGCGCGGCCTCATCGATCGCTTCCCGGGGAACTTGCCGCTGGCGATCGCGGCCTACAACGCCGGTGAGAAGGCGGTGGTCGCATACGGCGGCATCCCGCCGTATCCGGAGACCCAGGAGTACGTGGGGAAGGTCATGCGCCTGTACGGTGTGCCGCAGAGCGGCGAGACCCCGCAGACGCGCATCTACCAGACGATCTCGCGGGACGGCACGGTCACGTACTCGAACATCCCGCCGCGCGTTCGGCGCTAGCCGTCGCTCCCGTCAGCGCAGGAGCTTCGACACCTCACGGAAAGCATCGCTGTCCGATCGCCCTAGAAGCTGGAACACGACCGTCTCCGTCGAGGTGACCACCGCCCCCGCCTGGCGCGCCTGAGCGAGCCCCACGTCCATGGTCGCCGCGCGGCGCGAGCAGACCGCGTCCGCCACGATCGAAACCCGCGAGCCCCGGCCCAGGAGGTCGAGCGCCGTCAGCAGCACGCAGACGTGCGCCTCCACGCCGGTGAGGATCACCGGCTCGGCCGCGAGCGCGCTCAGGCGCTCGGCGAAACCAACCGCGCCGCACGCCGAGAACGACGTCTTCTCCAGCGGCGGCGTGTCGTCCAGGAGGACGCGCAGCTCCGGGAGCGTGCGCCCGAGCCCCTTGGGATACTGCTCGGTCACCACCACCGGCGTGCCGAGCCGCCGGGCGGTGGCGAGGAGGATCTTGAGGTTGCGGACCATCTCGTCCCGGCGCTCGGCGTCCATCGCGCCAAAGAGCCGCTCCTGCACATCGGTGACGACGAGGACGGGTTGCGCCATGACGAACCTCCACTCGGAGTTCGGAGCGGCCGTCATTGTCTCACGACCTCACGCCCGCCAGCGGCGGTCGAGGCCGCGATACTGCAGCGCCTCGGCGCAGTGCTCGGCGTTGACCGTCTCCGAGCCCGCGAGGTCGGCGATGCTGCGCGCGACCTTCAGCGCGCGGTCGTGGCCGCGCGCCGAGAGTCCGAGTCGCGATATGGCGGCGGTCAGGAGTCGCTGCGCCTCGGGCGCCACCGCTCCGGCGCGGCGAAGGTGACGCGGCGTCAGCTCGGCGTTGAGCCGCGTCCCGGTGCCGGCGAGGCGCCGGCGCTGGCGATCGCGAGCGGCGGCCACGCGCGCGCGCACGGTGGCGGAGTCTTCGGGACTCGCGTCGTCCGCGAAGTCCTCGCCGCCCACGGCCGGCAGCTCGACATGAAGGTCGATGCGGTCGAGGAGCGGACCCGACAGACGGCCGAGGTAGCGGTCGCGCTCGCCTGGCGTGCAGAGACAGCGGTCGAGCGAGGGACAGCCGCGGCGACACGGGTTGGCGGCCGCCACCAGCTGGAAGCGCGCCGGAAAGTCGCTCACGGCGGCGGCGCGGGCGATGGAGACGGTGCCGTCTTCCAGCGGCTGGCGGAGCGACTCCAGCACGTGCTGCTGGAACTCCGGCAGCTCGTCCATGAACAGCACCCCACGGTGGGCGAGCGTCACCTCGCCCGGGTGCGGGGGGCTGCCGCCGCCGATCAGGCCGGGCACCGAGATCGTGTGGTGCGGAGCCCGGAACGGTCGCACGTTCATGAGTCGGCCGCGCGCTGAGAGCAGGCCCGCCACCGACCAGATCGCCGACACCTCGAGGATCTCGTCGCTGACGAGCGGTGGCAGGACGGCGGCCAGACGACGCGCGAGCATCGTCTTACCGGCGCCGGGCGGCCCGACGAGCAGGACGTTGTGTCCGCCGGCGGCGGCGATCTCGAGCGCGCGCTTGGCGTGAGCCTGGCCGCGAACGTCGGCGAAGTCGAGGTCCTCCGCCGGAGGTGGAGGCGGCGCACCGGCCCGCGGGCGCGCCGCCACCGTCTCACCGTTCAGCAGCGTGACGGCCTCGCGCAGCGTCTCTGCCCCCAGCACGGTGATGCCCTCGATGGCCGCCGCCTCGGCCGCGTTGTCGCACGGCACGAGCAGCGTTCCGACGCCGCACTTGCGACAGGTCAGGCCCATGGCCAGCACGCCGCGCACCGGCTGGATCTGTCCGTCGAGCGCCAGCTCCCCCACGACCGCGAACGGACCGACACGATCGCGGCGGACGCAGCCGGTGGCGCTCAAGATGCCCAGTGCGATCGGGAGATCGAAGGCTGGCCCCTCCTTGCGGAGGCCGGCCGGCGCGAGATTCACGGTGATGCGGTCCGACTTCGGGAAGGCGAAGCCCGCATTCTGGATCGCCGTGCGCACGCGCTCGCGACTTTCGCGCACCGCGGAGTCCGGCAGGCCCACGGTATGAAACGCTGGCAGGCCGCTGGTGACGTCGACCTCTACGCGGACGAGGGCGGCCTCGATCCCCACCAGCGCCGCGGAGAGGATGCGCGCGAGCATGCGAAGATTGTCGGGACCCCGGTCCCGCGCGTCAACGCGCCGAATCCGATACGTGGTACAGTGCTCGGCCAATGACACGGGACGCGACTCTGCGGCCGGTCATCCTCGTCGTGGACGACGAGCCGAACGTGCGCGAGTCGTTCCGCCTCGTCCTGGAAGACGCCTACGAGGTCATCGACGTGCCCGATGGTGCCCGTGCCCTCGACGTCGTCCGCGCCTCCCAGGTCGACCTCGTGCTCCTCGACATCCGCCTTCCGGAGATGGACGGCATCGAGGTGCTCGAGAAGATCAAAGGCATCGACGACGGCGTGGAGGTGATCCTCGTCACCGCCGTGAAGACCGTGCGCATGGCGGTGGCGGCCATGAAGCTCGGCGCCTTCGACTACGTCACCAAGCCGTTCGACGACGACGAGCTCTTGTCGCTCGTGCGGCGCGCGCTTCAGAAGCGCTCGCTGGAGCGCGAGGTCACCTTCCTCCGCGGCGAGCTGGCGCGGCAGCACGATCGCGAGGACATCGTCGGCGAGCATCCGGAGATGCAGAAGCTGTCACGCCTCATCACCCAGGTGGCGCGGACCACGACCACCGTGCTCATCACGGGCGAGAGCGGCACCGGCAAGGAGCTCATCGCGCGCGCGATCCACCATCGGGGGCCGCGTCGCGACAAGCCATTCGTGCCCGTGAATCCGGCCGCCATCCCCGAATCCCTCGTCGAGTCCGAGCTCTTCGGCCACGAGAAGGGCGCGTTCACCGGCGCTCACCAGCGGAAGCTCGGACGCTTCGAGCTCGCCCAGGGCGGGACCTTGTTCCTCGACGAGATCGGGCTGCTGCGCCCGGAGGTGCAGGCCAAGCTCCTGCGCGTCCTGCAGGAGCGCGAGATCGAACGCGTGGGTGGGACGCACGCGATCAAGATCGACGTGCGCATCGTGGCCGCCACGAACCTGGATCTCAAGCGAGCCGTCGCCACCGGCGGCTTCCGCGAGGACCTTTTCTATCGGCTCAACGTGATGCCCATTGCCGTGGCGCCGCTGCGCGACCGCATCGAGGATCTGCCGCTGCTGGTGGATCACTTCATCCGGCGCTACAACCACGAGTTCAACAAGCGCATCGAGGCGCTCACTCCGGACGCCCTCGCGGCTCTGGGAGCCTACTCCTGGCCGGGCAACGTGCGGGAGCTGCAGAACATCGTGGAGCGTACGGTCGTGCTCGTCGAGGGACCGCTGATCACGGCCGCCGATCTGCCCCTCGACCTCACCGTCTCGCCCACGCGGCCCGGCGGGGCGCCCGGCCTCGACAAGCGGCGAGTGGATCTGAACGAGGCGAGCGACCGCTTCGAGCGCCTGATCGTGCAGCGCGTCCTCGAGGAGTCGCGCGGGAACGTCAGCGAAGCGGCGAGGGTGCTCGGGCTCCATCGCAACTCGCTCAAGGTCAAGCTCGCCCGCTGGAAGATCTCCGCGTCCGATCGCGAGGATGCCGGCGGCCAGTAGTGGGCCAAGGCGGCTGGCGGGCGATGCACAGTGACTGGCCAGCACGCGTCGTGACCGCCGCCACGCCTCGTCGCGAATCCACGCATTTGGACGGTGCGCCACCGCGCGAGACCTGTGGCCACCAGTTTGCTCCCTCCCTACCCCCGACGGGCCCGCGGATTCCCCATGGTGGGGACTCCCAACGGCTCCAAAGGGGAAAGTCCGATGATCAAGGTCGTGGCTCTCGTGGTGGCGCTCGCGTCGTTCCTGCTCGTGGCGCCGGTGATCGAGTCCGGCACCTCGACCTCCACTCAGGTTTTCCAGGCCATCGGTACGGCAGACGGCGGCTCGGGCGGCTAGGAGTCGTGGCTTCATGATCCGGGGAAAGAGGGGCGGCCTCCGCCGCCCCTCTTTGCTCGGGCTGGTGGCCCTGGTGATCCTGTGGGCCACCTCGATCTCTCCCACCGACGGCGTGGGCGACAGCGTCTATCGCCGGCCCCTCGGCAACGATCCCGCCACCCTGGACCCCGCGCGCGTGAGCGACATCTTCGGACGCGCCGTCTCGCAGCAGATCTTCGACGGTCTCGTGCAGTTCGATCAGACGCTGACGGTGACGCCGGCCCTCGCCCAGCACTGGAAGGCCTCGCGCGATGGCCTCGTGTGGACGTTCACGCTCCGGCGTGGCGTCATGTTCCATCACGGCCGCGAGCTCACGGCCGACGACGTCGTCTACTCGCTCACGCGGCTGGTCGACCCGCGGCTTCGCTCGGCCGCCGCCGACCTGTTCCTCAACGTGAAGGGCGCGGTGGAGTTTCGCGAAGGGCGGGCGAAGACCATCGCCGGATTCGCGGCTCTCGATCGATACACGCTCCGGGTCACCCTCACCGAGGCGCTGGTGCCCTTCGTCTCCGTGCTGGCCGTCGGCCACGCGAAGATCGTCCCTCGTGAGGTCGTCGAGCAGCAGGGGGACGATGCCTTCGGGATCGCCCCTGTCGGCACGGGACCGTTCCGCTTCGTCAAGTGGGATCGCGGCCGGGAGATCGCACTGGCCGCCAACGCCGAGTACTTCGACGGTCCCCCGCGACTCTCGCGGCTCGTGTACCGCGTGTTTCCCGGCGAGCCATTCGACGCGATGTACCAGGAGTTCCAGCGCGGCAACCTGGAGGACGCGCCGCCGCCCATCAGCGACTACCGGCGTGCGGTGGCCGCGGCCGGCGAGGGCTACCACAAGCGCCCCCTGCTCTCCGTGCGGTTCTACGGATTCAATACGCGTGTGAAGCCCTTCGGCGATCGCCTCGTGCGGCAGGCCGTCAGCCACGCGATCGATCGCGGCGCCATCATCGAGGGGCCCTACCTGGGTCGCCACATCCTCGCGCGCGGCATCCTGCCGCCCGGCACGCAAGGCTACAACCCGAAGGTGACCGGCTCGGCGTTCGATCCTCAGCGCGCCCGCGACCTCCTGGCCCAGGCCGGATATCCGGGCGGTCGCGGGCTGCCTCCCATCGCCATCTGGGCGGGCGCGCGGCACGAGGGCATCCTGCGCGAGCACGACCTCATGCGTGACGATCTGAGAGCCGTCGGCATCCAGCCGGAGTTCCACTACCAGACCGACTGGCCGTCGTTCTCGCGGCTGCTCGCCGAGGGCCGGATGCCGATGTTCCTCTACGCCTGGTACGCCGACGTACCGGAGCCGGACAACTTCCTGTTCAAGCTCTTTCACAGCCAGAGCTCGCGGAATTTCACCGGCTACGTCAGCCCGCGCGTGGATGCTCTGCTCGTGCGCGCGCGCACCGAGCCCGACGTGCCGCGCAAGGTGGAGCTATACCGGCGCTCCGAGCAGGCGGTGCTCGACGACGCGCCCATTCTCCCCGTCTGGCATTACTCGTACGAGCGCATCTTCCAGCCGTACGTGCGCGACATCGAGGTGAGCGGCCTCGGTGATCCGTACATTCCGTTTCGCAAGGTCCGGCTCGCCCGATGAGACGACTGCGCTTTCGGTCGCTCAGCGCGCGACTGGCATGGGGGACGGTGCTGGTGGTGTCCACCGTCATGGCGGCCCTCGTCTTCCTCGTCGAGCGTCACCAGCGGGGCGCCATCATCGAGGAGACGGAGCGCCGGGGAGAAGTGCTGGCGCGGAACCTCGCCGCCATGTCCTACAGCCAGCTGCTTCTCTACCACTACACCGCGCTCGAGCAGAGCGTGGCACGCATCGCCTCCGAGGCGGACGTGCTCTACGCGATCGTGCTCGACGCCGAGGCCAAGGTGGCCGCCCACAGCCGCAACGCGGCGAGCGTCGGCGAGGTGCTGCCCGGCAAGGTGGATGGTGCCGCCGCCGCCGCCCGCGCGGCGCTCCGGCAGGACACGTGGGACCGTCGCGACGGGCCGGCCTACGATTTCGCAGTGCCCGTCCTCGTGAACGAGCAGAAGTGGGGCACGGTCCGCGTGGGGCTCTCCAAGGCCCGGATGCAGCGCCAGATCAGCCGCACGCGCTGGGAGCTCGCGCTGCTGATGCTCGTCACCTCGCTGGTGGCGGCCATCGCTGCCGCGGTGGTGGCGCGCCGGATCTCGCGACCCGTAAAGCAGCTCGCGGCCGGCGCCGTTGCCATCGCGCAGGGCGACCTCAGTCAGCGCATCGAGCCGGTGACCGA
>Ga0075431_100007200_pt1 | contig 11066 bp, 8 predicted proteins | sample RhiMetdeltSRZDD5_FD_75297 | JGI IMG/M metagenome (GOLD analysis project Ga0075431, IMG submission 75297) | Populus rhizosphere microbial communities from Tennessee, USA - Rhizosphere MetaG P. deltoides SRZDD5 | ecosystem: Host-associated > Plants > Roots > Rhizosphere > Soil | place: USA...
AGGTGAGGAGGAAGTTCTTGGTCACCTGCTGGGTGATCGTCGAGGCGCCGATGAAGCGGCGGTTGTTGCCCTCGATGACGCCCTGGACGTTCTGAACCAGGGCCCGACCGATCCCCGCCCAATCGATACCGGAATGCTGGTAGAAATTCTTGTCCTCGGCCGAGAGGAAGGCCTGGATCAGCCGTTCGGGCATGGCGGACACCGGCACGAAAACCCGCCGCTCGCGGGCGAATTCCTCAAGCAGCGAACCGTCGGCGGCATGCACCCTGGTCATTACCGCGGGCTTGTAGTCGGCGAGATTCTTGTAATCGGGCAGGCTGCCGGCGGCCTGCCAGATCAAGAAGCCGGCGGCCCCGGCGACCGCGAGGATGGCCACGCAGCCGAAGGTGAAGAGGACCCCAAGCAGTCTGATAAAGCCGTTTCGCCGGCGGCGCATCTCGCCCCTCGCATCAAGAGCCGCTCGAGCAACCCTGACCCTGCAGCAGACGCGCCAAGCGAACCATCGAGATTCGCGCCCCTCGCGCCGCTGACGAATCGGCTATCGCCTGAATGTGGCGATTGGGCGGCGAGGGGTCTCGAACGGTGGAAAGCCAGGCGACGGAACACCTCCAGACTCGCCGCAGCGCAATGCAGGCTGGGGCCTAACCACATCATGCTCTAGCGGGCGGCGCTTTCGGTGGGCGGTGCGGGTTTGGACCGACCGAAATAGGCATCGATGGCGCCGACCATGGCTTTTGCCATTTTGCGGCGCCATTCGGTCGATCGGAGGAGCTTCTCGTCGGCCCGGCTGGAGAGATAGCCCAGTTCCAGGAGGACCGAGGGCACATCGGGTGCCTTGAGCACGCGGAACCCGGCCGAACGATGGGGATGGCCGGTCAGGAGCGTCACGGGCTTGAGCTGGCGCACCAGCCGGCGAGCTAGGAACACCGAGCTGTTCTTGGTCTCGCGCTGGGTCAGGTCGATCAGGATTCCGGCGATCTGCTCGCTGTCCTCGGCATGGGCGACGCCGGCCAGAATGTCGACGCCGTTCTCCTTCTCGGCGAGGGCCTGCGCCTCGGCATCGGAGGCCCTCTCAGACAGGGTGTAGACGGTTGCGCCGCGCACCGTCGGCCCGCGCAGCGCATCGGCATGGATGGCGATCAGGAGGTCGGCGTGATGCCGGCGGGCAAGGCGCACCCGATCGGCCAGCGAGATGAAGCTGTCGCTGTCGCGGGTCATGAACACGCTGTAGCGCTGGGTGGCCTCGAGATTCTCCTTCACCACCCGGGCGAAGGAAAGAACCACATCCTTCTCGAGGGTTCCCGACCGGCTCGCGGCCCCGGGATCGAGTCCGCCATGGCCGGGATCGAGCACGATCACCTTTCGTCCTGGAGGTTGGCGATCCTTCCCGGCCTTGTCGGGCTGGTCCTCGGCCGGTGGCGGAGAGCCATCAGGCTTGGGTCGCGGACGCGGCACGGGATCGGCGCCCTGCTCGGCAATTTCGATGTCCGGGCGTCCGGCGTCGCGGTTGAGGCGGGCGAAGGTCGTCCGGTCGGTCGCCACCAGGTCGACCACCATGCGCGCCGGCTGGCCGTCGCGTGGATCGATCAGGAAGGACTTCTGGATCAGTGCCGGACCGGCGAGATCCATGACGATGCGGGCATGCTTCTCGCCGATGCGACCATAGCGATAGGCGCTGATCAATCCCCGCCCCGCCGCTCCGATTCCGCGGGGCAGCCGGAAGCTGATGTCAGGCAGATCGACGACGGCGCGGAACGGGTCGGCCAGGATATAGACGTTAAAGCCCACCGGCTGGTTGAGGTCGGCGATGAAGCGGGTTCGCATCTGGTCGCCGGCAATTCGGGCGGCAATCACCGCCGGCGCGCTGGCGGGACGAGCGGATCGGGCGAGCACGGGCGAAAGCGCTGCCAGGGCTGCCACCATCGCCAGCAGGCTCAAGAGAAACAGCGTGCCTGGTACCCGCTTCCCCACCTGAACTGCCCTGCCCCGCTGCGATCCCCCCGATTCGGGCAGAAACAGGCCCGCAGCAGAGAAGGTAGGGTGCGGATGGTTAACTCATGGTGAAGGCCGGTGAAAGCGCCGTGATCACCCCCCGCGCTCCAGGCGGAGGATAAGCCGGCGCTGCCGAGCAATAATCTCGTCTCCCATGGACAGGTGTCTTTGGGCTTTCGCGCGATGGTCCTCTAGTTCCCGCCGAATGCGGGCGGTCGGGAATCAGCTGGTGCCCATGCTGGCGAACCGGCTCATTCCTGGACACCGTTGCCCACGGCTCCTCACCGAACAAATCGCTGACAACGATCCGTCAAACCCCGCTGAAAATGGCGGTTTTTCCACAATATTTAGAAAACTCATGGTTGATTGCGCAGACAGCAGGGGAGTTTGGCTTGCAATGGCGAATGGGAGTGCATACAACCTCGTGCTTGCACCATGGCGCCTCGGGGCCGCATCGCCCCCACGTGTGCGCGGGTGAGAAATTCCGCGTCGGTTTGGGGTCCGGGCACCATGTCCCTCCGCCGGCCGCGACGACAGATGGCATCCCGGGACGGCGGTGCACTCTGATTGAGAACCGTCCGGAGAATCCCTTCGGACACAAGGAAAGAGCGGCTGGGCCATGCCATCGCTGATAAAACTTCGCGCTGCCTTGTTGGGGCAGGTGCGTTCCGTCGGAAGGCGGTTCAGCGGCAATGCATGGGCCCGCCATTATCGCGCACGCGCCAGCGCATCCGGAAGCCCTGAGCCCGGACAGCGGCCGGCCGGATCGTCGTTGCCGCGGTGCGCCAAGGACAGGCCAATATGGGCTCAAGAATGCTTATCGACGCCGCGCATGCAGAGGAAACCCGCGTTGTGGTTGTGCGCGGCAACCGCATCGAGGAATTCGACTATGAAAGCGCTCAGCGCAAGCAACTGAAAGGCAATATCTATCTCGCCAAGGTGACGCGGGTCGAACCCTCACTCCAGGCAGCTTTCGTCGATTATGGCGGCAACCGCCACGGCTTCCTCGCCTTCTCGGAAATCCATCCCGACTATTACCAGATCCCGGTCGCCGACCGGCAGGCGCTGCTGCGCGAGGAGGCCGACGAAGCCCGCCACAGCGCTGAGGAGGAGGCAGCAGCTGCCGACAGCGAGGCTGCCATCGAGTCCGCCGAGCGGCCAAGCGAGACGGAAGCCCTGCCAGCGCCACCGGCTGCCGCCGAGGACCTGCCGGAGACCAGCTGGGATGAGGCCCCGTCCCATCCGGTGAGCGAGGGCGTCGAGGCGGTCGAGGAGACGCCCGAGATGCGCTCCGTCGAGTCGGTAGGCTCGGAGGACGCGCTGGAGGAGGTGCCGCAGCGGCGCCGGCCGATGCGCCGCGCCTACAAGATCCAGGAGGTGATCAAGCGGCGCCAGGTGCTTCTCGTCCAGGTGGTCAAGGAGGAGCGGGGCAACAAGGGCGCGGCGCTTACCACCTATCTGTCGCTTGCCGGGCGCTATTGCGTGCTGATGCCCAACACCGCCAGGGGCGGCGGCATCTCGCGCAAGATCACCGACTCGACCGACCGGCGCCGCCTCAAGGAGGTGGCCCGCGACATCGAGGTTCCCGAGGGCATGGGCCTGATCGTGCGGACGGCCGGCGCGCAGCGCACCAAGGCGGAGATCAAGCGCGATTTCGACTATCTCATCCGCCTTTGGGAGAATGTCCGCGACCTGACCCTCGAATCGGTGGCGCCAAGCCTCGTCTATGAGGAAGGAAGCCTGATCAAGCGCTCGATTCGCGACCTCTACACCAAGGATGTCGACGAGGTCCTGGTCGAGGGCGACGACGGCTATCGCGAAGCCAAGGACTTCATGAAGATGCTCATGCCGAGCCATGCGCGCAACGTGAAGGCCTATAAGGACACGCGGCCGCTGTTCTCGCGCTTCCAGATGGAGAGCCAGCTCGATTCGCTGTTCTCCCCTACCGTGACCCTGCCCTCCGGCGGCTATCTGGTGATCAACCAGACCGAGGCGCTGGTGTCGATCGACATCAATTCCGGCAAGGCCACCCGCGAGCACAATATCGAGGACACGGCGCTCAAGACCAATCTCGAAGCAGCCGACGAGATCGCCCGCCAGCTCCGCCTGCGCGACCTCGCCGGCCTCATCGTGATCGACTTCATCGACATGGAAGAGCAGCGCAACAACCGCTCCGTCGAACGGCGCCTCAAGGAAGCGCTGAAGAACGACCGGGCGCGCATTCAGGTCGGACGCATCAGCCATTTCGGGCTGCTCGAAATGTCGCGCCAACGGCTGCGCCAGGGAATGGTCGAGGGATCGACCAAGCCCTGCCCGCATTGCGAAGGGCGCGGCGTTGTGCGGTCGGTGGCGAGCTGCGCGCTGTCGGTGCTGCGCGGGATCGAGGATTATCTCCTGTCGCGCAAGCCCGAGAACCTTACGGTCAGGTGCCACCCCGATGTGGCGGTCTACATCTTCAATGAAAAGCGCGACAATCTGCTGGTGCTGGAGACCACCTACGGGATCTCGATCTTCATCGTGCCGTCCGCCGACATCCGCACCGCCGAAAGCGTGATCGAGCGCGCCGGCGAGCGGGCGGTGTCGGCGCGGCGGCTCCAGGCGGTGCGGATGGATACTCCGCTGGTGGAGCAGGCAAAATCCGATCAGGCGGCGTCGGAAGAGGCGACGGAAGAGGAGGCTGCCGAGGAGGAGGCCGAAATCGCCGACTCGGAAGCCCGCAGCGAGGGTGATGGCGCCGATGATGCCGATGAGCGGCGTCGCCGGCGGCGGCGGCGACGCGGCCGGCGCGGTGGCCGTCGGGCCCGCGAACGCGGTGAAGACGAATTCGTTGCCGAGGGCGACGGGGGCGAGTTAGCCGCCGAGGGCGGCGGGGGCGAGTTAGCCGCCGAGGGCGGCGGGGGCGAGCTTGCCGCCGAGGGCACGGACGAGACCGAGGCGGGTTACGCGGAGGACGAGGCCGCCGCCGGCGATGGCGAGGGCGAAGCACCGGACGAGGTGCCGGCAGCGGCGCCGTCCGCATCGAAGCAGCCGCGCCGCCGGCAGCGGGGCGAAGGCCGCGGCCGGCAGCGCCGTCGGACCGAGGTGAGCGAGCCCGCCGAGGTGGCGGAGGCGGTCGAGGCGATGGCGGCGCCCGAGTCGCCGCCGCCCGAGGATGCATCTGCACCGGAGGAACCGAGCGCGGAGGACGAGGAGGCGCCCGCAGCCGCGATGGCACCGCCGGTCCGGGAGCGTCCGATCGACGAGATCTCGGTGCCCGCCGAGGCGGAGGCCGAAGAGCCCAAACGATGGAACCCGCCGCAACAGACAGCGGTGGTCTCCGGTCCGCCCAAGGCCGGGTGGTGGCGCCGATAAGGTTTTAGGCATTAGGCAGTAGGCGTTAGGCAGAAGGGAAAGCACCGCCCACGTCCTACTGCCTATTTGCCTACTGCCTCTTTCATTACGCCCGAGATTTCCTCAGTGTCGCCGCAATTAACGGCGACAGAGGCAGGCATCAGCATGAAGATGAGGCCCAGCGATCTCCTGAGGAAATTGGTGGCGGGCGCCGCCGCTCTAGCCATGCTGCTGGAAGCTTCACCGGTTCCCGCCCGGGCAGACGACGAGCCGGTCTTCATCCGCGATGCCGAGATCGAAGGCTTGATGCGGATCTACACCCGCGACGTCTTCAAGGCGGCCGGTCTCGCGCCCGGCGCGGTCCATGTCTATCTGATCAACAGCTCGAGCATCAACGCCTTCGTGGCCGAGGGCCAACGCATCTTCATCCATACCGGGCTGCTGCAGCAGGCCAAGTCACCCAATGAGGTGATCGGCGTGCTGGCGCATGAGACCGGCCATATTGCCGGCGGCCACCTCGCCCGCATGAACAACGAGCTCGGCAAGGCGAGCAACATGGCCATCGTCGGCGCGCTGCTCGGTGCGGCCGCCATCGTGGGCGCGGCAATGAGCGGGAGCTCCTCGGCCGGCCAGACCGGCCAGGCCCTGATCATGGGCAGCCAGAGCATGGCGCAACGCAGCATGCTCGCCTATGCCCGCGCCCAGGAGGCGTCGGCCGACCAGGCGGCCGCCAGCTACCTGCAGAAGACCGCCCAGTCCGGCAGGGGCATGCTCGACCTGTTCCAGACGCTGGCCAATCAGTCGATCGCCTCGACGCGCTATGTCAGCCCCTATGCGCTGACCCATCCGATGCCGCTCGAGCGCATCCGCAATCTCGAGCAGATCGTCAGGAAGAGCCCGTATTTCGACAAGCCCGATCCGCCTGCCCTGGTGATGCGCCACGAGCTGATGCAGGCCAAGCTGTTCGGATTCCTGAACTCGGCCCAGGTGGTCTACCAGAAATATCCCCCGAGCGACCGCACGCTGCCCGCCCGCTATGCCAGGGCGATCGCGGCCTTTCGCATCGGCGATCTGCCCAATGCCATTCCGGAAATCGACAGCCTGATCGCCGAAGTGCCGAAGAACCCCTATTTCTGGGAGCTGAAAGGTCAGGCGCTGCTCGAGGGCGGCCGCCCGGCCGAAGCGATCGCGCCGCTCAGGCATGCCGTGCAGCTCCTGCCCAATAATGGCCTGATCAATCTGATGCTGGCCCAGTCGCTGGTCGGGACGGAGCGGCCGGAGGACGCCAGGGCGGCGCTTGCCGTGCTGAAAGTGGTGCAGCGGGCCGAGCCCAGCATGTCGCGCGTCCACCTTTTACGGGCCCAGGCCCAGGCGCGGCTCGGCAACATCGCGCTCGCGGAACTGTCGACGGCCGAGGCGGCGGCTCTCAAAGGCGACAAGAAGCTCGCCACCGAAAAGGCTCAGCGGGCCCTCAAATCATTTGCCGAGGGCAGTCCTGAGTGGTTGAAAGCTAACGACATTTTGAACTACAGCAAGAAAGACCGATAGAGCGCGGCTGGCAAAAGCGCTATGAAGCCGGCCAGCTGACGATTGGAGATAACGACATCATGGTGAAGCTTCGTGCGGTTCTTCATGCCGGCGCGCTTGGTCTTGGGCTTCTGACGGCGGCGGCTTCCCTAGCGGCATTGAGCGCCGCGGAGACTGGCCTTACCGAGGAGAAGTTCGGCACCATGGTGCGCGACTATCTGCTCAAGCATCCCGAGGTGCTGCGCGAAGTCATCGATGCGCTCGACAAGAAGGAGAAGGCGGCGGAGAAGGCGGCCGCGATGTCGGTGATCTCCGCGCGCTCCAAGGAGATCTTCCGCTCGGCCGACGATCATGTGGCCGGCAACCCGGAGGGAAAGATCAGCGTCGTCGAGTTCTTCGACTACAATTGTGGCTATTGCCGCCACTCGCTTGCCGATGTCCTGAAGCTGCTCGACAAGGACAAGGACGTGCGGCTGGTCTTCAAGGAGTTTCCCATTCTCGGGCCGGGCTCGGTCAGCGCCGCCAAGGCTTCCATTGCGGCTCGGCGTCAGAACAAATACTGGGATTTCCACCTTGCGCTGATGCGCGAGCGCGGCACGGTCGACGAGGCCAAGGTTTTCGCGGTCGCCAAGACGGTCGGCCTCGATATCCCGAAGCTCAAGGCCGACATGGAAAGTGCGGATGTCGCAAAGATCATTGCCCAGAACCAGGCGCTCGCCGAGGCGCTGAGCATTCAGGGCACGCCCGCCTTCGTCATCGACCAGACGTTGATACCGGGTGCACCGGGGTATGACGGGCTGGCGAACGCGGTGGCAGCGGTCAAGGAGGCTGGCGGCTGCAAATACTGTTGAGGGGCAAGAAGGCGGTCGGCGGCAGACAGTCGACGAAGAGCAGGAATCATTGCCTGTTGACTCACGACGCCTCCCCTCGTCGGAACCAGATCAGATGGCGAAACCAGTCCACATACTGAACGGGCCGAACCTGAACCTCCTCGGAACACGCGAGGTCGAAATCTATGGCAGCGAGACGCTGGCCGGCATCGAGCAGCGCTGCCGTGCCGCAGCCGAGCGGCTCGGCATCGCGATCGTCTTCGCCCAGACCAATGGCGAGGGCGAGCTCGTCTCGATGGTCCAGCGCGCCGGGCAGGAGGCGTCGGGCGTGGTGTTGAACGCCGCCGCCTACACCCATACGTCGCTGGCGCTGCAAGATGCCCTGAAAATGCTCACCGTGCCCTTGGTGGAGATCCATCTCTCAAATGTGTACAAGCGCGAGCCCATTCGTCATAAGAGTTTCGTGTCGCCACTCGCCACGGGTGTGATCTGCGGCTTCGGGCCCCTGGGATATGAGCTCGCTCTGGAGGCCATCGCCCCGCTTGTCGCACCGCGTGCGCCGTGACGGATGGGAGAATGTCGAAAGCCAAGCCCACCTCGGAGCGCGAGGGTTTCGACCGGGAGATCATTCGCGAGCTGGCGGAACTCCTGAACGAGACGGGTCTGTCCGAGATCGAGATCGAGCATGATGGGCTGCGGGTCCGGGTGGCTCGGCCCATCCAGGTCGTCCAGGCCGGTGCCGGGATGCCCGCGATCCCGGTCGGGGTGTCGGAAGCGCCCAGCACGCAACCGGCGCCGCGCCCGGCCGAGATCCATCCCGGAACCGTCAGATCGCCGATGGTCGGCACCGCCTATCGGGCACCGGCCCCGGGGGCCCAGGTCTTTGTCGAGGTCGGCCAGGAGGTGAAGCAGGGGCAGACGCTCCTGATCATCGAGGCAATGAAGACGATGAACCCGATCCCTGCCCCAAGCTCCGGCCGGGTCAAGGAGATCATCGTGGCCGATGCGCAGCCGGTCGAATATGACGAGCCGCTCATGATCATTGAGTGATGTTCGACAAGATCTTGATAGCCAATCGCGGGGAGATTGCCCTTCGGGTGCTGCGGGCCTGTCGCGAGCTCGGCATCTCGACCGTGGCCGTCCATTCCACAGCCGATGCCAATGCGATGCATGTGCGGCTTGCCGATGAAAGCGTGTGCATCGGCCCGCCCTCGGCGCGCGACAGCTATCTCAACATTCCGGCCATCGTCGCGGCCTGCGAGATCACCGGGGCCGAGGCGGTGCATCCGGGCTATGGCTTCCTCGCCGAGAACGCGCGCTTCGCCGAGATCCTGGCCGAGCACGGCATCACCTTCATCGGCCCGAGTGCCGAGCACATCCGCACGATGGGCGACAAGATCGAGGCCAAACGCACTGCCCAGGTTCTCGGCATTCCGGTGGTGCCTGGCTCGGACGGCGCGGTGCCCGACGTCGCCGCTGCGCTGAGGCTCGGCGCCGAGATCGGCTATCCGGTTCTCATCAAGGCGGCTGCCGGCGGCGGCGGCCGCGGCATGAAGGTGGCGCGAAGCCCGGAGGATATGGAGGTCGCGTACCGCACCGCCCAGAGCGAAGCCAAGGCCTCGTTCGGCGACGATGCGGTCTATATCGAGAAGTTTCTGGGCCGCCCCCGCCACATCGAGATCCAGGTGTTCGGCGACGGACAGGGCCGCGCCGTGCATCTCGGCGAGCGCGACTGCTCGCTGCAGCGCCGTCACCAGAAGGTCTGGGAGGAGGCGCTGTCGCCGGGGCTCAATGCCTCGCAGCGCGAGCAGATCGGCGAGCGCGTCGCCACCGCCATGGCGAAGCTCGGCTATAGCGGCGCCGGCACGGTCGAGTTCCTGTATGAGAATGGCGAGTTCTATTTCATCGAGATGAACACGCGGCTCCAGGTCGAGCACCCGGTCACCGAGATGATCACCGGCCACGATCTGGTGCAGGAGCAGATCCGCATCGCGGCCGGGGCGAAACTGCCCTTCTCGCAAAAGGACATCACATTCTCCGGCCATGCCATCGAGTGCCGGATCAATGCCGAGAATCCCAAGACCTTCGCGCCGTCGCCAGGCCTTGTCGATGCCGTTCACGTACCGGGTGGCCTCGGCGTCAGGGTCGATTCGGCGCTTTATGCCGGCTACCGGATTCCGCCCTATTATGACAGCCTGATCGGCAAGCTCATCGTCTTCGGCAAGACCCGTACGGAATGCCTGATGCGGCTGAGGCGGGCGCTCGGCGAGTATGTCATCGAAGGCGTCGAGACCACCATTCCGCTGTTCCAGGAATTGCTCACCGATCCCGATATCATCGACGGCCGCTACAATATCCACTGGCTTGAGCAGTTCCTCAGCCGCCCTTAAGCTTGACTTCGATGACGACGATCACACCGCAGACGCTGCTGCGCGCCTATGCCGCCGGCATCTTCCCGATGGCCGAGAGCGCCGAGGACAGCGCCCTCTATTGGGTGGAGCCGGAGGTGCGCGGGGTGCTTCCCCTCGATCAGCTCCATGTCAGTCGCAGCCTGCGCAAGACGATCCGCCGCGCCGCCTACGAGATCCGGATCGACACGGAATTCGGCGCGGTCATTGACGGCTGCGCCACCAAGGCGTTCGGGCGGCCGAACACCTGGATCAATGGCCGCATCCGCTCGCTGTACACGCAGCTCCACCGGCTCGGCTGCTGCCACTCGGTCGAAACCTGGAGACATGGGCGTCTGGTCGGCGGGCTCTATGGCGTCCGGCTCGGTGGGGCCTTTTTCGGCGAGTCGATGTTCTCGCGCGAGCGCGATGCCAGCAAGGTGGCGCTGGTTCATTTGGTCGCGCGGCTCAACGCCGGCGGATTTTGCCTGCTCGACACCCAATTCACCACGCCGCATCTGCGCGCTCTCGGGGCGATCGATGTGCCGCGCCAGGACTATCATCGCCTGCTCGAGGCGGCTATCGAATCGGAAGCGGACTTTCTCGCCTTTGCGGGCGACGACGATCCGGAGGCGGTGCTGGAGCTGGCAGGGGAAGGCAGTAGGGATTAGGCAGTAGGCAGCAGGGAAGAGCGACGGTCACTTCCTAATGCCTATTGCCTAATGCCTCACTCACCAGAAGGGCCCGCCGGCGCGATGCGAGCGGGCCCACACAATGATCGCCGGGCTGGTGGAGATCAGCCGTCGTTCTGGCGGGAACCTTGGGTGTCCCCATCCCGACGATCATCGTGCTCATGTCCCATGTCGTGGTGACGTTGCCAACGACGCGGGCGGTCTTCCTTGCTCAGCACACCGTCGCCATTGCGGTCGCGGCGCTCCACGATCTCGGCGAGCGGGCGCTTGTACTCCTCGACCGTGACCTTGCCGTCGCCATCGCGGTC
>Ga0075431_100007201_pt1 | contig 11065 bp, 12 predicted proteins | sample RhiMetdeltSRZDD5_FD_75297 | JGI IMG/M metagenome (GOLD analysis project Ga0075431, IMG submission 75297) | Populus rhizosphere microbial communities from Tennessee, USA - Rhizosphere MetaG P. deltoides SRZDD5 | ecosystem: Host-associated > Plants > Roots > Rhizosphere > Soil | place: USA...
CAAACGAGCTCGCGAACCCATTGCTGCTGTTTGCTTGCATTGTTGTCCTTATCATCGTCCTGTCAAAGAACCCCGATTTCTGGTCGGGACCTTATAGTCTAAGAGCTGTTACGCTGTACCAAATTGTCCCAGCCATGCTGGCCTTCATCATCTGGTGGGTCGCCCGGCACTCTGGGGCTTCGTTTCTGTTATTCCTCAGGTCCAAGTTGGTTCGATCAATTGGCATACTATCCTATGGAATTTATTTAACTCACGTCATCAGTCATCGCTTCGTAAATCTGGAAGGGTATCTTCTGGGCCTGCCTCCATCCGCGTTGACATACTATTTGTTGTTCATTCAGTACGCGGCGATTGCGGTATTCTTGGCTGCTCTAACTCACGGCGTAGTAGAGAGGCCATTCTTGTCAATCAGAAAGCAATTGCTGCCGAGCAAAGGGTCTGCAATCGACGCACGATGGAATGTAAATTGGCGCCAGGTGGCGATTATCGCTGGTGGCCTCTCAACCTTGTGTCTCTTCGCACTGTCTTTGGTTTCGGTTGCTGCGTGATCTACCTAGTTGGAGATGGGTCCGCTATCCGAGGGTGACACTCGGCAACTGTGCGATCTGCGATTGGGGCCAGGGGTTCGCATCGCCAACCGCTGAGATCGACATCAAAGTACGTCGCCATGCGTGTAACACCACTGATAATGTCGCCGGTAAATGAAAAATAGATAACATCGTATCTCTCTAGCCAAATCGGACGTTGGAATAGAGCGTATCTGAACGTAAGATCCGGAAACATCCGGCGCATGATCGGGCTGTCGGGATTGAGCCAGCTGCTAGGGGGAAAAAGGCCGGCGCCGCCGCCTTTCATAATTCCGCTATGTACTGATAGTGGCCGGTCCACATTTTCCGGTATAAGCCATAATTGACGCAGGCCGACCGCCGAGGGAGAGGGCAGCAATTCTTGCTCTTTCGTGTTGCGTCCGATGAACGCCGCAATACTTGATACGTTCAAATATGATGAGAATGAAACAGGAATCGCGAGCAGAAGTATTATTGCGATTGCGTACCGTTGCCACGGTGGCGAGAGAGCTGGCGCGATGACTTCGGACGTTACACACGTTCCAATCACAAGCGTCATCAGGACGGATTCCATAAGGGTGGCTGAGTAATCTCGCTTGTAAAGGATCCAGCTTGAAAGCAGGGCCGCGACAAAGAGCGGTAATATCATCGCGGCCCGCCTCCAGGACGTAATGAAACTCAGGCTGATGGCGCCCCACAGCGGCAGCGCGTATCCAACAGCCTTTAGAGGAGGCCCTTCCATGACACGAACCAACAACCACTTTGGCCAACCATAAGATTGATCCGGAAACCCACCACCTGTGCGAACAAAGAGACCAAATTCGCGCCGGCCCCGAAGCAAAAAATTCGGTTCTAGCCCATAATTCAAAAACCATATGAACACACATATCGCTAGAGCTGAACCGCTAACCGCAGCCGCAAAGATCATCGATCGCGACCACGGGCGGTTTATCAGCAACGCGTGTCCAAATGCGGCAGCAGGAAAGAGTACAAGCGTGACTTTGATTGCAAGTGCTAGCGCTATCATCGCCCCGAAGCCGACAAGGCGTCGAAAAGTTAGCTGTTCCCCATGAGCAGTGCGAAGTATCGCTCCGGTGGCTAAGAGTGCTATGCCCAGGTCGGCAGCCTGATAATCGGGCTGCGTCAAGGCGTATATTAAGCTAAGGTCAGCGGAATAAATAAACACAAGCCAAACAATTGCTGCGACAGCCCGACCACCTATTCCTGGTATCGCAGATGCCATCCAAGCGAAACAGGCGACGTTGAATAATTGCGTCGCAGATACGGAGAGGTAAGAAAAATAATCAATCCTAGGAAAGAGCTGTGTTGCCGGCAAACCGGTAGCAGTCAGCAGGAGTTGAATAGCTTTGTTGACCAAGTCAATGATCTGTCCCTGCTGTAGGAACAGAAACGTTGGTGGATCGTAAACTCCCCGCAACGAGTAAAAATAGCGCACACCAAGGCTTTCCTCGTGAATCCCGGTAAGAGTCCAGCCGTTGAATGCTACCCATGCGATAGGTGCGAGAAGCGCTAGCGCGAAAAACAACACTGGAATTAGCTTCACTAACTCCCAGGGGGACTTGAGAGCATTTTTTGGCTGTTGATTTTGCGGGCCCGCCATAGTCATCGTTGTCTATGATTCAACGTCGCTCCGAAAAAAGCTTTTGCGTATAGTCACGGACAACCGTTCCTTTTGCGAGTTGTTTAAGAGGACATGATTGGACAAATTTATGAACTGAGCCGGCGCTGAAACGCTATCTGGCATCGCTTACCTGATCTTCCGTGGCTATGAGGTTTGGCTTCGGCGAAAAGACTTTTTTCAAAGAGAAAGTTCCTTCTTCTGAGCGCCTGATTGATTCGTCAAGTTCGCACCATCCATCGGCAACGCGGACCGGCTCAACAGTAATCTTACTCAAGTTCTATGTTGATGGGCTTTCGCAAGGTCGCCTCGATGCATGGAGTGACTTTGAAATGATGGGATACCACACATTCACGCTGCCATAACCTTTCCCAGTGCATATACATTAATCGATTTGTTGGGGGTGCCGAAACTTTATACCGCAGACGGTTTTGAACTGACCGTTCTGTTGGCGATTGCAGGTTTATCGGCTTACTCCTTTCTGCGCATGGAAATTCGAGATGTGTTTCCAGCGGCAATTGACGGACGGCCACCCGCGCGAAGGCCGTCAACGTCAGGACGATAGGGTATTTCCGACGTTATTGGTCGCCGAACCGCTGATGTCGCCACGCTAGCTCCGAATAACAAAAATGGACGCAGAATTGCCCCCTCTACTATAGCCGCGTGCACAGCATCGGAGGAATTAGATTAGGCTGGAACCCCAACACCGGAATCTTTCGCTGCGTTGCATTTAAGCAACTCATCTTTCTCGGCGCCCGCGGATGAATGCATGGCACTGCGAACTCGTGTGGGAATTCGTCTTGTGGATCGGCTTGGCCTACCGCGCGGGCCGGCGCCTGCACCCTGCACTGGTCACGATCGTGTCGATCCCAGCTGTCACTATGGCGTCTCAACATCGATTTTGCAGGGTCGGCGGCGCGATCTCCTCGGCAGGACTGACCGTCGGTACGGTTGCGCTCTCGCACGTCGATTTCGGCAACTCGCGCATCCTCGTTCCCGTTGATCGCGCTCCGCGACGCCTCCTATGCGCTCTATCTCGCGCACCCGAGTTGGGGCGCGGAAAGGCACCCAAGCTAGCGTTACCGCGATAAGGTAATCACTACGGCGATTCTTCGGGGAACTACCATCGATGGCCCATCGGCAAAGATGTGACTACGAAAGAGCAGGACGCTTAGTCCGGCAAGAATTACAATAACCGTAACGTCTGGCCACGGTAGGTGTCGCCATTCAATGCGAAGCAACGCTTGCGGCTTGATCGTGATGGCGTTCAATTTGCGGCAAAGGATTTCAACAGGGATGTGTCATTATTGAAGAGTGGCCGATTAAGGCGAGTGGCGAAAAAATGCCCGCATTCTGTTGAAGAATCGAACGAGGCGCAGGCCGTTTTTTGTAAGTTTCAGACTACCAAGAGATTCATCGAGAAGGCCGACTGAGACAAGACGATCAAGTCTTGCCGCGACCATTTGGCGACTGTCGTAGAGCCGCGACATATCATGGTCGGTCATGTCGTGGAAAGAGAGATTAATGAGCACATTTGCCGAGATGCTGCTAATGACGAGGGTGAAGAGAAAGACATAAAGTTCGCAACAAAAGACATATATCAAGACGCCCGCCCACATCTCTGGCGCTGCAAGACCATATTTGTCGTAAAGCCACCAAACCAGTCCGGCCCCTAGAGTGCTTCCCACAAGCAAAAACCGTAAAACAATATTTGGTGGCAAATGCATGCGCGAAAGCGCGGCATGGCAGAGGACAGCCCCGATAAAAAAAGCCATTACTCCAACGAGCCATGGCATAAATTTCAGCCGATCCTTCTGATGTCCGACAACGAGAGCAGGGCCGTAAACAATCTTGTCAACAGGCGCCCACGATGGGTTAACTGCCAACGATCGTCGACCCGCCGGATCAGTACGGACTCCGAGAGGGCGATAGTCCGATTGTGTTTTTTTGTATTCCCGATTTGAAAAAACGTCTCGATCAGCTTCTCTCGTGAAAGGATTGATTTTGACCCCAGTTCGGTGAGGATCGAAATTGAATAGCTGCCCTGCGCAAGGGACCACAGTTCCAAAAAAGAAATACTATAGATACCGTGCAGGGCGACAAGGCCGAGCGCCGTGGCGGTGGCAAGCGCATCGGGTAGGATCCCGCAAATAAATAGAGCAACAGCTGTAAAGACGAGCGCTGAAATGAAGTGATAAAAAAAAATTACTTTTTCGGTTTGAAAAAGTGGCCGATCTCGCAAGATTGCAACGTACAGTAGGAAATGAACGCTTAAGTAGGACAACCCAACGACATACGCGATAGAGATCGGACCAAAAGTCACACGAAGTCTCCGGTGGCCGAGGATTTTACTCTTTCGAAGGGATTTTCATCGGCAATTTGATAGGCGTACAACCCGATGACGCGAAAAACTTTGCGTAGCAGCCGTTGCGCCGCCGACAGACGCCAGTCCTGTTCGGTTCATTCTGTGTGTGTCGCCGTGAATCTGGACTGCGCACGGCTGACCCCTTCGGCCGGCTTCTGAATAAGGCAAGGAACGCCGGCTAGGGTAGCGAAGGCGGCAGAAAGCATAACCAGAAGACCGAAGGTTGCCGACAGTGCGAATGCCCGCTCAGGCTCGACGGATACCAGCCCAAATCCGATTACTAACGCGCTTTCCCTAATTCCCCAACCGCCAACAGAGACCGGAATAATGGTGACCAGGAGCCCGCAAGAAACAATTGCCAGGTAATGAACGAGATCGATGCTAGGCATACCGATGGCATTTCCTAATGCAAAAAAAGCAAACACCGACAAAACATGAATTGACAGTGAAGCCAGAATGACGCGGGAATTTCCACTGCCTTCAACCGTACGCCTGAGATCGGAGCCGAGCAGCCGGCCTGCCGAAATCAATTTGCTGGTGCCTTGAATTGTTGGGAACCATCGCGTCAGGACGAGATAGATCACGGCGCCGCAAATTGCGATGCCCACCGGAACCAGCAGCAGCGGGTGGATGATAAAAAACAGCGGCATGATCGCGAGAGCAGTGACCACGAGGCTTGCGAGCGCAAGCAAGCCGAGAGCGCGGTCGATCAGGATAATACGGAGTACCATGCCGATCGGGGTACGGCGGCTCAGCGCATAGGTTCGCGTCAGGTCTGCGCCGATCATGGAAGGCAGCACCATACTGCAAAGCATGCCGAGACCCTGCCAGAACAGATAGAAAGAAAATGTATGTGGTGGCACCGAAAGGCCGCGCGCGACGAGACGCCAGCGTTCGGCAGCAAGGACCTGCTGGACGAACAGGATCGCAAAGCCCGCTGCCAACCAGATCGGATTGGCGGCCTGTAAGAGGTAGCCCAATTTGCTTGGGTCGAGCAGCCTGACAACAGCGACCAGCAGGATGACGGTCAAGGCAATCTGTAAGCCTGAAATGATCAGAACTTTTGGTGACAGGAAACGCATTCCTAGTGGCCTACGGGGTGTTTGGTGGATGTTACGCCGAAGTGGACGGACGGCAGGAATAGCGGATCATTTGATGGAATGAAATACATTTGAACAATAGCTTAGGTTGATAATAATTGTTTTCTCGCAATTATCATGCCTTTGTAGGCGCCCCATAGCGCATCTGCTCGGGACCGCGATGAGGGGGCGTCGAAACCGTGGCGCGGGCGCATTTCTTGAGCGCGTCCGCAGTCTGTCCGCCGCGGCAGAGGAGGCCGATAATTTCACGCATAAAAAAATTCAGGTCTCAATATTTCAGCGATTCATCGCCCGAGGGCGCCGCTTGCGTGCAGCCAGACGGCGAATGAGTCGTAAGGTACGACGCGGGTTATGTTCAGCAGGTCCCACGCGGAAAACGCGCGCATCCCGGAGCCTTCCCGGAGCGTCAGGTGGGCGAGCGCTGACCCGGCGATTTTTACTTCGTAAAAACGACGAAAGACCGTGCCGTGCTGTCCATAGTCGAAGGTGAAGTTCGTGAAATAACGGCACTCCGATATGTCGAGGCCCAGCTCCTCGTTGAGCTCCCGTTTGAGCCCGGCGGCGGGATCTTCCTCTGTCTCAATCGCTCCACCGAACAAGCCCCAGTGGCCCGGGAAAAAAATCTTCGGTTTCTGGTCGCGCAGCTGCATCAAATAGTTAACCTCATCCACAACGATGATCGCCACGGCGGCGTCGGCAGGCTTCAGCTTGCCCTCTCCACCCAGAAAAAAATCCATTACCGGCTCGTGTACAGAAAAATTTCAGCAGGTCCCGTCATCCGTGTCCGACGCCGGCTTTACTCAAAGGTTGCCCCTCAAGGTGACGGTCCTGGGCTGCGATGGCGAGACGGGAATGGAAGACTTCATCGATGACCGAGCAGGGATCGGGCGCTTTCCAGCCTGCGAGGGCATCAAGCCGCGATGTGTCGAGCGACGAGTGCCGGATGATTTCCTGCGGCAACATTCCGCTCTCTGCTGCGCGCGCCTCGATAACATATTTCGGATCGGCACCCAGCCGGGAAGCAAGATGAAGCGCCGCCTCGTAATAACTTGTGTCGCGGGCGCCCGAGACTTGAAACACGCCAGCCTGCGAGCTGTCCGAGATTGCCATTAAGGTTTTCACGGCGTCCTCAAGCGTGACTGGCGCCATGTGGTGGTCCGAAAATGCGGTTATCGGTCTTTTTTGGATGAGGGCATCCATCCAGCCGTTGAAAAGTTTGTCTTCAGGCGCGAGCACCTTTGTCAGGCGGAGAATCGAGGCAGCCACGCCGAACGCGGAAAAGGCAGCCTCCGTCTCCGCCTTCAGCTTTCCGTAAATGGTGACTGGGCAAGGCGGACAGTCTGCTTTCACATGGGGCGTGCGCCAGTCAAAGACCGCGCTGCTCGATAAGAAAACAACCCTTGTGCCCGCGGCCACCAGTCGACGTGCCAGCCGCGCTGGCCCGGTAACGTTGATCTGGCGCGCCAGCGTTTCGTTTTCACGGCAGGCGGCAATGCTGGTGATGGCCGCGCAGAAAAAGGCGATGTCGGCCCTGGGCAGTGGTACTGCGTCGGGATCAAAGGATGTCAGATCCAACTTTACCATGTTTCTTTCGGCGGATCCTGCGCGCCACGTCGTCGAGCAGACGAGATCTCCACGCGCTGTAAACGCGCGAGCGAGCGCGCCGCCGATGGCGCTATCGAACCCAATGACAATGACTCTCATTGTTCAGGATTGATTCGGGAATCCTTCAAGGCCGTCAAGGTCGTCAACCTCTAGTACGGCCCTTTGAACGTATCTTCGCGCGACAAATCACCCACTCGGTCCGGGTCCGCGCCAAGAATTGCAAGCGCCGCGCGCGCAATTGTCGACGCCTTGGGGTAAAAGGCCTCTTCCAGTTTCGCCGATACAGGTGCCGGGCAATTTGGGAGCGCAATGCGACAAACCCTGGCCTTGAGATATTTCCACGCCTTTTCGCTCGCTAAGGCCGCGATTTCGCTAGCGACGCCGCATAGCTCCCAGCTGGTATCGGCGACGATCAGGTGTCCGGTTTTCTTGACCGAAGCGAGAATGGTTTCTTCATCGAGTGGACGGATTGTGCGCAAATCGATCACGTCAGCTTCGACGCCATGGCGCGCCAGCTCCTCGGCTGCATGTGTCGCCTCGTAGGACATGAGCGAGGTCGCCACGATCGATATGTGAGAGCCGTCTCGAACCTTGTTAGCGCGGCCAAGGGGTACGGCCTCGAATTCGTTCGATACGGGCCCGCTCACGGTGTAAAGAGAGCGGTGCTCCAGGATAACGACCGGGCCGTCGTGCTGGAGCGCGGCAATCGTCAAGCCCTTGGCGTCGCTCGGGAAGGCCGGCATGACCACGGTGAGGCCGGGGAAGTGCGCGAGCGAGGCCTGAAGGCTCTGCGAATGCGTGGCCCCTTGGCCCCACCCCTTGCCGATCACGCCCCTGACAACGATGGGCACGTTGCCCGCGCGGCCGTTGAACATGTAGCGCCATTTAGCCGCAAGATTGATAAGGTTGTCGAAACTCAAGAACATGAAATCATTGCGCGGGTGGGCAATGACAGGACGCTTACCCATTGACGCCGCGCCAATGGCAATGCCGGTGATGGCATTTTCCATCGCGGGGGCATCGAACACGCGCGCCGATCCGAAGCGCTTGGTTGCTTCAATAGTGGATCCGAAGATCCCGGACGGATAATCCACAGCGATTCCGGTCACGAAGATTGACGGATCGCGTTCCATCGCCTGGCAGAGTCCCTCGGACAATGCCTGGGCATAGGTCAAGTCGCGCACTGTCATGGGTTCACACGAAATCAAACATTGTTGACACAGCGGGCCAGGGCGCTGCCCGGGCTCTATCGATGTCGGCGTTGACCTTTTTCTGCATTTCGTCCTGCCAGGCATCGAGTTGGGCAGCGGTTGCGATACCTGACTTTATGAGACGCTCCCGGCTGCGAGTCACCGGGCATTGCGCCATCCAGCCTTCGACCTCTTCGCGCGACCGGTAGGTACGCTTAAGATCATGATCAAAGTGCGGCCCAACGTGCTCCCGCCAGCGATAGGTCATGCATTCCAAAAAACACGGACCGTCACCGGAACGAAGCCGTTCGACAGTCGCTTGCGTAGTCTGAAAAACCTCGAGCACGTCATTGCCGTCGATGCGCTTGCTTTCGATTTTGAAAGCGCGCACTCGGTCGCATAGATCGGTTCCGGGGGCCTGGCGCACATGCAGCGGACTTTCCGTCGCGTAAAGGTTATTTTCACAGACAAAAAGGACTGGCAGCTTCTTTATGGCTGCATAATTGATGCTTTCGTAGAAAGAGCCCTCGTCCATGGCTCCCTCGCCGAAAAATGTGACCGCCACCCGATCGGATTTGTCCATTTGAAATGCGAGGGCAGCACCTACGGCGACAGCTGTCATTTCTCCCAGGATTGCACTTGACGCGATAAATCCAACTTCGGGGGCAGTGAGGTGGACAGAGCCGCCACGGCCCCCGGAACAGCCGTCAGCACGGCCGTAAAGCTCTGCGGCCAGTTCGTAGGTCGTCCCGCCCTTGGCAAGAAAGTGATTGTGGCTCCGGTGATGGGTGAAAACCACGTCATTCGTTTGGAGGGCATGGCATACGCCAACAGCAACACCCTCCTGTCCGGACCCAAAATGGGCGGGTGTGCGCATCTCCTGCTGCTTGTAGCGTTCAGCGAGAGTCTCCTCAGTCAATCGCACCTTAAGCAAATCTTGGTGCAAGGAGATGAGAAGGTTAGGCCCGGACATTTCTGCCCCCAGTTTTTGATTGTCTAATGTCGTCACTGACGTCCCTTCGAGAGAGCAGTCCAGTTCTTGGTGGTCTGTGCCTTCTATGCCAGCCGGCGCGGCACTGATTGGCGAACAGCTGGCAACTGTCGTGCTATTGCAACAAGTACATGACCGCTTGAGCGTTTATTTGTGCCGCAAAACCAAAATTGGGAGTCATTCAACGATTCCTTGTATTCCATAAGTTGTGAGCGCGAAGGAGCGCAAAGTAGGTCTCATTATCGTCCAAAACATAGTGAGCATCGTACCCTTTGATTGCGATGGCTGCATATAGACGACGTACATCAACACGATCAACGTACAGATACGCTAGTGTAAAATCGTGAGGACTGTAAGGTCGCTAGCGCTGCTGTATACTTCATTTAAGCGGGATCGATTTCACAAAGTTTTCTGGCACTGCGAAGTAATTCCGGTTTCTCGAAGCATCGAAAGAGGCGGGCGCGCGGGAAAAGCTGTCGCTAGATATATTATAAGTCAGCAAGACATAATCGCGCTCAGAAAGATCTTCTTTAATTTGTTCATATTTGGCGACACCGAGTTCGATGATGATAAATGGCTTGGCTCGGCCGATTGTCGCACTGAGGCCCTCGACCACAGCGTAGTCAAATCCTTCCACGTCGATCTTGATAATTGTTGGGTCTAAATTTAGCGCATCGATCGGGATGATATCGCAATCGAACGCCTTTATTTCCACCGTGTCGGCAACCGCTCTTCCAAAGTTCTCGACGATCGCTGCCAGGATCTGGTCGCGGTTACTCGAAGTAAAAGTGTGCAAAACGACATTCTTGTAGATTGGAACGAAAAGTTTCATCCGCTCTCGAACCGAACCAGCTCCAACGATCTTGTAGTCAAAGCGTGGATCGGACTCTTTGAGGCGCTTTAGTTTCGGTTCGAGCAGGGGATTCGGCTCGAGCGAAAGGATGCGATAGCTCTTTGAAAATCTGCGGAAGGAAAGAGCTGATATACCGTCATTTGCGCCAACATCCAGAAACAGGCCTTCCGGCTTCAGGACGATGAAATGGCGAAGGGCATGATAACTCTTGTCGTGCGGAAGCAAAATTGGCAGCCGATGTATCGTTTCCCAGGCGAATTTCCAAAGATAGGGATGACGTTGGACTAGCCCCGCGCAAAGCATGACTCCGCGGTCTGTGATCAGACGCAAAGATCCCGGCGCGTTCATATGCTTCCCGCTAGTGACGGACTGATCGATTGTTAGGACACCGTGTGATGAGGATTGGATGACGCGCGTTTCTTATGGGGGAACAGGCTCAAGACTAATACGAGCCTGATCAGCTTCAGCACCGTTTTCATAACGCTTGCAAGATTTCTCGGTCGAAAGATCGAGGACTTGTTGGTTGTCTCACTGCCCAGCACACCAACCTGGACGAAGGAATGGCCGGACTTGAGAAGCTTGACCAGTATCTCTCCCTGAAAGCCAAATCCGGAACTCGTCATAACTATGCTGTCGAGCAAACGGCGGCGATGAACAGGGAGACCGTTGTAGTAGTTCATTTCATGTCCTGACAAAAAATTCAGTAGCTGTGTGTAAGACCGAGAAATGAAATAACGCAAAGGCGTTTTGATACTT
>Ga0075431_100007205_pt1 | contig 11063 bp, 11 predicted proteins | sample RhiMetdeltSRZDD5_FD_75297 | JGI IMG/M metagenome (GOLD analysis project Ga0075431, IMG submission 75297) | Populus rhizosphere microbial communities from Tennessee, USA - Rhizosphere MetaG P. deltoides SRZDD5 | ecosystem: Host-associated > Plants > Roots > Rhizosphere > Soil | place: USA...
CGTCTGCCGCGACAAGTTTGCCCCGCGCGAGATTCATGGCGGGCGAGCCGATGAACCCTGCGACGAAGACGTTGGCCGGCTTGTGATAAAGCTCTTCGGGGGTACCGACCTGCTGTAGCCTGCCCGCGTTGAGCACCGCGATGCGATCTCCAAGGGTCATCGCCTCGACCTGGTCGTGCGTGACATAGATCGTGGTGACGCGGTCCTTCTGGTGCAGGCGCATCAGTTCGCCGCGCATCGCGACCCGCAACTTGGCGTCCAGGTTGGACAGTGGCTCGTCCATCAGCATCACCTTGGGGTGGCGGACCATCGCCCGTCCCATGGCGACGCGCTGGCGCTGCCCGCCGGACAGGGCGGACGGTTTGCGTTCCAGCAACGGTTCCAGGGCAAGGGTGTAGGCCACGTCGTGGACCTGTTCGCGGACCTGGGCCTTGGGCACGCGCGCGAGCCGCAGGCTGAAGCCGAGATTCTCGGCGACGGTCATGTGCGGATAGAGAGCGTAGTTCTGGAACACCATGGCGATGTCGCGGGTCTTGGGCGCCAGATCGTTGACGATCCGGTCGTCGATGGCGACCGTACCGCGGGTGGGTTCCTCCAGCCCGGCGACGATGCGCAGCAGTGTGGACTTGCCGCAGCCGGACGGGCCGACCAGCACAATGAACTCACCGTCGGCGATGGTGAGGTCAACGTCGTCGAGCCCGACGGCGCCACCGGGAAAGATTTTGCTCAGTCCGTGCAGGACAACTTTGGCCATGTCTGCAGGATCGACCGCCGCGGCGGTGGAAGGTAGGGGCCATGGGCGGGCGCGGCGAGGTCTTGAGTCCCTACAGGATCGTGACCGTGCGGCCGACGGCCCAGGCGTGGATGAGGCGCGGTCATCGCCCGGGTTTCCGCCGCGGCCTGCAAGCTACCCGCGGCGGGATGGGGCGCCGCCTCCGGCCGGGAGAGTCAATGCCGGCTAGCGTGTCGCAGCAGTAGCACGAAGTTGATGAATATCGCGATGACGGTGCCGGCGATGGCCACGGCCAGCACGGCACGCACCGGCAGCACCCAGCTGAAGGTTCCTTTGCTGAAGTCGAACGGGAAAACCCGCCAGATCCGTACGAGGACGGCCAGGCCGATGGCGGCGGTCACGAAGTCGCCCAGTGCCTTGAACCAGAGCGGGTCATATGTCACGTAGGCGGCGTTGACCACAATGCCCACCACCAGGGAGAGATTCATCAGTCCCAAGATCTGCGGGGTGTCGGCGGTCAGGAACGGCAGCACTTCCCAGCCGGGGCGGATGTTGATGAGGTAGAGGAACACCGCGTTCACCGTGATCCCGATGAGGTAACCGAATTTTCGTGCCGCGATGTGCGGGCGGCGATGTGCTGGTGCCGTGAGCGTCATTACTATGACCTCCCATCCGAGCTTGAATATAGAGCCCGCGGCAATTCCCCGATCAGGGGCCAAAGTCCCAGGGCGGCAGGCGATCCGGCTCTGGCCACGGGCGGCAAGCGCGCCCACCGTTGATCCATGAGTACCGACACATCGGTGCTGGAGACCATCCGGGAGATGGTCGACAACACCACAGCGGAGAAGGTCTACGGCACACCGATCACACAAGACCACGTGACCGTGCTGCCGGTGGCCAAGGTCAGCGGCGGCGGCGGCGGAGGCTCGGGCACCGGACCGGCCGAGGAGGGACACGAGTCCGGCGGCAGCGGCGGTGGGCTCGGCCTCACCGCCAAGCCACTCGGCGTTTTCGTCATGAAGGACGGCAAGGTCTCCTGGCGCCCAGCCATCGACGTCAACAAAGTCATCCTCGGCGGCCAGGCGGTCGCGGTGGCGGCATTGGTGGTCGCGGGAATCCTGATCAGGTCGCGCCGGCGGCGCTAGGAGCGTTCGTGAAGTACCGGTGGTGCTCGATGCTGGGACCGCGGGGACCATGGTGGCCAACAGGCTGCGCATTGGCTGGACGCCGATTGGCGGGTCGTGGTGGTGCGCCACGGACGGCTCGTAGAGCGGATCGGTGTGAAATGCCGCTTCGCCTAACGCTGCTGGCAGTTGCTGTTGTGCTGGCGGCGTGCACGAGACCCGCGCCCGCCCCGGCGCCGAGCGCCATGCCGGGCCCTTCGCTTAGCGCGACTCCCAGCGCGGCAGCGGCCAGCCCAAGCCCGTCATCGCACCGGCCCACGCCGACCGGGATCCCCGCCTCGCTGGGCGGGCAAGATTTCACCAGGATCCCAACCACGCGCAGGATCGTGGCGTTGACCTTCGACGCGGGCGCCAGCGCCGACGGCGTCGCCTCGATCCTGGCGACGCTTGAGCGCGAACAGATCACGGCGACGTTCTTTCTCACCGGAGACTTCGTGCGGCGGTACCCGCAGGCGGCAAAGTCGTTGCGGGGTCACCGGCTCGGCAATCACACGATGACCCACCCGCACCTGCCCGCGCTGCCGGATGCGCAGCTTCGGGTCCAGGTGCTCGACGCGCAGGACGCGATCCGATCGGCGACCGGCTCCGACCCCCGGCCATGGTTCCGCTTCCCGTATGGGGACAGCTCCCCTGGTACCGTCCAAAAAATAAATGCCCTTGGATATGTCGCGGTTCGCTGGACAGTGGACAGTCTCGGCTGGCAGGGCACCGCCAGACACAGCGCCGAAACGGTGGTCGTGCGGGTGCTGGATGCAGTGGCCCCCGGGCAGATAGTGCTGATGCATGTGGGTTCGAACCCCGACGACGGCTCGACGCTGGACGCCGATGCCCTGCCCGCGATCATCCAAGGCCTTCGAGCAAGGGGCTACGCCTTCGTGACGCTTGACGCGCTGTTGACGCCATGACCGCAGGCATGGACGACCCCCGGTTCCAAAAAGGGCCCGCTCGACACGACCGGTAATGGCTAAGGTCCCGGCCGGTGGTGGCCAAAACCTCTTGGCGCGCTGGGTCGGCGGGCAGAGATTGAACTTATGAAAGCAAAAGCTGGAGACAGGCTGGTGCTGGAATCTGGCCGCCTCGGTGCCGCTCGCCGTGTCGGGGTCATCACCGATCTCCTGCACCACGACGGCACGCCCCCCTACTGGGTGAAGTGGCTCGACAACGAGCATGAAGGGTTGTATTTCCCCGGCCCCGACTGCCACTTGGAAGCACCCCAAGAGCTCTTGAGATGACCCCGATCGACACGCAGATGTCGTTCGCCATGTTCGCCGACCCGCAGGGCAACTACCGTGGAAATCTTTCAGGTCGAAGGCACGGTGGCCACCCGAGTGCTGGAGCAGGCTCGGGCCTGGCCGGCCGATGTGGTGGTGCTTGGCCGTTCCCGCGAAGCTGGAATCGGTCACCCGTTCATCGGCAGCCAGGCGCGCATTGTGCTGGAGTTGGCCGACGTCCCGGTGCTTGTCATCCCTCCGCCGCGCTGAGAATCAAGATCTTCGCTCTCACGCGAGTGGGACGGACGGCCGCACGATCGGGGGCGTCCGACCCTGGCGGGTATACGCTGACCGCGATCAGTATCGCGGCATGAGGCAAATGCGCAGCCACGACCTAAAACCCGGAGCCGACCTTCTCGTCCACCCGACGCTGAACAAGGATGCCGCATTCTCCGAAGACGAACGCGATGCCCACGGGCTTCGCGGCCTTCTGCCGTACCGGGTCGCGACCCTGGAACAGCAGGTTGCCCTGGAGCTGGAGCACCTGCGGTGTAAGGCGGACGACCTCGAGAGGTACATCGGATTGGCGGCGTTGCAGGACCGCAACGAGATCCTGTTTCACCGCCTGTTGCAAGACCACCTCGAAGAGCTCGCGCCGATCGTCTACACACCGACCGTGGGCGATGCGTGCCGGCAGTTCAGCCACATCATGCGGCGCCCTCGAGGGTTATGGGTGACCCCGGAGGACAGCGGCCGGATGGTCGAGCTGCTGCACAATGTGGAGCGGCCGGGCATCCAGCTCATCGTGGCCACCGACAACGAGCGCATCCTGGGGTTGGGAGACCTGGGTGCAGGCGGGATGGGCATCCCGGTAGGCAAGCTCGCCCTCTACACCGCGGGCGGCGGCGTGCATCCGAGCCGCACGCTTGCCGTGTCGCTCGACTGCGGGACCGACAACGAGGCGCTGCTGAACGACCCGCTCTACCTCGGCTACCCGAAGCCCCGTTTGCGCGGACCGGCCTATGACGCGTTCATCGAGGAGTTCGTTGAGGCCGTCACCTCGGTTTACCCTGATCTTGTGCTGCAATGGGAGGACTTCAAGCAGCACAACGCATTACGGCTGCTGGAGCGCTACCGCCACCGGCTGGCAAGCTTCAACGACGACGTCCAGGGCACCGCCGCGGTCGTGGTCGCGGGTCTGCTTGCCGCGATGCGCCTGCGCGGCGAGTCGCTCACCGACCAGCGCTTGGTGCTGGCCGGCGCAGGCGCCGCGGGCATCGGCATCGCCAGGCTGCTTGAAACCGCGATGGGTGCGCATCGGCGGTACCCCTTGCTGCTGCTCGACTCCCAAGGACTCATCTTCGAGGGCCGCCCCCGCATCGACGCCGACAAACTGCCGTTCGCGGTGTCACGCCGAGAGCTTGCCGCGCTTAATTTCCCGCCGGCCGATCGCTATGACCTTGAAACCGTGGTACGGCACGCGGCACCCACCATCCTCATTGGAACGACCGGCGTCGCCGGGACCTTCACCGAGACCGCCATCAGGCAGATGTCCGCGAAGGCGCCCGCGCCGATCGTGCTTGCGCTGTCCAACCCGACCGGGAACGTCGAGGCGACGCCGGCCGACGTGCTGGCCTGGAGCGACGGTCGCGCGATCATCGCCACCGGCAGCCCGTTCGACCCGATCGTCATGCACGGCGAGCCTCGCCTGGTGGGACAGGCGAACAACGTGTTCGTCTTTCCCGGCGTGGGTCTGGGCGCCATCGTGGCGCGCACCCGGGAAGTCACCGACCGGATGTTCCTCGTCGCGGCCACAACCCTGGCGGCGATGGTCGATCCTGACCGGCTGGCCTCCGGCGCGCTGTATCCACGGCTGGCCGACCTGCGCGAGATCTCGAGAGCCATAGCCATCGCGGTCGCCCGCGAGGCACGCGACGCCGGCCTGGCACCGATCAGGACCGATGAGCAGATCGAGTCCGCCGTCGGCGCCGCCATGTGGAACGCGGTCTACGGCGGGTAAGGGAACGGCCAGGGGACCTTCGGCCCTGGTCAAGAACGGTGGCGGGCGACGCGGTCGAGCGGTGCCCGCCACCGGTACCTATCGGCTACCTATCGGCATGGCGCCGCTCGGCGACGCGGATCAGCTACCCGAACTGCCTGAAGTTCCTTGTGGGCCTTGTGATGTTCGGGTGATGTTGTTGCTGGCCAAGGCTTGTCGATGGGCTCACTGACACCATTGACACGCGATGCTGGCCTTCCACGCGGTACGAATTTGGCGGTTACGGCAGATGAAGCTCACCGACTACCGCGACGGCCGTCTGCACCTTGGCGCCCAGGTCATCGTCCTGGCACCACCGGTCCGTCAGCGCCTGGACACCTACCTGGAATACCGGCACAGGACATGGCCCACCAGCACCAACCCGCACATGTTCATCCACATCCGCAGCTGGTCATGCCACGGCCAAGTCTGGCCCGCCTGGATCGCCTCCAGCTCGGCATGTCACCACAAATCATCCGCCATGACCGCATCCTTGACGAGGCACACGCCACTAGCGGCGACATCCGGACACTCGTGGACCTGTTCGGCTTGTCGATCGGCGGTGCAGAACCATACATGGCCGCCGTCAGCCACTCCAATTCCGCAAAGGCCCACAACGGTTTACCGGCGGTGGGTGACACTATGTCGCTTGGTGGAATGCTTCGTGGTGACGGCTCGGCTGTCGTGTTCGGGTACCGTGGTCGACTTGCAGCGTGCGTGACGTCGTGGTGTACGGCGTCGACCACGACGTTGAAGCCGAGGCGGCTGTGGGTGGCTATCGCGTCGTACATGCCTCGGTAGGCGGCCACGACGAGGTGCTCGAGGTCGGGCCGCTCGCCCCCGGGCCGCAACCCGAGGCCAGGCTGGAACCGCTCCGGCGTCATCTGCTTGAAACGGTCGACGCCCAGGTTCATCCACACGCCCGATGACTCCGCCCAGTCGGGTCTATCAACTCTGTCCGAGCCAGCATCCGGCACAACTCATGTGATGTGATGGCTTCACAGGTGTTCCCGAACCCAGGGTCGGTAGACAACCTCGAGCTGCCACCGATCCCTGGGTTTCGGCACTAACCGTCCGACATTTCAAACAACTCCATACCTGTCACGCAGAGCGAAGGTTTCGGTCAGGTCGACCAGCCGGTTGTTGTAGCCCCACTCGTTGTCGTACCAGCCGAACACCTTCACCAGGTGGCCGCCAGCCTGGGTGAGACCGGCGTCGAACACGCACGAGGAAGGATCGGCGATGACGTCGCGGGAGACCACGGGCCGCTCCGTGTACGACAGGATGCCCTTGAGGGATCCCTCCGCCGCGGCCCGAAAGGCATCGTTGACTTCCTTCACGGTGGCGGGAGTCGACAGCTGGCAGGTCATGTCGGTGATGGAGCCGTCCTCGACCGGCACGCGCAGCGCCACGCCGTCGAACCGGCCTTGCAGCCGCGGAATGACCAGACCGATGGCCTTGGCTGCGCCCGTGCTGGTCGGGATGATGTTCACGCCGGCCGAACGCGCACGCCGCAGGTCCTTGTGCGGCGAGTCCACAAGGGACTGGTCGTTGGTGTAGGCGTGGACGGTGGTCAGGTATCCACTTTGGATACCGAACGCGTCGTTCAAGACCTGCGCCATGGGGGCCGCGCAATTGGTCGTGCACGAAGCCGCCGACACGATCCGGTGCAGCCGCGGGTCGTAGAGGGAGTCGTTGACCCCCACGACGAACGTCGCGTCGACTTCCTTGCCTGGAGCGGAAATCAGGACCCGCTGCGCTCCGGCCTCAAGGTGCGTGGCAGCCGCGGCCCGCGTGCGCAGCTTCCCAGTCGCTTCGATCACCAGGTCGACCCCATGGTCGGCCCATGGGAGGGCGGCCGGGTCGCGTTCGGAACTGGCCGCGAGACGATGACCGGCCACGGTGAGGGATTCGTCGTCGTAGCCAACCTCATGACCAAGGGGTCCGAACGCGGAGTCGTACTGCAGCAGATGCGCCAACGTTGCGGTGTCCCACAGGTCGTTGACGGCAACCACGGTGATGGCCTCACCGAGCACACCTCGCTGCAGCAAGCAGCGCAAGTAGTTGCGCCCGATACGGCCGAATCCGTTGATGGCGACACGATAGGTCATGTCGGTCTCCTTCGGCTCGAGAAACACAGCTTCCCGCCCAAGCCTCTTCGTTTCGGCCGTGTTGCAGCAGGGCCTCTGGTCGCGTCAGACCGGGTCCTTTGCCTTGGACGCCAGACCCAACTTCGGCCCGGACAGCTCAAGGCGCAAGCCCGCCATCAACATGTCCATCCCAATGGCGCACGCCGGCTGCGGCGCGTGTGGCAGATCGCCGGTGAACGCGGCAAGACGTTGCGGCCCAAGCTGAGCGTCGTGGCATCGACTCTGCTCGCTGCGGTCGGCGGAGTCGATGGTCCTACCCGCTGGGGTACTTGGCGAGGACGGACTGGAGCGCTTCGACGAAGCGAAGGGATTCGTCGTGGTCGCGCTGCCAGACGTTGCGGCCGAAGATGAGCCCGGTGGCTCCAGCTTCCATCGACTCGTGCGCCTTGGCCAGCATCGCCTCGTCGCCGGCCTTCTCTCCACCGGAGACGAGGACCATTGTGCGGCTGGCCGCCGCGACGACGGCATCGATGGCCTGCTGGCTGGAGAACTCCGCGATGTATCCACTCGGGACGCCGTCGCGCTTGTCCGGGTGCGGGAAGTTCACCTTCACGACATCGGCGCCCAGCTCGCTTGCCACCCGCGCCGCGTAATGCACGGCATAGAAGGAGTCTTTGCCGCCCTTGGCCGCGATGGCCTCACCCCTCGGGTACGCCCATACGATCAGCGGCATGCCCAAGTTGCGCGCCTCTTGCCGGATCGCTTGGTACTGGCGGAAATCCTCACGCTCAGCGGGGCTGCCCACATACAGCGTGTAGCCGACGGCGTCGGCACCCAGGCGCACCGCCTCGGCGACGCTCGCGTGCAGGGGCGAGAGCGCGTGCGCGTCGGATGGGATCTCGGTCTTGCCGTTGAGCTTGAGGATCAGAGGCACCTCGCCCGCGTAGTCCCAGTAGAACTTCTCTGCTAGTCCAATTTGGATGGCGATACCGTTGAAGCCGCCCGCGAGCGCAAGCTTGATGATATAGCGGGGGTCGGCGGCGGCCGGGTTGGCGAAAAAGTCGCGCGGGCCGTGCTCGAGACCCTGATCGTAGGGCAGGAAGAGCGCCGTCCCGTTGCGCAGCCCGTGCTGATGCAGGATGCGGTGCAGCCGTGCCTTCTGCCCGGTGGGCAGGCCGCGTTCGGACAGGGTGAGCCGGGTGGTCATGGTGGTTCTCCTTTCGCCTCTCCTTGACCGTGCCGCCGCCGGCACTCCCCGGCCAGGGTCGAAAGTCACGCCGCCACGTGTTGCCCGGCCCAGGTTCTTCGGGGCGTCCGCGCACTAGGATCCGGCTGTGTGGCTTCCGTCGCCGTGGCGCTCGCTTTCGGTGCTGCTGGTCGTGGCGCGCTTCGCCGAGGACCGGTTCGGCGCGGCCGGGTCGCCGGCGGCGATCTCGGCGGCAGGGCTGGCGGACGCGCACGCCGGTGCCCTGACGGCCGCGAGCCTGGCCTCGGCGAGGGTGCTTTCCGTAGGCACGGCCACGGTTGCGGCGCTGAGCGTGCTGGCGGTCAACACCGTGGTGAAGGTGGTCCTGGCCTGGACCGCGGGAGTCCGGCGCATCGCGGGCCGGTACGCCGCCCTCATGATCGTGCCGGTGGCGGCCGTCGCGGTGGCGGCCGGGGCCACGCTCACCCTCGCCTGAAGGTCTCGCCTGAGAGTCTGGCCAGAAGGTCTTTAGTCCCGGTCCGGAAAGGGACATGTGCTCTCCTTCCATCGGCCTGAACGGGAGACGATCAGGGCATGACCGAGGCTTACCTCGAGGTTAAAGATCTTAGCGCCATCGATACGTGGTGGCGGGCGGCCAACTACCTGACAGTCGGCCAGATCTATCTGATGAGCAACCCGCTGCTGCGCGAGCCGCTGGGGCCCGAACACATCAAGCCACGCCTGCTGGGTCACTGGGGGACGAGCCCCGGGCTGAACCTGTTGTGGGCGCACTTGAATCGCGCGATCGTGGCCCGTGACCTGAACATGATGTTCGTGACCGGCCCGGGTCACGGGGGCCCGGCGATCGTGGCGAACACGTGGCTCGAAGGACGCTACAGCGAGCTGTATCCGAGTGTCTCCCGCGACGAGGCGGGCATGGCGCGGCTGTTCCGGCAGTTCTCGTTTCCAGGTGGCATCCCCAGCCATGTGGCCCCGGAGGTTCCGGGATCGATTCACGAGGGCGGGGAGCTGGGTTATTCGCTGATGCACGCGTACGGGGCGGCGATGGACAACCCGGATCTGGTGGTGGCGTGCGTCATCGGCGACGGGGAGGCGGAGACGGGACCGTTGGCGGCCAGCTGGTTCGGCAATGTGTTCCTGAGCCCGATCACCGATGGTGCCGTGCTGCCGATCCTGCACCTGAACGGGTACAAGATTGCCAATCCGACCGTGCTGGCGAGGATTCCGGATGCGGATCTGATGTCGCTACTGTACGGGTATGGTTACCGGCCGATCGAGGTGGCCGGCGACGACCCTGCCACGGTCCACCACGAGCTGGCCAAAGCGCTCGACGACGCGCTGGACGAGATCGCCACGATCCAGCGGCATGCGCGGTCCACATACGACGGTTCCCGCCCTCGCTGGCCGATGATCGTGTTACGCACGCCGAAGGGCTGGACCGGTCCGGGCGAAGGCACGGTGCACGCCCACCAGGTGCCGAAACTTGAAGGGCCGCAACAGCTCGAGGCCTGGATGCGCTCGTACCGGCCGCGGGAGCTGTTCGACGAGCACGGCGTGCCCCAGGTCGACCTGATCCCGGCGCGCCGGATGAGCGCCAACCCGCACGCCAACGGCGGGGAGCTGCTGCGCGACCTGGTGCTGCCCGACATCGAGGGCTTCGGCGTTCCCAAGGGCGAGGCATCGGCGACGACGGTGGCGGGCAGGTGGCTGCGCGATGTTATTGCCGCCAACCCGGACCGGTTCCGGCTTTTCGCGCCGGACGAGGCGGAGTCCAACCGCCTCGGCGCGGTCTTCGAAGTCACCGACCGGGTCTTCACCGCAGGTGCGGAAAAGTCGACCGGTCAGGTCATCGAGGTGCTCTCGGAGCATCTGTGCCAAGGGTTCCTTGAGGGGTACCTGCTGACCGGCCGGCACGGCCTGCTGACAAGCTACGAGGCGTTCATCCACATCGTCGACTCGATGGTCAACCAGCACGCCAAGTGGCTCAAGGTGACCCGTGACATCCCGTGGCGGCGCCCGATCGCCTCGCTCAACTACCTCCTGTCAAGCCACGTGTGGCGGCAGGACCACAACGGCTTCTCGCACCAGGACCCAGGGTTCATCGACCACGTGGTGAACAAGAAGGCCGAGATCGTGCGGGTTTACCTGCCACCGGACGCCAACACCCTGCTGTCCACTTTGGACCACTGCCTGCGCAGCCGTAACTACCTCAACGTCATCGTGGCGGGCAAGCAGCCCGCACCCAGCTGGCTCACCATGCAGGAGGCAAAGCTGCACTGCCGCCGGGGCATCGGAATCTGGGAATGGGCAGGCAGCGACGAGGGCAGCGAACCGGATGTCGTGCTCGCCTGCGCCGGGGACGTGCCGACGCTGGAAACCCTTGCCGCCGCCGACCTGCTGCGCCGGCACCTGCCCGAGCTGAAGGTGCGGGTGGTGAACGTCGTTGACCTGATGCGGTTGCAGCCGCCGAGCGAACACCCGCACGGCATGCCCGACACCCAGTTCGACGCGATCTTCACGCGGGACAGGCAGATCGTGTTCGCGTATCACGGCTATCCGTGGCTGATCCACCGGCTCACCTACCGGCGGACCAACCACGC
>Ga0075431_100007212_pt1 | contig 11058 bp, 7 predicted proteins | sample RhiMetdeltSRZDD5_FD_75297 | JGI IMG/M metagenome (GOLD analysis project Ga0075431, IMG submission 75297) | Populus rhizosphere microbial communities from Tennessee, USA - Rhizosphere MetaG P. deltoides SRZDD5 | ecosystem: Host-associated > Plants > Roots > Rhizosphere > Soil | place: USA...
AAACAGTACTTCACCTGAATGGTTTACGTACCTGATCCTGTAAAACAGATCGCTATTATCGTTCGGACTGAATGAAAAAGAATATTGCCCCTTGCCAGGAACAGAACGAATAGTTGAAATAGTATTAAACATTACCTGGTCGCTGCTGAACTCAACATTAAACTCGGCCGGTATACTTTCGGGACTGAACTCCCAGCTAAGCTTAACCGATTCCCTGTCTGCTTTTCCTGTGAAGCTATTAAGACCTGCGGCCAGCACATAATTTTGCACTCCCACGGTTCCGCAAAAACAATACAATCCTGTACGCTGTGATACCTGGCTTGAGCTTCCAAATATCCGGTAATAGTACAGCTCGCCTACAGTAAGCCCACTGAGTGTGAGGTTCACACCACTGCTCGGTCCGCCTGCTACGGCGCATCCGATCTGCGTTAATGACCCACAGGTAGGGCCTCCACTGAAAGCCTGAACAGCGATAATGAACGAAGTATTCTGAAAGCATGAAATAGTTACGGTAGTTGCCGCGGCGTAAAATTTGAACCAGATGTTCGATCCGTTGTTTGCCGGTACTCCGCATGTAGGAGCCGGTGCACAGGCATCCATAGCTGTAGTAGGTTGACAGGCCGCCTTATTATCGAAATTTACGCCACCATTACATGAGGTTCCGGTATTGCATCCATAGATCCAGGCGGGATCAAAAGTTACTGCGCCCGCTGCAAAATTAACGGCGCCGCCCGGACACATTTGCGCGGGCAGGTTGCTGCATAAAAGTAGCGCGACAACAGATATAAATAGCCTTGTTTTCAGCGGATCCTGGATTTCGTCTATATAACGGAAAATCCTTTTTCGAAGTATAAGTTGTTTCAAAAACAGAAAATTGTTCCCCTCCTGGGAACTTAAGTCGATTTTTTTTCATGTATAATGCTGCTTTCCAGGCAATTGCAAAATGGCTTACAAATTGGCAACATACAGCAAGTCATATTCAAATCCTTTTAATACCGCGTTTTAAAGACATGTTTCTATGGGACTGAATTATTCACGTTCAATCCTTAGAAATGAAGAAAATTTTTACCCTGATCGTACTTACTGCTGCCGCATTCAGCGGGGCGCATTCGCAGGTTGTGCTTAACGAGATCTACACATCTCCTAATGCCGGAAAGAATGAGTTTTTTGAATTGTACAACTCAAGCACTCAAAGCACCCCACAATCGGTTGACGGTTTTTCAATTGTAACGTACTTCGAGGAAGGAGCCAATAAAGGTTTTTATGTGCTCGACCTTCCCGCTCTATTTATTAATGCACATTCATTTTTTGTGGGAGCGTCCGCGATGCCCTTCAATTACCAGGGTACCACAAATTCACCTGAAGCAGATTTCAGCTGGAACAGTCCAACGCTTGCTACGAATAGTGGTTACCTTAAAAAGTGGGTAATGACAGGTAGCGACGGGTCTGATGGGAACGTTTCTTATAATGAAGCTGCGGTACCAGCAAATTTCAACGATCTGTTTTACGAAAAATCGAACGGAACGGTGAATTATTCCATTTTTGTATTCAAGAATGGAATACTGGTCAATTCGTTATATGGAGGCGTTGGTGGCGCCACGGTCCAGCCATCATTCATTACCTCTATGCCGGGTCTTACTGTAAACAGTTTAGTAGGCTCTACAAATACTCCGTTTACTATTAATTTCAATTCACTCGCGAATAACTTAGCAGAATATGTAATTCCGTCGCCCGGCACAGACAATGGGTATATCAGATCGAATGATGGGATCTGTGGCACATGGAAAAAATCCAGCTCAACTGCAACACATACCCCCGGAGTTACCAATGGTTCTACAGGCGATGGATCAGTTGTAGTTACCGCGTCGATAACGAGAGGAGTTTACCCGTCAACAACATCAACAGTAACTTTTGATGTTACGGAAGCGGCAGCCGCAGCTTTCCCGGTGGAACTGCAGGTATATGTTGATAACGGATCAGTGCCAGGTGACCTTGATGCTCTCGATACTTATCTGTCCAGTGTCACCCAAACGTTGCTTTCCGATGGTAGTACCACGCTAACATTCTCTCCGCGCATTGCAAATATTATTATCGTGGCGAAAACTGCTGCAGGATGTTTCGGACAAGAAAAATTTGTTACCGATGGATCGGGAACGCTGCCGGTAAAATTAGTCTCATTCAATGGAAACCTGAAAGACAACAAGGTTGCACTGGCATGGAAAGTGGAACTGAATGAAACTGCAGAAAGATTTGAAGTGGAAAGAAGTGTCAGTGGCGGCAAATTCACTTATATCGGTACCGTATTAGGAACTTTAAATCCGGGAACCGCTGTTTACAACTTCGTTGATGCTCTTTATTCAGGTGAAAAGGTTGCCTATAGGTTGAAGATGATTGATAAAGACCTGAGGGCAGAGTACTCAAAGATCATCTTCTTCAATGCAGGTAGCAACGCTGATAATTTCATAAGCCTCGTTCAGAACCCTGTTTACGACAAGCTGAATATAAGTTTTCAGACATTCGACAAAGAAACTGTTGACATCAGGGTGATAGACATGACAGGCTCCCTGAAAGCTGTGCAGAGATTAAGTGTGCAGCCCGGAAGCAATGTGCTGACGATGCAACTGCCGTCAACGCTTTCAACCGGAGCCTATGTTGTTTCAGTTGTTCATTCAAAAGGAATGTACAACCAGAAATTTCTTAAGAAATAAAATTTAAATAAAGATCCTGGTACCAGTGCTCAGATAGCTCTCACGGAACTCTTTGGGCGTGGTACCTTTCTTTTTTTTGAAGATCCGGTTGAAGTTTGAAATATTGTTGAAGCCCGAGTTATAAGCGATCTCTGCAACCGATTGTGTGGTGTCGATCAGCAAACGCGAAGCATGTCCAAGTCTGCACTCGTTAAGGCTGTCGATAAACGTCATCCCCGTTTTTGTTTTGAAGAACCGGCTGAATGCAGCCTCCGACATATTTGCAAGCTTCGAAACTTCTGCAAGGGTGATCACCTTGTCAAAGTTCTGGTTGATATACTGCATCGTTTTCTCAATACGCCTGCTACTGTAAAAATGATTTTCCGTATTATTGAAAGACGCATCGGATAGCATCCTCATATTTCTGGAGATCGAAAGGTCGTGAAGTATCGACATCAGCTCAAGTACCGAATCGAACCCGTGCTTGTCGTTAAGGTTCAGAAGGCGGTCGGCCACCTGGTTTGTCGTTTCTTTTGAAAATAATATTCCCCGCGACGATTTTTCGAACATGTTTCTGATAAAGCTGAGCTGATTTCTGCGCAGAAGGTTTTCATCGAACAGATCTTTATGGAACTGAATTGTTACTTCCCTGATTTTTGTGGATGTGCATTTGTGCCCGAACCAGCCGTGCTGGAGATTGGAGCCTACAAGTACGAGTTCGTATTCTTCTATTTCCGCCATATGATCGCCTATAACGCGCTTTGCACCGGGGGCGTCAAGAATGAGGTTAAGTTCGTATTCTTCGTGATAATGTAACGGGAAGTTGAATTTTGATTTTACTCTTGAAAAAAGTGTAAAGCAATCACCCTGCGTCAATGGCGTGATCTCTCTCATTAATTCTTTTTGCATATCGTTAGTTTAGGCGGGTCAGAAAATTTCTGAAAACAGTATCCTAAAAATATAAAATAGCTGCAATAAAAGTATAGATAATCTTTCGCCTCGTTTAAGGTTAAGTTTATTAAAGTTATGCCTTAAAATAGTACAAGATTAGGTTATAATAGTATAACCGCTCTTTACTATAATGAACATACATTTGTCAGTGCCACACGCTAACTAAAACTTGCCGCTTGAGTTTAAAACCAGCAGATGTTCTTATCATCGTTTCTTACCTGATCCTGATGGTAATGATAGGGTGGTTCCTGCGGAAAAAAGCCCGCGTGAACAAAGAAAGCTATTTGCTCGGTGGCAGAAAATTACCGTGGTACATGCTTGGCCTGAGCGACGCGTCCGACATGTTCGACATCAGCGGTACAATGTGGATGATAGCGCTTTGCTTTGTTTATGGCCTTAAAAGTATCTGGATCCCATGGCTCTGGCCGGTTTTCAACCAGGTGTTTAACATGATGTTCCTCGCCAAATGGCTGAGGCGATCCAATGCAAGCACCGGCGCAGAGTGGCTCGCCTCGCGGTTTGGGTTATCAGGTCCGGGTGTTAAGGCTTCACATAACGTGGTAGTGGCATTTGCGCTGCTTGGTTGTCTCGGATTTCTGGCCTATGGATTTGTCGGCCTCGGAAAATTTATTGAAATATTCGTTCCATGGCATGTTATTCAACCCCACGTTCCTTTTACGATCGCAGCTGAATTTGTTCCTCATGTTTACGGCATCATCTTCACGTTATTCGCCATGTTCTATTCCATACTTGGCGGCATGCATAGCATAGTGCTCGGCGATGTGATCAAATATGCGATCATGACCGTTGCATGCATTTCGATAGGTACGATTGCCATGATACATCTCGACGGCCATACCCTCAAGGTTCCTGAGGGATGGGCAAACCCGTTCTTCGGATGGAAGCTGGATCTCGACTGGTCTGACATTGCGCCCGAAGCAAATGAAAAAATTGAGGCCGATGGCTTCGGCTTGTTCGGCATCTTCTTTATGATGATGCTGTTTAAAGGGGTATTCGCCGCACTTGCCGGTCCGGCTCCTAACTACGACATGCAGAAAATATTGTCGACACGGTCTCCAAAGGAAGCATCGAAAATGACGGGCTTCGTATCGATTGTTTTACTGCCAGTAAGGTACAGCCTGATAATAGGAATAACGGTGCTGGGCCTTCTCTATTATAACAAGATGAACATCACGTCGCCGGCAGGTACCGACTTCGAAAGAGTTTTGCCGGCGGTGATCAACCAGTTTCTGCCATCCGGAATTCTTGGCCTTGTGTTAACCGGCTTGTTAGGCGCATTCATGGGTACTTTCTCAGGAACGCTCAATGCAGCACAGGCATATATTGTTAATGACATCTACCTGAAATACATTAATCCCACGGCATCAAACAGGAAGACGATCTGGATGAATTACCTGTCAGGAATACTTATCGTTACACTCGGTATTGTGCTTGGATTTTTTGCAAAGGATGTGAACTCAATTCTTCAGTGGATAGTTGCCGCTTTGTATGGCGGATATATTGCAGCAAATATTTTCAAATGGTATTGGTGGAGATTTAACGCAAGTGGTTTTTTCTGGGGCATGATGGCGGGTATTGCCGCTGCATTGATATTTCCACAAATTTTTACAGGCCTCTTGCTTTATAAGTGGCCGCTGCTATTTCTGATATCTATCGCCGGATCGGTCATTGGAACATACGCGGCACCGCCAACGGATGCTGCCGTTCTAAAAAGTTTTTACAGAACGGTGAGGCCCTGGGGATTCTGGAAACCTGTTCATGAAATGGTGGTGGCAGAAGATCCGTCCTTCGTTCCCAATCGCAGATTTAAACTGGACATGTTCAACATCGTTATAGGCATGATAGCACAAACATGCCTTACCATATTGCCACTGTATGTTGTTTTATGGATGAAACTTCCTTTGCTGATCACTATACTAATACTTGCGGCGACGGTGATCATCCTGAAGCGAACCTGGTGGAATAAACTTGAAAATTAATTAGCCATGAAACAAGATTTTAAATCAAGGCTGAAAACGTTACAGGAAAGATACCAGCGACTAATCAAGCGCAGTAATATAGCTGAAGAGTCATTGAACGGTATCTATTACCGTTATAGATTTCCTGTGCTCACTGCTGAGCATATACCGCTGCACTGGAGGTATGATCTGAATGAATCGTCGAATCCGAATCTGCTCGAACGATTCGGGATAAATTCAGTATTCAATGCAGGAGCTATCAAGCTGCACAATAAATACATTCTCGTAGCCAGGGTGGAAGGAAATGACCGAAAATCATTTTTTGCTGTAGCAGAAAGCCCGAATGGTGTTGATAATTTTGAATTCTGGGATGAACCGGTAAATATGCCGGAAACAGGGGATCCCGACGTAAATATCTACGACATGCGTATCGTTGAGCACCAGGATGGATGGATATATGGCATATTCTGTACAGAACGGAAAGATAAGAATGCCGGCTCGGGCGATGAATCTGCTGCAATTGCTCAATGCGGCATCGCGCGCACTCGCGACCTGATACAATGGGAAAGGCTTCCCGACCTGATAACGCCTTCACCCCAGCAAAGAAATGTTGTGCTGCACCCCGAATTTGTAAACGGACAATATGCCTTCTACACGCGACCGCAGGATCACTTTATTGAAGCAGGTAAAGGCGGTGGCATCGGGTTTGGATTAAGCGCTTCTATCGAAAATGCGGAGATCACGAAGGAAATAGTGATCGACGAAAGGAAATACCATACAGTAGCCGAGTCGAAGAACGGACTCGGACCTCCTCCGATAAAAACAGATGACGGCTGGCTTCACCTTGCCCACGGCGTTCGCAATACCGCTGCCGGGTTACGGTACGTGCTGTATTTATTTATGACGAGCCTTAAAGATGTTACAAAAGTTATTTATAAACCTGCAGGATATTTCATGGCACCGGCAGGCGACGAACGTATAGGCGACGTTTCGAATGTTCTCTTCTGCAGCGGATGGATACGTGATGGTGACGATAAGGTTCACATCTACTACGGATCATCAGATACAAGAATGCATGTTGCCGTGTCGAGCATCACACTGCTTACGGACTACATAAAAAACACTCCTGCCGATGGCATGAGATCAGCAACATCAGTTGGAACGATTAATGAGATCATAAGAAAAAATGCAATACGGTCATCGCTTACAAGATCTTCGCAATGAAGCAGAGGAGGAACTGAAAAATATCCTTTCTTTCTGGAAGAACCACACGGTCGATCACAATAACGGGGGCTTTTTCGGAAAGATCAATAATGCGAATGTTATCGACGCTGATGCTCCTAAAGGCTCTGTATTGAATGCGAGAATTCTCTGGACATTCTCATCTGCTTATATCCACTTTAAACAGGAATCTTACCTGGAAGCCGCTAAGCGTGCTTACGATTACATCAGACACTTTATTATCGATCCGAAGTTCGGCGGTGCATACTGGACCGTAGACGTAAACGGAAGGCCTGCCGAAACAAAAAAACAGGTGTATGCATGCGCATTTGTTTTATACGGGTTAAGCGAGTATTACAGTGCGTCCATGGATGAAGAAGCGCTGGAGGAAGCAATTGAGTTATATCACCTGATGGTGGCTCGTGCCCACGATAAAATATTTGGCGGATATTATGAAGCCTTCACACGCGATTGGAAAGAGATCACCGATCAGCGCTTAAGCAACAAAGATGCGAATGAAAAAAAATCGGCGAATACCAACCTCCATATTGTTGAGGCTTTTGCCAATCTGTACAGGATTTGGCCCGATGAAAGTCTAAAAGCTCAAATCATTGATCTGCTAAATATTTTTTTAGAAAAGATCATTGATCATCACAACAATCACCTTCGCCTGTTTTTTGATGAGCAGTGGAACAACAAGCCGGCATTGATCTCATATGGACACGATATCGAGGCCGCCTGGCTTTTGCCCGAATGCGCAACGATCATCAGAGATGAACATTTGGTTGCAAAGCTCAGGGAAGCATCTATCAGGTTAACCAATGCAGCCATGAATGGAATTGACACAGATGGTGGATTGTGGTATGAATATGATCTGCGTGAAGAAAAGCTTATCCGCGAAAAGCATTGGTGGCCGCAGGCCGAAGCTGTTGTCGGGTTTATTAATGCGTGGCAGATCAGCAGTGAAACCCGCTATGCGGATGCGGCATTAAATTGTTGGAACTTTATAAGAACGCACCTGTTGAATCCCACGGGAGAATGGTATTGGGGAATTGATGAACACGGCTTACCGATGAATGGTTACGACAAGGTAGGCATATGGAAGTGCCCTTATCACAATTCGAGAGCGTGCTTACAAATTATTTCAAGATTGAGTCACGTAAAATAGTTACTGCCCCTTGCCTTTTGTCGTTTGCCCCAGATATCCACTATCCTCCAGCCATTCAGCCAAACGCTGTGGCCATCCCTGGATCGATTTCAGCGGCGAGCGATTTCCCATATTAAATGCATGGTCGCCCTTCACGTAAAGATGGGCTTCCACGGGCCTCTTCGCCTCTCTGTATCTTACCAGAACGTTTAGCGTTGACATCGCGCAGCATGGATCGTCGTTGGCAGCAATGAGAAACGCAGGAGGAGCATCATCAGGAACCTTTTCAGGAATGCCTAACGGCCCCGGATATACTAAGATCTGAAAATCCGGTTTGCCATTCAATTTGTCAACTGGATCCTTAGCATTCATATCGCCGTTGCCGGGTGCGTATGCGATTGAAGTCACTACCTCACCTCCGGCAGAGAATCCCATGATTCCAATCCTGTTTGTGTCGAGCTTGTATTGTGCTGCAACACTGCGGACTGTACGTATTGCGCGCAAACCGTCTTCGCGTATTACCTTATCCAATGAATATGTCGAATTCTCTTCCCTGGCCAAACGATATTTTAGAACAAATACGGTTACGCCCAGCTTGTTCAAAAATTCCGCCGGCTCTACACCTTCAGCTGTGTACACAAGTAAACGATGCCCGCCTCCCGGACAAACTACTACTGCTGTTCCATTAGCTGATCCTTCGGCAGGAGTAAAAACGGTAAGTGATGGGTTGTGAACATTCTTAACCCAATAATCCTTTGCCTCTTCCTTTTCATTGCGCCGGCTTTCAGATCCTGGAGCTCCGTTCTTCCACAATGGAATTACTTCGTGTTGCAACTGAGCTGCAAGCTGGGCAGACAAAAAAACCAATGCTGCCAAAGAAAGTATTATTCTCATAAAAAAAGTATTATCGCACTAACAGTTAAGGATGTTCATTATATTTAATTCAATGAATATAATTAAATATCCGTCACTACTTATTATCATTTTGTTTTCTTCGTGTTCGTTCAATTCAAAGAAAAAAAGTGCGGTCGTATGGAGCAGAAATTACCCGGTTATAGGATCTCAATCTTCTCCACGCACGGAAGACATCAATAAAGATGGTACGCTCGACATTATCATGGGCGCGGGTAAAAACGAATTCCAGCAGAGCGACATGGGCATTCTCGCCTTCGATGGAAAAACCGGAAATCTGATATGGAAACAAAGCGCACCCGACCAGGTTTTTGGTTCTGCTACTTTCTGCGACGTAACCGGCGATGGCATTGGTGATGTATTCATAGGCGGCCGCTCGCCACAATTGAAGGCGATTGATGGAAGCTCGGGAAAGCTGTTGTGGGAATTCAAGTCTGATAAATACACGAACGATCCGATCCTGCAATACGCCCGCTACAATTTCAATAACAGCGTGCTTATTCCTGATCAGAATAATGATGGCATAGATGATCTGCTTACAGTTAATGGCGGTAACGCGCTTGCAAATCCTTATGAAACGAAAAACCGATTCCCCGGCGTATTAATGATCCTCGATACTAAAACAGGCGATGTGATCGCTGCAGATACAATGCCCGATGGGAAAGAGTCGTATATGACGCCACTATGTTTCAAACAACCGGGAAGCAATGAAATGAATATTTTATTCGGAACCGGGGGAGAAACTATCGACGGCAGCCTGTATGTTACCGGAGTGGCGAACCTGAAATCAAAGAAACTTAGCGAAGCTAAAGTTATCGCCACCGAAAAAGGACACGGCTTCATTGCGCCGGCATCACTTGCCGATATCAATGGCGATGGTAACCTCGACATTGTCGCCATTACCCACGGCAGCAAAGTTGTTGCTATCGACGGGCAGGATTTTCACACGATCTGGACCAGGTCATTTCCCGGAACCGAATGCAGCAATAGCTTTGCGGTTGGATATTTTAACAACGACGACGTTCCCGATTTTTTTACGTTTGTAAGTAAAGGACAATGGCCAAACAGTACGGGCTCAGTAGAGGTGATGCTGAATGGAAAGAATGGAAACGTCGAATTTACGGATTCTATCGGTTGCACCGGGTTTTCAACTCCGGTAGTGTATGATCTGGATAATGATGGACGCGACGAAGCGCTGCTAAGTGTAAATGATTTCGATTGTTCACTTGGATATGCTTCACAATCGCCACGTGCAATGACAAACAGACTGATCGCAATCGATTTCGGAAAAAACAATGTAAGGATTATTGATGAGGCGAAAGGTTTCAAAAATGTTTTTTCAACTCCGTGGATAGGCGATCTCGATAACGACGGCTATCTTGACATCATTTACTGTCAGTATTTTCATCATATGGATCTTCTTTCATTTCTTGGTATGAAGATAAAACGCATCGACACACCTGTAAAAATGAAGAAGAAAGTACTATGGGGTTCGTTTCTCGGATCTAACTATAACGGAATTTTCGCACCCAAAAAATAACTAACCGACATGAGATTTAACAACGCGTGGTGGCTGTTGTGTTTGGCTGTTACGACCTCGTGCAGTGATAAAAATTCGCAAAAAGGTGAAGCGTCCGCACAACTTTTTCATCTTCTCGATGCAGAACAAACCAAGGTAGATTTTGTTAACGAAGTTTCCGATGGTGAAAATTTCAACATTCTTACCTATCGTAATTTTTACAATGGTGGAGGTGTAGCAATAGGCGACATAAATAATGATTCACTCCCCGATTTATACTTCACAGCGAACCAGAAAAAAAATAAGCTCTATCTGAATAAGGGAAACTTCGTTTTTGAAGATATTACCGATAAAGCAGGCGTAGAAGGCAAAATGCAATGGAGCACAGGAGTAACAATGGCCGATGTGAACGGCGATGGATACCTTGATATTTACGTGTGCAATTCAGGCGATGTAGACAGGAACAATAAAAAGAATGAACTATTCATTAATAACGGCAACCTTACATTCACCGAAAAAGGAAAAGAATACAACCTGGATAACGAGGGCTTCACGACCCACGCAGCTTTTTTTGATTACGATCAGGATGGCGACCTCGACTGCTATATTCTGAACAACAGTTTCCGCGATCCGGCAAAGATT
>Ga0075431_100007214_pt1 | contig 11058 bp, 8 predicted proteins | sample RhiMetdeltSRZDD5_FD_75297 | JGI IMG/M metagenome (GOLD analysis project Ga0075431, IMG submission 75297) | Populus rhizosphere microbial communities from Tennessee, USA - Rhizosphere MetaG P. deltoides SRZDD5 | ecosystem: Host-associated > Plants > Roots > Rhizosphere > Soil | place: USA...
GAAACGCCCGATCAACAACGAGCCGTGGACGAGGTGAAGGCGGACATGGAAGCGGCCTCGCCCATGGATCGCCTCATCTGCGGCGACGTGGGGTACGGCAAGACCGAGGTTGCCGTGCGCGCAGCCATGAAGGCCATTCAGGACGGAAAGCAAGCGGCCATGCTCGTTCCGACCACGATTTTGGCCGAGCAGCACTATCAAACCTTCAATGAGCGGTTCTCCGGATTTCCGGTCAAGGTGGACATGCTCTCCCGGTTCCGATCTCCCAAAGAACAAACTGCGCTCTTGGCCGCGCTTCAAGATGGCCGCCTCGACATGGTGATCGGCACCCATGCTCTTCTCGGCAAACGTGTTCGCTTCAAGAATCTCGGACTTTTGATCGTGGACGAAGAGCAGCGGTTCGGGGTGGGTCACAAGGAGAAGATCAAGCAGCTGCGCGCCAACGTGGACGTGCTCACCCTTACCGCCACGCCCATTCCGCGCACGCTCAACATGTCGCTCCTGGGCGTGCGCGACATCACCGTCATCCAGACTGCCCCCGCCGGGCGCATGTCGGTGCAAACGGAAATCGTGGAGTTCGAGCGCGAGCTGATACGGGAGGCGCTCCTTCGCGAAGCTGACCGTGGGGGTCAGTCGTTCTTCGTGCATAACCGCGTCGCCTCGATCCAGTCGATGGCCAACTATGTACAGAAGCTCTGCCCGCAGGTGCGCGTCGGCATTGCGCACGGTCAACTCCCGGAACACGCTCTGGAAAGCGTCATGCACGACTTCACGGAAAGGCGTCTCGATGTGCTCGTCTCGACCATGATCATCGAGAACGGCCTCGATATTCCTTCGGTGAACACGATGATCGTGAATCGCGCCGACGCGTTCGGACTCTCCCAGCTCTATCAGCTTCGGGGACGCGTGGGACGAAGCACGGAAAAAGCGTTTTGCTATTTCCTCGTGCCGTCGCAAAAAGCGCTCACGGAAACCGCCATGAAACGTCTCCGCGCCATCGCCGAATTCGACGAACTGGGGAGCGGGTTCGCGCTGGCGATGCGGGATCTGGAGATTCGCGGTGCGGGAAACATCCTCGGCGCCGAGCAGTCGGGCCATGTGATTTCGGTGGGGTTCGAAATGTACTGCCGGCTGGTGGATGAAGCGGTGCGGGAGCTCAAGGGAATGCCCTTGGTCGATCGCCCCGAGCCCCGGATGTCCACCGATCTCGACGCCTTCCTCCCCGACGACTACGTCAACGACGCCGAGGAAAAAGTGGCCTTCTACAAGCGCCTCGCCGAGGCGTCCGAGGTCACCGAAGTCGAGAGCCTGCGCCAGGAGCTTCTGGATCGGTTCGGCCGCCTGGCCGGGCCCGCGGCCGCTCTCTTCGACCTGAGGGAACTTCGCCTCCGGGGCCGGGATGTGGGTGCGGTCTCGATCGCAATCCGGCGGGGGAGGATCGAGGTGGAGATGGCCAACGCCCCCACCTCCGACACCCTCCGGGGGTGGATGAAGCGGTTCCCAATTCCGGTAGAATTCGCGACTTCCGGCCGGTTCGTGATCAAGGCAAAAGGGTCCCTCCCCGAAGCTGCGGGGCTCCTAGCCGCTCTGGCGGAGACCCCCGCCCCAAGGACTTCATGAAGCGAATCACTTTCTTCCTAATCGCTCTTCTCTCCCTGACCGGTGGCCAGGTCGTCGACCGCATTGCCGCGGTCGTGAACGACGACATCATTCTCGTCTCGGAAGTCGAAGAGAAGCTCTTTCTTCTCGACGCGCAGGGCCAGCTCAAAGGCCGTGATTCCACGCAAGTCGCCGAAATGCGCAAGGAAATCCTCGATCGGCTCATCGAGGAACGGTTGGTCGTGCAGCGCGCCAAGAGCCAGGACTTGAACGCCGAAGCCACCGATGTGCAAAAACGGGTCGATGACGCCATGGATAAGGTGCGCGCTCAGTTCCCCAACCCCGAAGCGTTTCGTCAGGCCCTCGCTCAAGAGGGCATCACCGAAAACATGTTGCGCGAGCGCTACCAAAACGACATCGAACAGGAGGTGCTCGGCCAGCGCATCGTGAGCAAGGAAGTGCGGAGCAAGGTCGAGGTTTCGAGCGACGACGTGGAGAAATATTACAAAGAGAACAAGGACCAGTTGCCCCGCAAACCTGCCGAGGTGGAGCTGGCTCACTTCCTCGCCCGACCGGTCGATGCGTCGGTGGAAGCGGTGGCCAAGGACAAGATCGACAAGGCTCGGGAGCGCATCGTCGGCGGCGAGAAGTTCGAGGATGTCGCGGCCCAGGCGTCGGACGATCCCAGTCGCGGCCGGGGCGGGCTCTTGGGATGGTTTCAAAAGGGCGATCTCGATCCGGCCTTCGAAGCCGCGGCGGAAAGCCTCAAGGTGGGCGAGCTTTCGGGTCCCGTGCGAAGCGCATTCGGGTATCACTTGATCGAGGTGTTGGAACGGGATGGAGCACGCTTCAGGGTCCGCCACATTCTTGCTCTGGTCGAGCCGAAACCCGATCAGATTCAGGCCGCGCATGATCGAGCGGAGGCGGCTCGGGCCCGGATCGTGGCCGGGGAGCCCTTCGAAGCGGTGGTGAAGGAAGCCAGCGAAGATCCCGAAACCAAGAACCAGGGCGGGAACCTGGGCTGGATCTCCCCTCAGCTTCTCTTGCCCGAAGTGGCCGGACTCATCGACAGCCTCAAGGTGGGCGAGCTGAGCCCGGTCGTGCGATCGGTCAAGGGCTTCCACGTGTTCAAGGTGCTAAACCGCCGTACCGGCGATGATTACACCTACGACGAGGTCAAGGAGCGACTCCGGGTGTACCTCGAGCAGCAACAGCTCGAGAAAGCCTATGACACGTGGATGAAGGGGATTCGCGATTCCGCGTACGTCGAAATCAAGACCTGGTCCCGCTGATCCATCGTGCGCGTGGACATGTACCTCCACCGAATTTGCATTTTGAAGAGCCGAACCCTGGCGAAAGAAGCATGCGAGCGGGGTAAGGTGACGTTGAACGGCGCCCGGATCAAGGGATCGCATGAGGTGCATGCCGGCGATCGGATCCGGTGCGATCTGGGGATCCGCATAGTGGAGCTGGAGGTTCTGGACGTCCCGTTGGGCCAGATCTCGCGGAGAGACGCCAAGAACTACTACCGGCTTCTGGCCGAAGAGAGGATCGAGCTTTGATGTTGCGAGGCGAAAGAATTGCGATGACGCAGGTGGTCTTCTGGGGGTTCTTGCTGGCCGCCCTGCCGGCTTGGGCCGCGTCGCCTGATAGCACGGCGATGACCACGCCGGTGGATGTGGGGCCGACGGCGCGCCAGTCCATAGAGATCGGCGACGAGCGCATGAAGCAAGGTAATTATCTGGGCGCCGCCTTTCAGTATCAGCGCGCGGTCGAGACGGATCCCTCGAACATCGATGCCTATCTCAAACTCGGCAGCGCTTACACCCAGATGGGCCAGTCCTACCAGGTGTACTTCAGCAAGGCCGAGTCTACGTATGCCCGAGTGGCCTCGATGAAGGGCAGGAACGACACTGGGTATCGCAAGGGAATTGCCGATCTAGCTCTGGCCCAGTGGAACGTGGACAATGCGGTCGCGATTTATCAGAAGCTCACCGTCGATTTTCCCGAGAGCTGCAGTTACATGGTCATGCTGGCCAACTCCCAGCGCATGAAGGGTCTTCAGGTTCAGGAGACCGAGGGTCGTGATGCTGCGATGGCGGAACTCGATGAGGCGGAGAAGTCCGCCCGCAAGGCCATGGCGCTCTGTCCCGATAGCATCGAGCCGGTGGAGATGCTGGCCGCGGTCATGGACACTCGCAAGAGCTACGGGGAAGTCGTGGCGCTCTACGAGTCGATGTTGAAGAAGAGCCCGGGCAGGGTCGAATTCCTGCGTGGTTACGCGATCGCCACCTTCAACGCCCGCGATTGGGAAAAGGCGGGCCAGGCACTAGGCGAGCTTCTCCAGAAAGATCCTCGATTCGAGGAGCGGATGACGTACATCGCTGTCCTCAAAAAACTCAATCGGTTGGAGGAAGCGGAGGCACAGAAGCGTATCGCGCTCAAGGAGCAGCCCCTCCTCCAAGGTCCGGTCCAGCTGACCCAGGAGGACATCCTCAAGGAGAAGATCGGGCTGCAGAAAGATATCGAGCAAGGCGTGAAGCTCATCGAGGACAAGAAGTGCGACGACGCGGTCACGCTGTGGAAAGGGACCCGCACCCGGATCGAGGCCTATCTCCAGGATCCCGAGTTCAAGGATGCGGCCAGCGACCTCCTGGTATGGCTCGACAGCCGCATCCTCTACGCGCAGGGAGCGTGCAAGTAGTCGCAGTTAGGCAGCCAGGTGCGCTTCGAAATACCAGAGCTGCTTGTCGAGACCGCGCGAGACTTCGGTGAACAAATCCGCCGTGCCGAGGTCTTCTTCGTTCGTCGCGTGTTCCGCCGCGGCCCGGATGGCCTTTACAAACTTGGCGCAGCTGACGGCAAGCGCAGTGAGTAGCTCGGTAACCGAATTGGACTCGAGCGGAAACGCGGCCAGCGTCGTTCCTAGGGCGGCCGCCTGAAGGGTGCCCCGTGCTTGGCCGCCCAGCGCCACCGCGCGCTCGGCCATGAGATCCGCGTACTCCACCGCCTGGGAAAACATGTCATCCAGCATTTCATGAAGGGCGATGAATTCCCGGCCTTTCACGTTCCAGTGGGCCTGCTTGATCGAGAGCAAGTAATCGGTCGCGTCGGCGAGCCGCGCATTCAATAACTCGATCATCTCCATCCGAACATCGGGCGACAGATCGATGCGAGTCGAGTGCATGTCTTTCCGGCGCGGACCATTGGTGCGAGTCGTCGGTGCGTTGTGCGTCTTCGTGCTCATGATTTCTATCTCCTTTTCGATGTAGAGCGGGGATCCGGCGCGCGTGTTTCGCGGCACAGCGCGCAGGTTCCCCGGAAGTAAACCGATGCGTCTTGAATATCGAAGGCTTCGGGCAATGCGGATGGGACCGGGATGGGAAGAACGGCCTCGAGGTCGATCAACCGGCCGCAACTCGAGCAAAGGAGGTGGTGATGATTCCCGGTCTCGGCGTCGAAGCGAGCGGCCGCTCCGGGATGCGCCACTCGGCTGGCTAACCCCAGGCCAACCAACGTTTCCAGAACCCGGTAGACCGTGGCCCGTGAGAGCCCGGGCAGCTTCGGAGCGAGCTCCTCATAGAGGTCGTCCGCGGTCGGATGGTCTTCCCGGGCCCATAGCGCCTCGTAAACCGCACTCCGTTGCCAAGTTACGGGAACACCCCGCTCACGGCAACGCTGTTCGAAATCCTGCTTGAGCATATTGTTGGTACTTTATATCAAACGGTAATAATTCGCAACTAAGATTTTGGCTGGTGACCCTTCGGCTTTTCTTCGAGGATCCCGGGTTCTGTCCAGCGGCGCGGGTCGAGAGCCTTCCTGATCTTTTCCTTGTCCTCGCCCAGCTCTTCCGCCGCGACGTCCACGATACTCCGCTCCTCGGCGACCGCGCGTTTCACGATCTCGGCCGCGCGGGCGTAACCCACCAACGGCGTGAGCATCGTCGCCAGCGACACCGTTCGCTCGGCATAGCTTCGGGCCCGATCGGCGTGTACGGTGATGCCGACCACGCAACGTTCGCGGAACACACCGAGCGCGCGGCTCAGAATGGTCATCGAGAACAGGATCTCGTAGATGATGACCGGCATCATGACGTTGAGCTGAAACTGGCCCGCCTCACTGGCCATGGCCACCGTCGATTCCGACCCGATGACTTGGAAGCACACCATGTTCAGGTTTTCCGCCATGACCGGATTCACCTTGCCGGGCATGATCGAAGAGCCTGGCTGTACCGGGGGTAAATCAATCTCCCCAATTCCGCTTGTCGGGCCCGAAGACATGAGGCGCAAATCGTTGGCGATACGCGAGAGCTCGAGTGCGGCGCCCTTCACCGCGCTCATGTAGCGCACGAAATCCTGGGTGCTGGCGTGGTGGGCGATGGGATTCCCCGCGGGAACGAACGGCAACGCTAGTGCGTCTTCCAGCTTGTCGCACACGCGCCGCGGGTAATCGAGGTGGCGGTTCACGCCGGTGCCGACCGCCGTGCCACCGATCCCCAGCTCGCACAAGGGCTCTGTCGCCTCGTGCAGCGTGTAGAGAACGCGGGCGATCATCCCTGCGTATCCACCCATCACCTGCCCGATCGTGATCGGCGTGGCATCCTGCAGATGCGTGCGGCCCGCCGTCACCACGTCCTTGAATGCCTCGGCCTTGGCGGCAAAGGCGTCCGCGGTCTCCTTGAGTCGCGCCTCGAGCTCGGGATGCCGGAGCAGAATGGCCAGCCGCATCGCGGTGGGGAACGTATCGTTGGTGGACTGACCCAGGTTCACCTGATCGTTGGGGTTCACCGGAACGTAGGTCCCCAGCTGGCCGCCCAGGATTTCGTTGGCGCGATTAGCCAGCACCTCGTTCACATTCATGTGATGACTCGTGCCCGCGCCGGCTTGAAAGGGATCGACGACGAATTGATCGAGCAGTTTTCCCTGAAGAATTTCGTCGGCCGCGCGCACGATGGCCTGGGCCAGTTTCGGCTCGAGAAGTCCCAATTCCTCGTTCACCAAAGCCGACGCGCGTTTTTGCTCTGCGTACGCCCGCACGAATACTGGATCAGGCAGCAAGCCGGAAATCTGGAAATTCTCGATCGCGCGTTGCGTCTGCGCGCCCCAATAGGCCCCCGCGGGAACCTTCACCTCGCCCATGGAGTCCTTTTCCAACCGAAAACTCATCGAGCCCCTCCAGCGAATGTCTACTAAGTGAATGCTAGCACTTCAAGTAGCCGGCTGCTGACCAAGACAGTTGGTTCTGGGAGCCGTAAAGTGGGGTATGAATCCGTCTACTCACGGTTGGGGTCAAGGAACCGCCGAGCGCGCGAAAGATTCGATGCTCCCGTAACGAGGGTAGAAGAGAGCCGTCCAAATCTCAGGGCTCCGCAACCTCGGCCCGGCAATGGCTCCACTCATCTTAGGCCGAGTGAATCGCCTTTTGGGTGTCAACTTTTGAGGGCGAGCATGAAGCGAACATCGGTGCTGGTGCACCTGAGCTGGTTCTCCTTATCGCTCAACATGATTTTCGCGCACACTGCGGACGCTGACTGTATCGACTACACAAATTATCTGCATTGGGTCTCGACGGTGGCCCTCCCAGGCTTTTATGGACAGAAGGTCGCGGTCTACGGGTCCCGCGCCTATGTCGCCGCGAGAACCGCGGGGCTGCAGGTGTTCGACCTTACTGATCCTGACCTTCCCGTTCTCGTGGGTAGTGTGGATACGCCCTCCGACGCCCAGGGAGTTTCGATTGCGGGTTCGTATGCCTACATAGCGGATGGGGCGTCGGGTTTGCAGGTGATCAACGTTTCCAATCCGAGCGCCCCGGTTATTGTGGGGAGCATCGATACCCCGGGTTCCGCCCTCGATGTGAACATCTCCGGTTCCTATGCGTATGTGGCGGACAATGCATCTCTTCAGGTGATCGATGTGTCGGTTCCGGCCAGCCCCACCTTCGTTACAAGCTGGAGCGGACAAGCATTGGCAGTCCCCATCTCCGGAACATACGCGTATGTACTCAATGGCGCTGGCTTCAACGTCATCGACATCTCGAATCCGCTTTCAATTGCCAAGGTCGGAGGAATCGCCACCTGCCAAGCCAATGACCTGGATGTCTCCGGTTCCTACGCGTGCGTCGCCGGTTACTGTGCCTTGCAGGTGATCGATGTCTCCAATCCGGCTTCGCCCGTGATCGTGGGGAGTGTTGCAACCGGAGGCACTGTGTACTCGGTTACCGTTTCCGGTACGCACGCCTATGTTGGCACTATCATCGACGGCCTGACCTCGGTGGGTGACGCGTTCGAGGCGATCGACATTTCCAATCCGGCATCTCCGGTGATCGTGGGAAAGGTAATGGGTCCCCACGGAGAAACCGCTGTGTCCGGCGACCATGCCTATGTCGTGGGGCCACGAAACCAAGGCTTTCATGTCTTCTACCTTGGAAATTCATCCTCTCCTCTGGCGCTTGGGTCGCTGCAGTTGCCCGTCGTGCCGTTTACGCAAATCGCACTTGCCGTCTCGGGAAACTACGTATATGTCAGTGGCCTAAAGGTGATCGACGTATCCAATCCAGCTTCTCCCCAGATCGTCGGCAGCGTTGATACCCCGTCGAGAGCCCTCGCAATTTCAGGCTCTTACGTCTATGTCGCGAACGACTACCTATTTCGTGTGATCGACGTATCAAACCCCACGTCTCCGACGATCGTGAGCACCCTGAATAACCCGTGGCCAGCGCTTGGGCCTAGGGCGATGGTGGTTTCGGGAAATGTTGCGTATGTCCTCGTCGGCCAAAGCGGTCTCTATGGAGTCGACGTCTCGAACCCAGCTGCTCCGGTCGTACGAGGGATGACTTCCACGTCCACTAATTCCGCCAATGATGTGGCAGTCTCGGGCTCATATGCTTACGTCTGCGATTACTCGGCCGGCATCAGGGTGATTCAATTGTCTCCATATCCCTCGGGAATCGTGCGCACGGTCGATACACCCGGTGGAGCTTATGGAATTGACATCTCGGGTTCCTACGCCTATGTCGCTGATGGCGACCGTCTCCGGGTGCTGGACATCAGCACTCCCACTGCCGCAGCCATCGTCGGAAGTCTGGATACTCAGGGCCAGTCCGCCGTCGACGTCGTCGTTTCAGGTTCTTATGCGTACGTTCACGAACAGGATGGTGTATCCGTGGTCGATATCACGAGCCCGGCGTTTCCCAAGCCCCTGGGAAACCTCACCATCTTCTCGGGAACCACACAAGCGCACCACATAGCGGCGTCCCCATCCCTGGTTTTTACAACCGACTGGCATTTCCTGACGGGAGGAGGGCAGCAGGGGAGGTTCGTCGTCCTTCCTTCCCAGTGCCCCTCGGCGCAAACCGGAATCAATGAAGAAGAGTATTCACGCGTTCGGATCCAAGCCTCCCCGAATCCTTTCCAGGCGACGGTCGATCTGCACTTCGATCTCGAGCGTGCCGAGCACGTGAGCATAAGCGTCCTCGATCTTCAGGGGCGCAAGGTTGCGGACTTGCTCACTGCCGAATTCCCATCGGGGCAGCATCGGGTCACCTGGAAGGGTTGGGACGATTCTCACCAGCGCGTTGGTCCTGGAATCTATTTTGCGCGCCTAAACATCGGTGATCGCCTCGTCCGAGTGCAAAAACTATTCAAGGTGCGGTGACGTCCCAAAATCGAACTTAATATGGAAGGTTGGGCCCTTCGGTAATGGGGCCTGACCTTGCCCGCTCCCGTTCGTTGCCTGGGCCAAGGGCACTGTGCTACGGTCTCGGGTCCAGCCCCGAAATAGTCGCCTGAGTGGAGGCCTCCGGCGGTCCTGAAACCATCCGGCGCATACCGTGCGTCGGCCCGCCGAGCATTTCCTCTCCGGCCCAACTGTCTGCGGTCGAATACAGCGTCTGGGTAACTTCCCGGACCGCAAGACTGGGCGCTCGCCATGATCAAATTCTTTCACGTCAACAAATCGTATCGGGTCGGGGAACCTGCGCTGTCCGACGTCAACATCACCATCGATGATGGCGAGTTCGTCTACCTGATCGGACCGAGCGGCGCCGGCAAGACGACCATCTTGAAGCTCATCCACATGGAGGAGTTTCCCACCGATGGCGAGGTGATCGTGGGCGGCTTCACCACCGCGGCGATGACCCGCAAGAAAATCCTCACCCTGCGCCGTCGCGTGGGCGTGGTATTCCAGGATTTCCGGTTGCTCAAGGACCGCTCGGTGTTCGAGAACGTTGCCTTTCCGCTCCGCCTTTTCGGCGAATACAACCCGGTTCAGATCCAGGAACGGGTCGAGCACGTGCTGAATCAAGTCGGGCTGCTGCACAAAGCGGATCGCTTGCCCGGAGAACTCTCGGGCGGACAAGCCCAGCGCGTCGCCTTGGCGCGGGCGGTGGTGAATCATCCCTTCGTCTTATTGGCGGACGAGCCGACCGCCAATCTCGACCCGAAAACGTCCGAAGAGATCGTCCAGATCATTCGCCGCATTCACTCCGAAGGCACGGCCGTGCTCCTGGCCACCCACAAGATGGAGCTTGTCTACAACTCGGGTGAGCGCTACGTGCGCGTGGATCGGGGCACGATCGTGGAAGACTGGGTCGATCCGCTTCGAGGTGTGAAATGAAGCCGCGGACTCTGCGCTATCTCGCCTTGGAAGGCGCCCGCGGCATCAAGCGTCATCGCGGTCTCACCCTCACCGCCGTCATCACCATGACGGCCAGCCTCCTCGTGCTCGGTGTGTTTCTGGTCACGTCCTACAACGTCCGCCGGGCGATCAAGAATCTGGAGAGCCGCAAGGAAGTGATGGTGTACCTGAAGGACGGCTTGAAGCCCTCCGATCTCAGCGCGTTCGAGAATCGGGCCAAGCTTCATCCGGCCGTACAAACCCTTAGCTTCATTTCCCGGGAAGAAGCGTGGAACGAGTTTTCCCAATCGATGAAGGTCGAGGGGTTGCAGGAGGCAGTGGGCGGCAACCCACTCCCTGACGCCTACCGCATCGAGCTCAAGCCCGAGCGCCGGAATGCATTCACCATTAACGCTCTTGGTGAGGAAATGTCCCAGTGGGACGAGGTGGATGAGGTGTTCTCGGGTGGCGAGTGGGTGGGACGGCTGGACGATTTTGCCCGCTCGGTCCTCCTTTTTACCGCAGCAATTGGAATCGCGATCGGGCTCTCCATCATTGCCATCGTGTCGAACACGGTGCGGTTGACCGTGGTCGCCCGACAGGACCTCATTCACATCATGCGTGTGGTCGGGGCGAGCGAAGGATTCATTCGGGTGCCGTTCTTGTCCGAGGGGGTGCTGCAGGCCTTCATTGCCGCGCTTCTGGCCTTGGCCGGTCTCTATGGCACTACGCAATTTGTGAGCGCGCGTTTCGGCGGCGTGCAGTTCCTGTCACCCCTCTGGTGTTTCGGCTTCTTGTTCCTGGCCGTGCTGCTCGGTTTTCTGGGCAGCGCCTTTTCGGTTCGTCA
>Ga0075431_100007217_pt1 | contig 11056 bp, 11 predicted proteins | sample RhiMetdeltSRZDD5_FD_75297 | JGI IMG/M metagenome (GOLD analysis project Ga0075431, IMG submission 75297) | Populus rhizosphere microbial communities from Tennessee, USA - Rhizosphere MetaG P. deltoides SRZDD5 | ecosystem: Host-associated > Plants > Roots > Rhizosphere > Soil | place: USA...
GGCGGACTCAACAATCATGGCGATGCCCTGACCGACCCCGATGCACATCGTCGCTAGACCATAGCGGCCACCGGTGCGTCTGAGGGCGTGCACCAGGGTGGTGAGGATCCGCGCCCCGCTTGCACCGAGGGGATGCCCCAGCGCGATGGCTCCTCCGTAGATGTTCACCCGTTCCCCTGGCAAGCCGAGCTCGCGAATACAGGCAATCGCCTGGACGGCAAAGGCCTCGTTCAGCTCGATGAGGTCGAGGTCCGCAACTGTGAGGCCGGCGCGGCTCAGCGCCTTTTGAGTAGCCGGTACCGGACCGAGACCCATGCAGCTAGGGTCCACTCCCGCCACTGCCGTTGCGACGACTCTTGCCATCGGCCGCAGCTCCAGACGGCCCAGGGCATCGGCGCTCACGACGGACAGCGCGGCAGCGCCGTCGTTGATCCCGCTCGAGCTTCCTGCCGTGACGGTCCCATCCCGAATGAACGCGGGCCTCAGTTGCCCCAGGCTCTCGATGGAGAGGCCGGACCGGGGCGCTTCATCCCGGCAGACCGTCGTCGTGCCGGATGGCGACGGCACCTCGACCTCCACCAGCTCGTCATCGAACACGCCCGCCGCCAGCGCGGCCTCGGCCTTTCTCTGGCTGGTCAGGGCGAACTCATCTTGTTCTCGTCGGCCGACGTGATAGAGCGTTCCGACCCGCTCAGCGGTCTCTCCCAGCGAGATGGTCCAATCCGGCGGCATCCGGGGATTCATGAAGCGCCATCCCAACGTCGAATCCGCAACGACCGGCGGAGAGCGATCCCAGGCACGCCCGCTCTTGAGCATGACCTGGGGAGCGCGGGTCATGCTCTCCACCCCTCCGGCCACGAACACGCTGCCCTCGTCGGCGCGAATCGCCTGGGCAGCGGAGGCAACCGCTTGGAGTCCGGAGCCACAGAGCCGGTTCACTGTCAGACCCGGTACCTCGACCGGGAGGCCCGCCAGCAACAATGCCATGCGCGCCACGTTGCGATTGTCCTCGCCGGCCTGGTTGGCACATCCCAGGATTACATCATCGATCTGGGATGGTGGGAGATTGCTGCGCTGGACCAGGGCCCGGATGGCGGTCGCGGCCAGATCGTCGGGACGAATCTCGGCCAACGCTCCTCCGGCCCGGCCTACCGGAGTGCGAACGGCGGCGGTGATGAAGGCCTGGTTCACCAGTTTGCGCTCACGTTGATCTTGCTCCTCTGGCCCGCTAAGTTGCGCCCCGGCAACGATTCAGGACAGGTGGCCGAGCGGCTGAAGGCGCACGCCTGGAAAGCGTGTATACGTCAAAAGCGTATCGAGGGTTCGAATCCCTCCCTGTCCGTGCCTGGGACCGAATCCGCATCCACGGCGTATCTTAAGGTAGCGCGCACGGCACAGAAGGCGCGGTTGATTTGACCCCGGCCGCGCTGTAGCTTCCGGCCCCGATGCCCTCCCGCACGCCGCTTCTGGACGAGCGCGCCATCAGTCGAACCCTGGCGCGAATGGCCAGTGAGATCGTCGAGCGAAGCCGGGGCACCGATGAGCTTGCCCTGGTGGGGATTCAGCGGCGCGGGGTCGAGCTGGCCGGCCGGCTGAAGCGACTCATCGACACCTCCGAAGGATCCAACCTTCCCTGTGGTAAGATGGACATCACGCTCTACCGCGACGATCTCCAGACTATCGGACCTCGTCCCGTGGTAGGGGAGACCAGCCTGCCCGATCTGGATGACAAAACGGTGGTGATCGTAGACGACGTGCTGTATACCGGCCGGACCGTGCGGGCCGCACTGGACGAGTGCGCCGACTTCGGGCGCCCGCGCCGGATCCTGCTCTGCGTGCTGATCGATCGCGGGGGCCGGGAGCTGCCGATCCAGGCCGATGTGGTAGGGAGCACGGTCACCGCAGCGCCGGGAGATCGGGTGGACGTATTCGTTTCCGAGCTTGACGGCAAGGACGCGGTTGAACTGGTGAGGGGGAAATAGCGCGTGCAGAATAGTCGTCATCCTGAGGGAGCGCAGCGACCGAAGGAGCCGTGCCGTAACTTTGGCTCCTTCGCTTCGCTCAGGATGACAGTATGAGTGCTCCTTCTTTGGGCAAGGATCTGGTCGGCCTGGAGCCACTCAGCGCCGAGCAGATCCAGCTCATTCTCGACACCGCCGAGCCATTCAAGGAAGTCAGCGAGCGGGCCATCAAGAAGGTACCCGCGCTCCGCGGCAAGACCATCGTCAACCTGTTCTTCGAGGCCTCGACCCGCACCCGGATCTCGTTCGAGTTTGCCGAAAAGCGGCTCTCGGCCGACACCGTCAACGTGGCCGCCGCCGGTTCGTCGGTGAGCAAGGGCGAGACTCTGGTAGACACGGCGAAGAATCTCGAGGCCATGCGGATCGACATGGTCGTGATCCGTCATGGGTCATCCGGGGCCGCCCAATTCCTGGGCCAGCGAATTCGCTCCAACGTGATCAACGCCGGAGACGGCAAGCACGAGCATCCGACCCAAGGGCTGCTCGACATGCTGACCCTGCGCGACCGGTTCGGGCGGATCAGCGGGCTCAAGGTGGCTATCTGCGGAGACATCCTGCACAGCCGGGTGGCGCGCAGCAACATCTGGGGTCTGACAAAGCTCGGTGCCGAGGTGGGAGTGTGCGGGCCGGCGTCACTGCTGCCGCGGCAGGTCGAGGAGTTGGGCGTCACCATTCTCCCCCGGATTGAGGACGCCATCCAATGGGCCGATGCGCTCAATGTGCTGCGGCTCCAGCTGGAGCGGATGGAAGCAGGATTTCTGCCCTCGCTGCGGGAGTACAATCGGGTGTTTGGGGTCACCAAGGAGCGGCTGGAGCGGGCACCCAAGGAGCTGCTGATTCTGCACCCGGGGCCAATGAATCGCGGGGTCGAGATCGACAGCGATGTGGCCGATGGACCGCATAGTGTGATCTTGCCGCAAGTGACCAACGGAGTCGCAGTGCGGATGGCGGTGCTGTATCTCCTCGCCGGCGGCTCTCCCGATTGGGCGGGCGGATCGGAAAGCCCTTCGACAAGCTCAGGGCAGGCTTTGCCCCGAGAGGAGCGAGGGGAGCGATGAGACCGATCCTGATCCGGGGAGGGCGGGTGATCGATCCCTCCCGAGGCACCGACGGGGTGGCCGATGTGTATCTGGCCGATGGCGCGGTCGCAGCAGTGGGACGGAACATCGGCCAGCCCGATGAGGCACTGGTGATCGATGCGACCGGAAAGATCGTCTCGCCCGGCCTGATCGACGTCCATGTCCACTTAAGGGAGCCCGGCCAGGAGGATCTGGAGACGGTCGCCAGCGGAGCGATGGCGGCGGCGGCGGGCGGGTTCTCCGCGGTATGCGCGATGCCGAACACCGATCCTGTCACCGATAATCAGGCGGCAGTCGGCTTCATCGTGAGCCAGGCGCAACGGGCGGGAAAGGCTCGAGTCTATCCTATCGGAGCTATCTCCCTGGGCCAGAAGGGACAGCAGCTGGCCGAATTCGGCGAGCTGGTCGGGGCAGGGGCGGTTGCCGTGAGCGACGATGGCAAGCCGGTAGTCTCCAGTCACCTCATGCGCACCGCCCTCGAGTACGCCCGCACCTTCGCCATTCCAGTAGTTGACCACTGTGAGGACCCGACGCTCTCCGCTGGAGGCGCCATGCACGAGGGCATCGTTGCCACCCGGCTCGGGCTCAAGGGAATACCGTCGGCGGCCGAGGAGATCATGGTCGCCCGGGATATTCTGCTGGCTGAGCATACCGGCGGGCACGTCCACCTCTGTCACATGTCGACTCGGGGCTCGGTCGAGCTGATCCGGCGGGCCAAGGAGAAGGGCATTCGCGTCACCGCTGAAGCCTGTCCTCATCACTTCACGCTCACCCATGAGCAGTGCGAGGGCTACAACACCAACGCCAAGATGAACCCGCCGCTGCGCGAGCCTGAGGACCGGGAGGCGATCCGTCAGGCGCTTCGCGACGGTACCATCGACGTCATCTGTACCGACCATGCTCCGCATCACTACGATGCCAAGGAGCGGGAGTTCGACGACGCGCCCAACGGCATCATCGGCCTGGAGACCGCACTGGGGCTCGCGATCACCGAGCTGGTAGAGCCCGGTCTATTGACGCTGTGTGATCTGGTGAACCGGATGAGCACGATGCCGGCTCGCATTTTCAGCTTGCCGGGTGGCACGTTGGCAGCCGGTGCTCCGGCGGATGTCACCATCACCGATCCCAAGGCGAGCTGGATCGTAAGTCCGGACCAGTTTTTCTCCCGCAGCCGAAACACGCCCTTCGCTGGCCGCCGCCTCACCGGGCGGGCCGAGGTCACCATCGTTCGGGGTCAGATCGTCTACCAGGGGGAACCTCGAACTGAACCGGAGAAGCGGGTACCGCGAGGCCGCCAGTGATTTTAGATTGCGGGTATCCCCGAAATCGCGCTGTTGAGGAGCCCGGTGCCCTGCGTCCGCTCTCATGCTACAGGGCGTCGGCTCAGCTGTATCGGATCGCAGCCTTAGAGCAGATGAGAGGAAGCTCTGCCCATGACTAGAACGGACACGGAACTGACGATCGAAGAGTTGCTGGAGCAGCGCACCCAGTACGAGGAGTGGCTTGCCAAGCTCGACGCCTCGGGAGACAAGGCGCCTCCCGCGGTGCGGCAGCGGGTTCGCGGTGATTACGAGGCCCGTCTGCAGCAGGTGCTGGAGCAGCTGCGGGGGCGCGGCACCGCGATCAGCGAAGAGCTCGAGCGACACCATGCGTCGCAGGCCGAGCTGGATCGGGAGCGCCGGGCAGCGGAGGAAGCGCTCGCCGAAGCCGAGGTGCGGCACTCCGTCGGTGAATACACCGAGGACGAATGGCGCCGGATCAGCGAGGAGAGCCGGCGTGAAATCGATCAGCTCCGCAGCAAGCTGCGTGGTATTGGGGCGGAGATCACCCGGTTGACCCAGATCCAGTCGGTGGTGACTTCACCCCGGGCCGGGGCTTCGGCACCCCCCTCACCACCGCCGCCGCGCCCCAGCCGGCCAGAGGTGGTCGAACAGGCTCCGCTGGTCACCAACATCGCGGAGGAGCCGGTCGAGTCCACCAATCGCTTTGCCCCCAAGCCCCAGGCTCCCGAGCCGGCCCCGGTAGACGAGCTGGCCTTCCTCAAGTCCGTGGGGCCTGAGGAGGAGGCCAGACCGATTGGCCGGCGGGTCAGCAACCCGGGCATGCAGGCACCGGCGGTGCAGACCGCGATGCCATCTGTCGGCAAGGCCGCGGCCGGAGTCGCCAAGACGCTCAAGTGCGGCGAATGCGGAACCCTCAACCGGCCGACCGAGTGGTACTGCGAGCGGTGCGGAGCCGAACTGGCGGGGATCTAAAAAACGGGAACCAAGAACGTGACCGTTAAGCGGTGAGCGGGACGCTTCGGTGAAGGGCGAGCTCCACGTTCCAACGGCTGCGAGGCTAACAGCTTATGGCATCGGTCTCGAGTTATTCCTCGGGGTTGCCCCCTGAATACAGCCAAGGGGCGTCGACATTCATCGGCGCCCCTTCTCACAACCGGATCTCTCACCGATCTACCGCTTACTGCTCACGCTCCTATTTCTTGCCCGCGACCAGCTTGGCCAGCCGGCTCTTCTGCCGGGCTGCCGCATTCTTGTGAATGATGTTCCTCTGGCCCGATCGATCGAGCAACTTGACCGCATCGGCGTACGCGGACTGGGCCTCGGCGGCGGTGGTAGCCGACCGCACCTTCTTGAGAGCGGTACGTAACTGACTCCGCTGAGTTCGGTTCAGGGAAGCCCGGGTCCGGGCTTGGCGCATGCGTTTGGCGGCGGATCGAATTCGGGGCACGGCAACCTCGATCAAGTGTTGAATCGGTCCGGATCGGCTCCGGATTCGCAAGCGCGAAAACATAGGCCGCTGAGCTTGCAAAATCAAGCAGGAGACTGCTTTGACTTTGCCCGGAGGGCCGGTGTAACCTTCGTCGCCCCAAGCCCCGGACGGCTACCTGGATCAACAACTCGGCGACTTCGTGCTCGCCCTTCCCATGCTGATCTTTGCCATGGTAGCCCACGAATATGCCCACGCGGTCACCGCTCTCCGGCAAGGAGACGACACGGCATACATGCTGGGCCGAGTGACGCTCAATCCGCTTCCGCACATCGACCCCTGGATGAGCATCCTGCTGCCTGCGCTGCTCTGGTTCGGCACCGGAGGGAGGTTCACCTTCGGAGGCGCCAAACCGGTGCCGGTGAATCCCAGAAAGTACCGCAACTATCGCAAGGGAGACATTCTCGTATCTGCTGCCGGGGTGACTACCAATCTCATTCTCGCGCTGGTGTGGTCGGTGGTATTCGTGCTTCTCGGCATGCTGGGGCGCAGCGCGACGGGATTGACTCCCGTGCTCGACACGGCCCAGCGAATGATGGTGTATGGGATCTGGCTCAACCTGATCCTGTGTTTCTTCAATCTCATTCCGGTGCCTCCGCTGGACGGCTCGCACTTGCTCTATCACGTGCTGCCTCCCCGAGCAGGAAACTGGTACCGGGGCCTGCAGCGCTTCGGGTATCTGCCGATATTCGCCTTGATGTTCCTGTTTCGTCCGGTGATGGCGTTTCTGCTTACCCCGGCGTACAAAGGAATGGGGTTCTTGCTGCATCTCATCCTCCCGTTCAGCGTAGGTGACGGATGGAACATCTTTCAGTCCTGACCGCACCGGTGGAGGCACCCACCACGGCACTTGGCGGCGCGCCGGGGTTCGTGGTCGAGCTGGACGCGTTTTCCGGCCCGCTCGACCTGCTGCTGCACCTGCTGCGGGAAGAACAGCTGGAGATCGCCGACATACCGATCGCCCGGATCGCGGATCAATTCCTCAGCGCCATCCATGAGCTGGGTCTCAACCAGGCCGCCGATTACCTCGACATGGCCAGCCGCCTGGTTCGACTCAAGACCCAGATGCTCCTTCCCCGCAGGCCGGAGGAGGACGGCTGGGAGGATCCCCGAGCCGAGCTGGTGCGCCGCTTGCTCGAATACCAGCAGATTCGGGAAGTCGCCGTGTGGATGGGACGCGCAGCGGAGCTTCGGGCGGAGCAGCATGCCCGCGGCTATCTGCCCCCTCCGCCCGAAGTTCCTCCTCCTCCGCTGAAGCTCGATATCATCGAGCTGTTCGGGGCGGTCGAGCGGGTACTGGCCAACATTCCTTTTCCAGTCCTGCACCGGGTGGTGGCCCGGCCACTGGATGTCGAGACGGCAACCCGCAGGATCGAGGAGTTGCTGGCCGGCCAGGAGCAGATCCGCTGGCTGGACGCGCTGGGGTCGCGGCCGACGATCGTCGACGTGCTTTCCACTCTCCTTGCCTTGCTGGAGCTCGCCAAGCGGGGTGCCCTGCGCCTGGTCCAGCCCACACCTTTTTCACCCATGGTGATCGCCCGTGACTCCGCTCGCACAACTGGTTGAAGCCGCGCTCTTCTCGGCCTCCCGTCCCCTCACGGCCGAAGAGCTCTCGACCCTCGCCTCGGATGCCAGCGCCGCCGATGTCCGGGTGGCTCTGGAGCAGCTTCGGGAGCACTACGATTTCAACCAGCACGGGATCGAGCTGGTCGAGCTGGCCGGGGGATATCAGATCCTGACCCGGGCCGTGCACGCGGCCGCGTTGGAGCGAGCCCAATTCTCGGTGCGCGCCCCCAAGCTCAGCGCCGCAACGCTGGAGACGCTGGCGGTGATTGCCTACCGGCAGCCGGTAGGCCGGGTCGAGATCGAGGAAATCCGTGGTGTCTCGGTCGGGGGGGTCTTGCGGTCGCTGCAGGAACGGGGACTCATAGAGGTGGTGGGCCGGAGCGAGGCGTTGGGTCGCCCGCTGTTGTACGGCACGACGCCCCTCTTTCTCGAGCTCCTCGGTATGCGGGACCTGGCCGACCTGCCCAAGGCGGAGGAGTTGACCATCGCACTTCGGCCCCATCGCGCAGTGGCGGAGGGGATGGATGATGCTGCGGCTTACGTCGAGGCGGAATCGTGAGTGAAATGCGACTCCAGCGCGCGCTGGCCCGCGCCGGGGTCGCCTCCCGCCGAGCGGCGGAGAAGCTGATCGAGGACGGCCGGGTCCGGGTGGATGGGAAGACTGCCACGCTGGGCATGAAGGTGGACCCGGACCGGCAAAAAATTACGGTGGGGAATCGCGCGGTCAAAATCCGGGAGCGTCGCTGGCTGGCGTTCCACAAGCCGCTCGGGGTGGTGACATCGGCAGACGACGAGGAGGGCCGGCGAACCGTCTTCGATTTCATCCCCGATTCCACCGCCCTGACCTATGTAGGCCGTCTCGACGTGATGACCACCGGACTGCTCCTGCTCACCACTGATGGTGAGGCGGTGCACCGGCTGACTCATCCGCGGTACCGGATTCCCCGGCGCTACACCGCCCTGGTGCACGGCCGTCCCCCGGCGGAGATCGCGAAGGCGGTGCACGAGCGGATCGTTATTGACGGGAGACCGGTGCTGCCCAGCGAGGTCAAAGTACGTCCGGGAAAGGAGGGCCGAAGCATCGTGGACCTCACCTTGAACGAGGGACGCAACCGGGTGGTGCGCCGCTGGTGCGAGGCGCTGGGTCTGCGGGTCGACCGGCTGGCGCGGCTCTCCTACGGGCCGGTGCGCCTGGGCGACCTGCCGCCGGGTCGGTCTCGGCCCCTCACTCCGCGGGAGGAGGCAGCGCTGTACCAGGCAATCGGTCTCGATCCGGAACGCCCTGAAACCGATACTCGAAGCCGGGCGTCGGGAAAGCCATCGCGAGGAGCCACCCTGGAATGAGTGTCCCCAAGCTGTCGAAGAAACCCGCGGAGCTATTGCCGGTTCCCCGGATCTTGAAGGAAGTGTCGCGCCGGATCGTGGGGCAGGACGCCATGGTGGAGCGTCTGCTCGTCGGCCTGCTGACCGGCGGTCACATCTTGCTGGAAGGGGTGCCGGGGCTGGCGAAGACGCTGGCGGTCCGGACCCTGGCGGAGATCATCCGGGCCTCATTTTCGCGCATCCAGTTCACGCCCGATCTGCTGCCCGCGGACGTGATCGGGACGATGGTCTTCAACCAGAAGACTCAGGACTTTCACGTCAAGAAAGGGCCTTTGTTCGCCCAGATCATCCTGGCCGACGAGATCAACCGGGCTCCCGCCAAGGTTCAAGCAGCGCTGCTCGAGGCCATGCAGGAGCATCAGGTCACGATCGGGGGGAACACCTATCCGCTGGAGGAGCCGTTCCTGGTCCTGGCCACGCAGAATCCGATCGAAAGTGAAGGGACCTATCCGCTTCCTGAGGCGCAGCTGGATCGCTTCATGCTCAAGGTTCGGGTCGGCTACCCCAGCCGGGACGAGGAGAAGGAAGTTCTGCTCCGCATGAGTGGCGGCAAGGAGATCCCGGTCGAGCGGCTGCTTGATCCCCAGGCCATCCTGTCAGCTCGACGCGAGATCGCCAATCTGTACATGGATCAGAAGGTGGTGGACTACATCGTCGATCTGGTCCGCGCCACTCGCGACCCCGGTCTCGTAGGCCTGACCGATCTTCGACCCCTGGTCGCCTTCGGCGGATCGCCTCGCGCCTCGATCGCCCTGGCCCAAGCCGCGCGGGCCCATGCCTTCCTGCGGGAGCGCGCCTACGTGGTGCCCGAGGACGTTCGGGCGCTTGCTCCCGACGTGCTTCGCCACCGCATCGTCCTCACCTTCGAGGCTGAAGCCGAAGACGTCACGACCGATGAGGTAGTGACGCGGGTCCTGGGTGCGGTGAAGGTGCCGTGATAAAGGTCAGACACTTCCCACATGTCCGCCGTTAGTCCTGAGATCCTCAAACAGGTCAAATCCATCGAGCTCCGAACCCGGGGCCTGGTAGGGTCGCTGTTTGCCGGGGAGTACCGCTCGGTGTTCCGGGGGCAGGGGATGGAGTTCGCCGAAGTGCGCGCCTATGAGCACGGTGACGATTTCCGCTCGATCGACTGGAACGTCTCGGCTCGGCTGGCCAGTCCCTACGTGAAGACCTTTACCGAAGAGCGCGAGCTCACCCTGATGCTGGTTGTGGATCAGTCCGGATCCACCCGGTTTGGCGAGCCGCTGACCAAGGCGGGACTGGCGGTGGAGGTAGGGGCGGTGCTGGCGCTCGCGGCCGCGTATCACAACGACCGGGTGGGCGCGCTGCTGTTCTCCGACGCGGTCGAGCGGGTCATCCCTCCCCGGAAGGGCAGGCGGCACGCGCTGCGGGTGATCCGCGATCTGGTGGCCTTTCAGCCGGCCGGCCGGCGAACCAATCTGGGAGCAAGCCTCTCCTACGCCAGCCGGCTGCTTCGGCATCGGAGCATCGTCGTGGTGCTCTCTGACTTCATCGCCGAAGGATGGGAGAAGCCGCTCCGACGGTTGGGCGCTCGCCATGAAGTAGTGGCCATCACGATCGACGAGCCCCGAGAGCACGATCTGCCGGACTCAGGATGGATCGAGATCATGGATGCCGAGTCGGGTCGCCGAGCGCTGGTCGACACCGGCAGCCGCGAGGTCCGCCTGCGGGTAGCGCAGCTGGCCCAGCGTCGGCATGAGGAGCGCGCCCGGGCGCTGGCGGCGTCCGGTGCCGATCACGTCCGGCTGGAGACCGGAACGGATTATGCAATTCCGCTCCGCCGGGCTTTTGCCCTGCGAGCCCGCCGTCTCCACCGCTGATGCACCCGTTATTGCTGGTCGCCCTTCTGCAGGCCGCTCCTCCCACCGTTGGCGATACTATCTGGCTGGAGCGTACGGTCGCGTTGCCCGTCGGGCACGTGGTCCGCGCAGCGGACTGGGATCCGACGGATCCGGTGGAGCTGCTCGGCCGGCCTCAGGTCATCGTCAAGGGAGACTCGGCGCAGATCCGCTATTCGGTGGTCGTGTGGATGCCGGGTCCGCTGTCGATCGAGGTCCCGGGGCCACTCCTGCTTGGGTCGGGCGGCAGCGTTGACTCGCTCCCGGGCCAACCGATGCTGCTCGTAGTCAGGAGCGTCCTTCCAGATCTTCCCGGCGACTCACTGCCGCCGCCACAGCCCCGCGCCTCCCTGGTGCCTCGCCGGGAGGTAAGCCT
>Ga0075431_100007223_pt1 | contig 11050 bp, 12 predicted proteins | sample RhiMetdeltSRZDD5_FD_75297 | JGI IMG/M metagenome (GOLD analysis project Ga0075431, IMG submission 75297) | Populus rhizosphere microbial communities from Tennessee, USA - Rhizosphere MetaG P. deltoides SRZDD5 | ecosystem: Host-associated > Plants > Roots > Rhizosphere > Soil | place: USA...
CGGCGAGAAAGAGAAACGCGCCCTCGAGGCCCGCGCCGCGTTCGATCGCCGGCAGCGAGAGAGCGGCGACCGCGGCGCCGAGCGGCGTCGAGGTCTGGCGGATGCCGAGCGCAAGCCCGCGTTCGCGGGGCCCGAACCAGGACATCACGGCCCGGCCGCTCGCCGAGTTGACGCTGGCACCTGCGCCGCCGGCGGCGCCGAGGAGCACGACGACCGCTGGGAAGCTCGACGTGAACGCGATCGGAGCCGCGAGGGCCGCGCAGATGCCGAGACCCGCAGCGAGGACACGCCGCTCCCCGATGCGGTCGGCCAGCAGGCCCCACGGCAAAAGCGTCCCGATCGGCCCGACCCACGGCGCGGCGATCACGACTCCCACCTGGGTGAGGCTCAGACCCAGGTCGTGACGCAGCGCCGGGGCCAGGACGGCCGGCGCCGTCAGGAGCGCGAGGTACGCAGCCTGGGCGCTGGTTCCGGCGGCGAGGACCGCCCACCGATACCGGCCCACGGGCGCCGGGGACGCTATAGACCGAACGGATTGAACGGCTTCGGGCTGGTCGAGACGAGGACGCTCTTCGTCTCGAGATACAGGTCGAGCGTCTCGAGCCCGAGCTCGCGGCCGAAGCCCGACTGCTTGTAGCCGCCGAACGGGATGCCGGGGAAGGCGGTGTACGGCATGTTGATCCCCACCGTGCCGGCCTTGATCCGCCGTGCGATCCGGTGCCCGCGGGCCGGGTCGCCGGTCCACACCGTCGCCATCAGGCCGTACTTGACGTCGTTGGCGATCCGCGCGGCGTCCTTCTCGTCCTCGAATGGGGTCACCGTCACGACGGGGCCGAAGATCTCCTCCTGCGCAACGCCCATCGCGTTGTTGACGTTGGCAAGAACGGTCGGCTGGTAGAACGCGCCCTTGCCGTCGAGCGGTTCGCCGCCCGCAACGACCTCAGCACCTTCCACGCGGCCCTGCTCGACGAAGCCGTGCACCTTGTCGCGGTGCTCCTCGGAGATCAGCGAGCCGACCTGCGTCTCGGGGTCGAGCGGATCCCCGACCTTCAGCCGCCCGGCCGCGTCGCTGAAGCTGCCGACGAAATCGTCGTAGATCGAGCTCTCGACGAGGACGCGCGAGCGCGCCTCGCAGCTCTGGCCCGCCGAGTAGAAGATCGCCCAAACGGAGCTCGGGATCGCGTCGGCGAGGTTCGCGTCGGCGAAGACGATGTTAGGGCTCTTGCCCCCGAGCTCGAGGGTCAGACGCTTGATGGTGCCAGAGGCGAGCCGCATGATCTCGCCGCCCGTCGCGGTCGATCCCGTGAACGCGATCTTGTCGACGCCGGGATGCTGGACGAGGTGCGCACCGACTTTCGTGCCCGGCCCCGGGACGACGTTGATGGCCCCGGGCGGAAAGCCGACCTCGGCGGCGAGCTCGGCCATGCGCAACGCGCTGAGCGGCGTCGCGGAGTCCGGCTTGAGGACGACCGTGCAGCCGGCCGCGAGCGCCGGCGCGAGCTTCCAGGTCGTCATCATCAGCGGGTAGTTCCAGGGGACGATCTGTCCCGCGACGCCAACCGGCTCCTTGAGGGAGTAGAAGAGCAGCGAGCCGCCGAGCGGGTTCGAGCGGCCCGCGATCGAGGCGATCGCCGAGCCGTAGAAGCGGAAGTTCTCGACGCCCTGCGCGAGCTCTGCCTTGACCGACGAGATTGCCTTGCCGACATTCCGCGCCTCGAGCTCGGCGAGCTCCTTGCGGTTCGCCTGGATTGCATCGGCGAGCGCGTGCAGGAGCCGCGAGCGCTCGGTCGGAGGCGTCTTGCCCCAGTCGCCGTCAAGCGCTGCTCGGGCCGCGTCGACGGCGCGATCGACGTCCACTTCGGCGGCGACCGCGACCGTTGCGAGCGGCTCGCCCGTGGCGGGTTCGCTGAGCTCGCGCGTCTCACCGCCGGCCGGCTCGGCACTCTCGCCGTTGATGAACAGTCCGTACTCGCGCTGGGTCGCAACCGCCATCGGGGCAGGACGATAGCGGCTCCCGCAGGGGTTTCCGTGCCTTGGTGCGCGGGCACATTGATCACATGGCCGAAACCCAGTCGGTTCAGGTAGAAGCAGTGCGGATTCCAGACCGCGACCGCTTGCTGCAAGAGCTACGCGATGCGGGCCTGGACGCGAAACCCGTAGACGAGGTCTGCATCGAGGTCCCCTGCGGCGACCCCGAACAGGAGTGCGACGACCTGTTCGCGCTCGCCGAGGACGCGATCATGAGCATCGGCGCGCCCTTCGTGCCCATGAAGCACGAAGGCACGATCTACATCCGGCCGCCGGTCTCGTAGCCCGCTCAGAAATCGCCACCCGCTCTTGATGTTCACGCGCGCGCGCCCGTGGGGGGCGAACGAGCGCCCCTACCGAAACGCTATCGAGCAAACGCGCACGTGTCCGTGACCGAAACGTGCCGAGCTCGTCACGTTTGCGGGCGCTCGAACAGAGCCGCTTGGCCCTGACCCACGCCGACGCACAGAGTCGCCAGCCCGTACCGCCCGTCGCGGCGGCGGAGCTCGTGCAGCAGCGTCACGACCAGGCGCGCCCCGCTCATCCCGAGCGGATGCCCGATCGCGATCGCCCCGCCGTTGACGTTGACCTTCTCCGGGTCGAGGCCCAGCTCACGGATCACCACCAGGCTCTGCGACGCGAACGCCTCGTTGAGCTCGACCAAGTCCAGGTCGGCCACGTCGACACCCACGCGGCCCAACAGCTTTCCCACCGCCGGCACCGGCCCGATCCCCATCACGCGCGGATCGACACCCGCCACCGCTGCACCCACGAACGCGCCCAACGGCTCAACCCCCAGCGCACGCGCCTTCTCCTCGGACGCGATCACGAGCGCTGCAGCACCGTCGTTGATCCCGCTCGAGTTCCCCGCCGTGACCGTGCCGTCACTGCGAAACGCAGGCTTGAGCGTCGCCAGCTTCGCCTCGTCGGTGTCCGGCCGCGGATGTTCGTCACGAGAAGCGTCGCCAACCGCCACCAGCTCGTCCGCGAACCGGCCCGCCTCGTCGGCGGCCGCCCACCGTCGCTGGGACTGCAGAGCGAACGCGTCCTGTTCCGCGCGCGAAACGCCGTATCGCTCGGCGACGTTCTCGCCGGTCTCGCCCATCGACTCGAGCGGGAACATCTCCGCCATCCGCGGGTTCGGGAATCGCCAGCCGAGTGTGGTGTCGTAGACCGTCCGGTCGCCGCGCGGGAAGCCTCGCTCGGGCTTCGCGAAGACGAACGGCGCCCGGCTCATCGACTCGACGCCGCCGGCGACGAACAGTTCGCCTTCGCCCGCGCCCACCGCGTAAGAAGCCGACACGATCGCGGACAGCCCGGATGCGCACAGCCGGTTCACGGTCACGCCTGGAACCGAGTCCGGCAGCCCTGCAAGGAGCGATGCCATGCGCGCGACGTTGCGGTTGTCCTCGCCCGCCTGGTTGGCGGCGCCGAAGTGGACGTCCTCGATCTCGCGCGGGTCGACGCCCGCACGCTCGACGGCCTCGCGGATGACGAGGGCGGCGAGATCGTCCGGGCGCTCGCCGGAAAGAGCGCCTCCGTAGCGCCCGACGGGCGTTCGCACGCCGCTCAAGACAACCGCTTTGCTCACTCGAGCGAGGCTAGCGTTCCGCCCGGTGATGCCGTCGAGCTTCTGGCTCGCTAGCTCACGAAGTCGAGCTCAACGCGCTCCGGAAACGCTCCGAGCGCCTCGCCGCGCCGCAGAAGCTCGGTAACGGCCTGCCGCCCCTCCTCGCCGTAGTCGCACGTGAACTCGTTCACGTACATGCCGACGAAGCGGTCGGCGAGCGCGGTGTCGAGGCCACGGCCGAACCCCAGCGCGTACTCCATCGCCTCCGGCCGATTCGCCAGCCCGGCCTCGATCGACTCCTTCAGCACCTCGGAGAGATCGTGGAGCGGGTGCGGCCCGAGATCCCGCCGCGCCACGTTGATTCCGAGCGGCAGCGGCAAACCCGTTTCGAGCAGCCACCACTCGCCGAGGTCGACGACCTTGCGCAGCCCTTCCGCCTCGTATGTGAGCTGCCCTTCGTGAATCAGCAGCCCCGCGTCGGCGCGCCCGGACTTCACCTCGTCGAGGATCCGATCGAACGGGACCTCGCGGAAGCGGAAGTCGCCGAGGAAGAGTCGCAGGACGAGGAACGCAGTGGTCATCCGCCCCGGAATCGCGATCTCCACCGACTGCAGCTGCTCATGCTCGAGTGGCTCGCGCGCCACGACGACGGGCCCGTAGCCCGAGCCCATGCTCGCTCCGTGGGGGAGCACCGCATAGTGGCGCTGCACGAACGGATAGGCGTGCAACGAGATCGCGGTCGTTTCGAGCCTTCCCTCGAGCGCCCAGTCGTTCAGCGTCTGGATGTCCCGCAGCACATGTTCGAACTCGAAGCCGCGGGTGTCGATCCGATCCGCGGCGAGCGCCCAGAACATGAACGCGTCGTCGGGATCGGGGCTGTGGCCGAGCCGGATGAGCATCGCGCGAGGCTAACGCAACCGACATACCATGAGCGGCAGTGGCCGAGCCCGCGCTCACGGACGCGATCCAGGACTACCTGAAGGAGATCTACAAGCTCCAGGAAGACGGGGGGCGCGTCTCGGTCACGGCGCTCGCGCGCGAGCAGCACGTCGCGCCCGGCTCGGCCAGCGAGATGGTCAAGAAGCTCGCGGCGCTCCAACTCGTCGACCACGAGCCTTACCGAGGCGTCCGCCTCACGGAGGCCGGCGAGCGGGTGGCTGTCGAAGTCATTCGCCACCACCGGCTGCTCGAGCTCTACCTCGCCGAGACGCTCGGCCTGAACGTGGACGACGTCCATGCGGAGGCCGACCGCCTAGAGCACGTCATCTCCGAGGAGCTCGAAGCGCGAATCGACCGCGCACTCGGTTTCCCAACACACGATCCTCATGGGGACCCGATTCCCAACGCGGCGCTGGAGTGGCCCGAGGCAAAAGGGGCCAGCTCTTCTCGCTGAAAGTGCGCAGCACTTTCAGCGACCAAAGAACCAGCGCTCGAGGGGCCGCAGCAGCTCGTCGCGCGCGAACGGCTCGCAGGCCGCGACGCGGCCGTCCTGGGCGGAGACGCGGGTGTCGTCATCGAGTGTCGCGTTCGCTTGCTCAAGCGCGTCCTCGAGCTCGTAGCCCTCGAAGAGATAGTCGTCGGGGTGAGGCTCTTCGCTGCGCCGGTGCTGCGGGTTGATCGCTCGGCCGACCGCCCATAAGGCACCGGGCTTGCGCTCGATCCAGATCACGACGCGCTCGGTGACCCCCGCATCGTCGACTCCCTCGAGCACCCGCTCGGCGAAGACGGCGGTCGACCGGTCACGCCGACGCTTCACAACCTGACCCTACCGCGAGCCGCGCCTAGAATCGAGTTGTGGGCAGGCTGACGGGCTTCCTGGGCAATCCGTTCTCGTTCCTCTTCGCGCGGTCGTCGAAAGATGAGCGAATCGCCGCCTATGTCATCCGCGAACACGATCGCGGCAGGCGTCTCGACGAGATCATCGATGACCCCTACATCCGCAACCGGGCGACCCCCCGCGAGCTCGCGCGGGTGCTCGAGCGGCCCGAGGTGATCGAGGCGCTGGGACACGCGACGGTCGCCGAAGCACAAGGCCGGCTGACCTAGCTAGACCCGCGTCCCGACCCCCCGCTCGCGCGCCTTCTCGCGCGCGACCGAGCCGATCGCGACGTCCCAGGCCGCGAGGCCGTTCGACTTGAAGAGGATGATGTCGTCGTCTGCCTGCCGGCCCTCGAGCTCGCCCGCGACGACCTCTTGGAGCTCGTGCACCTCGAGCCAGTCGAGCACGCCGGCCTCGACGGGCTCGATCAGGTCGCCCGACTCGAGCCGCGCCTGCTCGCGCGAGTCGCAACAGACGAAGGCCGCTCGTTCGAGCACGACGTTGTCGAGCTCTCGTGCCCGCGGCTCGTTTGCGCCGACCGCGCAGACGAGCGCCCCGGGCCGCAGCCACTCTCCGCGCAGGACGGGATCCTTGGCGGTCGTCACTGTGACGACCACGTCGCAATCGGCCGGCTCGCGAGGCGACTCGGCCGGCTCGGCGCCCGTCTCTGCGCAGAACTCGGCCAGGCGCTCCGGCGTTCGGCAGTGCGCGACGATCCGCTCGATGCCCGGGAGGGCCTCGCGGATGCAGGCGACCTGGCTCCGCGCCTGCCACCCACAGCCGATCACGCCGAGGCTCACCGCGCCGGCACGGGCGAGGTACTTGGCGGCTACGCCGCTGGCGGCGCCGGTCCTGAGCTGTCCCAGCTTGTCCGCCTCGATCACTGCCGCGAGCTCCGCCGACCGCGTGTCGAAGAGAACGACCACGAACGGTGTCCCGCCCGGGAGCCAGGTGTAGGCCTTCAACCCGGCGAGCCCGAGCTCGCGGTCGACGGCGGCCATCACCGCGAAGACGCCGTCCTCGACGCGCATGCGCTCGCGCGGACGGTTCTCGACCTCGCCGGCGGCGAGGCGCCGGAAGCTGCCTTCGACGGCCGCGAGCGCATCGGCGGGAGTGAGAAGGGAACCGACGTCCGCTTCGGTCAGGTAAAGCGGCAAGCCCGTGAGTCTACGACTCGCTCTTCTTGATGAAGCTGATCGCCCCGCTCGTCTCGAGAACGGCCCACTGGACGTCCTCGAGTGACGCGATCGACTGCTTCCTGGCCTCGGCAGCGACCTCCTCGACCGTTAGCCGCTCGCGTCGCAGGTTACGTGGAATCGGCTTGCCGTCCTCAAGCAGGATGATCGGCTCGCCGTCGAGTAACCGCCGCAATCGCCGGAATCGGAAGCTCGCGAACGAGACAAGCACGGTGAGCATTGCCACCGTCCCGGCGGCGAGGATCAGCCCCGTCACCGAGAAGTCGTTCTGAGTCACGCCCTGCTGGACGAGGTCGCCGATCATGACGAGCAGGATCAGGTCGAACGGCTCGAGCGTGTTCAGCTCCCGCCTGCCGAGAACGCGCGTCAGGAAGAAGATGAAGGTGAAGGCGACGGCTGCTCGGACGACGATGTCCATCGGCTACGGAAAGATCGTGACCATCCGGTCGAGCTTGGCGAGGAGCCGGTCGCCGTCGTACAGCCAGACGTTCTGCGCCCGCCGGCCGACGTTCGTCGGGTTCACCTGAGCCTGGATGAACAGGATGTGGGAGTGCGTCGCGGGGATGTGCCCGAGGGTGAGCGCGATCTTGCCGTTCCGGCTTGCTTCGTCGACCGGTGACGGCTCGATGGTGTTCACCGTGATCCCCTCGAACCAGCCGCTGCCGAGGACGAGGATGGCGTTCTTGATCTCGGCGTGCGCGTTGATGTGAAAACGAGCCTCGAAGTAGAGGCCGCTGCGCAGGTGGGTGGGCGCGTAGAGCGAGAGCTTCGCTTGGGGCGCCGTCGCGCTCACGGTTGAAGGACGCTGGCCGAAGAAGTTCAGGAGCGCGACGACGAGGACAGCCGCAATCAGGCCGAGCGCCCCCCGGCGCACCCAGACGTCGCGGCGGCGACCGACCAGATCGCGATGGCGAGCAAGGTCGATCCCGTCGGGCACCGCCACGCGCCCGGGTTCGCCACGACCTTGTGACGTCCTCCGAGGGTTACGCTCTCCGTGGAGGGACGCCCGCTCACGAACGATTTGAACAAACCGCGCATCTTCCTAGGATCGTCGGGCAAGCAGGCCAAGTTGCTCGAAGCGATCACCCGCGGGCTGAAGGACATCGCCGACGTAGAGCCCTGGACGACCACGTTCAACCCGGGTCGGTCCACTCTCGACCGGCTGGTCGAGCTCTCCCAGGAGGTCGATTTCGCCGCGTTCGTGTTCGCCCAGGACGACTGGACCTCGACGGATGCGTCGCAGTTCGGCCAGGCGTCTCCGCGCGACAACGTGGTCTTCGAGGCCGGCCTGTTCGGCGGCGTGCTCGGGATGCGGCGCACATTCATCCTTCACGCAAACGATTCGAAGCTGCCGACCGACCTGCTCGGGCTAACGTCCGTCCGCTACGACCCGGGCACCAGCGCGGCGGAGGTTCGGACGATCAACCAGAAGCTCCGCAAGGCGATCGAGACCGAGGGTCGCCGCGGCCCGATCGAGGGGCTGTGGTGGCAGCTCTCGCTGACGGTCCGAACCGAGAACGAGCCGTCGGCCGTGAGCCTGCTGCGCATCTATCGGGACCGGGACGGCGGCCTGTGCGTGAACGGCCGGGGCTGGCAGGAGGACGGCACGATTTCATCCCGCTATTGGAGCGAGGCGGCGAAGGAGCGCCGGGATCCGGTCGGCGTCTTCTACTACTGGAAGGGCGAGCGCCCTCGGGACCCGAATGCCCCGCAGCTCGAGGGCACCGGCGAGATCAAGCTGGAGGCGGTCGACCGCGCGAGCGGGTACTGGACGACACGATCGGATCGCGACCCGGCACTGAATGCCCGAACCTCCGGCATCTACATGCGTGCTGACCCCTCAGACCTGGAGGTACTGGACGGCGGAAGCGAGGATGAGCGGGCCCGGCTAATCGGGCAACGCCTCGAGGAGTGGAAGTCGGCTGCGAACGCATTCTGACGGCGAGCTAGCGTCCGCCTAGTAGCGCAGCGGCTGATCCGGTCGAGGGCGCTTCGCGTCGCCCGACCGGATCAGTTCGAGCGCTTCTCAGTCATCGTCGTCCTTGATCCTTACCTGGCCGCGGATCTCGCCGGCCTGGAAGTTCGCGGTGTGGACGTTCGCGTAGGCGTCTCCGCTGCGAAGGATCCGCATCGCGGCGTCGAAGCTCCCGGCGGGCACGTTCTGCGCCGGCACCGCGACGAAGTCTGCGGCCGAGACCGTCCGGGTGACGGTGCCTTGCGGCGGACACGCCGGCGTTCCTGCGGGGCCGTTCCCGAGATTGGTGCAGAGGAAGAGGAAGATCCCGCCGTTCACGCCCGGCTCCCCGAAGTGCAGGTGCGACCGCGTGATGTTGCTCGTCTTGTGGACCCCAACGAGGGGCACATGGGGGAACCGGTTTTCCCCATGAGAGCCAGCGCAGACGGCATAGATGGATCCGAGATCCAGATCGAGAACCACCTCCCGCAGCCAGAGCGGTGCACGAGCCGTCACGACGACGACGAAACAGCCCGTCGCGGCACCTTCCCAAGCGTCAGGCGTGTGCGCTCCGCGCGGAACGCAAAAAAGTCCCGTCCACTCCGTACTGCACGGACCTGCTTGAGCCCCACGCAAACGCGCCCAGGCCCGGTCGTGCAGTTTGACACGTGTCCCGCGACGGAAGATAGTCCGCGACAGGCGAACCACGTTAGGGGGAGTGGAGTGTCATGAGGAGAGTGTCACTACTTTGCGCGGCGATTGCCTGCGCCCTGATCGCGTCGGCGACGGCTGGTGGCGGCATCGTCAACGTCGCGAGCCTCGGGGCGCCCGTGCCTCGAAACCATCAGAACGAGCCCGCGGTCGCGATCGATGCACACCAACCAAACGTCGTTGTCGCCGGCACAAATGACCTCGTCGACGAACAGGCTTGCCCGCGGGATACCGCGACGGAGCTCGCGACCTGCTGGAACCGGGTCAAGGGGGTTGGCATCTCGGGCGTCTACTTCTCGTTCGATAGGGGTCACAGCTGGACGCAGCCCACCTACAGCGGCTGGCAGGCAGCTACGTGCCCCGACTCGACCACCGAGTGCGACGGCATGCCCGGACCAATCCACACGCTGCCTTGGTACTTCGAATCGCATCTCGTCTCCCTTGGCGATCCCGCGGTAGCGATCGGACCCGCGCCGGGAGCGAACGGGCAGATCGACCGAGCCAATCCATGGGCCAACGGGTCGCGCGTCTACTACGCGAACTTGGCGACGCCATTCGACCTGCAGCATGACTTCATCTTCCCGAACCCGGTCTTCCACGGGTTCACGGCCGTGGCTGTCTCCCGCCTGGACAATCCGACGTCCGCCCGTGTTCAGCAGAAGTCGAGCTGGCTACCCCCGGTGATCGTGACGACGAACCAGGGACAGACGGCGTTCGAAGACAAGGAGCAGATCTGGGCCGACAACGCAGGAACGAGCCCCTTCTTCGGCAACGTCTACGTCTGCTCGGTGCAGTTCCGTAGCCTTGGCCAGCACCGTCCGGCCAATTTCCCCGCGCCGCTCCAAATTGGCGTCTCGACCGACGCGGGCAGCAGTTGGACCGTAAAGCAAGTCACGCCGGCCGGCACAGGCGGCCGCGGTCCGATCGAGTTCGGTCTCAGTGGCTGCACTATCCGCACGGACAGTCATGGCGTGGTCTACGCCTTTGCCGAGATGTTCGAGAACCCGGCACTTGTCGGACTGCCGACGCACGGAGCTCACATCATGCTGAAGTCGTTCGACGGCGGGAAGCATTGGACGAAGCCGCAGGTGCTCTTCCGGGTTACCGACCCATGCTTCTTTGTCGACCCGATCTACGGCCGCTGTGTGATTGACGGCTTCGGCGGCGCCCGAACCGACCTCTCGGCCTCGCCGAGTGTCGACATCGCGAACGGAGCCCCAACCGGGGTCGGCGCGACGAACGAGATCGTTGACGCATGGGCCGACTCGGGTTCGACCGTCAACAGCAACACGACGCAGCTCGCTTGGTCGACGGACAGCGGCACGACCTGGAATGGGCCAGCGACGGTCTCGCTCCCGGGAGACCGGCCGCTGTACGCAGCCCCGGCAATCTCGCCGATCGGCAACAAGGTCTACATCGTCTACGAGGCGGTCACTTCGCCGTGGATGGGATCCGACTTTCTGTCGCCGCGGCCCTATCACGGCATCTTCCGCTCGGCTCCGATCGGTGCGACAGGCTCGCCCGGCACCTTCGCGACCGAGGAAACGGGCGGGCTCGGCGACATCCGTGCCAGCTTCCCCGGGCACGATCTCTACCAGGAACGAGTCGGCGACTACGTCTACGCGGCGGCAACCGCAACCTACGGGATCGGCGTGTTCACCGACGCCAGCGCAGCACAGCTCTGCGGGCCGATACAAACGTGGCGGCAGGCCTCGTTCAACGCCGGTGAGCGGCTTATTCCGGCTCCGTGGCCGCTGCCAATCTGCCCTCAG
>Ga0075431_100007230_pt1 | contig 11046 bp, 12 predicted proteins | sample RhiMetdeltSRZDD5_FD_75297 | JGI IMG/M metagenome (GOLD analysis project Ga0075431, IMG submission 75297) | Populus rhizosphere microbial communities from Tennessee, USA - Rhizosphere MetaG P. deltoides SRZDD5 | ecosystem: Host-associated > Plants > Roots > Rhizosphere > Soil | place: USA...
ATGCCGATCATCTTCGCGCAGTCGCTCATCGTCGTTCCCGGCACGATCGCGCAGTTCAGCGGGAATCCGCGTCTCCAGGCGATGGCGGAATACTTCAACCCGGGCACGCCGCTGTATTTCCTGCTGTCGGCGATCCTCATTCTCTTCTTCACGTACTTCTACACGTCGATCATCTTCAACCCGATCGACATCGCCGAGAACCTGAAGAAGCAAGGGGGATTCATTCCCGGCGTGAAGCCCGGCGCGAAGACGGCCGAATACATCGACCATGTCGTCAGCCGGATCACGCTTCCGGGCGCGGTGTTCCTCACGCTCGTGGCACTGCTCCCGATCTGGATCGCCGGCCTGTTCAACGTGCCGTTCCAGTTCGGTGGAACATCACTCCTGATCGTCGTCGGCGTGGGTCTCGACACCGTACAGAAGTTCCAGGAAGCGCTGCTGCTCCGGAAATACGACAGCTTCATGAAGAAGGGCGGTCGTGTGCGGTTCCGCGGGCGCGGCGCTCCCGCCATGGGGATCGCGCTCATCGCGGCCCTTGCCGGGATCTCCGGGACGTTCGTCGCCTAACTTGCGCTCGAGTTCAACGTCGAATACGGAATGCGGAATGCGGATCCCTGTTGATCTCCGCATTCCGCATTCCGCGTTCGTTTTATGATCCTGATCCTGCTCGGTCCTCCGGGGGCCGGAAAGGGCACCCAGGCCGAGCCTGTTGCGCGGCGCCTCGGGATTCCGAAGATTGCAACCGGGGACGTGCTGCGCGCCGCGGTCCGCGAAGGGACGGAGATGGGCAAAGCCGCCCAGCGATACATGGATGCCGGCGAGCTCGTTCCGGATCAGGTGATCCTCGCCATCATGAAAGAGACGTTCGCGCGGCCGGAGATGAAGCGCGGCGTCATTCTCGATGGCGTCGTCAGAACCGTCCCGCAAGCGGAGGGGCTCGAACGCGTGCTGCGTGAGCTCGGCCGCCGGGTCGATGCCGTTCTTCTCTTCGAGGTGCCCGACGACGAGCTCGTTCGCCGATTGTCCGGCCGCACCATTTGCGAGCGGTGCCAGACGCCCTTTACGGGGCAGGAGCCCGGCGCTGACTGTCCGAAGTGCGGTGGGCGGCTCGTGAGGCGCACGGATGACGAGCCCGAGGCCGTGCGGCGGCGCCTGCAGGTCTATCGCCAGCAGACGGCGCCCGTGATCGACTGGTATCGCTCGAACGGCACCACGCTCGTCGCGGTGGACGCGGTCGGAACGCCTGACGAGGTCACCGAGCGCGTCGTGCGCGCTCTGCCCAAGTGATTCAGCTGAAGTCCCCCCGCGAGATCGATGTCATGGCCGAGGGAGGGAAGATTCTCGCGGAGACCGTCGCCATGCTCGCGGCGGCCGTGAAGCCCGGAATGACCACGGCTGATCTGGATCGTCTGGCGGAAGACTTCATTCGGTCGCACGAGGGCGCGTCTCCCGCGTTCAAGGGGCTGTACGACTTTCCCGCGAGCGTGTGCACGTCGATCAACGACGAAATCGTGCACGGCATCCCCTCGCGGACGCGACAGCTGGTCGAGGGGGATCTGGTCTCCATCGACGTCGGCGTCCGATACAAGGGCTATTACACCGACTCGGCGACGACGGTGGCCGTCGGCGCGGTGGATGACACCTCGCAGCGGCTGCTCGACGTCACGCAGCGCGCGCTCGAGGCGGGGATCGCCGCGGCGCAGCCGGGCAACCACATCGGAGACATTGGTGCGGCGGTGCAGGAGGTCGTCGAGGACGCCGGATTCAACGTGGTGCGCGATCTCGTTGGGCACGGCATCGGCGTCGCGTTTCACGAGGAGCCGCAGGTGCCGAATTACGGGAAGCCCAAGCGGCGGGAGCGTCTGGCACCGGGGCTGACGATCGCGATCGAGCCGATGGTGAACGTGGGGTCGGCGAAGACGCGGACGATGCCCGACCGGTGGACGATCAAGACGGTGGACGGCTCGAGATCGGCGCATTTCGAGCACACGGTGGCGATCACCGAACATGGGCCGCGCGTGCTGACGCGGCGAGGCTAGCGGGTAGAGGAGACAGCGTTTGGCCAAAGATGGGGTCATTCAGGTCACGGGCACGATCATCGAGCCGCTTCCGAACGCGATGTTCCGAGTGGAGCTCGAGAACGGGCACGAGGTGCTCGCCTACATCTCCGGGAAGATTCGCACGAACTTCATCAAGATCCTGCCCGGAGACAAAGTGGCCGTGGAGCTGAGCCCGTACGATCTGTCCCGCGGGCGGATCACCTACCGCTACAAGTAAGACCGGGCCCAGGGCCAAGGGCCAGGGGCCAAGGGGAGGGTGAAGGGTCGCAGAGCTACCGTGTACCCCTGACCCTCCCCTTGGCCCCTGGCCCTTGGCCCTGGGCCCGGTCTTACTGGATCGCACGCTCCACAAGCGACACCACTCGCTTCACTCGCTCGGCGGTCTGCTGCACGACGCGCTCAGCCTCGGCGGCGAGTGACGATCCGACCGTTCGATCGGGCAACGCCGCGATGTTGATGCGAACGTTGTACGCCGCCCCGCGGCAGGCGGCGTCGGCCAGCAGCGCCGCGACGCCGGCATCGGAAACCGCATTCGTGTTCCCGCGGGCCGCGACGGCTTCCGCCAACTCCACGACGTCGGCGCACGCGCGCGCCGTCTCGAGCGGCACCTCCGCCGCCCCGATGAGCGAGCGCTCGATCGCCTTCGTGCGAGCGGCAGCGGCGGCGTCCGGCTCCTTGGGGAGCTTGTAGGCGGCCGACACCGCGGCGTACGCGTTCGCGTCGGCCGAAACGAGCTGGGCGAGGCGACTGCATAACGAGGCGGCGCGAGCGACGATCTCGCGCATCTCGTCCTCGACGGCGGCGTACTTCTTCTTTCCGATCGTGAGCCCCGCGACCATCTGCGCGAGCGCGGCGCCGAGCGCCCCGACGTGCGCGACGACCGACCCGCCCCCAGGGGTGGGCGTGGGCGCCGCCACCGAGGATACGAAGTCCTCGAGACGTTCGCCGTCACCGGTCCACCCCGCGGTCGCCGAACGAACCCGGCGCTCCAGCACCTGGTCGGGCGTGAACCGGTCGAGCTGGAGGTGACGCGCGGCCGCATCGAACAGCGCCCGCTCCGGGACGAGGCCGACGATCTCGCTCCAGGTGACGCCGACGCCGTTCGCCGCCGCCTCCATCTTCACGGTATCGAATGCGCGGACCATGGGCGTTCGGTCGATGTCCGTGAGATTCATCGACACCTGCGCCTGGCCATCGACTTCGAGGCCGAGCCCTTTCACGAACGCCAGTCCGCCTGACGAGCCCCGCACCGCCTTGGCGACCTTCTTCGCCACCGGCACGTTCGCCCTGTCGCCGAGGTACACGTTGTAGGCGACGAGAAACGGTCGCGCGCCGATGGCGACCGCTCCCGCGGTCGAGTGCACCTCCGCCGGTCCGAAGTCCGGGGCGCGCACAGGATCGGTGCGGATCGAGTCGCGAAGCCCTTCGAACTCGCCGCGTCGAACATCCGCGAGATTCTCCCGCTCCCGACGTGTCGCCGCGCGCTCATAGAGGTAAACCGGGATCCGCAGCTCGCGTCCCACGCGCTCGCCCAGCGAGCGCGCGAGCGCGATGCACTCCTCCATCGTCGTTTCCCCGAGCGGAACGAACGGGACGACATCGGCGGCACCCATTCGCGGGTGCTCGCCCGAGTGCGCAGTGAGGTCAATGAGGTCGCGAGCCTTGGCGACGCCCGCGAACGCCGCCTCCACCGCCGTCTCCACCGATGCGACGAACGTGATCACCGTTCGGTTGTGCGAGGCGTCGGATGACACGTCGAGCACCGCCGTACGATCGATCGCGGAGATCGCATCACGAATCGCGGCGATGACCTCGGGGCGACGCCCTTCGCTGAAGTTGGGGACGCACTCGATGAGGCGGCTCATACACGTCTGGCGGAAAGGGGCATGGTCAGGAGGACAGCGTGCTCAGCATCCACTCGTGCATGCGCGGGTTTCCGGCGATGATCCCGGAGCGCGCGAGCGGAAGCGGCTGGCCACGAAGGTCGGTGATGACGCCGCCGGCTTCGCGCACGAGCAGGGCTCCCGCGGCGAAATCCCACGGCTCCAGCGAATGCTCCCAGAAGGCGTCGAAGCGACCGCCGGCGACCGCGCAGAGGTCGAGCGCCGCCGCCCCGGCGCGCCGGATGCCAGCCGTGGCCTGCATGATCCTGGGGAGCTCTCGCAGGTAGCGCTCGATTTGCTCCGGATACTTGAACGGAAATCCGGTCCCGATGAGCGACCGCGCGGGGTCACTGATCTCGCTGACGCGAACCGGTTGGCCATCGAGCGTCGCGCCGCGTCCCGCCACGGCGGTCCAGCGGCTCCCGTGCGGCACGTTGACCACCACACCGACCGCGGGCTCGCGATCGATGAGCGCGGCGACGGAGACGGCATACTCAGGGAAGCCGTGAAGAAAGTTCGTCGTTCCGTCGAGGGGGTCGACGACGAAGGTGATGCCAGCACCCGCGGCGTCGCCTGGCGAGAGCTCCTCCCCGATGACGCGAGCGTCGGGGAGCCGCTCTGAAACCACCTGCGCGATGCGCTCTTCGGCGGCGGTGTCCACGATGCTCACGTAGTCGACGCGGCCTTTCAGCTGCCAATCCACGGTCGCTCCGGCGCCTCGATGCGCCCGAATCACCGCCGCGGCGGCGTCGGCTGCCGCCATGGCGACATCGCGCAGCACGTCGAGATCGCGCGGGGTCGCTTGCAGCGCATTAGGGGCACTCATAGCTTGCCGTGATGCCTCGAATTTTCAGTGGAATCCAGCCCTCGGGTGAGCTGCACATTGGCAACTACCTCGGGGCGGTGAAAAACTGGGTGGCGCTCCAGCATCGGTACGACAGCATCTTCTGCATCGTCGACTACCACGCCATCATCAACCCCTTCGATCCCGCGGACCTGCGCCGGCGGACGATGGACATGGCGACTTCGCTGCTCGCCGCCGGCCTCGATCCCGAGAAATGTACCGTGTTCGTCCAGTCCCATGTGGCGGAGCACACGGAGTTGGCGTGGATCTTCAATACCGTGACGCCGATTGGCGAGCTCGAGCGCCAGACGCAGTTCAAGGACAAGGCACAGCGCCAGGAGAGCGTCGTGGCCGGGCTGCTCAATTATCCGGTGCTGCAGGCCGCCGACATTCTGCTCTATCGGGCGGATAGCGTCCCGGTCGGCGAGGATCAGGTGCAACACCTCGAGCTCTCACGCGAGATCGCGCGCAAATGGAACGCACGGTTCGGCGAGGGGGAAGACTATTTTCCCGAACCGAAGCCGCTGCTGACGGCGACGTCTCGCATCCTCGGGCTCGATGGGCAGACGAAGATGTCCAAATCGACGGGGAACACCGTCGGTTTGCTGGAGCCGTTCGATGCGGTGTGGGAGAAGCTGCGTCCCGCGGTCACCGATCCGAAACGGGTGCGCCGCACGGATCCTGGAACGCCCGAAATCTGCAACATCTACCACCTGCACAAGGCGTTCAATCCGCCGGAAACCGTGGAGCACGTCGCGAAGATGTGCTCGACGGCCGGCTGGGGATGTATCGACTGCAAGCGCGTGCTGTTGGAGGGGATGAAGCGGGAGCTGGCACCGATCCACGAGCGCGCGAACGATCTGCGCGCGCGGCCCAGCCGAGTGCGCGAGGCGCTCGATGCGGGCGCCGCGCGATGCCGGTCGATCGCGCGAGAGACAATGCGCTACGTGAGGGAGAAGATGGGGCTCGTCGAGGCGAGTACCGACAGCGGAATGCGGATTGCGGGTGAGATTGCCACGCGGTGATGCTCGCTCGCACGCCGCAGACCGCACTCACATCGAGGGTCGTCCCATGACTTTGGATCCCAACAGCCCGCGCGGCGTGCTCACGCTCCTTTGCCTCACCTGCGGCAACCGCAAGTACTACGACGACACGCCGCCCAACCGCCTCAAGTGCGAGAAGTGCGGGAACACGGTGTTTCGCAATTTTTTCTCGCCAACCGAACCCGATGAGGCCACCATCGAGCAGCTCGAGGAGACACGCAGGGAAATCGCGTTCGACGATGGCTCGCCCGGCACGGCGCCTGACGACCTCAACGAGCTGAACAACCCGTAGATCTCTCGGAGGTGACCAGCATCGACACCTTTGCGATTCTGCCACCGCTGAGCTCGCTGGCGACCCTTCCGTACCTCGAGCCACTCCCTCTCGATCTGCTGGGCCGCCTCGCCCTCGCCGTCCTCCTCGGGGGCATCGTTGGTGTCGAGCGTGAGCTGTCCGGCAAGCCCGCGGGTCTGCGCACGAACATTCTCATTTGCCTCGGGTCGGCGCTTCTGATGGATCTGTCCATCACGATCGGAGCTGATCAGGGACGCCTCGGCGATCCGGCCCGCATCGCCGCGCAGGTCGTCACCGGCGTCGGCTTCCTCGGCGCCGGCACGATCATGCAGGCGCGCGGCGAGGTGGTGGGACTCACCACGGCCGCGACCATATGGGTGGTGGCCGCCATCGGCCTCGCCGTCGGCGCCGGGCACCGGGCCGAGGCAATCGCCGCTGCCTTGCTCGTCACGCTCGTCCTCACCGCGCTTGGCTGGCTCGAGCGATGGATGCTCTCCTTTCGACGGATCGTCACGGGGACGGTTCGGCTGCACCGCGACGCCCGCTTCGATGAGATTTCGCCGGTGTTTCGAGGTGCTCGCATCGTCATCCAGTCGAAGAAGCTGACCGAGGAAGCGGACGGCCTCGTGTATCAGCTTCAGCTGGTCGGCCCGACGCGCCAATACGACCGGCTCGCGGAAGAGCTCATGCATCGCCCGGAAGTGATCAGCGTCGAGTTCGACTGACTGGTGACCGATACCGCGCGAGCGCCGCACCCGCGGGGGCGATTGGTCGTCGATCTCTGTGCCACCGCTCGTGTCTGGTCGTTGCCGGATGCGGGGGCCGTCGCCATCCGCGACGCCGCGCCGCCGGGGTGGACCGTCCACGTCATCAGCGCCCCGACGGTGTCCGACGGCGATGGCAATGCGGCGCCCAGCGAGGAGGTGATGCGCGCGATCGCCGATGCCGACGCGTACGTCGGCTTCGGAATGCCACGCGCCCTCTTTCTCGCGGCCCCGCGCCTTCGATGGGTGCATTCGGCCGCGGCTGGCGTCGGGAGCGTGCTCTTTCCGGAGATGGTGGAGAGCGCTGTCGTGCTGACGAACTCGGCGGGAATTCACGCCGTGCCGATAGCGGAGCACGTGTTAGGCGGCATCCTCCATCTCCTGCGTCAGCTCGACGTCGCGGTCGCGCAGCAGCGTGATCGAGTGTGGAACCGCGAGCCGTTCGTCGGCGCGCAGAGCGCCGTGCGCGAGCTCGGCGAATGTCGTGTGCTGATCGTGGGGGCGGGCGGCATCGGGTCGGAAATCGCCTGGCGACTCTCCGCGCTCGGCGCACGCTGCTTCGGGATCCGCCGGTACCCGGAGCGAGGTGCTCCGAGAGGCTTCGAGGCGGTGTACGGGATCGACGCCCTCGATTCGGCGTTGCCAGCAGCCGACATCCTCATCATTGCCGCCCCTGCCACCGCCGAAACACGCGGGCTGGTGACGGCGAAGCGCCTCGACCATCTTCCTCACGGTGCCATCGTCGTCAATGTCGCGCGCGGGTCGTTGCTCGACGAGCGCGCGCTGGCGGACCGACTCGGGGATGGACGTCTGTCGGGAGCCGTGCTCGATGTGTTCGAGCGCGAGCCTCTTGCGGCAGACAGCGATCTCTGGACCGTGCCGCGGCTGTTACTGACCCCTCACGTCTCGGCGACCTCGCCCCGTGCGTACTGGCGGCGGGAGCTGGAGCTGATCATCGACAATTGGGCTCGCTTCGCCGCGGGACGATCCCTGCGGAACGTAGTGGACAAGCGAGCCGGATACTGAGCGACCGGCGAGGCAATGGAAAAGATCATCAAGGTGGCGGTCGAGCGCGGCGCATCCGATCTGCACATCAAGGCGGGCGATGTCTTCCGCGCGCGCATTGACGGGCGACTGGTGCCGCTGACGAAGCAGGCCCTCACCCCCGACCAGACCAAGGCGATCGCGCTGCGCCTCATTCCGAACGAGGAGGACCGCAAACGCATCGACCAGATCACCGACTACGACTGCTCGTGGGGGATGGCCGGTGTGGGACGCTTTCGCGTGAACATCCTGCGGCAGCGATCCAGCTTCATGATCGTGATGCGAGTCATTCCCTTCGAGGTGCCGAGCTTCGACAGCCTGTCGCTGCCGCCCGTCCTTGGGCGGATTGCCCAGGCGGAACGCGGGCTCGTGCTCGTCACCGGTGTCACCGGATCGGGCAAGTCGAGCACGATGGCGGCGCTCGTGAATTACATGAACGCCACGATGAGCAAGCACATCGTCACGCTCGAGAACCCGATCGAGTTTCTTCATCGGGACATCCAGTGCTCCGTGAGCCAGCGCGAGATCGGCGTCGATACCGAGAGCTTCCGCACCGGGCTGCGCGCCGCCCTGCGCCAGGACCCCGATGTCGTCATGGTCGGCGAGATGCGAGACGCGGAGACGATCGACACCGCGATGAAGGCCGCCGAAACCGGTCACCTCGTGCTCAGCACCCTTCACACGCCCGATGCCCACACGACGATCACCCGCATTCTCGCGATGTTCCCCCCGGAGGAGCAGGGGATTACGCGCGTCCGACTGGCGGAATCGTTGCACGCCGTCGTCTCACAGCGTCTCCTGCCCCGCGCCGATGGAAGGGGTCGTATCGTCGCGGCCGAGGTCATGATCGTCACGCCACTCGTGCGGGACCTGATCATGGATGAGCAGCGCACGAGCGAGATCCGTGATGTGATCGCCGAGGGGCGGGACCAGTACGGGATGCAGACGTTCGATCAGCATCTCGCGGATCTCGTCGGGCAGGGCACGATCACCTACGAAGTCGCGCATGCCGCGGCATCGCGGCCCAGCGACTTCGCGCTCACCGTGCGCACGTTCAGCGAGACCCGATGACGAAGAAACTGGCAGGCGTTCTGGGGCCGGTGGTCACGACATTCGACGAAACGACGGGGGAGCTCGCGCCGATTCCATTCCGCGCGAACGTTCGGGCGCATCTCGATGCCGGACTCACCGGCGTCGTCGTCGCGGGATCGACGGGCGAAGCGGCACTCCTCGAGGAGCATGAGCGCCTTCGGCTGCTGGAGTGGGCGCGTGCCATCGTGCCTGACGAGCGATGGCTCATCGCCGGGATCGGAGGCGAGTCGACGCGGCTCACCGTTCGTCGCGCGCAGGAGGCGGCCGAGCGAGGTGCGGACGCGGTCCTGGTGGTCGCGCCTCACTACTACGGCGCGCAGATGACGCCCGAGGCCCTGGCGACGCACTTTCGCCGTCTCGCGGACCAGAGCCCGCTGCCGGTGATCCTCTACAACATCCCCAAGTACGTGCACTTCCCGCTGGCGGCGGGTCTCGTGCACGAGCTCGCGGCGCATGAGAACGTCGTCGGCATCAAGGACAGCTCCGGCGATCTCGCGCAGCTCGGGGCGTACCTGGAGGCGCAGTCCGAGCGCTTCACCGTGCTCACGGGAAGCGGCGCTGGGCTGTACCCCGCAATGGAAATGGGTGCGCGGGGCGGGGTCCTCGCGGTCGGGCTCTTCGCCGCTCCGATCTCGGTATCGCTCTGGCGCGCCTTCACCAGCGGTGACAGTGCGGCCGCGGGACGCGCGCAGGAACGGCTCGTACCACTGGCTCGGACGATTGTCGGTGAGCTCGGCGTTGCGGGTGTCAAGGCGGCGCTCGACTTCGTGGGACTCGCCGGCGGACCGACCCGGCCGCCCCTCCTGCCGCTGCGCGCGCGGGAACGCGAGCGCGTCGCCGACCTGCTGCGGGCGGCTGGTCTCGCGCGCGCTGCCTGACGAGTGGACGTGCGCGCGACCGAGGCAGGCTCGGCGCGCCGGCATCTCGAGGCGATCGCCGGGGCTCCACGACCGGCCGGTGGGCCGGCGGAAGCGCGCGCGCGTGCGTATTGCGCCCAGGTCCTCTCGGACGCCGGCTTCACGCTCGCCGAAGAGCGGTTCTCCTACTCGGCGTTCCCGGGACGGGTTGGCACGCCGCTGCTCGGCGTGACGGCCGCTGCGCTGTTCGCCACGGCCGGGCATCTCGGTTGGCGTGGGCAGGGCGGTGCGGCGCTCGTGGTTCTCCTCCTCACTGCACAGGTCGCCGTCACGGTGGGCTGGTGGCTCGGCCGGCATGGCGTGCTGAGTCTGCCGTGGATGCGCGCAAGCAGCATCAACCTCACCGCGACGCGGGGGACGCCATCGATGTGGCTGGTGGCCCACCTCGACTCGAAGTCGCAGCCCATACCCATCCTCGCGCGCGTCCTGGGCGTCGTTGGCGTGCTCGTGACGCTGGTGCTGGCGGTGGCGGTGGCCGCGCTCCAGGCAGGAGGCCGCAACGTGACGTGGCTGTGGCCGTGGATCACCGCCGTCGGCGTGCTTTGCTCACTTCCCGTGGCCGCCAGCGTGGTCGGTGAACGCTCGCACGGCGCGTTGGACGACGCGTCCGGCGTGGCGACCGTGCTGATCGTGGCGCAGACGTTGCCGTCGCATGCGCCAGTCGGCGTGGTCCTGACGAGCGCGGAGGAGCTCGGTCTGGCCGGCGCTCGCGCGTGGGTACGCGCCCGGGCGGCGGGTCGCGCGATCAATGTCGATGGGGTGGACGACGCGGGCGATGTGCGCGCGACGTGGACGAATCGCCGACCACGCGAGCTGCTCGACGCGCTGCTCGCGAGCGCGGCAGGAGCGGGGACGGCGGTTCGCGTCGGGAGGCTCGTGCCCGGTGCGCTGCTCGATGCGGTGGCGTTCGCGGACGGGAACTGGGAGATCGTGACCGTGAGTCGTGGAACGCTGCGCACGGTTGCCCGGATTCACACCTCCCGGGATACGCTGGAGCATCTCGACGGACGCGGTGTGGCACTCGTGGCCTCGATCATTCGTGAGGCCGTCAGCACACCTGCCTGACGATTTCACAGGGGAAGGAATGGAAGAACTACTGCTCGCGAT
>Ga0075431_100007232_pt1 | contig 11045 bp, 15 predicted proteins | sample RhiMetdeltSRZDD5_FD_75297 | JGI IMG/M metagenome (GOLD analysis project Ga0075431, IMG submission 75297) | Populus rhizosphere microbial communities from Tennessee, USA - Rhizosphere MetaG P. deltoides SRZDD5 | ecosystem: Host-associated > Plants > Roots > Rhizosphere > Soil | place: USA...
CCGCCGGCCTGCACGGCATCCAGAGCAAGCTGAAGGCGCCCAAGGCGTACGAGGGCAACGCCTACGAGGACGCGACGCTGCCGCAGGTGCCGAAGACCTTGTGCGAGGCGATCGCCGAGCTCGAGCGCTCGAAGGTCGCGCGGGCGGCGTTTGGCGAGCGGGTCGTCGAACATTACCTGCACGCGGCGCGGCTCGAGCAACAGGCGTTTGATCAGGCGGTCACGGACTGGGAGCTCATCCGCAACTTCGAACGGATATAGCCGAGCGATGAAAATGGCCCATCTGCAACGGTTCGTCGGAGGGGGCCTCGGCGGCCCCCTCCGAGCATTCCCCAGGATGGCGCGGGCAAAGCCCCCGCTCGAAACAGCGTCGCCGCCTCGCATCTGGGCCATGGTGATCGCTCCGGCGAATCGTGGGTGGAATGGCTGATCGGTTGCGCGGGAAGGTGGCGTTCATCACCGGGGCGGGCGCGGGCATGGGACGCGAGGCGGCGGTGCTGTTTGCGGAGGAGGGCGGCAAGATCGTCGTGGCGGATATCGATCAAGCTGCGGCGGCGGAGACCGTCAAGAAGGTCGAGGCGACCGGCGGGCAGGCGGTGGCGGTGGCGGGCGACGTGGCCCTCGAGGCCGACGTGCAGCGAATGATCGGCGAAGGGGTCAGGAAGTTCGGCGCCCTCCACGTCCTGTACAACAACGCCGGGGTGCTGTGGAAGGATCGTGATCGATCGGTGCTGGAGACGGACGACAAGTGGTGGGATCGCGTGATGGCGATCAATCTGAAATCGGTGTTCTGGGTCACCAAGCACGGCATCCCGCACCTGCGCACGGCCGGCGGCGGGTCGATCATCATGATGGGCTCCGTCTCCGCGCTGGCCGGCTTCACCCGGGCACAGGATGCCTACACCGCCGCCAAGGGCGCGCTGATCTCGCTCACGAAGTCGCTGGCCATCCAGTTCGCCCGCGACAACATTCGCTGTAACGTGATCCACCCCGGCATCGTCGACACGCCGCTGCAGGCGCCGTACCTGACCGACGCCATCCGCAAGGAGTTCGAGACGGGCATCCCGCTCGGCCGCATCGCCCAGCCCCGGGAGATCGCCTACGTCGCGCTGTTCCTGGCCAGTGACGAGTCCTCGTTCATGACCGGCGCCGAGCTGGTCGTCGACGGCGGCTTCACGGCGGGCTGAGCGGATGGTGACAATCGCCCGCGCGCCGGCCCGGCCGCTTGCGCGGCTGGCGCGGGCGGAGCTGGCGGTGGGGGCGACGGCCGCCGTGGTGCTCATTTTACTGATGACGTTCGTGGTGTGGCCGGTGGTCCGCGTGCTCGCTCTCAGCGTGGTCACCTCCACGGGGATCGGCCTCGCGCAGTACGCCGCCTTCTTCAGCACGGGGCGCCTCTTCCGGATCGTCGTGAACAGCCTCGTGGTCTCGGCGGTGTCGACGGCGCTGACGGTCACGGTGGCCTTGATCCTCGCCTATGCCGTGACGCGCACCACGGTGCCGGGCAAGCGGTTCCTCTCGCTCATGAGCCTGTTGCCGCTGATCTCGCCGCCATTTCTCGTCTCGCTCGCGTTCATTCTCCTGCTCGGCCGCAACGGCGTCATCACGCGTGCTCTCGGGCTCGACTGGTCGATCTACGGCTTTCACGGCATCGTGATCGCGCAGGTATTCACGTTCCTTCCCCAGGCGTACATCCTGCTCGCGAACGTCCTCGGCAACATCGACGCGAGCCTCGAGGAGGCGGCCGAGAACCTCGGCGCGGGGCTGACGACGACGCTCGGACGCGTCACGCTTCCGCTGGCGCGGCCCGGCCTCGCGTCCGCGTTTCTCATCGTGTTCATCCTGTGCATGACCGACTTCGGCAATCCGATCCTCGTGGGCGGACGCTACAACGTGCTGGCCACGGAGATCTACGCCCAGGTGGTCGGGATGAACGACTTTCCCGCGGCGGCGGTGATGAGCGTGGTGCTCCTCGTGCCGTGTCTCATCGCCTACGTTGCCAACACCGCCATCGTCGGGCGCCGCTCCTACGTGACCGTCTCGGCGGGCGCGCGGACGGCGCTGCGTCCGACGCCACCGCCCGTTCGGTGGGCGCTCTTCGCCGTCTCGGGCGGCCTGGCGCTGGCCATCGCCGCCATCTATGCGCTGATCCCGATCGGCTCGGTCGTCCGGCTCTGGGGCAGTGACTGGTCGCTGTCGCTGACGCATTACGGATTCCGGTCGACGGTGGAGGGCGCGTGGCCGATCTGGAACAGCGTGAAGCTCGCGGCCATCTCCGGCGTGGTCGGGACGGTGCTGGCGCTGCTGACGGCCTACGTCGTGGAGCGCCGCCGCGCGCCGGCGGCGCGGACGATCGAGGCGCTCAGCCTGCTGCCGGCGGCGCTGCCCGGCACGGTGATCGGCGTCGGCTACATCCTGGCGTTCAACGTGCCGCCGCTGCTGCTCACCGGCACCCTGTCGATCCTCGTCGCCTCGGTGGTCTTCTGGAAGTTCCCGGTGGCCGTGCTGGCCGCCATCAACACGCTGAAGCAAGTGGACCCGGCCATCGAGGAAGCCGCGGTGAGCCTCGGTGCCGGCGCCGTGCGGACCTTCACGCGCGTGGTGCTGCCGCTCCTGAGCGGCACCGCGTTCTCGATCTTCATCTACTTCTTCGTGAACGGGATGGTCACCGTGAGCGCGGTGATCTTTCTCATCTATCCCGGCTTCAACCTGGGATCGGTGGCGATCCTCGCGCAGGTGGAGAACGGCTATCCCGGCGTCGCCTGCGCGCTCGGCACCATCATTCTCGCCATCGTCATCGGCGCCGTCCTGCTGCTGCGCGCGCTGGTCGGGGGCGACCGTGTGGCCATCCTCAAGTCGTAGAAAGGAGACCGTGATGCGCCGACTGCTCGCGAGCCTGACCTGCGTGGCGCTGATGCTCGCCCTCTGGGCGGTACCGCCTGCCAACACCGCCGAGGACCGCCTGGTGATCTACACGGCGTTCGAGGAGAACGAGCTGAAGACCTTCTGGGAGCAATTCAAGAAGGATCTCCCGGAGCTCGCCGCCAAGGCGTCGTACATCCGCGGCTCGACGGGGCCGACCATCGCACGACTCGAAGCCGAGAAGGCCAATCCACAGGCGGACGTCGTGTGGGGCGTGTTCAACGACTACATGACGGGCGCCGCGAAGAAGGGCCTCCTCGAGCCGTACGCGGCGAAGGACTCGAGCACCATCGCCGCCCGCTTCAAGCACCCGGAGAACATGTGGCAGGGTGTGACGCTGCTCACGGTCGCCTTCGCCGTGAACCAGAAGAAGATGGCCGAGCTCAAGCTGCCGCCGCCCCGCTCGTGGGCCGATCTGATCGACCCGAAGTACAAGGGGCACATCGTGATGTCGAATCCGTCGACCTCGGGCACCGCGTACCTGCTGCTCGCCAGCCATGCCGCGCGGCTCGGCGAGGACCGGATGTGGGAGTACTACGACGCCATCGACAAGAACCTCTCGCAGGTGACGAAGTCGGGCGGCGCCCCCGGCCGCATGGCGGCGTCGGGCGAGACCCCGATCGGGATCGCGCTCGCCTACGAGGTCGAGGTGGCCAAGAAGCAGGGCGCAGCCATCGACGTCATCTGGCCGTCCGACGGCGTGCCGTGGACGTTCGAGGGCAACGGTCTGGTGAAGGGCGCCAAGAACCCCCAGAATGCCAAGCGGTTCCTGGACTGGGCGGTGTCGAAGACGGCGATGACCTCGTACGCGGAGTGGCGCGGCACCGGAATCACGCGCACCGACGTCCCGGTCAGCGGCCCGAAGATCACCGACATGAAGCTGATCGATCTGGACTTCGTCAAGGCGGGCGATCCGCAGTACAAGGACCGTCTCGTGAAGCGCTGGCTGGAGAAGTTCTCGAGGTAGCATGCGCATCGCGCTGCGCGGGGTCAGCAAGCGCTTCGGCGGCAGCACGGCCGTCGACGAGCTCTCGCTCGATATCGAGCCGGGAGAGCTGGTCGCCCTCGTGGGGGGCTCCGGCTGCGGCAAGACGACCACGCTGCGGCTCATCGCCGGGTTCGAGCGGCCGGACGCGGGCGAGATCCGCTTCGGCGACCGTATCGTGAACGACATCCCACCCAGCCGGCGCGGGGTCGGCATCGTGTTCCAGTCCTACGCGTTGTTTCCCACGATGACCGTGGCCGAGAACATCGCCTTCGGCCTCCGCGTCGCCCGCTGGCCGCCGGCGCAGATCCGCGAGCGGGTGGCGGAGCTGCTCGCGCTCACGCATCTCGTCGGCCTCGAGCGGCGCTACGCCAACCAGCTGTCGGGCGGGCAGCAGCAGCGCGTGGCGCTGGCACGCGCGCTCGCTCGGCGGCCGGAAGTTCTGCTGCTCGATGAGCCGCTGTCCGCGCTCGACGCAAAAATCCGCCTGCGGCTGCGGGCGGAGATCCGCAAGATCCAGCAGGATCTCGGCGTCACCACGCTCTACGTCACCCACGACCAGGAGGAGGCGCTGTCCCTGGCCGACCGGCTGGCCGTGATGCGCAGCGGCCGCATCGAGCAGCTCGGCCGTCCCGAGGACGTCTACGGTCGTCCGCGGACGGGCTTCGTCGCCGACTTCATCGGCGTCTCGAACCTGGTGCCCTGCCGCGTCATCTCGGCGGCGGCCGGCCTCGTCGACTGGGAAGGCCGGCGGCTGCACGCCCGCCTCGACGGAGTCGCCGACGGCGCCGCCGTCACCCTGGCCGTGCGCCCCGAGAAGCTGGCCATCCTCACCGCGGCCGCGCCGGCCAATGGGCGCAACCGCGTGGACGGCGTCGTCGACGTCGTGACTTTTCTCGGGGCCACCGTCCGCCTCGAGATCAGCGTCCACGGTCGGCCGTTCTGGGTCGACCTGCCGCCCGCGCAGGCGGCGGGGTTCCCGCGCAAGACGGCGGTGGCGCTCACGTGGGCGCCCGAAGACGCCGTCGTGCTCCAAGGAGTGTCGCCATGAGGATCGAGACCCTCGCTGTGCACGCCGGCGCCCAGGTGGACCCGGCCACGGGTGCGGTGGCGCCGGCCATCTATCCGTCGACAACCTTCGAGCGCGATGCCGACGGCTCCTTTCCGCACGGCCACATCTACAGCCGCAGCAGCGCGCCCAATCGCAGTGCCCTCGAGACCTCGCTCACGGCGCTCGAAGGCGGGGCCGCCGCGGTCGCCTTTGCCTCGGCCTCCGCCGCGACGTCGGCCGTCTTCCAGTCGCTCGCGCCCGGCGACCACGTCGTCGCGCCGACCGACGCCTATTACGGGACGGCCAAGCTGTTGCGCGAGGTCTTCGCGGGCTGGGGTCTCGAATCAAGCTTCGTGGACATGACCGATCTCGGGGCGGTCGAGGCGGCCGTGCGCCCCACCACGAGGGTGCTGTGGGCGGAGTCGCCCTCGAACCCGCTGTGGAAAGTCTCCGACCTCGCGGCGCTCGGCGCCATCGCCCGCGCCGCCGGCGCGCGCTTCGTCGTCGACAACACCACGGCCACGCCCGTTCTGCAATCGCCGTTCAAGCACGGGGCCGATTTGATCGTGCATGCGACGACGAAATACCTGGGCGGCCACACCGACGTCCTCGGCGGCGTCCTCGTGGTCCGTGAGCGTGGTCCGTGGCTCGATCGCCTGCGGCTCCTGCAGACCACCGGCGGCGCCGTGCCGTCGCCCTTCGACTGCTGGCTCGTGGTGCGCGGCATCCGCACGCTGCCGTACCGCGTGCGCGCGCAATCGGCGCACGCGCTCGCGGTGGCCGGGTTTCTCGCCGCGCACCCGCGCGTGGAAGCGGTGCATTATCCCGGACTCGCGTCCCACCCCGGCCACGAGGTGGCCCGGCGGCAGATGGCGATGTTCGGCGGCATGCTGTCGCTTCAGGTCCGCGGGGGGGCGGATGCGGCCATGGCGGTGGCGGCCAAGGTCCGTCTCTTCACGCGGGCGACGAGCTTCGGCGGTACCGAGAGCTTGCTCGAGCACCGGGCCTCGATCGAAGGGCCGGGCACCACCACACCGCCGAACCTCCTCCGTGTCTCGGTCGGCCTGGAGCACCCCGATGACCTGATCGAGGACCTCGCGCAGGCCCTCGGAGGCGCGGCATGAGCGCGCTCGCGGGGCGCACGGCCCTGGTGACCGGCGCCGGCCGGGGCATCGGCCTGGCCATCACCCAGCGGCTGCTCGCCGACGGCGCCAGCGTGGTGATGGTGGATCGCGACGCTGCGGCCGTCGAAGGCGCCGCCAAGCGGCTTGGCGCGGCCGCGCGCGCCATCGTGGCCGACGTCACCCGCACCGCGGACGTGAACGCCGCGGTGACCGCCGCCCATGACTGGCACGGTCGCCTCGATATCGTCGTCAACAATGCCGGCATCACCGGACGCTCGTTCCCGACGTGGGAGCTCACCGACGACGACTGGCATCAGGTGCTGGCGGTGGATCTGACCAGCGTCTTCCTCGTCTGTCGCGCCGCCGTGAAGCTCATGCGCGAGCGCCGGCGCGGACGGATCATCAACATTGCATCGATCGCCGGCAAGGAAGGCAACGCCACGCTGGTGCCGTACTCCACCGCAAAGGCGGGCGTGATCGGGCTCACCAAGGCGCTCGCCAAGGAAGTTGCGACGGAAGGAATCCTGGTCAACGCCGTGGCGCCGGCCGTTATCGGTACCGACATGCTCCAGCAGATGGAGCAGTCCACGGTCGACATGCTCATCGCGAAGATTCCGATGGGCCGGGTGGGCAAGCCCGAGGAAGTGGCGGCCCTGGTGGCGTGGCTCGCCTCCGACGAGTGCTCGTTCTCCACCGGCGCCGTCTACGACCTCTCCGGAGGTCGCGCGACCTATTAGGTGGGGGCCCCGAAATGGCCCCCAAACCCCCAACGTTCGGAGCGCCCCGGCAAAGACGCCAGCACCCCCGGCACTGGCCGCGCGTGTTGAAGCAGGCCGCCGGCGCGCTCGGCCGAGCCGGCGGCGAGATCCCGCGGGTCGCCGGACAGACCGTGGCGCAGCGTGAGGGCCGCGTCGACGGCAAGCGTGCCGGTGGCGGATGTCACACCGGTCGCCGCCCCTGGATGATGCGGATCAGCACCACCGCGATGGCGATGACGAGCAGGATGTGGATGAAGCCGCCGAGCGTGTAGGAGCTCACCATCCCGAGCAGCCACAGCACCAGCAGGATCACGAAGATCGTCCACAGCATGTGGGGAGTCCTCCTCACGGATGGTCGCGTGCGCAAGCCGTGCCATGTCCCGAACGCGTCAGTTGTCGCGGTCTTGCGTGGCGGGCGGCGCGAGGGCAGGGGCGGCGCCTGCCCAGGTCGGGTAGATCAGTTCAGCGTTTGCCGGCGGCGTAGTGGAGCAGCGCGACCTTCGAGAAGGACTCGGTGATGTCGTCGTCGAGGGCCATGCGAATTGCCTCCTGCAGCGGGACGATCCGGCGCTCCAGGAACTCGTCGTCGTCGGCCGGCAATGGATCCGAGGCAAGACCGTGCGCGGCATAGCAGTAGCCGACCTCGTCGACGTAGGCGCTGGACGGGAAGAATCGGGTCAGGAAGGTGAAGCGCTCCGCGCGATATCCGCCTTCCTCGCGCAGCTCGCGCTGGGCGGCGGCGACGGGATCTTCGCCGGGCAAGGCGCCCCCGCCGGGCAGCTCCCACGACAAGCCCCGCTGGAGGTGACGGAACTGGCGCACCAGCAGCACGTGATCGTCATCGACGAACGGAATGATGGCGACGGCGACGCCGACCACGAGCACGGGATAGACGACCTCGCGGCCATCCGGCAGCCGCCACGCGTCCTCACGGAGCGCCAGCTTGCCGTGGCTCCAGCGGATCGAGGAGGAGAGCGGCGTCCAGGGAGCGCGCACGCGCGCTATGTTATCGTAAAGCCGTCATGGCGAAGGAACGTCACGTCGACGCGTTGCTCAAGCGACTCGTGCAAACAATCGAGGCCTCGCTCACCGCGACCGATGCGGCGCGCGACGCGGTGCAGGAGATCCTGAAGCGCGGGGCCGATACGGGCATTTTCTTCGCCGGCGCCAAGGGGCGCGGCTTCTCGACGGAGCTCACGCCCCAGGACAAGGAGTTTCTCCGCGCCGTCTCGATCAAGCCGGAGCGCTGACGTGCGGGTCGTCCTCCTGCTGCTCCTGGTCGTCGTCGTGGTGACCGTTCTCGTGCCGCTGCTGCGGCGGCCGGTCGTGCGCGCGCGCCGCGCGCCGTCGGCGCTCGCCGACGAGCTCGTGAAGGATCCCGTGTGTCAGACCTACGTCGTGCGCTCTCGCGCGGTGAGCGGTCGCGGCGCCGGCGGCTCGTCGTACTTCTGCAGCACCGACTGCGCGCGCCGCTACTCCGGCTGACGGGCCGGTGGGCGGCCCTGCGGAGCATCCCGACGTCTGGCGCGCCATCGACGCGCAGCCGACGGCCGCCAAGCTCGCCGATACGCTGGAGGTGCGTGGCCGCACGCCGGCGCAGGTCCGGCTGCGGCGGCGCTTCCTGCGCTTCGTGCCTGTCCGCCCGGGCCAGCGGGTGCTGGAGATCGGCTGTGGCACCGGGGTCGTCTTGCGCGATCTCATGGGCTTGGTCGGCCGGCGCGGCGAGGTCACCGGCCTCGACTCGAGCCGCACGATGCTGGTGCGCGCCCGCGCGCTCGCGCGGGGCGTTGGCGGCGGGCGGCTGCGTCTGCGCCACGGCGACGGGAACGACCTTCCCTTCGCGGCCGCGCGCTTCGACGTCTCTCTGGCCATCACCGTCATCCTGCACGTGCCCGATCCGCTGCGAGTCGTGAAGGAGCTGGCGCGGGTCACTCGTGCCGGCGGTCGCGTGGGTCTGCAGGATCAGGACTTCGGATTGGTCGGCGCCGCCCATCCCGACCGCGTGCTCACCGATCGCATCCTCGACGGCGTGGCCGCGCGCATCTACGAGGAGCCGTACAGTGGCCGCCGGCTGCCCGCATTGCTGCGCGAGGCGGGGCTCGCGGAGGTGCGTGTGCACGCCGACGTGTACCAGGACACGGCGCTGACCGCCTTCAGTCGCGCCTTCCTCGAACGGCGCGCCGAGAACGCGGTGCGCTTCGGCATCGTCGACGCGCCGACCGCCACCCGCTGGCTCGATGGCTTCAACGAGTATCTGGCCCGCGGCGCCTTCGTGCTGACCATGAACTACTTCGGCGCGGTCGGGGTCAAGCGGTGAGCCGCGTCCGTCGAGCGTTGATCGGCCTGACGGTTTTCACCCTCGTCGGTGTCGCGGGTGCGGCCGAGCCGCGGGTCGATGGGGCGGCCGCCCTGCGTCATCTCGAGCGCCTCGTGGCCATCGGGCCGCGGGTGGCCGGGACGCCGGGTGCCGAGCGCGCGCGGGCCTACATCCTCGCGGAGCTGAAGAAGCTCGGCGTGAAGGCCGAGGTCCGCGCCTTCGAGGCGGACACGCCGCACGGGCGGCTGTCGTTCGCCAACCTGATCGCGATCCTGCCGGGACGGCGCAGCGACGTCATCCTGCTGGGCGGCCACTACGACACGAAATACTTCAAGGCGTTTCGCTTCGTCGGTGCCAACGACGGCGGCTCCAGCGCGGCGCTGCTGCTCGAGCTGACCCGGCACCTGGCGGCGACGCCACGTGAGTACACGTACTGGGTGGTGTGGTTCGACGGCGAGGAGGCGCGCGAATCGTGGACAGCCACCGACAGCCTGTATGGCTCCCGGCGCCTCGCGGCCGAGCTCGCGCAGGCGGGACGGCTGCCACGCGCCATGGTCCTCGTCGACATGATCGGCGACCGTGACCTCGGAATCCTGCGCGACACGTACTCCACGCCGTGGCTCAGCGACCTGCTGTGGGCGACGGCCGCCCGCCTGGGGCATGCGCGGCATTTCCTCGGCACGGCCATGGGCGTGGAGGACGATCACGCGCCATTTTTGAAGGCCGGCGTGCCGGCGGCGCTGCTGATCGACTTCGACTATCCACCGTGGCACACGGCCGACGACACGCTGGACAAGGTTTCGCCGCGGAGCCTCGCCGTCGTCGGCGACGTCGTCCTCGGCGCGCTGCCCGCCATCGAGCGCCGGCTGAGCGGCGCCCGCTGACGGGCTATAATCCGGCGATGGCTCCCCGCGTGCGCGAGATCGACCAGCCCGGCGACGACCCCATCCTGAAAGAAACGTTCGCCCGGGAGCAGGAGCTCTTCGGCTTCGTCCTGAATCCGACGAAGGTGCAGGCGCACACGCCCGGCATCATGAAGGCGGCCAAACAGCTGTCGCTGGCCGTCGATCGCTCCGGCCTCCTGCCGAAGGAGCTGCTGGCTCTCGTCAACGTCCGGGTGGCGCTGATCAACGGCTGCCCCTTCTGAATCGACATCAACTCATCCCGCGGTCTGCGGGAAGGCGCCTCCGAGGACAAGCTCCGCGACGTCGCCGCCTACGCGACGAGCCCGCACTACTCGCCGGCCGAGCGCGTGGCGCTCGCCTTTGCGGAGGCCATGACCATCACCGGCCAGAAGGTCACGGACGAGCTGTTCGCCGACGCCCGCGGCCACTTCTCCGAAGCGCAGCTGGTCGAGCTCACCGCCGCCGTCGCCCTCGAGAACTTCCGCAGCAAGTTCAACGTCGCCCTGGGCGTCGAGAGCCAGGGCTTCTGTCTCCTCAGGTAGTTAGCCTGCATTCCTGGACGCCACAACCGGGGCTGTAGCGGGCCCAGGTTGCGCCTGGGTTGCGGATGGTTGCGGCATCCAGCGCGCGTACGTCCTGAGCAACACCGACGCCGACCGCCATCCGCCTTGCTGCTGCGCGTAGAGCAGGGGAGCATTCCGCGACAGCATCGTGGAGGCGAACGTGTGTCGTAGCTGCTCGGGCATTCGGTAGCGCACCTGCGCCGCCAGAAGAACACGCTTCCACGCCCGGTGTACCTCCATCGAGGAGAGCGGCACGCCGCCGCGATTGAACACGAAGGCCTCCGGCTCCAGAGACCGCACCGTGCGATCGGGTGCGTGATCGCCACGTCGCGCTCCTGCCTCGTCTTCGTCGGGCCGATCTTGCCGTGGCTGAACGTGCGCCGGACTGTCCCGGCCGCGAGGTCCACGGCGGCGCCACGCC
>Ga0075431_100007234_pt1 | contig 11044 bp, 14 predicted proteins | sample RhiMetdeltSRZDD5_FD_75297 | JGI IMG/M metagenome (GOLD analysis project Ga0075431, IMG submission 75297) | Populus rhizosphere microbial communities from Tennessee, USA - Rhizosphere MetaG P. deltoides SRZDD5 | ecosystem: Host-associated > Plants > Roots > Rhizosphere > Soil | place: USA...
CATCTCGGGCTTGAGCACCATGAGCATGCGTTCCTGGCTCTCCGACAGCATCATCTCATAGGCCGTCATGCCCTCTTCACGGCAGGGAACGGCATCGAGGTCGAGATCGATTCCGAGATCGCCCTTGGCGCCCATCTCCACCGCCGAGCAGGTGAGACCTGCCGCCCCCATATCTTGAATGGCGACGACGGCGTCGAGCGCCATGAGCTCGAGGCAGGCTTCGAGCAGGCACTTCTCGGTGAAGGGATCGCCAACCTGGACCGTCGGGCGCTTTTCCTCAGCGTTGTCGTCGAACTCGGCCGAGGCCATGGTGGCACCGTGAATTCCGTCGCGCCCGGTCTTGGCGCCGAGATAGACGACGGGCAGTCCCACGCCCTCAGCCTTGGAATAGAAAATCCGATCCTTCTTCGCGATGCCGACTGCCATGGCGTTGACGAGGATGTTGCCGTTGTAGCGCGGGTGGAAATTCACCTCGCCGCCGACCGTCGGCACGCCGAAACTGTTGCCATAGCCGCCGATGCCGGCGACGACACCGGAAACGAGGTGCCTGGTTTTGGCATGCGAAGGCGAGCCGAACCTCAGCGCGTTGAGGGCCGCTATGGGTCTTGCTCCCATGGTGAAGACATCGCGCAGGATGCCGCCCACGCCTGTCGCCGCTCCCTGATAGGGCTCGATAAAGGAGGGATGGTTATGGCTTTCCATCTTGAAGATGATGGCGTCGCCATCGCCGAAGTCGACGACGCCGGCGTTCTCGCCTGGACCCTGGATGACGCGGACGCCGGAGGTCGGGAGAGTTTTCAGCCACTTTTTGGAGGATTTGTAGGAACAATGCTCGTTCCACATGGCCGAGAAGATGCCGAGCTCAGTAATGGTCGGCTCGCGGCCGATGAGATCGAGGACGCGCCCATATTCCTCGGAGGTCAGGCCATGCTCGCGCACGAGCTCAGGGGTGATGGCGGTTGCGCGCTTCCTCTGCGGCTCAGCCTTCATGGTGCAATTCCGAGCGCGCCAAAAGTTTGTCATGGCCGGGCGAAGACCCGGCTATCTCGTTTCGCTGGGCAGATGCGCGGATCAAGCCCGCGCATGACGAACTATTCTTCACGCCGCCACCTTCAAGCTCTCGAAAAGTGGCAGGCAGTCTGTCGCGCCGTGCAGGGGCTCGATCATATTTTCGGGATGCGGCATGAGGCCGATGACGTTGCCCGCCTCGTTCATGACGCCGGCGATGTCGCCAATGGCGCCATTGGGGTTGGTGTCATGCGCATAGCGGAACACGATACGGTTCCCGTCTTCGAGCCGCGAGATCGTTTCGGCATCGGCGATGTAATTGCCTTCGCCATGCGCCACGGGGCAGCGCAAGACTTGTCCCTTGGCGAGCCTGTTGGTGAAGAAAGTCTCGGCGTTCTCCACGATGAGCTTCACCTCGCGGCAGACGAATCTGAGCTCGGAATTGCGGAGCAGGGCACCCGGAAGCAGACCCGCTTCGGTCAAGATCTGGAAGCCGTTGCAGACACCCAGCACCTTGAGCCCGCGAGCGGCCTTGGCATGAACGTCCTTCATGATCGGCGAGCGTGCCGCGATGGCGCCGCAGCGCAGATAGTCGCCATAGGAGAAGCCGCCCGGAATGACCGCCAGATCCACCTTCGGCAGTTCGCTGTCGCCATGCCAGACCAAGATGGGCGCTATTCCGGTTATGGTTGTGAGCGCCCGCTGCATGTCACGCTCACGGTTGATGCCCGGGAAGAGGATAATCGCCGATTTCATGCAAGCTCGATCGAATAGCTCTCTATGACCGTGTTGGCGAGAAGCTTCTCACACATCGACCGGACCTCGGCCCTGGCCTTCGATTCATTGGTCTCGGCGAGCTCGAGCTCTATGAACTTGCCCTGCCGCACGTTCTCAATGCCCGAGAAGCCGAGCGAGCCAAGGGCGCCCTCGATGGCCTTGCCCTGCGGGTCGAGGACGCCTGTCTTGAGCGTAATCGTGATCTTGGCCTTCATGTCAGTCCGATTTTACCAGCTTGGGCTTGGGCCGCGCCGGCACGTCGCCCTCGGCCAATATGCCGAGCCTGCGGGCAACATCCTGATAGGCTTCGACAAGACCGCCGAGATCGCGGCGAAAACGGTCTTTGTCCAATTTCTCATTGGTCTTGATGTCCCAGAGCCTGCAGGAGTCCGGGCTGATTTCGTCAGCCAGCACAATTCGCATCATTTCGCCTTCATAGAGGCGGCCGAATTCGAGCTTGAAGTCAACGAGCCTGATGCCAATGCCGAGGAAGAGGCCGGAAAGGAAGTCATTGATCCTGATGGCCAGGGCCATAACATCGTCGATCTCCTGCGGGGTCGCCCAGCCGAAGGCCGTGATGTGCTCTTCGGAGACAAGCGGATCGCCGAGCTCGTCGTTCTTGTAGTAGAATTCGATGATCGAGCGGGGCAGGGCGGTGCCCTCGGCAAGGCCCAGCCGCTTGGCCAGCGAGCCCGCAGCCACGTTACGCACCACGACTTCGAGCGGAATGATCTCGACCGCCCGGATCAGCTGCTCGCGCATGTTCAAGCGCTTAAGGAAATGGGTCGGAACGCCGATCTCGTTCAACTTGGTGAAGATCAGCTCGGATATGCGATTGTTGAGAACGCCCTTGCCGTCGATCACTTCCTTCTTCTGGTTGTTGAAGGCGGTGGTATCGTCCTTGTAGTGGACGATCAAGGTTCCAGGCTCGGGCCCCTCATAGAGAATCTTGGCTTTGCCCTCGTAAACACGGGTGCGGCGCTGGTTCATCGGCATATCCCTTCTTTGAAAACCTCTCTGGTCCGTTGCGGCTCAAAAAGCACGCCGGACCTGGGTATTCCTGCATTGTGGCGGAGGTTTCTATCGCCTTGTCGCCTCTGGTCTTGCCAGAATAGTCAAGCTTCAGATGCGAAACAACCTTTCGCGGTCCGTCACATGCCGGCATCAACAGTTACATACAATACGCCTTTTGACGCACAGGAATGGGGCGGGAAGCGACTTCACCGGCAGTTGATTTAGGGCGGGAGCGTCGCTATGTGTGCCCAACGGCATATTCTGGGGGAATTTCAAGGAGCAGCGGCCTATATGACGACTTTCGACAGGCGCAAGGAAGGCTTTGAGGCCAAATTCGCCCGCGACGAGGAACTTCGTTTCAAGGCAACGGCGAGGCGCAACAGGCTTTTAGGGCTGTGGGCGGCCGAGAAGCTTGGCCTTGAGGGTGCCGAGGCCGAGGCTTATGCCAGAACCGTGGTGAACGCCGATTTCTCAGAACCCGGCGATGAGGACGTGTTCCGCAAGGTACGCGCCGATTTCAACGCAAAAAAAATCGACCAATCGGATCACCAGATTCGCCGCACCATGGACGAGCTGATGGCAAAGGCCCTTGAGCAGATCGAAAATGCCCAACGCTGAACGACCATTTCGGGGTAGGTCTTGACGATCCCCTCGCTGAGACAGGCACTGAGCAGCGGCCAACCGCTCTATTCCTCCTGGCTCGGTTTTGCCGGCGTGGCCCAGGCGAGCGTCATCACCCGCTCCCCGTTTGGCGCATTCACCGTCGACATGCAGCACGGGCTCATGGATTTCGGCGAGGCGGTGAGCCTCGTCCAACTCGCTCTGGCACAGGGAAAGCCACCCATCGCCCGGGTTCCCTTGGAAGGCTGGGGCATTGCCGGCAGATTCCTGGACGTGGGAGCCCAGGGCATCATCATGCCCATGGTGAATACGCCTGAGGATGCGCGCCGGCTCGTCGCCGCCACGAAATATCCGCCGCTCGGCTCGCGCAGCTGGGGCTCATATGCGGCCACCACGATTTCCGGCATGTCGCCTGCCGACTATCTGCAGAAGGCCAATGGCATCGTCATGGCTTTCGCCATGGTCGAGACGCGCCAGGCGCTGGAATCCGTCAAGGCGATCTGCTCCACACCCGGTCTCGACGGCGTGTTCGTCGGCCCCTCCGATCTATCGATTTCGCTCTCCAATGGAAAATCCAACGACACGCAGCTCAGCGAAACGCAAGAGGCCATTGCCGCCATCGCCGCGGCAGCCAAGCAGGCGAATATCGTCAGCGGCATCTATTGCGCGAACATGACCCTCGCCCGCAAGTATGCCGGGCTTGGCTATCGCTATTTTCCTGTCGGCTCGGATGCGAGCTACATCTCCGCCGGCATCGCCCAGTTCTTGAAAGAATGACCCCTTTGGTTTGACCGCGCACGGCAGTTGCGCGACACTCATTTCCTCCCGTGAGGGAAGAGCCATCCCATGGACCAAAAGACGCCCATCACCAGCCGCGATACCGCCATCGACAAGATCGTCGATCTCTGCCTGATGGCGGGACCCTTGTCCGAGCAGAGCGACAAATATTTCACCCACACGTCGCGCATCGTCGCCGCGCATGGCGACGTCGAGGTCACCTATGCCGTATTCATGCGCCGGCGCGTCATCGCGGCCCTTGAACCTGCCGCACGGCTCATCCAGCGGCTGGTGCCCGAAGCGCGGATCCAACGGTTCTTCGCTGAAGGGAGCCTCGTTCCCTCGGAAGTAAAGCTGATGGAGATCACGGGGCCGATGGCGCGCCTGTCCGAAGTCGAGACGCTGTTTCTCCAGAAGGTCGGCTTTCCCTGTGTGGCCGCCAACAATGCCTACGCCATGTGCCTCGCCATGCCGAATTCGCAGTTTCTCGACATGCACGCAAGGCACAGCACTGGCGCCGACATGAATCTCCTCGGCGCCTATGGCGCTTCCATCGGCTCGGAGGCGGCGAAACGGACGAGCCCCAAGGTCAAAGGTTTCGTCGGCTCCTCACAAGACATGACCGCACCGCTCTACGGCACCGAATGGGGCATGGGTACGATGCCACACGCGCTCGTGGGGTATACGGACGGGGACGCGCTGGAGGCGCTTAAACTCTTCGCCGCCACAATTTCCGAGGCCAGGGTCCTCACGGCGCTTGTGGACTACACAGGTCATGAGGTGTCAGACTCGCTGCGCTGCGCCCGCTGGTTCTATGAGGAGGCCAAGCTGCAGGAGAAGGGCAAGGCTTTCGGCATTCGCCTCGATACCCATGGCGGACGTTTCGCGGAGGGGCTCGACTATGAAAAGGCGGTCGACACGGTGGGCGGGTGGCTCGGGGTAACGGGCGAATACAACATCGTCGAGAAGGTCTTGGGCCAGAGGGCGTTCCAGCTCGATCCCAACAACATCCTGGTCGACAAGGTCCGCCGGATCCTTTTCGGCAAGGGTGTCTCGGTCGCCTCGATCATTCATGTGCGCCGCGCGCTCGACGGGGCAGGTTTTCAGCAGGCACGCATCGTAGGCTCTTCCGGCTTCGACCCGCAGAAGTGCCAGGTCATGGGGGCGGCGAACGCTCCGCTCGACTTGGTGGGCACCGGAAGCTTCCTTCCCGCGACGTTATCGGAAACCTATGCAACTGCAGATATCATCGCCTATGGCGGCGTGCGCCGCGTGAAGATCGGCCGGGAGTTTCTGTTCGACTAAAAGCTCCGTCCACGTTTTCGTCCTGAAACAAATTCCGCCTTTTGAGCGTTTGGACTTGCAATCGGGGCTCCTTAGGACGAAAAAAGTGAACTCGACTGAGTTGCGACCATGCCTAACAAGTTAACGTATCTAATTGCGGCGGCGCTCGCCGCCTTCCTTCTAAGCGCTCAATCGGCTTTCGCCAGTCTCATTGCCAACATCGACCTGTCCCGTCAGGTGATGACCATTACGGTGGACGGCGCACCCTATGCGCGCTGGAAAGTATCCTCCGGTCGTAATGGTTACAGCACCCCCACAGGCAGCTTTCGGCCGTATCTGCTCCGGCGCATGCACTATTCCAGCAAGTACGAGAATTCGCCGATGCCGCACTCCGTCTTCTTCCGCGGTGGCTATGCGATCCACGGCACGCTGTACGTCAAGCGCCTGGGTCGGCGCGCGTCGCACGGCTGCGTCAGGTTGCACCCGCGGAATGCGGCGAAGCTTTATCATCTTGTTCTTGTTTACGGTCTCGACAATACGCGAATCCGAATCCATTGGTGAGGTGCGTTTTTCTCGTCACGAAGCAGTTCCGAACACGCGCCAGAAAATATCGTCTACGTGCCTCGTGTGAAACGCGAGGTCAAAGAGGCCATCGATTTCAGCGGCACTCAGCACTTCCGTCACTTTTGGGTCGACCTTGAGCAAGGCTGCGAAATCGCCCTTTCCTTCCCACACGGGCATGGCATTGCGCTGAACGGCTGCATAGGCGGCCTCGCGGGACAGACCTTTTTGCGTGAGCGCCAGGAGAACCCGCTGTGAATGGATCAGTCCGCCCAGCCGATCCAGATTTCGTTTCATATTCTCCGGATAGACGATGAGCTGCGAGATGATGCGGGCGAGCCTGTCGAGGGCGAAATCGAGGTGAACTGTCGTGTCGGGAGCGATGCCCCGTTCGACGGAAGAATGCGATATATCTCTCTCGTGCCACAGCGTCACATTCTCCAGGGCAGGGATGACGCTCGACCGCACGAGTCGCGCGAGGCCTGTGACGTTCTCGCTGAGCACGGGATTTCGCTTGTGCGGCATGGCGGAGGAGCCCTTTTGACCCTCGGAGAAGAATTCCTCAGCCTCCAGCACCTCGGTCCGCTGCAGGTGCCTGATCTCGGTCGCGAGCCGTTCCGCCGAACTCGCGACCACGCCCAGGGTAGCGAAGTACATGGCGTGCCGGTCGCGGGGAATGATTTGCGTCGATATGGGCTCGACGGCGAGACCCAGCATCTTCGCCACATGCTCTTCCACGCGCGGGTCTATCGTGGCGAATGTGCCGACGGCGCCCGACAGGGCACAGGTCGACACTTCCCTTCGCGCTCCCGCGAGACGTTTACGGGCACGGTCAAATTCGGCATAGGCATAGGCAAGTTTGAGTCCAAAGGTCGTCGGTTCGGCATGGATGCCATGGCTGCGCCCGATGCAGATCGTGTTCTTGTGCTCAAAGGCGCGCCGCGCGAGCGCGGCGAGTAGCGCGTCGAGATCGCGCAACAGAATGTCGGCGGCGCGCACCAGCTGCAGATTGAGGCAAGTGTCGAGCACGTCCGAGGAGGTCATTCCCTGGTGCACGAAACGCGCCTCGGGCCCTACGATCTCGGCGAGATGAGTCAGAAAGGCGATGACGTCGTGCCTGGTTTCGCGCTCGATCTCGTCGATCCGCTTCGTGTCGAAACTTGCCTCACGTCCCTTGTCCCAGATGGCCTTGGCCGCGCTCTCTGGGATGAGTCCAATTTTCGCCATGGCGTCGGCGGCATGGGCCTCGATTTCAAACCAGATGCGATATCGCGTCTGTGCATCCCAGATCGAGGCCATTTCAGCGCGGGTGTAGCGGGGAATCATGTTGCGTGCTGTGGAGAGGTCATTGCACCGGTACGGCGATGAAGCGGCGGTCGGCCCCCTCGAAACCGAAGGAAAAGACGTTGACGAGGGCGACGAGCCTCTGGATTCGACCGTCGGCGCTGGCATAGGCGACCGCGTCGGAGAGCGAATATTTGAGCGGACAGCCGCGCGAGGCGGGTATGGTTTTATCGCGATACACTTCGTGAAAAGGCTCGGCGCCGCGCTTTGCCTTGAGCACGAAACCCGCCAAGGGCGTATCGCCGATCGGGCAGGCTTCGGGGGTTGGGAGCACCACATCCTCGACCGTGAGGGTGATCACATCCTGATCCGTCTCGTCGACCGGTTCCAGATGTCCCAAGCTCGTGTAATAGCTGTGGAACACAAGATGCTGTGGATTCTCGGTCTTCTGGTTCACCGGATTGGAGGCAAGCACCCGGCCATTGTTCTCGACATGCGACTGCTCCAAGAATTTTCGGGCCTCGGACAGGGCTTTGTCCCGGGCTTTGCCGAGACTTTGCGCGTCATTCTCGAGACGCACGCGTACGGGCGTTCCGTCAAGCCATCGGTCGTTATCCAGGTTGATGACGAAGATCTCGGAATAGGGGAAGCCAGATCCGTCCTGTACGCCAAATTGCTCAAAGGCGAAATAGCGACCATCCGGTGAGAAGCCGAGGATCTGGCGTTCAGCTGCATCCGCTGCATAGCTCATGCCGCCCGACAGGCAGAGAAAGAGCAGAGCGAGGCACGATCTCAGTTCCATCAGAAAGCCCTGAAGGTGATGATCGTATGAGTGTCCCGGATGCCGGGCAGCACGTGCAGCTTCTCATTGACGAAGTGCCCGATGTCGATCTCGGGTTCGACGTAGAATTTCACGAGAAGGTCATAGTCCCCGGCCGTGGAATAGATTTCCGACGCGATCTCGGAATCAGCCAGCGCCGTCGCCACCTTGTAGGCGGCGCCGAGCTCGCATTTGATCTGGACGAAGAAAGCTTTCATGAACGGCTGCCTCGTGATGCTCTACCGCCGAAAGGTGCCGCTGGCAATGGAAAGCCCGCGTGAGCTGTCTCACGCGGGCTCGTAGTTTGAGGTTAGCCCCAAAAGCTACTTGATGGAGGGATCTTCGGCGTAGGCGCCATTCGACCACTTATACCAAACGTAGTTGGCTTCCTTGAGGTCGCCCTTGTCGTCATAGGCAACGTGGCCCACCGGCGTGTCGAGGTCGGTCTTGTTGATAGCATCAACCACCTTGTCGAACTCGGTGCCGCCAGCACGCTTCACGGCATCCGCCCAGACCATCACGGCCGCGTAGGAGTAGAGCGTGTAGCCTTCCGGATCGAAGCCCGCATCCTTGAACTTCTTCACGAGATCGGCGTACTTCGGATTGTTACGCGGATCGGGAGAGAAGGTCATGATCGTGCCTTCACCAGCCGGACCGGTGATCGTCCAGAACTCGTTGGTCACGAGCGCGTCACCCGACACCAGCAGCGCGTTCAGACCCTGATCGCGCATCTGGCGGAGAATGAGACCGGCTTCGGTGTGATAGCCGCCGACATAGACGACATCGATGGCGGCACTCTTGAGCTTCGACACGAGAGCCGTGTAGTCCTTTTCACCGGCGGTGTAGGACTCGTTCACCGTCTCCTTGCCGCCAGCGGCATTGAGAGCCTTGCGGGTTTCATCCGCCAAGCCTTTGCCATAGGCGCTCTTGTCATCAAGGATGGCAATCTTCTTGTCCTTGAACGCCGTGGCGAGGTAGTTGCCGGCCACGATGCCCTGCTTGTCGTCACGGCCGCAGACGCGGAAAATGCCGGGGCCTGGACGTTCATCGGTGAACTTGGGGTTGGTCGATGCCGGTGTGATCTGGACAATGTTCTCCTCCGCATAGACGGCAGAGGCCGGGATCGAGGAGCCCGAGCAGAAATGACCAGCGACGAAAATTACGCCCTTGGAGGCCAGATCATTGGCAACAGCCACGGCCTGCTTGGGATCACAGGCATCATCGCCGACGTTCAGCACGAGCTTTTCGCCGTTGACGCCGCCCGCGGCGTTGAGCTCTTCCACCGCCATCTCGGCGCCGCGCTTGAGCTGCTCGCCGAAGGAGGCGTATTGCCCCGTCATTGGACCAGCGGCGGCGATCTGGATATCAGCAAGCGCTGCCGAGGCCGTCATGGCCAGGCCGAAGCCAAGTGCTACGCCCGCCATCAAAAGTTTTCTCATTCTCATACTCCCTTGTTACTCGCCCCTCTGGGCGAACTCTTCACTCTCACCTATGCGACTGCCGTGCAATTCAATGAGAATTGCCGCGACATTAGCATCTCCAAAACCCATGTGTCAGCCATCCGCTTGGCGCTCACGCCATGTCAGAGGGCCGGTTTTCTCGTAAATCCAGCCGTATTGAGTGGTCATCTGGGACACACGTTTGAGCCGGTAGCCGAGAAGGGCGATTGCGATCAGAACCAGACTGTCGACCGCGAAATAATAAGGCGACAGCAAGGTCTCGTTGAACAACGAATAGTGGAAGAACCGCACCGCCAAGCCAAGAAGTAGCATATAAACGACTGCTTGCCAGATTGGGCGCCATTTCTGCGCCAAGGTCCGCCCGGAAAGGAAGGCGGCGCCGCCGCCGAAGACCACGGTCAAAAAGAAGAAGATCCAGAAATTATTCTCGCTGATGAGCCGGGCCAATTGCATCATAAACTCTCAGTGAACCCCGCCCTCAAGATAGGCGGCTCTAATTTCATCCCGCGCCAAGAGTTCGCGACCGGGGCCGGTCATGGTGATGCGGCCGTTAACCATGACATAGCCTCGGTTTGCAAGCTGCAAGGCATGAAAAGCATTCTGCTCGACGAGAAAGACGGTCAGCCCCTGGTTACGGTTCAGGTCGCGGATCGTGTCGAAGATTTGGCGCACGATCAGGGGGGCAAGGCCAAGGGAGGGCTCGTCGAGGAGCAGGAGGCGCGGCCGCGCCATGAGGGCCCGGGCGATAGCCAACATCTGCTGCTCGCCGCCCGAAAGCGTACCACCGCGCTGGTTCTGGCGCTTCTCGAGAATGGGAAAGAGGGAATAGGCGCGCGCGAGATCCTCATTGAAATATTTCGGATCGCTGACCGCAGCGCCCATCTGCAGATTTTCAAACACGGTCATGCGGGGGAATATACGGCGCCCCTCGGGGGCATGCGAAATGCCCAACCGCATGATCTCGTGCGTCGGCAGGCCCGTGATGTTCATGCCGTTATACAAGATGCTGCCGTTGCGCGCCCGGTTCACGCCGCAGACTGTCATCATCAGGGTGGATTTGCCGGCGCCGTTCGAGCCGATGAGCGTGGCGATCTCGCCCTCGTTCACTTCGAGGTCAACGCCGCGCAGCGCCTGTATGCGGCCATAGAAGGTCTCGACGCCGCGGATGGTCAGGAGCGACCGCGTCACGCCCGGCCTCCTGTCGGGGCACCGCTGCTCTCGATGGCCTTCACGTCACGCACGACAGCCTTGAGCGCCTCGTCGCCTTGCCGCGCTGCTTTTTCGAGCTCCTTTTCGTCGACGCCGAGGTAGGCGCGGATGACGGCGGGGTCCTTCCTGACATCCTGGGCCGTGCCGTCGGACAGCTTCTGACCATAGTCGAGAACGATCACGTGATCGGAAATGCCCATGACCACGCTCATGTCGTGCTCGATCAGCA
>Ga0075431_100007236_pt1 | contig 11043 bp, 9 predicted proteins | sample RhiMetdeltSRZDD5_FD_75297 | JGI IMG/M metagenome (GOLD analysis project Ga0075431, IMG submission 75297) | Populus rhizosphere microbial communities from Tennessee, USA - Rhizosphere MetaG P. deltoides SRZDD5 | ecosystem: Host-associated > Plants > Roots > Rhizosphere > Soil | place: USA...
TCATCGACGGCTTCATGATTCAGGGCGGCGATCCGCTCGGCAAGGGCATCGGCGGACCCGGCTACAAGTTCGCGGACGAGTTCCATCCCAACCTCCGCCATAGCAAGCCCGGGATCCTGTCGATGGCCAACGCCGGTCCGAACACGAACGGCGGGCAATTCTTCATCACGCTGGGGCCGACACCGCATCTCGACAATCGGCATTCGGTGTTCGGCGAAGTCGAGAGCGGCATGGACGTGGTGCGCAAGATCGGCAGCACGAAGACCGGCGCGCAGGATCGACCCGTGAAGGACGTCGTCATTCAGTCGGTCAAGATCCGGCGCGAGTAGAGCGACGCATGCGTCCCTCCTGCTCCCAGCGTCTGGCCGCACGTTCCACGACAGCAAAGCGTTTGCGCCGCGGCAGATGATCCGAACCCAGGAGATCACGCCGCTCTTCTGACGGGGTCGAATCTTGAGTCTTGCAACTTGGAGGCGGCGCGAGCCGAACGGTGCAAGAATCAAGATCTGACCCATGAGTCAGCCCGTTTCCGAACTGATGCCGCTTGTCTACGACGAGCTGCGGCGGATCGCCGCCGGCTACGTCCGAGGCGAACGGCCCGGCCAGACGATTCAGGCCACGGCGCTGGTCAACGAGGCCTTCGTCCGCATGGCGGGCGAGCGGGCGCGCCACTTCAATGGCCGCACGCATTTCCTGGCCATTGCCGCGCTCTCGATGCGGCAGATCCTCGTCCAGCGCGCGCGGGCGAGAAACGCGATCAAACGCGGTGGCGGCCCGCAGCGCGTCACCCTCGACGACGCGAATGCGGCGGACGTAGAGGCCGCGTACGTAGGGGCCGGCTTCAGCCGGCCCGAGCAAGCACCCGGTGACATCGACGTGCTCGCGCTCGACGAAGCGCTGGAGCGCCTTGCCGCACTCGACGCCGATCTCGTGCGCGTCGTCGAACTGCGCTACTTCGGCGGCCTCACGGTGGAGGAAGTCGCCGAGGTGATGGACACGTCACCGGCGACGGTGAAGCGCCAGTGGGCGCTGGCGCGGGCGTGGCTCAAACGCGCGCTCGAAGGCGGCGACACGACCGCGGCCGGGATGGATCCCGCGTGAAGCCCCAACAGTGGGAGCGGCTGAAGAACGTGTTCCAGAACGCGCTCGAGCAACCCGCTGACGCGCGCCGGGCATGGCTCGCCGAACACTGCGCCGACGATCGAACGCTGCTGCAGGAGGCGGAGGCGCTGCTGGCGACACACGAGACAGCCGGCTCGTTTCTCGAGGAGCCGGCCCGAGTGGACCCGGAAGACCTCGAGACGCTGATCCCTGGAACGGTCGTCGGCTCGTACAAGATCCTCGAAGAGATCGGCCGCGGCGGCATGGGCGTCGTCTACCTCGCCGAAGACACGCGCCTGGGACGGCGGGTCGCGCTGAAGTCGCTGCCATCGGCGCTCGCCGCGCAGCCCGAGCTCCGTCAGCGTCTGCGGCGTGAGGCGCGAGCCGCGGCGACGATTTCGCATCCGTCGGTCGCCGTCGTCTATGCGCTCGAGGAGATGGGCGATCACCTGTTCATCGCCTCCGAGTATGTCCGCGGGGAGACGCTGCGCGACGAGATCGCGCGCGGGCCAATCGCGCCCGATCGAGCGCGGTCGATCGCCGCCGACATCGCCGGCGCGCTCGCGGCGGCGCACGAGGCCGGCGTCATTCATCGCGATCTCAAGCCGGAGAACGTGCTGATCAAGCCGGATGGCGGCGTGAAGGTGGTCGACTTCGGCATCGCGCAGATCGAGGGTCCCGAGGCGACGCGATTGACGCGCGCCGGATCGATGCTCGGCACGCCGGCGTACATGGCCCCCGAGCAGCTGCTCGGCCAGACCGTCGACGGCCGTACCGACATCTACGCCCTGGGCATCGTCTTCAGCGAGATGCTGAGTGGCCGGCATCCGCTGCAACGGGTGGAGGGACGTGGCAACACGAGCAACGTCCATCTCACTGGCCCGTTCGCGACGATCATCGCCCGCTGCCTGAACGCCGACCCCGCCGCGCGCTACGCCAGCGCCAAAGAGCTGGTCTCAGAGCTGGGGTCAGGCTCGAGGCCAGGCCTGGGGCCTGGCCCCGGGCCAGCCCCCGGACGGTTCTGGTGGGAATTTCACGAAGCTGTAACCGCGCTGGTCTACTCGGTGATGATCGTCCCGGCCTGGTACGCGCGCGGCCAGATCGGCGACTGGCACGGACGCGCGTTCTTCATCGCGCTCGTGACAACTGTCGTCGTCGCGACCACGGCGCGTCTCCATCTGTGGTTCACGTCGCGTTTTTATCCAGGAGAGATCGAGTGGGTACACCGGCAGTCGAGCCGGTGGATCCGCGTCGCCGACTGGCTATTTGCCGCGACGCTGGTGATCGGCGGCCTGCTGATCGGCGACGAGCGTTCGCCGCTGGCGATCGTCCTGCCCTCGGTCGCCGCCGGCGCCGTCGTCGCCTTCCTGTTGATCGAGCCGGTGACGACTCGCGACGCGTTCAAGCGAAGCGGGATCGTGAACTGAGTCGTTCGCACTTCTCGGTTCTCAGTGCTTGGTTCGGGTTCAGGTTCACGTTCACGTTCACGTTCACGTTCGGGGTTCGAACCCCGAACCCCGAACCCCGAACCCCGAACCTGAACCCGAACCGAGAAGTGAGAACTCAGAAGCGTGAACGACTGGGTTCAGAACGTCCATGACAGCCCGAGCGCCGGGCGAATCAGCCAGCCGCCCTGGAATCCGTGGAGACGGATACCGGGGACGAGATCGACCTGGCGACTCATGCCAATACGGCCCTCGACGCCCACCATCGGGCTGATGTCGTAGTTGATCGATTCGCTGGACAACCGCGGGATGGGCAGAATGGTCGGCCGGATCGGCAGATAGTCGATATCGAGCTCGGTGCTGGTCCGGCCGAACGCGATTCCGCCGAGGTAGGCGAGCGAGAAACGGCGCGAGATCTCCTGCCGCACCCAGAGGGCGGTCGAGAGCGTCGTCCGCCGCTGCGTCGATTGAAAGCGATACGAGTAGCTCGGGAAGAGCAGCGTTGAATCGGGCACGGAGACGTTGGGCAGACCCGGAGGGAGAGATGAACCAACGTTGACCGTAGTGAGTGCCGGAAGGATCTGCGGCGTCTGGTCGCTCGTGATCTCGCCAGGCCTCACGAACTCGAGCTCGACACCCCACCTCGACCCGATCGGCGTACCGAGACGGAGCGCGAAGCCCAGTGCCTCGCCGTTACCCGAGTCTTCTGCCCGGGAGTCGTATTCATCCAGGCGCACGACGTCGGCGACGAGGAACGCGCCGATGTAGCTGCCCTGCGCGAACGCAGGCGCAGCCACGATCATCGCAGCCAGGAAGGCGGTAGCGGCTCGTAGTACCCGCACGATGGCGCCTACTTCGCGGTCACGCCGCGAGGCGGCGCCGGTGCAGCGGCCGCGGCCGGCGGCGCAATCGTCGCGGGATCCCAATGCTCGTCGGCCTTGCCGTTGACGAACCGCCAGGTGTCGAACCACGTTGTGTAGTACTCGGCGCCCGGCTTGCGCGGATCCGGATACTTCCGCGGCATCATCACGGTGACGTAGTCATCGTCGGCCATCACCGCGACCACTTCCGTCGTCAGCTTGTCGCACTTGTCGACGCGCTTCACTTTCATCACCTTCGTGAAGAAAGCCACGACGCCGTCGAGCCCCGATGCGGCATTTGGATTGTGCTGGTGATAGGCCTGCGTCAACCACTCGCCGGCGCGATCCCACTGTCCGCACTGCAACAGCTCGCGCATGATGTGCAGCGCCGCCTGCTTGTTGCGGTTGAGCGCCGGATCCGGGTCTTTGAACAACGACTCGGGATCCTTCACCCCAACCACAGGCTCCTGGGCATGAAGCGCCGAGGCCACTGACACCAGCACCACCACGGCGAAAAGCCTTTTCAGTGTTTTCATAAGCGAAAATCCGTCTCTGGGAGGGCCCGGATGGCCCTGTTCATCAACGTGTCCTCGTCGCGTTTGCCGATGATTTCGCGTCGCCGGCTCGAAATAGTATCCCAGTGCCCCGGATGCGTGGGCACTGGGGTCGCGCATTCGTGTACGGGATCTCCCTAGTTCAGGTAGTGTATAGCGCACATGCAGGTACACCTGGTTAACCCAAGCGACGTGTCTTTTGGCGTTGCCGTGATCACGCCTCGCTGGCTCTACGTCATCGCCGCGGCAACCCCCGATCGGTACGGAACGCCGCACCTGGTCGACGAGACCCTCACCCAGCTGAACCTCGACGAGGTCAGCGCGGGCGACGTCGTCGGCATCAGCATTCACACCGGAAACGCCCATCGCGGCTACGAGGTCGGAAATGCGGTGCGCGCCCGAGGGGCGTTCGTCGTGTTTGGCGGCATTCACGCGTCTCTCTACCCGGAAGAGGCTCGTACGAACGGCGGAGCGCACGCGATTGTGAAGGGCGACGGGGAGCTGGTGTGGCCCCAGGTGCTCGAGCACTGTGCCAGTGGGAGCCCGCTTCCGGTGTACGACGGCGGGCGCATTCCTGGCGCCTCGCTCCGCCAGGGACGATGGGACCTGCTGCCGGAGGACGGTTACATGTGGGCCTCCGTCCAGACGGTTCGCGGCTGCCCCAAGCACTGTTCCTTCTGTTCGGTGTGGCGCACTGACGGTCAGCAGCCGCGCGCACGGACGGCGAGCGAGGTCGTTGAGGAGCTGCGCGATTTGCGCAGGCGCGGATTCCGCTTCGTCGCTCTAGCCGACGACAATTTCTATCCCATCACCAGGGCGGATCTGGCGATGGCGGCGCGGCGATTGGACAAGTCGGGTCTCAAGGCGCTCGAGGCGGTGCGCGAAGAGCGGTTCGAGCTGATGCGGCAGCTCGCTGAACTGCCCGACGACATGGTGTTCTACACGCAGATCACCATGGAAGCGGCCGAGGATCCCGAGTTTCTGGACGCGATGCGCAAGGCGCACATTCGCGGCGCGCTCGTCGGCGTGGAGTCGGTCACCAAGGAGGGCCTGAAGTCGATCTACAAGGACTTCAACTTCGCGGGCGACGCGCTGGTCACGCAGCTGCAGAAGTTTCGCGACCACGACATTCACGTGCTGGCGTCGTTCATCTTTGGACTCCCGACCGACACGCCGTCGACATTCGCGGCCACCGCGGAACTGGCCCACGCCGCCCGCGTCTCGTTCGCGCAGTTCGTCCTGCTCACCCCGTTTCCCGGAACGATCGATTTCCAGAAGTGGGAGGACAGTCAGAGCGAGCCGGATCGCATCGACGGCGTGCCGCTGACCCGCCATTGGCTGCTGCCGCCGAAGCGGCGGCCGAAGATCTACACGCCGCATCCAACGATGTCGGCGGACCAAATCCGGCAGCTCACGCAGGAGACGTGGGACAGCTTCTACAGCCTGCCGGCGATCTGGCGACGGTCGAGCTTCCTGCGCTCCGTGAAAGGCCGCCTGGCCTTTGTGCTGATTTCCAAGCTGTATCGCCAGATGTACGCGAACACCGGCATCGCCACCGACAGCGCCAGACACGTGCGCGCAGGTAAAATGGCGCGTCTGATTGCCAAGCCGTGTCGTCGTCTCTTCGTCGCAAAGGCCACTACGTAGAATCACGCCCGGCTGAAGCCGGACACTACGATCAAGGAAACGCCATGAAGCGCTTCTACATCCTGTTCGCCGCCCTGGTCATGACCATCACCGGCCTGAGCCTGACCGCGCAGACGCCGGCACCGCAGCAGTCGTTCACGCCGGTGACGGACGAAATGCTGTGGAAGCCGAGTCCCAACGACTGGCTCACGTGGCGGCGGACGCTCGATAGCTGGGGCTACAGTCCGCTCAAGGAGATCGACCGCAGCAACGTGTCGAAGCTCAAGATGACGTGGTCGCGCGGCATCGTCGGCGGCCGGACGCAGGAGGCGACGCCGCTCGTCTACAACGGCACGATGTACATCCCCAACCCGGGCGACATCATCCTGGCGATGGACGCGAAGACGGGTGATCTGAAGTGGGAGTACCGCCGCAAGTATCCCGAGGGCATCAACGGCGGCACCAATCGCAACATGGCGATGTGGGGGAACACGCTCATCGACGCCGGCGCCGACAACAGTCTCTACGCGGTAGACGCACGGACCGGCAACCTGGTGTGGGAAACGCAGATCCTGAAGGCCGGACTCCGCGCCAATGCGAGCTCGGGTCCGATCATCGCCAACGGCAAAGTGATCACCGGCCGTCAGTGCCAGCCCGATGCCACCAACAACTCGTGCGTCGTCACCGCGCACGACGCGCAGACCGGCAAGGAGATCTGGCGGACGTACACGATTCCGCGTCCCGGCGAGCCTGGATACGACACGTGGGGCGATGTGCCGATGGAGCAGCGCTGGCACGTCGGCACGTGGATGGTGCCGAGCTACGACCCCGAGACGAACATGGTCTTCGTCGGCACGTCGGTGACGATCCCCGCGCCGAAATTCACGCTCGGCGGCGCCGACAAGCAGCACCTCTATCACAACTCGACGCTCGCCCTCGACGCGGACACCGGCAAGATCGTCTGGTACTACCAGCACATCATCGACAACTGGGATCTCGATCACCCGTTCGAGCGCCTGCTCGTCGAGACCGCGGTCGCGCCGGACGCGAAAGAAGTGGCGTGGATCAATCCGAAGATCAAGCCTGGTGAGAAGCGCAAGGTCATCACCGGCATTCCGGGCAAGACCGGGATCGTCTACACGCTCGATCGCCGGACCGGTGAATTCCTGTGGGGACGCCCGACGGTGTTTCAGAACGTCGTGAGCAAGATCGACGGCGCCACCGGCAAGGTGATAGTGAATCCCGAGGCGATCTGGACCAAGAAGGATGAGACCAAGCTGATCTGCCCCGGCAGCAACGGCGGCAAGAACTGGCCGGCCGGCGCCTACAGCCCGACGACCAACGCGATGTACATGCCGCTGCAGAACATGTGCATGAACGCCAAGACGACGGTCGATACGCGCGATCCGTCGAAGGTCTACGGCCTCGACATGCCGGGACAGATCGCGCCCGGCGCGAACAACAACGTCGGGGTTGTGATTGCGATCTCGGCCGAGACCGGCAAGACGTTGTGGAAACACGAGCAGCGCGCCGGCATGCTGTCGCTGGTCGCCACCGGCGGCGGTCTCGTGTTCGGCGGCGATGCCAATGGCCGCTTCAAGGCATTCGACGACAAGACGGGCAAGGTGCTGTGGGAGGTCAATCTCGGCGCGCCGGTCAGCGGCTACCCGATCACGTTTGCCGTCGGCGGCAAGCAGTACGTCGCGGTCACGACGGGATCGTCGCTGGTGGCGGGTTCGGCAGGACGGATGACGCCCGAACTGCAGCCGAGCAACGCCGCGAACGTGTTCGTCTTCGCCTTGCCCTAATGAGGTTGTTATGACTCGACGATTTCTGACGATCACCGCGCTTACGTTCGCCTTCGCGTCGCAGGCGCTCGCGCAGCAGCCCGCGGCACCCGCCGGTGGACGAGGCGCCGCCCGCGTCACACGCCCTGCGCTCTTCTTCAAAGAGGAATGGAAGCAGACCGAAAAAGGCGGCGAGCATCCGATCGTCTTCGACTCGACGCTGTCGAATCCGTCGCTCGAGCTGAAGGTTTACGGTCCGAGCTCGAAGGAGCTGCTGCTCACCGGCGACGCCGGCAATGAGCTGAATCCGATTCACATCTGGACCGGCATGTGCACGACGCCGTGCGCCGTCGCATTACGTCACAAGACGCAGATGGCCGACCTCAGCGGGCTGGCGAGAATGCGATGGAATACGAAGGTCTCGGGCTTCCACCAGATCCGTCCGATCGTGAAGCTTGCCGACGGCACGTGGCTGGTGGGTGATCGCACCGACGGCACCGTACGCGACTGGCTGTTCACCGAGTTCTCGTTCGGCGACGTGCGCTGGCTGAAGCTCGATATCAACCGCGCTGTCACGACAGGCACGATCCTCGACAAGGTCGATCTGAGCAAGGTCGATGAAATCGGCTTCGTGGATCTGATGCCGGGCAGCGGACACGGACAGGGCGGCTGGGTCGACGTGGCGCAGATTGAAGTGTACGGCGGGTCGGTCCCGCGCACCGGCTCATCGACGGCGCAATAACATCGTCCTCACCTGGCGGGGGCCCGCGTTGAACGGCGCGGGTCTCCGGCGTCATCGGACGCGTCAGTGAGACAACGGCGATGGTGAGATGACATATGCTGGAGTCGTCCCACACATCTGCATGACGGAGTCCCAGGCGGCAGAAGAGCTGCAACGTCTCACACGCGAGCTCGATAACTTTCAGAACATCGCCAAGTACCTCGTGCCCCTGCCGGGCGAGGTCCCGCTTCTGAACGGCATCGACGTGTGGGGCGGATCGCTGCAGCTCAATGGATCGGTCGGCGGCGACCACATCACCTACATCGACTTCAAGCAGCGCTTCGACCTGCAGGCGCGCATCGAGCGCGCCCGCGAGGAACGGCGGCACGAGGTCGCCGACAACCTGCAAGGCTGCCAGCACAAGGCGGGCATCGCGGTCATGGACGTCGCCGGCCATCAGATGACCGACGCGCTGCTGGCCGCCATGCTGCACCAGGCGTTTCTGCTCGGCGCGATCTACGAGCTCGATCGTTACGGGCAGATCACGCGGCGGCTGTTCGAGAACCTGAACACACGGTTCTATCAGTCCTCGGGCACGCACAAGTACGTGTCGATGATCTATGGCGAGATCTCCGAGGACGCCAAGTTCCGCTTCCTCACCGCCGGCGTGCCATTCCCCGTCGTGTTCTCCAATCGGCACAACCGGTTCATGGAGGTCAACGATCACCTGAAGGTGTCGTTCCCGCCACTCGGCATGATGCCGTCGTTCGTCATCGATCGACGCGTGACCACGAGCCTGCTCGGCTTCAAGGAACGCTACGAGATGAACGAGTGGACGCTGATGGGCCGCGGCGACATCCTGCTGCTCCACACCGACGGCTTGTCCGATCACCGCGCTCAGGATCAGTACTACTTCCCCGCCCGGCTCGAGCAGACGCTGCGTGACGTGAAGCACCTCGGATCGCGGGAGATTTACGAAGCGGTCAAGAAAGACATCATCGGGTTTGGTCCACCGACCGATGACATCTCGCTGGTCGTCATCAAATTAACGTAGCGGCGAGTCACGATCTCTCTTGCATCAGATCGTCGACGATGGCATCGTCATCGTCCGTCGATGGGTTGTGCACGCCTCGTCGAATGGAGTTTCCGCCTGCGCAGCGTGTGAAGAAACTGCGACAACTCGAGGCCACGAACAAGGCAGAATCCGCGAAGAGAACGACGCGATCATGACGATCATGAGCATCGGATCACCGCCCTCGAGGCGGCCAGCCTTCAGCGCACGCCTGAGACGTAGCGTCGACGAGATGAGATAAGCTGCGCGCGGAACCTCGTGACCTCAACCGCCGCGCTCGACATCCGCAAGTTCATCGACGATCGACCCGTGGGCCGCTACCAGCTCCTGGTAGCGACGATGTGCGGGCTGATCGTGTTCGTCGACGGCTTCGACGCACAGGCGATGGGCTTTGTCGCGCCGGCGCTCACGGCGGCGCTGCAGATCTCGCGCGGCGTGCTCGGCTCGGTGATCTCGAGCGGGCTGGTCGGCATGATGATCGGCGCGCTGGTCAGCGGCCCGCTCGCCGATCGCATCGGCCGCAAACCGGTACTCATCGTGAGCGCGCTGACCTTCGGCGTCGGCTCGCTGCTCACGGCCACCGCCCAGTCGGTCGAATCGCTGATGGCCTGGCGAGCCCTCACCGGGCTCGGGATGGGCGGCGCCATGCCCAACGCCATCGCGCTCACCTCCGAGTACATGCCGCGGCGGCGCCGCGCCGGCGCGGTGACGATGATGATCTGCGGGTTCTCGCTGGGCGCGGCAGTCGGTGGGCTGGTGGCCGCCTCGCTCATTCCGCGTTTCGGGTGGCCGTCGGTCTTCGTCGTCGGTGGTGTCATCCCGATCGTGATCGCATGCGTCGCGGCCTGGGCGCTGCCCGAGTCGATTCGCTTCCTCGTCGTTCGAGGCGGCGCCGACGCGCGTGCCAGAGACTACCTCTCACGCATCGCACCGGGCGAAGCAGTCGCAGGCCCGCTGTCACCGGGCCATGATGAACACGTCTCGAGCGGCGCGTTCGTGGTGTCGGAGCTGTTCACGAACGGACGAGCGGTGGCGACGATCCTGATCTGGGTCATCTACTTCATGAACCTGCTCAACCTGTATTTCCTCAACAGCTGGCTGCCGACGATCATCAGCGACGCCGGCATACGGGTCGAGACGGCTATCCGACTGACATCCCTCTTCCAGATTGGCGGCATCGCCGGCGCAGTGGTGCTCGGCCGGCTGCTCGATCGCACGTTCTCCTTCTGGATCCTCGCTGGCTGCTACGCGTGGGCCGCCGCATTCGTCTATGCGATCGGTCACGCCGGTGCATCGGTGACGATGCTCGGGCTGACGATTGCCTGCGCCGGCGTTGGCATCATCGGCGGACAGAACGCGTCGCATGCGCTATCGTCGGAGTTCTATCCGACGCACATCCGCTCGACCGGCGTCGGCTGGGCGCTCGGCATCGGACGCATCGGATCGATTGTCGGTCCCATCGTCGGCGGCTGGCTGCTGGCGCAGAATACGCCTATGCGTGATGTTTTCTGGGCGGCGGTCATTCCGGCGATCATGGCGACGATTGCCGCGGCGGTCATCGCCACGCACAGACGCCAGACCGTCTGAGGTTCCATTGACGCGCAGGTCCTGACTATGGCCATTCGAATCGTTCGCCTCGGAGCGCCGCGACGCAGCGCCGAGGGATTGCGGCTCGGCACCGTGCGCCGGCCGCCTCGCGGCGTGCCGAAGGCCGAGACCGCGTCGCGGAATTTCTATGATGTCTGGCTTCCCGACATCGCGCCGAGCGAAGCGCTGCTCAAGCGCGCGCAGGCGTCGGTGGACGATCCAAAGCGCTGGAAGTCGTTCGTCAGCAAGTATCGCGGCGAGATGAAGCGGCCCGAGGCGAAACACCTGCT
>Ga0075431_100007237_pt1 | contig 11043 bp, 8 predicted proteins | sample RhiMetdeltSRZDD5_FD_75297 | JGI IMG/M metagenome (GOLD analysis project Ga0075431, IMG submission 75297) | Populus rhizosphere microbial communities from Tennessee, USA - Rhizosphere MetaG P. deltoides SRZDD5 | ecosystem: Host-associated > Plants > Roots > Rhizosphere > Soil | place: USA...
GGATCCGTGACGCTGACGGCGACGGTCACCGATTCCGGGAGCACGGCCTCGACGACGCGCACGGTGACGGTGTCGAACTCGACCTCCACGAGCACGACGGCGGACACCACCCTGCCGGCGGTCGCCATGACGAAGCCGTCCAGCAACGTGTGGACGGGCAACAGCATCAACGTCGCGGCGAAGGCCACGGACAACGTGGGTCTCGCCCGCATGGAGCTCTGGGCCGCCGGCAAGGTGTTCCTGACGGTGCCGTGCACCACCGTCTCGTGCAACGGCAGCATCTGGTGGAGCACGGGCGCGCTGCCGCGGGGCGCCTACGTGGTCAATGCCGTGGCCTATGACAAGGCAGGCAATCGCACCCGCTCGGAGCCGATCACGATCTACAAGGACGCCACGAGCCCGGTATACGCGTCCGGCGCGCCGGCCTCGAGCACGGTGACGACGCCGACGACCAGCACCACCTCGACGACCACGTCACCGACGACCAGCACGACGACCACGACCACGTCACCGACGACGACGGCGACGCCGGGGACAACGACGACGTCGGGTGACACGACGGCCCCCACGGCCGCCATCACGAGCCCGTCCAGCGGGACGTGGACCGGCAACAGTCTCGACGTCTCGATGACTGCGACCGACAACCTCGCCGTCAAGACGCTTCAGCTCTACGCCAATGGCTCGCCGGCGAGCGTCCACACCCCGCTCACGTGCACGAGCGCGAGCTGCTCCGGCACCGTGCTCTGGCTCAGCGGGTCGCTGCCGTCCGGTCAGCACACGATCACCGCGGTGGCGACGGATGCCGCCGGCAACAGCCGGACGTCCGCACCGATCACGATCTACAAGTAGTCTCGCCCGTCGCACGACGGGAGCGCCCGCGCGCTCCCGTCGTGCGGCCTCCCGGCACCGTGCCACCTCAAGCGGCCTTGACGGGCGTGGCGTCGGCCGCCTTGCGCCACTGAACGGAATGGCGGCCGGTCGCGAAGCGGGCGAGCGCGACCAGGGTCGTGTAGTTCAGCAGGCAGAATGCGTACGGGATCGCGAGCAGCCGGGCGAGCCGCCCGTCGCGATGGCGGACGAGCGCGCCGGCCGCGGCCGCGCCGTAGAGCACCAGCTGCGCGGTCAGGGCGGCCGTGTAGAACGCCGAGTGGCGCGCCAGCAGCGCGGCGGTCCCGAGGGCGGCGAGCAGCAGGAATGGCGCGACGAGCCGCAGGAGCTTGTGCGAGACGGCCTGCAGCCACAGCCGATGGCCGGGCAGCAACAGCCACGGCTCGCGGGCGAAGAGCTGGGCGACGCCGCCGATCGTCCGCACCTTGCGCGTGTACTCCTGGCGCGCGGTGCTGACCGCCCGGTCCCAGGCGCGGGCGCGGTCGTCGAAGACGACGCGGTACCCGCGCCGCGCGATCCGGACGGGGATGAGGACGTCGTCGAGCAGCGTGTCGGCAGCCATCGGCTCGAAGAGGTGCCGGCGGATGGCGTAGATCGCGCCGGTGGCGCCGACCGTGGAGTCGAGCGCGCTCTCCGAGCGGCGGATGAGCTTCTCGTAGCGCCAGTACGCCCCCACGCCGTCGCCGACGGCGACCCCGGAGTCGTTGACCAGCTGCAGCTCGCCGCTGACCGCGCCGACGGCGGGGTCGGCGAAGTTCTCGACCAGCCGCCGCACGGCGTCGGCGTCATAGCGCTGGCGCGCGTCGGCCAGCACGACGATGTCCCCATGGCAGCGCGGGATCGTCTCGTTCAGGACGGACGGCTTGCCACGTCGCCACGGGTAGGCGATCACGCGCACGGCGGGCCCGGGCCGGCGCGGACGCTCGTGACGACGGGCGACGTCGACGGTGGCGTCCGTGGAGCCGTCGGAGGCGACGACGATCTCGAGCCGATCCGGGGCGTAGTCGAGGGCCAGGCAGTTCTCGATGCGCCCTGCGATGACGGCCGCCTCGTTGTACGCCGCCACCAGCACCGTGACGCGGGGCCGGATGTCGGCGCGGCGCGGCGGTCGCGGGCACACCCGGGCCAGCGCCCACATCATCGCCGGGTAGCCGGCGAAGGTGTACGCGAGGGCGGCGATCGCGCTCCAGAAGAGCGCTTCCGTCACACGGTCACCCGGCCACCGCCCGCCGCAACCGTTCGAGCGCGTCGACGTCGGCCCCCGGATCGCGTCCGCCCGCCTTTCCCTTGAACGGGCTGCCCGATCGCAGGCGCCAGTCGCGGCGCCCGGGATCGAGGAAGCCGGCGTCCCCGATGCCGCCCACGGCGGCGTTGCCGGCGTAGCGCGGGACCGCCGAGCCGATGAACAGGTTGCCCTCGACGCGCGCGCCCGGGAACAGCGCGCGCAGCGTTGGCTCGCCCACGGCCACGCCGGAACCCTTGATCCCGTAGGGGCCGTGCAGGGTCACGTTGTGGCGGAACACGAAGCCGGTGTGCGGCGGCCCCTCGGCGGTGATGACGGTCGCGCTCGGGAAGGCGGTGTTGTGCTCGATGACGACGCCATCCGTCGGCCCGAGCAGCGTGAACAGACGCCCGTCTCCGCCCCAGGCGGGCCCGTCGATGTCCTCGAACAGGTTGTTGCGGATCACCACGCGCCGGGTCTGGCCGCTCGGCGCGCTGTCGTCGCGACCGCTGATCTTCATGCCCGAGGCGGCGCTGCGGACGACGTTGTCGACGAAGGTCACGTCCTCGACGACCGACCATGGCGCCTTGCCGTCCTGGTTGCGAGGCGAGAGCAGGATCGCCGTCCCCGACTGCGCCTGGCCCCACGTGCGCTCGAGCAGGTTGCCGGCCACGAGGACGCGGCGCGAGTTCTTGAACTCGAGCAGGTTCTTCACCGTCCACGGCTCGCGGCGCCACGCGGCGGGCTTCGAGAAGTGATTCCCCCGGATCTCGATGTCGCTCGGCACCAGGTTCGGGATCGTCGCGTCCGCGCCGCCGAACAGCAGATTCACGCCGGCCGCCTCCACGTGGTTGTTGACGATCTTGAACGGGCCGGGACCGTTCCAGCCCGCCATCGCCTGCGTCTCCTCGCCCTGCGCCTTCCAGTCGGAGAGGTACGAATTGATCACCGCCACGTGGCCGGCGTTGAGCGCGATCCCGCGCCGGCCGCCGCGCGCCGGATCGCCGTGGATCCAGCACCGGTCGATGACGAAGTGGTGCGGCACATCCTCCAGGCGCGCCTCGTCGCCGTTGCCCAGCCGCACGAGGCCGGTGCTGTACGCCCCCGGCGTGACCGTGAACTCGATGCCGACGAACCTGACGTGATGCGCCCCGGGCGCCGTGCGCACGGCGGCCGTGGCTCCGGCGCCGCCGACGATCTTCGCCATCTTCGGCGCGTCGGCCGGGGTCACGCGCCGACCCGGCGGCAGATCGTCCACCCCGGTGGAGCGGATCTCGATCCACCCCTCGCCGGGGACGGCCGGCAGCGTGAGAGGTCCCTTGAACACGGCGCCGGCCGGCAGCACGATCGTGTCGCCGCCGCGGGCGCCGTCGAGGGCGGCCTGCAGATCACCTCCGGCGGGCAGGGCGAGGATCCGTCCCTGCTGCGCGACCGGCCGCACGTCGACGAACGCGTGCGGGGGCTCGGCGCCGGCCGGGCCGGCGACGGCGCGGGCTCCGGCCACCGCCATCAGGGTCAGGCACAGAACGACGACGCTCTCCAGGCGCTTCAAGTGCGCACCCCCGGGTCTTCGATGAGCTCGGAGATCTGCTCGACCCGCGCCTCCCAGCTCTCGCCGGCCATCGCCGCCGTGCGCGCGCGGGCGTGCTCGGCGCTGCGCTCCGCCAGCGCCGCCTCGATCGCGGCCAGGAAGCCGTCGGCGCCCGCGGCCACGTGGACCAGTCCGGCATACTTGCGCACCTCGGGCAGGTCCGAGGAGACGACCGGCAAGCCCGCGGCGAGATACTCGCGAAGCTTGAGCGGATTGGCGCGGACGGTGAGCGCGTCGATCCGGAACGGAATGATTCCCACGTCGAACGCGCGGCAATAGGCGGGCAGCGTCGCGTAGGGCTTCTGGCCGAGTAGGCGCACGTTGGGCAGGGCGCGCAGCGCGCTCGTGTCGACGTTCGCCTTGCCGAGCATCGCGACCGTCCAGCCCGGCCGCCGGCGCGCGATCTCGCCGATGAGCTCGAGGTCGATCCATTCCGCGATGAGACCGAAGAAGCCGATGACGGGGCGCGCCAGCCCGGCGGCGTCCTCGGGCGGCGTCCCCCCGATCTCGAGCGCCCGCGCGAAGTGCGCGACGTCGACGCCGTGGGAGACGAAGTGCGTGCGAGGATTCCAGCGCCGTCGCTCCTCGGCCAGCGTCTCCGAGGACGCGAGCACCAGGTCTGCCCGGCGCACGAGCGCCTCCTCCATCCGACGCAGCGCATCTCGCGGCACGCCGGCGAAGGCCGAGTACTCGTCCACGCAGTGATAGATCACGCGCGATTCGCCCAGCTTGCCCACGAGGCCGATCGTGTTGGGCAGGAATGTCCACAGGATCGGCCGTGTGAGGCCCGCCCGCCGCGCGTAGTGGCGAATGGATGTGCTCAGGAGCCGCGTGTTCAGGCGGTCCACGCCGGGCACGCCGGGCAGCGGCACCGCGAGGGGGCTGGCCACATGCAGATTGGCGTTGACGCGCACCAGGCCTTGCGTCAGCTGCCGGAGCTTGGCCACCATCCGGCGCGCGTCGCGGCGGGAGGCCGTCGGCCGACGCATGCCGATCGAGTTGACCCACAGGATGCGGTTCTTCTCGGAGAGGATCCGCATGATGTGCGTCTTGCTGGTCGGGTCTCCGTTCCAGTCGTGGGCGAAGCAGATGATGGACTCGTTCCTGATCATTTGAGCAGTCTCCGTGCGGCGCCGGCCACCGAGGCGGGCGCGCGTAGCCCGCGACGGGCGAGCCAGCCGTGCACGCGCTTGGTGCCGCGCCGCACGTCGACGACGGCGGCAGCGGCGACGCGGCGCAGGCTGAGCGGCGGCTCGCGCAGCGGATCGGCGGCCGCGAAGCTCCAGCCGGCGCCGACGAGCCGGTGGGCGCGACGCGCGAGGGCGGCCAGGATCTCGTCCGCGGTGCGTGCCGCGCATGTCACCTCGAGGACGAGGCCGGGGTCGGCCTCGAGGCGGTGCAGGTCAGCGCCGACCATCGGCACCAGCGGCGCGCCGCCGCGGTGGAGCGCGATGAGGCGACGCACGGCATCCGCGCTCGGGTACCAGCGCCCGTCGGCCTTGCCGTTCCAGACCTCCCAGCCGGCGATGTGCGCCAGCTCGGCCGGGGACACGTGCGCGGCGGCGTCGCGATAGACCGGATGCGCGAGGACGGCAAACCCGCCCGCCGCGCGCACGGCGGCGCCGATGGCCCCCGCGCGCCGGTCGCGAATCAGCGTGCGGACGCCGTAGCCGAGAACATGCACGTAGTCGGGCGTCGCCTCGCACTCGATGCCGGGCACGACCAGCACGCCGCTGGCACGCGTGAGCACGTCGCACTGCGCGACGAACGCCGTCATCGTCTCGTCGGTCAGCGTCCGGTTGTGCTCGCTCATCAGCACGAAGTCCAGCCGCCGCTGCGTCGCGCGCGCGACGATCTCCTCGAGGTCGTGGCAGCCGTCGTACGACCACCGTGAATGCGCGTGGGCCATGCCGCGCAGGATCATGCCGCACGCATCCGTCCGAAGGCGCCGGTGACCACGCGCAGCCACTCGCGGCGCCCGGGCTCGGGGTCGTCGGTGACCCAGTTGAACGACTTCTTCCACGGATGCAGGATCGTGGAGGCTTGCCCGAGCGTGGCGATCCGGTGGCCCCGGCCATGGGCCATCACGCGCACGAAGTGCTTGAGCTCCGCCACCGCGTCCCGCGCGACGATGCCGGCGGGATACGCGGCGGGCGGACGGGGCGCCTGGTCGACGGCGACCTGGTAGAGGTAGTACGGAAAATCGACGCCGCAGGCCAGCGCCAGCGGCAGCGAGCCCCAGAAGCGGCCGTTGATCTCGAGCAGCCAGAACGTGTCCGTCGCCTCGTCCCGCTTGAACTCGACCATGGCCACGCCGTGCCAGCCGAGCGCGCCGAGCATCCGCCGTGCGCTCTCGACCAGCCGAGGATCGCACTCGGCGCTGACGGCGGCCGTGGAGCGGCCGCCCCGGAGATCGATCTCGCGCAGCCGGCGGTGGCAGAACCACACCAGCGGCTCGCCGTCGCGCCAGAGCGTGTTCATGCCCACGCCGCGGCCGCGGACGACCTCCTGGATGATCGGACGCGGCATCGCGGCCTCGACCGTCCGCCATGCCGGCAGGAGTCGGTCAGCCGCGTCGACCACGGTGTAGTCCGCTTTCACGAGATGTCCGTCCGCCAGGAAGTTCGTCTGACGCGGCTTGACGATCACCGGATACGGCAACCGCGGCGCCAGCCGACCCGTCGCCTCCGCGTCGGCCGGGCACCACGTGCGAGGGATCGAGACACCGACACGCTCGGCGAGCGCGGCCGTGCGCTGCTTGTCGAGCACGGTGGCCAGCGCGTCGGGGCCGGGCATCGGGATCCGCACCCACGTCGGCATGCGGTCGCGCGCGGCCGCGATCAGCTGGATCGTGCGCTCGGTGGTCGGAAACACGATCGGGTACTTGCCCGTCTCGATCACGCTGATGAGGGCGGCGATGAAGCCGTCGGCGTCGCGCATCGGCGACGGCAGTGTCAGGCAGTCCGTCGCCCAGCGGGAATAGGCGGCGAGATTGAATTCGTCCTCGAAGGCGCACACGCCAACCGGGACGCCGCGCCGCCCGAGCGACCGCACGACGGCGAGGCTCGCGTTGGCGGGCGCGTCGGTCACCAGGACGGGGATCGCGGCGGTCATGCGCGCTCGTCTGCGACCATCTCGTAGGGAGCATTCACGGGCACGTCGACGAGCGTCTGCGCAAAGGGCACGCCGGCTCGTGGAAGCGCAGGATCGGGACCCTGGTCGCCGAAGAGACGCAGATAGAGCGGGTGGAATCGGTGCCACATCGGCGCCAGCACGGAGTCCTGGAATCGGACCTTCCACGGCGAGAGGACGACATCGCCTGCCTGCACGGCTTCGAGGCGACCGCCCCAGCCCTTCTTGTACGCGTACACCGAGTAATGCGGATGAGTCGGATCCGTGGTGGGTGTGACGGCGCCCATGTCGAATGTCGTGCAGCCCAGGCGTCGGGCCAAGCGCATGGCGTACCAGAAGACGGCCGTCGGGCCCTGCTTCGGCGTGAGCTCCCGGTCGCGGGTGGAGCAGCCGTGCAGGTACGCGACCCGCTGATCGGTCATCACGAACGTTGCCCCGGCGAGCGCCGTCTGGCCGGTACGGGCGATGAGAACCAGCGCCTGACGGCGCGGCACCATCCAGCGCAGGATGGCCTCGAAGTACGCGGTCGGATAGACCGCGGCCACGTCCCGGAACCGCATCCGGAGGCCCGTCTGCGCGGTGAGGGCGACATAGTCGCGCAGGTCGGCCACGGTTCGGACCTGGGTGACGGTGACGTGCGTGGTGGCCTTGCGGATGTCCCGGCGTACCGCCTTGCTCGCGTTCGCGAGCAGGGCCGCCTCGCCGGGGCGCAGGTCGTTGACGAAGACGTGATACACCGTGCGCTCGAGCGTGTCCCACTCGCCGGGCACGGCGCCGCTGATGCCCCACCGCGACGTGCCGAGCTGCACGTGGGCCACACGCAGCCTTCGCAGCTGCTCGACCAGCGCGGGCACGAACGTGCGATCGTGCGCGTGCGCGTAGACCTTGGCCCGCCTCGTCCACGCACGGAGCAGGGGCATTGGCACCTCACGGACGAGGACGAGGGCGATGCCACGCGCGTCCTCTGCGAACAGAGGCCGATGGCCGAGCGCCAGCGAGGCATTCGCAAAGCCGAGGGACTGCAGCGGAAACGCGATGCGGTCGTCCCAGCCCGCGGGTGGCGTGGCCGTGAGGTTCATGCCGCGGTCGTCGCCGGGCGACCGCCGAGTCGCCACAGCCAGGGATGCAGGTTCTGCCACAGCGGGGCCACGATCCTGTCCTGAAATTCCACGACGCGCGGCGCCAGCAGGATGTCCGCGCTGTAGAAGGTGTCGAGGCGGCCGCCCCACCTTTTCTTGAACTCCCACACCCCGTAACGCGGATCCGTCGGGTCCGCCGTCGGCGTGCAGCCGCCGAAGTCGAACCGGGCGAGGCCGAGCTTCCTGGCCTCGCGGATGGCCAGCCAGAAGCAGGCGGTTGGCGCCTGGCGGGCCGTGTGGGCACGATCGCGGGTCGAGGCTCCCTGGTAGTAGAGCATCGTGTCGCCGTGGATCAGGAACAGGTTCCCGGCGATCAGCTGGCCCTGGTGGCGGGCGAGGAACAGGCGGGCGTGGCCGGCCGGCACCATGTGGCGCCAGATGTCGAGGAAGAAGGCCAGCGGGAGCTCGGTGAAGCATGAGCGCGTGCGGATGCGATCGGCCGTGTCCGCCGACAGGCGGTGGTAGGCCTCCACGTCGGCGACGCTCTGCGCCTCGGTCACTTCGACGCCCTCGCGCTCCGCCTTGCGGATCTTGCGCCGGGCGCCGTCCATCCCCGCCAGGAGCGCGCCCTCGTCGCTCGTGATGTCGAGGACGGGCGTGTGTCGCGGCACCACCGTGACATGGCGGCCGGCCAGCTCGAGGTGGGCGCGGTCGCGCACGCCCCATATGGTGTTGCCGACGCGCACGAACGGGATGCGACGACGGCGCAGCGCGGCCACGACGTCGGCGAGGAACGCGGCGTCCTCGCCGGACGGGTAGACGTACGCGCGGCCGAAGACCCCGAGCGCCGGCAGCGGATCGCGGATCTGTACGAGCGCAGCGGCCTGACCCCGCGCCACGTAGTACGGCCGGTAGCCGAGCCGACGCCCCGCCTCGGCGAACTCCGGCAGCTGCACGGCGTCGCGCGCGATGGCTTTCCAGTCCGAGGGCGGGGACGGCGCGAGTATCAGCGAAATCGCGTCACCTCCGCGCGAAGGCCAGCAGCAGCCAGCCGAGCTCATAGGGGCGGCACTCCAGGTCGCGCTCCAGCTGGCCGCGCGTGTTGACGGACCTCGCCAGGCGCTCGAGCAGGCGCGGCAGCCGCGCGAGGCTCAGCGCCTTGAAGACGTGGATGAGCTTGCGCCGCGCGACGGTGCGCCGGATCGAGCGCCAGATCACGCCGCGATCGCGATCCATCATCGTCACGCCGAGCTCGTTGGCGCCGAAGATCCACGCCACGCTGCGCTCGATGGCGTCGTCGAACGTTCGCCGCGTCACGTCCGACACCGCGCGCAAGGCCATGGGGCCCATGCCATGCTGGTGGACGGAATAGACCGGGTATCGGTCGACGACGGCGCCGGTGCGGACGTCGTAGTGCCACGCCCACTGTCCGAGGGGGCCTTGTGCGGTGAGGATCTGGTTGGTGCACCGCTCGGCCATGGCCAGCGCGGCGCGGTCGTCGAAGGCGCGATGGTAGTCGACACCGGCATGGATGCCGTAGACCTGGTTGTCGAAGAACCCGAGCTGTCGGCGCAGGTGCCGCCGCAGACGGCCGCCGGCCTGACCGCCGAAGCAGAAGAGGCCGGTCGCCTCGGCGTGATTGCCGCGCAGCGTCTCGTAGGCGGCGTGCGCCCGGTCGGCCACGTCGCCGCGCGCCGGGGCCAGCATCGACGTCCGCGAGAGGCCGCTGACGAGCCAGCCGAGCTCCGTCGAGGTGAGCGCGTCGAGCGCGTCGCCCGTCAGCGGCAGTCGCGTGAGCACGTCCTCGTGGGCCGGCGTGAACCGCTGGTGATGATCGGAGAGGCACCACAGCAGGAGACCCAGTTCGCCGACGTTGGTAATCTCGCGACTGCGGTCGGCAACTCCGTTCACCAGGAGGTGCAGGTCGAGGCCCGGCCGCCAGCCCGCGCGCGCCGCCGCGCCGAGCCCGATCAGCGTGATGCACGTGTAGCGCAATGACTGCCCGGCCGGCCCGGAGGGCCGGACCGTGAAGACGAACGTGCCCGTGCGCTGATCGAGCATCTGCGGCAGCGCGGCCAGAGCCGTGTCGATCAGCATCCCGCTGCGGTTCACCGTTCCACCGCCAGCCATACAGCCTCCGTGCGTTGGGTTCAGGAAAGGAAGATCCGACGCCACCAGGCAAGCACGATGAGGGCCAAGAGCGGGTCGAGCAGACCCTCCGTTCGTTCGCGGTGGCGGCGCACGAGCCGTCTGACCTCGACGTCGTCGAGCAGACCATCGAGCCCGCGCTCGTCCACGAGCATCCGCTGGGCTTCGCGGCCCACGTCCTCGGAGAAGCGCTCGCCGCCGCCGACCGTGAAGCCCACCTTCTCGCGCGCCAGGATGGGCGGCGGCACGAGGTCTGCGAACGCGCGGCGCAGGAGCGCCTTGCCGACGGTGCCGTCGATCTTCTGCGACTGCGGCACCCGCCACGCCCACTCGACCACCTTGTGGTCGAGGAACGGCACCCGCAGCTCGAGGGAGGCGGCCATCGTCATCTTGTCGGCCTTGACGAGCAGGTCGTCGGGGAGCCACACCTTCTGGTCGTAGTAGAGCATCCGCTGAAGCGGTGACAGGCGCCGTGTCCGCTCGTAGTGCTCGGCGGCCGAGTCCACCGCCGGCGCCGCGCGACCGAGCAGCCGTTGTCGCTCGGCCCGCGTGAAGACCGACGAGACTCCGCGATAGCGTTCGGCGATGGAGCGGCCGATCCACTCCACGGCCTGGGCGGCGCGATGGCTCCGCGCGAGTCCGGCCAGCGGGCCCAGGGCCGGCAGCCACTCGAGCGGGCGTGCGCGCAGCATGCGCTGATAGATCGTGTAGCCGGCCAGGTTCTCGTCGGCGCCCTCGCCGGAGAGGACGACGGTGACGTGCTGACGCGTGAACCGTGAAAGCTGCAGCAGCGAGACCGCCGGCGCCTCGGCCACCGGCTCTTCCATCGCGGTCACCGCTTCCGGCAGCAGCCGCCAGAAGTCGTTCATACCGATCTCGACCTCGCGATGGACGGTTCCGAAGCGCTCGGCCGCCATGCGCGCGTACGGCCGCTCGTTGACGCCGTCGCGGGCGTCGTAGCCGACGCAGAATGTGCGGACGGG
>Ga0075431_100007240_pt1 | contig 11041 bp, 2 predicted proteins | sample RhiMetdeltSRZDD5_FD_75297 | JGI IMG/M metagenome (GOLD analysis project Ga0075431, IMG submission 75297) | Populus rhizosphere microbial communities from Tennessee, USA - Rhizosphere MetaG P. deltoides SRZDD5 | ecosystem: Host-associated > Plants > Roots > Rhizosphere > Soil | place: USA...
TAACCGTCGCCAACAACGGTCCGCTCGGAGCATCGGGAATCGAGGTCCTGGACGAGCTGCCGGCCGGTTTGACGTATCTCTCCTACATTCCGAGCCAGGGGTCCTACGACAGCGGTTCGGGGATCTGGCGTTTGGGGGCCTTATCCGCCGGCACGCACGCGTCGCTCGAACTCTTGGCGCGAGTGAACGCGGAAACGGGGGGAAGCACGATCACCAATATTGCCGTGATCACGGGATCGGATCAGTCCGATGCCCTCCCCGATAACGATGCGGACTCCGCTGATGTTCTAGTGAAGGTACCACCCGCGGCCGACCTCGCCGTGTCGCAGACGGTGAACGATGCCATTCCCAACGAAGGCGACACGCTCACCTACAGTCTCGCCCTCACCAACAACGGCCCCGACGCTGCGACCGGCATTCTCGTTCGTGATCTCCTTCCCAGCGGTCTCACGTACACGTCCAGCACGACTACTCGAGGAATCTATGACCCTGGCTCGGGTGGATGGGTTGTCGATGCGCTCGCGGTCGGGCAAACGGTTCACGCGTCCATTCGTGTAACGGTGAATGTCGACGCAGCCGGAACCACCATCTCCAACACGGCCTTCGTGTTCGACGTCGATCAGGTCGATCGCATTTCCGAAAACAACAGTGCGACCGTTCAGGTGGCGGTGCAGCGGCCCTTGCTCGTGACCGCGTTCGATCAAGCAACGGCATCAATACTTCCTGGGGCTTCACCCCGGGAGGTGCTTCGGTTCATCGTGAACAACCAGAGCGCGCGGGCGGAAACGCTGACCGCGCTCACGTTGATGAATGCCACCCTGGGTCCGGGTTCGGTGCCCGAACGCGACGCGGAGTGGTCCTCATTGTCTCTCCTCCTCGGATCGGGGACCGAATCGGGGAAGATCCTGGGAACGGCGAAATTGTCGGACGGACTGACCGGCTTTTCCGGCTGGGTCTTACCTCTGGCATCCGGCGAGGCCGTGACGCTGATCGTGCGTGGCGGCGCATCACTTGAGGCTCGAGATGGTGACGTTCTGGACCTGCGCCTCTCCGGGCCCGCGGCCCTCACCTTTACTCGTTTCGTGCGATTGGAGGCGGGCGGTTCCCTGAATCCTACGGGCGGATTTGCCGTCGACGGCATGGCGGCGGCGCAAATCACCGTGAACACCGTCCCCAGCAAGAATTTCACGGCGGGAAGCGCGCGGGGGTTGGCGCTCGACGTGATCCTGCCTGCCAACGGATACGAAGCGGACCTGCTCCAGCGCATGGACGTGGTGAACCTGGGTGACGCCCAGCCCGGAAGCGACATTGAAATGATGGAGATCTGGTCGGATCGCGGGCTCCCCGGGTTCGATCCGTCCCAAGACCTCCGGCTCGGGATGATGGAGTTCACCGGCCAGCGCTGGGAAATAACGGGGTTGTCCGAGCCGGTGCCAAGAAGCGGGCTGCGCGTGTTCGTGAGCGTGGACGTGAACGCGCTCACCACCCGGGTGGGCACCATTCAGCTTCAAATTCCATCCGGAATCTCTTCGGGCATCGGGATGGCCAGCGGCAATAACGGTCCCCTCGATCGCCCGGTGACCGATCCCGAGACAATCACAATCTCCACCCTGGACAAAATCGTCGTTGCCGCAAACCCATTGCCTTCGGGGACAGTACATCCCGGAGATACGGATCGAGCCTTCGCCGCTCTGGTGCTCACCAACACCTATGCAGCCGACAAGCAGCTGGTCAGTTTGACCGTGAGCAGCCTGGCTTCGGGCACGGGCGGGACGGCCGAGCTCGACGGAGAATTCGAGCGCCTCGTGCTCTACGCAGACGCAAACCGGAATGGAAGCTTTGATCCGGTAGATCCCGCCGTAGCCACCGGCGTGTTCCTGGACCGACGGGCCAGGTTCGGAGGCTTGTCGGTGGACTTCGCTCCCGGCGAATCACGACATCTCTTCGTGCGTGGGGACATCGCCCTCATGGGCGCGCCCGATGGCGACGAGCTTGCGGTGTCCTTGTCCGGACCACTCGATGTCGATTTCAGCACGCCCACCGCTGTGGTGGGGAGTTGGCCCGTGCAGTCTGGAGGGCGGTGGACGGTTGACGGAATGGTGGCGGCCCAAGTTGTGGTGCAGGGGGGGAGCAACGCAACGGTCGGCCCGGGCGATGGTCCGCTTCCGGCTCTCGACATGATCGTGCCGCCCAATGGTTACAGGGCCGATGTGTTGAACGGGCTGAGCGTGAAGAACCTGGGGACCGCCCTTCCCAACGACATTGCTGAGCTGCGTCTCTGGGCGGATGGTGGAAACGGCATCGCAGATCAAGGCTCGGGTGACGACACGAACCTGGGTCCGCTGACCTGGAATGGCACCAGATGGCAAAGCCTGACCATGGGCGTGCCCATCACCGGTAGCGGCCTGCGCTTGTTCGTGAGCATGACCCTGGCCGGTTCCTTCTCCGATTCTGCGACCACCGTTCATCTTGCCCTCTCAAGCCAAGGCCTCGTGGTGGCATCGGGAAACGATGGTCCACTGGACGCGGATGTGCCCAGCAGAAGCGAATTTCTGCTCAGTACATCGCCCTTGCTGGCGAGCCTCGAGCTGTCGTCCACTGCGAGCACGGTCGGGAAGCCCGTCACCGTGCGCATGGTGGTCGAGAACCAAAGCCCCGAATCCATCAGCAACATCATCCCCTCGGCATTGCAGCTCATCGGGGATGGATCGTTCAATCTCGTAAACGGACCCCTGCCTTCGAGCGTTGCTCTTGCTCCGGCTTCCCGCGACACGTTCACGTGGGTGTATCAGGCGGCATCACCGGGATCCGTGCAGTTCCGCGGCGAAGCGGCAGGAACCGGTAACCAAAGCGGTCTTACTCGTGGTTCCGTTCCCGCTCTTTCCGCGTCTCATCGCGTCTACATCGAAGCCGTCGAGCTTCGCCTGACTCCGGTCGAATCCATGCCGTTTTCGGTCAACTTGGGTCAGGCCGGCGTGGTGCCGCTCAGCTTGACCTTCACCAATCCCGGCGGTCCCGGAAGTTCCGACGTGGAGTTGACCCGGCTCCGCATTCGAGTGGAAGACGAGGCGGGTCAAGGCATCGTGCCGGCGGATCTCTTTTCTCGAGTCGTCTTGAGCGAGGGGCAACAGATCTATCAGGACAAGACGGTGCTCGAAACTTCCGGAGCCGATATAGACCTCGTGCTCGGTGCTCCATTCAGCCCCATAGTGATCACGAGCAACGAACCAACCACGCTAACCCTTCGTTTCGATATTGCCTCCGCCGCCACCGCGCCCAAATTCCGAATCGCTATCGTGGCGGAATCGAATATGGAGGCCCGGGACCGCAATAGCGGCGCACCAGTGAGCTTCGTGCTCGAGCAAGGTGGATATCCCATCCGGTCCGGCGTCGCCACGGTCATGGCGCCCGCGACTAGCGTTGAGGCCAGTGCGGGCCCGTCGTCCTCAGAGCACGCAGGCCCAGGCCAATCCAGCGTTCCGCTTTTGTCGTTCGATCTTGAAAACCTCGGTACGAGCGGGGTCACATCCTCGGCTCGCGTGGCGCGTTTCGCCCTCGCGTTGATGGATACCTTAGGCAATCCTATTTCCGATCCGACGCGTTTTCTGAAGCAGCTCGAGGTGCGTGCAGGAGGCGAGACCCACGCGTTCCAGCTCGTCGTCCCCTCGGACGGCGATTCAATCGTGCTCGTGCTTTCGCCGGTGACGCTCGTCGTCAACAGCCCCGAACGAATCGACGTGCTGGGCAGCATTGCCGACGCTCCCCAAATGGGCACCTTCCAGGCCGTCCTTCGCGGGCCGGTGTCGTTCGCGGTGGCCGACGTGAACACGGGACGACCGGTGCCGGTCACCTTCACGTCGCAGCCGATTGCGGGCGGCCCCATCACCGTGGAAGCCCAGTCGCACGTCCTTGCCGTATCGGGAACGCCAGGATTTCCGGCCGCGATCACGATTGGAACGCAAAACGTGACCGCCATTTCGGCCCACTTGCGGCATCCCGGTGCACCCGGCACCGCCGGGGTTCTGGTCGATCAGCTCCTCATTGGCTGTCGCGATGATCGCGGGCAGCTCGTCGTTCCTTCACTGTTCTTGGATGGCATCCGGATCCGCTGGAATGGCGTGGAGGCGGCATCGGTTGGATCTCTGCCGACGTCACCGGCTCCTGTTCTGGTGACCCTTCCCAATCTGCTGCTGGAACCGGGGATGACGGGTCAGCTCGACGTCATTGTCGATATCGACGCCGGGTCTCCGGCGTCGCACCTGCAGTTGACGATTCAAGGCTCGGACATCCACGCCGTGGACGCGAATGTGAGGACGTCGGTCGAGATTGAGCCCGAACCTGGACAGATCCTGCCTCTGGTTTCCGGGTTGACCGAGCTCGAGACGCCACCGCGCATGATCACGGTTGGGCTCACGAGCAGCATGCCCGCCACGGTTGCTCCGGACAGCCAGTGGATTGCGGCGGGCAGGCTCACGTTCCAGAACCCCACCGCCGGTGGCGCGGGAGCGATCCGGATGACCTCGATCACGATCGAGGCGGCGGATCGCGAGTTCGCTGCCCTCGATCTGGGCGCGGTCGTGAATGATCTTGCGCTTCTGCGTAACGGAGTCGTGGTGGCGAGCCGCTTCGGTTTGAGCTCCGACTCAACGACGGCCCGGCTGACGTTTCCGGGCGGACTCGTCATCGATCCGGCAGGATCGGCGATTCTGGAACTTCACATGCGTCTCAAGGATGCCCCATCGGAAGCAGGGATCCGACTGGGAGTGGACGCTTCGGGGATAGAGGTCGAACAACCGTCCGGGGCGTTGCTCCTCATCGAGGTGCGTCCCGCCGCCGGGCAGAACTTCCCCCTGTGGACCAACGCGGCGAGTTCGAGCCCTGCGTCTTTAGACGCGAGCTATTCCAACTTTCCCAACCCGTTCGCGGCCGGGCGCGAAAACACCACGTTTGCTTTTTATCTGCCCCAACCCGGCCGGGTCACATTGCGTATCTGGACCCCACGCGGCGATGAAGTGCTCACCCTGATCGATGAGGAGCGTCCGGCCGGCATGTATCAGAGCGATCGCTGGGACGGCCGTAACGGGAAGGGTGTATCGGTGGTGAATGGGGTGTACGTGGCGGAGCTCGAAGTGCGGTTCGACGGCGGCGAGAGCCGCCGACTCTTGAGGAAGATCGGAGTCCGCCGATGAGATGCGTACTTTCTAGCGCTCTCGTCTTCATGTTCTTGGCGGCACCCGCACTGGCACAGGACGGGGGATCGCAGTATGTGCTCACCCCGGGTGCGGGAAACCGCGCGCTCGGAATGGGCGGGGCCTACGGCGCCATTGCCGACGATGCGAGCGCGCCGCTCTGGAATCCCGGTGGACTCGGTCTCATTGCGCGTGCGCAATTTCAGGCCACCCGCACGAGCTACGGCCTGGATATGAACGAAGAGTATCTAGGGCTCGCGCTTCCGAACTGGCGCTGGGGAACACTGGGAGCGACGGTGCGGCACTTCGGCACGTCGGGGATGGACGGCCGCGATGCCGGTAATTTTCAGACCGAGGAGTTCTCGGACAGCGAAATGCAGTTATCGCTTTCATATGGCCGGAAACTGGGTGAAGCCTGGAACGTGGGCACCTCGCTCAAGCTCTTGAGCCAGTCGCTGGCCGAAGGAACGGCCACCGGAGTGGGTTTGGATGCCGGGGTCATCGCGTTTCCGGGGCTCCTTCTGGGCGAGGATGCAGAGTGGTCACATCGGCTTTCGATGGGTCTGGCCGTCCACAATCTCGTCGAACCCTCGCTGCGTTTGGATCGTGAATCGGTTTCCGATCCCATGACGACGCGCTTGGGAATGGCCTATCGCCACCCGTTTGGAAGCCCGGGTCGTGTGGTCACTGCGGCGGTCGATCTCGAGACCTCGCGGCAAAGGGACATCGATGTTTTTGCCGGCCTGGATTTCAAGGTGCTTCCGGCCTTGTCGTTGCGGGCCGGTCTGCGTCAAGGCTCGCCCACGTTGGGCACGCAAGCAGAGTGGCACGATATAGCCTTCGATTACGTGCTCGAGAACACACCCTTGGAAACGGTGCATCGCTTTGGCATTTCGGTCTCGTTCGGGGGCACGGTTGATGACGCTCGCTTGAAGGCGGAGCGCAGCGACCAAGAACGGATCGAGGAGCGACTCAGCGCTGCCTTCACCGAACGGCAACGAACGCAAACCGCCCAGCTCATCCAGAATGCGGAGACCGCCATGAATGGTCACCGCTATGACGAGGCGCTGGAGTTCCTCGCCGTGGCTTCGGTCGTATCGCCCGAGGATACGACGACGCGCCCGCTCCGGATGCGCAGCCTTCTGGCCAAGGCAAAAGACGAAGAGGCACGGTCCTCGTTCGCGGAAGCCGCGGTGACGTACGGACAAGCCATGGCTCTAGATCCCGAGAATGCGGAAGCGGTGCAGGGTTCGGAGCGGTGCCGGGCCGAAAGCAACCGGCTCGCCGCTCGTTCGGAAGAGATTCAGGCGCAGTTCTCGAAGGGGCTGGATGCCTTCACCACCGGCGATTTGCTCCTCGCCCGATCCCTCTTCAGGGGCATCCTGAAGAGCCAGCCGTCCGACAGCGAAGCGTCGAAGATGCTCGATCGCACCGAGCTCGCCATCGATCATCGGGTGGAGGAACTGGAGACGCAGGCGCGCGGCTTCATCCGAGCGGGCATCTTCTCCGAAGCCGAAGTCGCGCTGGCCGAAGCGGCGCGTTTGGATCCGGATTCACGCGCCGTGGAAGCGGCGCGGGCAACCCTTGCCAGTGCTCGGAATGAATCGCAGCATGTCCGCCCGACACCGGTCCCCGCTCGTTCCGAAACGACCCCTCCGCCCCCGCCAAAGCTCACTGCGCGCCAGCGCCAGGACATGGCGAAGTTCTACGAGAACGGTGTGACCGCGCTCAAGGAAGGACGCACGCAGGATGCGATTCGTTACTGGGAATGGGTCTATTCGCTGGACCCCAACTACCGCAGCGTCAAGGAATACCTGAAGCGCGAGCATCACCTCTTGGGGATTCAAGCGTTTTCGGAAGGGCGTTTGGTCGAGGCGGTGGGTTTCTGGGAAACGGCGTTGAAGATCGACCCGGAGGATGCGAAAACCCGCGCCTATTTGGATCGAGCACGCCAGCAACTCGAGCGTTCACGGGCAGTGACCGGCGCGGCCGGACAATAGCGCCATGATGCAACCACGCGGGACCCTGAGCATTCGTTTGATCGTGGCCATGGCTTCGGCCTGCATCACCGCCGGTGCCGTCCTCCTCGTGGGTATGGTCTCCCAGAACAAGATGCGGAGCGTTCTGACCTCGGAGACCGAGGCGCGGCTCGTGCTGAGCGCTCAGCACCTGGCCCTCATCAGCTCGGCCGAGCTCCTGAACGATACGCCCGCGCTCACCCTCCAGCCGATCATCAAGAATCTCGTGGAGCAGCACCCGGAGATCGGGATCATCGTCGTGACCAATCGAGCGGACATGATCCAAGGTCATTCGGATCTTCGTCTCCTGGACACCCCCTATGTGCCTCCGGCGGAGCTCGAGACCCGCAATCTGGATTCGGCAACCTTGGGCCATTGCGTGATCGGGGGACGCAAGATGTTGGTGGCCACGGCCCCGGTCCGAGGACCCACCGGCGATCTCATCGGACGGATTCAGATCGGCATCTATCGTCAGTACATCGACGACATCCTGGCCGCATCCAAAGTACGCAATATCATGATCATGGCGGTGTCCTTGTGCTTGGGCGTCCTCATCACGCTGGTGCTCATGACCGAGCTTCTCAAGCCCATCGGGGCGTTGAAGCGAGGTCTGGCTCGGATCGGTCAAGGCGAACTGGAGACCCGCATCGAGGTGAAGAATCGCACCGATCTCGGGGCTCTCGCCGAAGCGGTGAACGACATGGCCGGACGCCTTCAGGCGCACGTCGAGGACCTCCAAAGGGAAACCGAGGAGAAGCTGAAGGCCCAGGAGGCCCTGCGGCTTTCCGAAGAGAAATTGATGCAGTCCCAGAAAATGGAAGCGATCGGGCAGCTGGCCGGGGGTGTGGCCCACGATTTCAACAACATCCTCATGTCGATCAGCGGGTTCGCGTCTTTGATCCTGCGGAAGACAGACGGGGACGAGAAGCTGAATCGCTATGCGTCCGAGATAGGAAAATCGTGCGATCGGGCCGCCTCACTCATCAAGAAGCTCATGGCGTTCAGCCGCAAGCAGGTTCTCGCGCCTCGGGTCATCGATTTGAATCAGGTTACGGGCGGCATGTTGGAGATGCTGCAACCTTTGATCGGCAAGCGGATCCAGCTCGAATTCCGGGGAGATCCGGCGCTCAGGCGGGTCAAGGCGGATCCGGGAGAGATCGAACAGGTCATCTTGAACCTGGTTGTGAACGCTCGGGACGCGATGCCGGATGGGGGACACATCGTGATCGAAACCGGCAACCGGGACTCTTCATCGATCGATGCTCCGGCTCTGGGATGGGCCCTCATTCGGGTCTCGGACACCGGTACCGGCATCAACGAAATGACCATGAAGCGCATGTTCGAGCCCTTCTTCACCACCAAAGAGCAGGGGAAAGGGACGGGATTGGGTCTGGCTACGGTGTTCGGAATCGTTCAGCAAAGTGGTGGCGAGATCAATGTGGAAAGCGAAGTGGGGAAGGGCACCACGTTTACGATCCTACTGCCCGCTGTGGCCTGGGAGGCTCGCCGGAGTACTACCGTCATTCCTCCTCCGGCCAAACGAGGGGACGGAGAAACCATTTTGCTGCTCGAAGACGAGCCTTCCGTCCGCGAGTTCGTGGCTCTCGTGCTTACAAACGCTGGGTACACGGTACTCACGGCCGAAAACGGGCGTGAGGGCGTGGAGATAGCGGAGAAGTCCCGAAAGATCGATCTATTGCTGAGCGATGTCATGATGCCGGAGATGAACGGGATGGAGGCCTACGGCAAGATTCTGGAGGTGATCCCGGGGGTAAGCGCTCTCTTCATGTCCGGATACTCCGGCGGGTTTCACCTTCAGGATATCGGGGCGCGTGCGGAACTTCTGCAAAAGCCCTTTTTGCCCGACCAGCTGCTGGCGCGCGTGCGACACGTTCTCGATTTACGACGCGCGGCTTGAAAACGATTGCGATCGCGTGGGACCGGCCAGGGGCCTGGTCGGCGCGCACCCCGGGAAAAACCTACCAACACACCCGCCTGCCCAAGGATTGTGAATCTTGTTTCCTGAACGAGTACGAAGTAACCGAACATAATGATAAAAGTCGCTAGTGCATCACATCTCATTAACATTCTCGTTGCGTGTTGTTAACACGTCACCGACGACGCCATTGATGTGCACGTCACGATCATGAATTTGATTCTTTGACCTTGTCGCTCAGCGAAGCTGTGCATATCTTGAATTACAAATCCCCTCAGCCCGGGAGATGCAACATGAAATTCCCCCAATTGGCTGAGTTGAAGACGATGAGCATCACTCTGGTGCTCCTGCTGGCACTGTCGGCGTCCGCCCTCGCAAGACCGGAGGACAAGACGCGCCCCCTCGACAAGGTCCAGCAACTGAACGCGTCGGGAGTGGCGAGAGACTTCGCCAGGACGACGAATCCCGGTGTGTTCGGCGCCGCCGTGGCGGGCACCGTCTTTTACGGCGGTACCTTCTGGGCAGCGGATTCGGCTCGGTGGGAAGCGTTCCAGGGTCAAACCTGGACGTTCGACACCGGTGTCGGATCATCGATTTCGAGCGGCCCCAGCTATGTGAACCCCTTCAAAGCGGCTGGGCTGCATAAGCAGATGAACGGCTGGGTGGGTTTCGACAACTCATTCAGCCTGATTCCGTACTTCCGACGGGTGTCTTCGGCGGATGCCCGTTTCACCACCGCTACCAAGTGCACCGGCTCCGCCGGTGGTCTGGGTGGCTCGTTTTCGTACTGGGCGGGCGTGTTTCCGGCTGAAGCCGCCGCGCTGTGCTATGCCACGGGGCAGGGCTATGGCAACGCCTGGAGCGTATGCATTCAACGCAGCTTCGCCTACGCAGGCGGAGCGGTGACGCTGAACTTCCTGTACAAAAACGACACGGAAGACGGATTCGATTACTCCTACGTCTACGTCGACACCTCCGGTAGCGGTGACAACGTGGAAGTGGTGTCCTACACCGGCCAGGTAAGCGGTTCGGCGAGCCTGCCCCTTACGCCCGGAATCGAGCTTCCGACCGTTCCCAAGCCGATCAAGATCCAGTTCTGCGTCGTCTCCGACGCCGGATGGTCGGATGAGGACGGCTTGAATCCGACTGCATGCGGGGCGTTCGCGGTGGACAACATTTCGATCACCGGTGCCATTATTCACGCCACCGATTTCGAAGCGAATGACGGCGGGTGGGTGCTTGCTCCTCCGGTGGAAGGTCCGGGCGGTGAATGGTCGAACCTGTACAGCCTAAACAATCTCCCCGCTCCGCTCACAGTCTGTGCGTGCGCGCTGGAGGATTCGGTGCTGGCGTTCCCCGACGCAAACAATCAGCACAATAGCTTCCAGGACAACCTGGCCGCATCGCCGTGGATCGATCTGAAGCAGTACGGCTCGGTGGGCGCCACAGGAAAGATCGTCTCGACGAATCTGTACGTTGAACTGCCGCTCAGGAACTACATCTTCGTCCAATTCAACGCCCAGTGGTATCCGGAGAAGTGCCTCCAAACCGGTAAGCTGATCACAAGTCCCTGGACGTCCGATGGGTTCATCTATTACTTCGGGGGAGAGCCGCAGTGTACCTCGACAAACCCCGGCGCGATAGGAACCCAGATCGACTTCAGCGGGGTCATTCCGGCGGGAGCGCAGCAGGTTCGCATCGCCCTCGGGTGTATCTCTCTCTGCCGGTTCTTCGCCGACTGCACCCAAGTGGCCAACACCACGCCCTGGTTCGACCATGCCGCCCTTGGCGTCTACGGAAACCCGGGGGTTCCGTTCATCTTCGCGGATGACATCGGCCGTGGACAGGATAACTTCCCGGCCAACGGTAACCTGAGCGTGAACGCACCCGGACGCGTG
>Ga0075431_100007242_pt1 | contig 11040 bp, 8 predicted proteins | sample RhiMetdeltSRZDD5_FD_75297 | JGI IMG/M metagenome (GOLD analysis project Ga0075431, IMG submission 75297) | Populus rhizosphere microbial communities from Tennessee, USA - Rhizosphere MetaG P. deltoides SRZDD5 | ecosystem: Host-associated > Plants > Roots > Rhizosphere > Soil | place: USA...
CGTTCTCGAGCCGCTCGCCCGCCCCGCCGGCCCACGCGATCCCGGTGAAGTGCACGGCGCCGCCGCGGCTGTTGACGAGGCGCCCGCCATCGCTCGTGACGAGCCCTTGCCACGCAGCCCACCCGCGGCGCTCGGTGAGGGGAAGCTCGATCGCGTCGCGAAATCCGGGCGCGACTACCGCATCCGGATTGAGGAGGAGCAGGAGGTCGCCCGACGCCAGGGCCGCGCCCCGGTTCGAGGCAGCCGCGAACCCCAGGTTCTCCCCGGCCTCGATCAGGGTCGCATCCGGCGCCGCCTCCGCCACCGCCTGCGGCGTCCCGTCGGTCGACGCATTGTCGATGACGATCAGCTCGTCGGCGTCACGCAACTCGACGGCGAGCGCGTTCAACGCCGGCCCCACCGCATCGCGGTGGTCATGGGTGACGACGACGACCGAGAGCGCTGCCAGCCTGACCTAGCCCAGGGCCTCGATGACACGGGCGGTGTCGCCCCAGGCCTCGGCGTCGGCGATCATCCCGTCGCGCAGCCGGTAGAGCCAGACGTTGCTGCCCTCGACCACTCCGCCCGACTTGGTCCGACCCCTGGTCTTGGCGACGACGACGACGTGGTTGTCGTCCGCCCCGAGGACCTTGTCCGGCGTGGCCTTGAACTGGTCGAACGCCTGGTCGAGCTTGTAGAGGAAGTCGCGGAAGCCGTCCGGGCCGACGTAGGTGCCACCCCATGGAACCGATTCGGGGAGGCGCGTCTCGGCGTTCGGCGCGATGGGCTCCACGGCACCGTCAATATCACCGCGGGCGAATGCGTCCCACGCACCCTGCACGACGTCGACGTTGTCCTTGGCCATGGTCCTGTCCTCTTTCTGCCGTAAACCCCGCCCACCCTATTGCGGCGGTGCCGCGAGCGTCAACCAGCCTACGCGGGGCGCTGAGAAGCTGGGATCGACGCCCACAGCGAGCCGTCGCCCGCCGGCTGCCGAACCACACGTCGCTCGCCGGTGGCCGTGATGAGCCCTGCCTCTGCGGCGGCCATGTCGGGGATGCCCAGGTGCTCAGTCATCACGGCAGCCACCTCGGCCGTTGTCAGCGGGTAGCGGAAGGCGTCCAGTACCTCGAGCGGATCCGCGGCCGGTGGGCGACGCTCGAGCGTGGGGTCCAGGTTGGCGATGACCACGTCGTAGGCCTCGATCGGCTGGAAGCCCCCCGCTTCCAGCCGCTGCCCGTCGGGTCCATCGAGGACGAGCGACGGCGCCGTGTACCGCATGGCTCCGTCGGTGTTCGCCGCCTTCCCCTGGAACTCAGTCGGGGATCCCGCCGCCGCTCGTGCACGAGCACGGTCGGCTTCATAGGCGGCGACGACCTCGGGATCGTCGATACGTTCCACCACGGCGCTCACCTCCAGACCGTCAACACTCGCAAGCGCCGAACGCAGGGTGTCGAGATCGTCCAGGGTTCCGGTTGTCGTGAACTGTGCGAACTGCAGCGCCCGGAGCGTGGCGGGTTCCAGCGCCGGCGACGTCAGTCGCGTGGCGACGACCGCGCGACAGGCGGGAGACGTGGCGCTCAATCGCGCCTTCGGCGTGATCTGAAACGGCATCCCGAAACGGCGAAAACGCCCGTAGCCGATCGCCGATCGCGTCGGCGTATAGCCGCGGGCCGCGTATTGACCGGCATCCTCGGTGAGCCCGATCATCACATGCGTCCAGCGCAGCTGGTCTCCGTAACGCCATCTCAGGGTCGTGTGAGCCGGCAGAGCCGAGTAGGCCCACGGGCATCCGGGGTCCGTGAAATGCGTGACCTGGATCACCGCGTGATCGTTGCAGCTAGCCCGGCCCGGAGGCAAGGAAGGGCGACTTGTCGCCCGGAAGCCGGCGCCCGGATTCGAACCGGGGACCCCTTCATTACGAGTGAAGTGCTCTGGCCAACTGAGCTACGCCGGCGCGGCGGTTCAGTTTAGGGGGGGTCGTGGCAAGCGTTTGACGGGGTTAGGTGGGCCATAGCCCCCTTAACCCCGTCAATGCTGGAGAGGCGGCTACGGCCCGTCCTCGGCGAGGCGGTAGCCGACTCCCCTGACCGTCAGGACCAGTTCCGGCTCCTGCGGGTCGCGCTCGATCTTCTGGCGCAGGTTGGAGATGTGGACGTCGCAGGCGCGGACGTCGCCGGAGAACTCCGATTGCCAGAGCTCCTCCATGATCTCAAGGCGGCTGAAGACCTGGCCGGGCCGCTCTGCGAGCAGGCGCAGGACCTGGAACTCGGAGCGCGTGAGGTTGACCGGCTTGCCTCGGACCGTCACCAGGTGGCGCGCGAGGTCGATCTTCACCGAGCCCGCGTCGATCGTCTTTCCCTCCCGAACCGAGGAGGTGCGATCGAGCTCGCGGCGGCGGAGCTGGGCGCGCACGCGTCCCAGGAGCTCGCGCACCGAGAACGGCTTCGTCACGTAGTCGTCCGCCCCGACCTCGAGGCCGACGACCTTGTCGACCTCGGCGTCCTTGGCCGTCAGGAGGATGATCGGAACCGGGCTGCGCGCTCGCACGTCGCGGCAGATGTCCAGGCCGCTTCGCCCCGGCATCATGATGTCCAGGATCAGGAGGTCGAAGCTCGGCGACCCGTCCCCGATCTTGCGGTCGGCATCGTCGCCGTCCTCGGCGAGCGTGACGTCGAAACCCTCCTGCTCGAGCGCGTACCCCACGGCGTCGCGAACCGACGGCTCGTCGTCAGCGATGAGGATGCGCCCATCCGACATCGTCAGGCGACGGGGCTGGGGGCCTTGGCGGCCGCCGGCAGGCGGACCCAGAACGTGCTGCCCACGCCGACCTCGGAGTCGACGCCGATCTCCCCGCCCATCACGTCGACCATGCGCTTGGCGATCGAGAGGCCCAGGCCGAAGCCCTCCTGCTGGAGGGCCTGGGGGCCGCGGTAGAAGCGCTCGAATACCCGGCCGACCTCGTCGGCGGCGATGCCGGTGCCCGTGTCCTCGACCTCGATCAAAACGTCAGCGTGACCTTCGCGGCGCGCGCGAAGCGTAACGGCGCCCGGGGCCGGCGTGTTCTTGAACGCGTTCGTGAGCAGGCCGATCAGGACCTGGCGGAGGAGCACAGCGTCGCCCTCCGCGAAGACGCCGTCCCGAACCTCCAAGGCCACGTCGATCCCCTGAGGTGGCGCCACTGCCTGCACGGCCTCCTCGATCACCACCGAGACGTCGATCGCCTGGCTCGACTCGCGACCGACGGCGTCGATCCGCGCCAGCGTGAGGAGGGCGTCGGTGAGCCGGCTGACCCGCTCCGCGTCGTCGGATAGACGGCCGAGGAAGTGCTCGCGCGCCTGCGGGTCATCCTTCGCACCCGCGCGCAGCACCTCGATCGCCCCGGAGATCCCGGCGATCGGGTTGCGAAGCTCATGCGCGGCGTTCGAGACGAATTCGCGCTCGGCCACCTCGCGCCGAAGTGCGTCGGTCCGGTCGCGGGTGACGGCGAGAACGGCCTTCTCCGCCGCGAGCCTGCGGACGCCGACCCCGTAGACGCGGTCCCCGACCCGGATCCCATCGCGCTCGACCGCGCCGCGCTCCTCCGCCCAGATGAGCCATGGCCGGATCAGCTCGTTCACCCTGCCGTCCCGCTCGATGAGTTGCTCGGCGGCCGGGTTGAAGAAGCGCACTTCGCCATCCGGTCCGACCACCATCACCCCGTCCGTCAGCGCGTCGAAGATCGCGGCGAGCCGGTCGCGTTCCGACGAGAGCGCGCCGAACGTCTCTCGCAGGGCGATCCGCATCGTCTCCAGCGCAGTTCCCAGGTCCGCGATCTCATCCCGTCCGCCGAGTCCCTCGAGCGGCTCGTCGAGCTCCCCCTCGGTGATCCGCGCCGCGCTCCGGGCGAGCCGCTTCACGCGAGCAGTGATCAGCGTCGCGGTCAAGACGCCGATGATGATCGCGATCACGACCGCCACGATCGCCGCCGTCAGCCGGTCACCGCTGATGGATTCGATCGTGCGCGCCAGCGTCTGGGGCTGATCCGCACGGACGAGAAGCGCGCCCGCCAGCTGTCCGTTGCGGAAGACCGGCGTCGCGACCACCGTCACCTTGTCGGGGAGCCGTTCGACGCTCCGTGTGCCGTGCAGCGCCATCGTGACGGTTCCCCCATGGTTCTCCACTTCGTCCAGGTTGATCCCGTGGGAGTGCCTGGGCGTGAGCAGCTCGCGATTGCGGCCGTACACCCAGGCCGAAAACCCAGGGTCGGTGATGGTGCCGAACTGCCTTTGAGCCTTCTTGGGTACGTGGTTGCCGACTCGGTCCGCGAGACCCACCGCCCGCCCGACCGTTATGTCGGCCGCGCGCTGGCTCGCGGCATCGTCGCTCGACCCCGTGAGCAGCACGAAGGACAGCCCCGCCGTGATGAGCGCCACCGCGGCAAACGCGATGGTCAGGTACAGGCGAACGCCGAACGGTCGCTTCGACCGGCCCGATCCCGCCGAATCCGCGATGGCCATGCGGGGAGTCTAAGAGCGGTTCCGCGGACTCGAGAGCAGCGCCTCCAAGCGGTAGATGAGCGCCTCCAGCGCGAGCTCCTCGCCCACGTTCACCTGCAGCCTGCGACGCGTGTCCATGACCAGCTCGCCGCCGCGACGCGCGCCGCGTGCGTCCAGTCCTGCCGCGTCGTTCCGCAGGTCGTCCAGCCGGTCCGCGTTCATGACGAGATCGTCCGCCCCATCGGCCAGCGCCGCGAGGTCACGAAGCCAGGCGGCGAGCAGGCCGAGCCCGGCGTCGAGCGCCTCGGTGCGGGCTCGCCGGGAGGCGCGGCGTCCGGCCTCCTCAGCCTCGCGGACCGCGCGCCGCCCCGCGCGCCCCTCCTCCTGGCCCGACTCGGCCGCGGCCGCTGTGAGCCGCTCCACCGTTTCCTCACCCGCGCGCTCCCCGGTCGACTCCGCCGCGGCCAGCATTCGCCGCCAAGGCGCCGACCCCAGCTCCCCCGAGATAGCCGCGCCGACGCATTCAGCTGCGACGGCGCGGAGCTCGCGCCCCTCGCTCGTCACGAGAAACTCGGCGCGCCGCCGATCGCCCGCCGCCAGTCGCGCCGCCGCGAGCCGCTCGCCGTCGGACTCTCCCAGGCCCCGCGCGGTCAGTCCGGCCGCCACCGCCTCCGCGTCGAGCGGGCGGAACCGGACCTCCTGGCAACGTGACCGGACGGTCTCCGCAAGCAGCTCCGGCTCGGCGCTCAAGAGCAGGATGTGCACGAAGTCCGCCGGCTCCTCGAGCGTCTTCAAAAGAGCATTCTGGCTCTCGTCGGCCATTGCGTCCGCCGCCTCGATGACGAACACCCGCCGCGCGCCCTCGAAGGGCCGGTAGGCGGCAGCCGTGATGACGCGCTGGCGAACCTCGTCGACCAGATGCTGAGTCCCCCGCGGGGCGAGCCAGACGAGGTCGGGATGCGGCGACGGATCGGCGAGCGCGCGACGCCGGGCGTCGTCGGGGTCCGGCGCGCCATTGGCGAGGATCTCGGCCGCGAACGCGCGCGCGGCGCGGCGCTTGCCGGCCCCCCGCGGCCCGGCGAGTAGATACGCGTGGACCGGCGCGGCGAGCGCGGCGGCGAGCGCCGCCCGCGCCGCGGGCTGGTGCTCGGTGGCGTCGCGGAGGCTCTGGGGCAACTCGGTCGCTAGCGGCATCACGAACGTCGATTTAACAGGTACGCGCACCGACCGACCCGTCGAGCGGTGCATTTCCCGCGCTCAGCGCGGATTTTGCACCGCTCGAGCTGATAGGAGTCAAACGAGGTCCTCTACCTGCCCCTCTCCCCGACGGCCTCCATCACCCGCCGGTGGACCTCCTCGACCGAGCCCTGGGCTTCGATCACCGTGATGCGGTCGGAGTGGCGGCCCGCGAGCTCGTCATAGGCGGCGGCGACCGTCCGCTGGAGCCCGATCCCCTCGCCCTCGAACCGGTCCGAGCCATCCTCGGCGCCGGCGTCGAGACGCTGCTGGCCGCGCGCTTCGGCGTCCGCCGGGTCGATCCGCAGCAGCACGGTCAGATCCGGGCGGCAGCCGGCGATCGCGATCTCGCTGACCCCCTCGACGAGCTCCACTCCGAGCCCCCGGGCGGCGCCCTGGTAGGCGGCGGTCGAGTCGACGAACCGGTCGGAGATCACGTCGCGGCCGTCATCGAGCGCCGGCCGGATCACGCTCGCGCATAGCTGCGCCCGCGCGGCGCAGAACAGGAGCAGCTCCGCGCGCGGATCGAGGTCCGTGTCCGGATCCTTGAGCAGGTCGCGAACGCGCTCTCCAACCTCCGTGCCGCCGGGCTCACGCAGCAGCAGGGTCCCCGGACCCAGCGCGTCGCGCAGCAGCGCGGCCTGGGTCGTCTTCCCCGAGCGGTCAATCCCCTCGAGCGTGACGAACACGCCCGCGAACTTACTTGGCGCTCTTGCTACGCGCCGACTTCGTGCGCGTCGTGCCCGGCGAGGGCTTGCGCCGCCGGCGCCGCCCGTTGCCGCTCGACGGAGGCCCGTCGCCCGAGCCGTCGCCCTCGGCGCCCGCCTTGCGGGCCTCGCGGGCGCGCTTTCGCTCCTCGCGCTTCTCCCGCATCTCGACCATCGAGGGGCAGTCGTCGTTCAGGCAGAGCTTCCACGGGCGGCCGCGGAACCCCTTGACGGTCAGGCGGGGCATCTCGCCGCAGATGGAGCAGCGTTCCTCGAGTCGCCATAGGTCATAGCCGCGGCCGGGCAGCGGCCCGCTGACCGGACAGGAATGGGGGGAATCGGGGTTGTCGCGGTCCCAGCCCTCGCACCCGTACATCCGCTTGCCGCCCTTCAGCTCGATGATCCGAAGGCGATTCGGCGACCCGTCCTCGTGCTTTCGCCCCGCCCCCTCGCAGACTTTGCAGGGACCGAGGAACTTGTCTTCGTCCATGCCGCTCCAGATCTGCTTGGCGAGGTCTTCGCGCTGTTCCTGGAGGTCGGTGGTCGTCGAGTGGAGCATGTCCCGGCTGATCCGCAATACCTCGTCCTTCGAGGTCCTGCCGGCGGCGATCTCGTCCATGTCCTCCTCGAGCTCCGCCGTCATTTCCGGCGTCGCCATGCGCGGGACGTAGTCGTGGAACGCCCGGTACATCGCGATGCCGGTCTCGGAGGGCTCCGGCGGATTGCCGAACACATAGCCCCGGTCATAAAGCTTCTGGATGATGTCGGCGCGGGTGGCCTTGGTCCCCAGGCCGCGCTCCTCCATCAGCTCGACGAGGCGGCCCTGACTGATCCGCGACGGCGGCTGGGTCTCCTTGTCCACCAGCCACGGATCGCCGTCCAGGTCGAGACGCTGCCCCTCCTCCAGCTTCGGGATCTCCTCGTCGGCCGACCGGGCATAGGTGTAGATGGCGGCATAGCCGGGATCGAGCACGACCGACCCGCGCACGAAGTAGCGCTCGGAGCCGGCCTCGATGTCAGCCCTCGTGGACTCGGTGACCATCGGTGGCGAGAACGTCGCGAGGAAGCGACGAACGATCAGCTCATACACCCGTCGCCTGGGACCGTCGAGCGCGTTCGGGTGTAGGGCCTGCGTGGGGTAGATCGGCGGATGGTCGGTCGTCTCCTTCTTGCCGCGGGTGGGTGTGAGATCGCCGTCCAGAAGTGGCGCCGCGGCCTCGAACTCGGGGATGCGGACGAGCGAGCGCACGAGCTCGCGCGTGTTCAGCGAGCGCGGGTAGACGGTGTTGTCGGTCCGGGGGTAGGAGATGAACCCGTCCATGTAGAGGTCCTCGGCGACCTGCATCGCGCGCGACGGCGTGATGCCGAGGCGGCTCGAGGCGTCGGTGGTGAAAGCGGTGGTGTTGTATGGGGCGGGCGGACGGCGCGAGTTGCGCCGCGAGGAGACCTCCTTGACGACGCCGGGCGAGCTCGTTCCCGCCAGCGCCGCCTCGGCCTCCGCCCGCTCCCAGAACTTGTCGGTCGCGTGGTGGGTCTCGAAGGCGCCATCCGGATGCTGGAACCGCGCGAACACCTCCCAGTACGGCTTCGGGACGTGGGCTCGCCGCTCGAGCTCGCGCTCGACGATCAGGCCCAGGGTCGGGCTCTGAACGCGACCGACCGAGAGGAAGTTGGACCCGAAGCGCCGGGTAGCGAGCGACACGGCGCGCGTGAGCGTCGCGCCCCAGATCAGATCGATGTCCTGGCGCGCAGCGCCCGCGTTCGCGAGGTCGTATGAGAGGTCATCCATCGACCCGAACGCCCGCTCGATCTCCTGCTTGGTGAGCGCCGAGTAGCGAGCCCGCTCGATCCTGGGCCGGGTGGCGAGGGCGTCACCGTCGGACTCGCCGTCCGGGCCGACGATCCGGGGGTTCACCTCGACGATCGCCTCCAGCGCCTCGAGGCCGATCAGCTCCCCCTCACGGTCATAGTCGGTGGCGATCACGACCTCGTCGGCGTCCTTGGCGACCTTGCGGATCGCACGCACGACGTTCTTGTCGGTCGGCTCCTTGACGATGTCGGCGTCGATCAGCTCGTGCAGGTCGGTCTGCTGCCAGTTGGAATAGCCCTCGGGGAACGCCGGGCTCATCACGTGGCCCTTCAGACCGATCGCCATGTGGTCGCCATCGGAATCCGACCACGTGTAATGGGGGACCTTGTAGGCGGCGTCGGCCTTCGCCGAGCCACCGCTCAGGATCTCGGCGATCCTCTTTGCCGAGTTGTTCTTCTCCGTGACTATCAGGCGCATTGGCCCTCTCGTCGTGTTGTTGCCCGAAACAGCGAGGCGGGACACGATGCCCCGCCCATCGGACGGCGAGAGTAGCAGGGGGTCTTCTCAGGCCCGGATGGGTCGGACGACCCGCATCGGCAGCCCACCCCGGGGGGAAAGGGTCGGCATCTGGCGGATCCGCATGCGCATGTCGGGCTCCAACCCGAGGCGAAAGCGCCGCAGGACCGCGGCCGCGATCGCCCGAATCTCGAGCTCGCCGAAACGCATCCCGATGCAGATCCTCGGCCCCCCGCCGAACGGCACGTACGCGCCCTTCGGGAGCTTCGCCCGCTCCTCGGGGGAGAATCGCTCCGGCTTGAAGGAGTGCGGGTCCGGGAAGACCTCGGGGAGGCGGTGGCTCGCCCAGGACGAGTAGTTGACCGGGAGGCCGGCGGGGATGCGGTAGCCGCCGAACTCGAACTCCCTCGCCGACCGGCGCGGGCCGATCCACGCCGGCGGATAGAGCCGCAGCGTCTCACTGACCGCCATATCGAGCTGCGGCATCTCGCCGAAGAGCTGCGCCGCGTCCGGATCGTCGCCGCCCGCGACCGCCTCGCGCTCGGCCGCCAGGCGGTCCGCCCACTCGGGGTGGCGCGCGAGCTCGTAGAAGAGGAACGCGACCGTCGAGGTGGTCGTGTCGTGACCCGCGAACAGGAGCGTCAGGATCTGGTCACGCACCTGCTCGTCGGTGAAGCGCTCGCCCTCCGAGTCCTCCGCCTCGATCAGCAGCCCGAGGATGTCCTCGCCGGGGTCGCCCGCCCGCCGGCGGCGCGCGATCTCGCCGAGGATGATGCCGTCGAGCGTTCCGCGTACCCGCAGCAGCCGCGAGAACGGGCTGCCCGGCCCGCGCAGCACCTGAAGCCAGTACTCGCGCTCATAGAAGGAGAGCCCGCGCTCGAAGGTGGCGGCGACGTCGACCCCGGCGCGGTCGGGATCGAGGCCGAAGAGCGCCCGCATCGCTACGCGCATGGTCACGTGACGCGTCCAGTCATAGAGGTCGATCCGCTGGCCGGGCCGCCATCCCGCGAGGGCGCGGGCGGCCTCCTCGGTCATGATCGCCGCGGCCGCGGCGATCCGCTCGCGGTGAAAGACCGGGACCATGATCTCCCGCGCACGATCGTGATAGGTGCCGTCGGTGGTCAGCAGCCCGTCGCCGATCAGCGGGATCAGGTCGCCGAGGCTGCCGTCGCGCCACCTGAACTTGTCGCGATCGGTGACGAGGATGAAGCGATTCGCCTCGGGACCGAGCATGAAGACGTGGATCGCGTGGAAGATGCGAATCGCGAAGATGGGGCCGTGCTCCTCATAGGCGGGCAGGAGGACCGACAGCGGATCGCGGCGCATCCGCTCGGTGCGGGAGATGCTCGGCAGCTTGCCACCGGGCGGCAACGAGGCCCCTCGGGTCGCCCGAAGCTCGTTGCTCCAGTCCTCGCGAATCCTCGCGAACGGGTTGGTCGTCGGAGGGGGCGGAACGTCGAGCGCCACGGCCCTAGGTTAGACCGGACACTGGCCACGTGGCCAAATTTCCGCCGGCTCCCGGCGGGCATGGTCGGTTCCCCTACTCGCCTCCTCCAGGTCGACGCGCGACCGTAGCGCCTTCGATGCCCTCGACTACGCTTGAGGCAATGCCCGCCCAGGCCTACGCCGGCAAGGAATGCGTGTGCCAGTTGCGCAAGGGGATCTGCGATCAGTCGTGCGTGCGGGACATGCTCGAGACGCCCCTCTACATCGCCTGCCTGCGGCTCTCCGGCCGACCCTGCCTAGTCGTGGGCGGCGGCAAGGTGGGCCTGGAGAAGGTGGAGGGGCTCCTGGCCTGCGACGGCGCGGTGACGCTGGTCGCGCCGGAGGCGGTACCGCAACTCGCCGAGTACGCGCGCGAGGGCTCGGTCCGCTGGGAGCGACGCGAGTTCCGCGACTCCGACCTCGAGGGAACGTTCCTCGTGATCGCGGCGACGAGCCTGACCGACGTCAACATCGCCGTCTACGAGGAAGCCGAGCGCCGGGCGATGCTCTGCAACGTGGTCGACGTCCCGCCGCTGTGCAACTTCATCCTGCCGGCGATCGTTCGGACCGGACCGCTGGCGATCGCGATCTCGACCGCCGGCGCCTCCCCCGCGCTGGCCAAGCGCATGAAGCGCGAGATCGCCGAGACCTACGGTGAGCCCTACGCCCGCCTGGCCGTGATGCTGAACGACGCCCGGGGCTGGGCGAAGGCGACGCTTCCGACCTACAAGGACCGCAAGGGGTTCTTCGAGGGGATCGTGAACGGCGACCCCGACCCGGTCGAGCTCGTGCGCCAGGGCCGCGAGGCCGAGGTGCTCGAGCTGATCGA
>Ga0075431_100007244_pt1 | contig 11038 bp, 12 predicted proteins | sample RhiMetdeltSRZDD5_FD_75297 | JGI IMG/M metagenome (GOLD analysis project Ga0075431, IMG submission 75297) | Populus rhizosphere microbial communities from Tennessee, USA - Rhizosphere MetaG P. deltoides SRZDD5 | ecosystem: Host-associated > Plants > Roots > Rhizosphere > Soil | place: USA...
GACTCGGTGCTCGGGCCCGAGATGAAGTCGACCGGCGAGGTGATGGGGATCGCCGGCGACTTCCCGACGGCGTTCGGCAAGGCGCAGGCCGCTGCCGGGGTCACGCTGCCCACCGAGGGCACGGTGTTCATCACGGTGACCGACAGCGACAAGGCCGCTGCAACCCAGCTCGCGACGCGCTTTCACGATCTCGGCTTCGAGATCATCGCCACCAAGGGCACCGCACAGGCGATCTCGCGAATGGGCATCCCGGTGCGCGCGATCAACAAGATCGTCGAAGGCTCGCCGCACGTGGTCGACTTCATCCGCAACCGCGAGGTCGATCTCGTGATCAACACGCCCACCGGCAGCGGCGCCCGGTCGGACGGCTACGAGATCCGCAACGCTGCGGTACGCAACGGGATTCCCTGCCTCACGACGATGACCGGCGCCTCCGCGGCCGCGCGCGCGATCTTCGCAGTGCGCGAGCGTGGAGCGGAGCCGCTGTCCCTCCAGGAGCTCCATGGAATCGACCGCTCACGAATCGCGGAGCGTCGCTCGCCGACCACCCGGGCCGAGCGTTGAGGGCGGCGGACGAAAGGGTCCTGGCGCCGTTCGGGCGGCGGCGCTGCGAGGTGGTCGCCAACGAGGCGAGCGGGGGGTACCGGGTCGTCTCCGCAATGGACACGAGCGGGCCGGCACCGCGCGCCGGGCAGTTCTACATGCTGACCGCGGATGGCTGGGGTGGCCCGAACGGGCGGCCCTACCTCCCGCGAGCGTTCGCCGTCGCCGAGGCGGAGGCGGGTCCCACGGGTGTGCGGCTCGACTTCCTGCTCGACGCAGTCGGCCCGGGCACGGAGCGCATCGAGGCGTTGCCGCTCGGCGCCGGCCTGCACGTAACCGGTCCGCTCGGGCGGCCGTTCTCCCCTCCGGGGGCCCTCTCGCCGGCGGCCGCGGGCGCGATCCTGGTCGGCGGCGGGATCGGGGTCGCAACGCTGGCGCTTCTGCAGCGAGAGCTCTCCGAGCGGGCGGTCCCACAGCGGGTCCTGCTCGGCTTTCGCGATCGTGCCCACGCGGGCGGGCTGGATCTCTTTCGCTGCTCGGAGGTGCGGACGGCATCCGAGGACGGCCACACAGGTCACCAGGGCTACGTCACCGACCTGCTCGCAGTCCTGCTGGAGGGGGATGACGCCGGCTCGGCGGTCGTCTACGCCTGCGGGCCTCCGGCGATGCTCGAGGCCGTTCGCGACCTCTGCGCGGCCCGGGCAGTGCCCGCGGAGCTCGCGCTCGAGACGCCGATGGCCTGCGGCTTCGGGTCCTGCCTCGGCTGCGCCGTGCCGCTCCGTGACGGCGGCTACATGAGGCTGTGCGTGGATGGCCCGGTCGTGCGCGCGGAGGAGATCGAGACCGCGATGGTGGCCGGATCGGGGCACTGATGAGCGCCGACCTCTCGCTCGAGCTCTGCGGCATCCGCCTCGAGCACCCGATCCTCAACGGGTCGGGCACGTTCGACGCCATCGCGGCGCGCCGCGCCTTCGGTGACGCGGTCGACGAGCGCCTTCCCTTCAGCGCATACGTCTCGAAGACGATCACACCCGAGCCTCGGGCCGGTAACCCGCCGCCGCGCCTGTACGAGACGCCGGCGGGCATGATCAACTCGATCGGGCTGCCCAACAAGGGGCTCGCGGGCTTTCTGAGCGAGGATCTGCCCGAGCTCGCGCGCCTGCCGGTGCCGTTGTGCGTATCGGTGATGGCGCCGAGCCGTCCGGGCTTCGCGGCTCTGATCGAGCGGGTTGGGGCGCGCGACGAGGTCGCGGCGATCGAGGTGAACGTCTCCTGCCCGAACGTGAAGTCGGGGCTCATCGTGGGCGAGCAGCCGGGCGAGACCTTGGCGCTGCTCGAGGTGATCCGGCCGCTGACCGAGAAGCCGCTCATCGTCAAGCTGACTCCGAACTGCTCCGACCCGGCGGCGGTCGCGCGGGCCGCCGCGGATGGGGGAGCGGATGCCGTCTCGCTGATCAACACCCTCCGTGCCACCGGGCTCGATCCCACGACCCTCGATCCCTGGCTCGGCGCGACCAGCGGTGGTTTGTCGGGGCCGGCGATCCGGTCGATCGCGCTCGATCAGGTCCGCCGAGTGACGGCGGAGGTCTCGATCCCGGTGATCGGCATGGGCGGGATCGAGACCGGCGCCGATGCGCTCGGCTTCCTGGCCCGCGGCGCGAGCGCCGTGGCCGTCGGAACGGCGAGCTTTCGCGACCCCGCCGCGGCCGAGCGGATCCGCGCGGAGCTCGCCGCGGAGCTCGCCGAGCGCGGCCTCGATCGGCTCCCCGCGGTGGAGGTCGGGTCGACCTCGACTTGAGGTCGACCCGAATTTCGCCGAAAACGCAGCGAATCGCCTTGCACCTACCTCGAACGGGGATATACTCGCCGCCGCCGATGGCCCCCGCCTCCGTCGACACCGCCTCCGCTGCCGTCCCAGCCAGAACCCACGAGCAGCGGATGCGGGCCCTCCGCCGGGCCAACGAGATCCGCTCCGCGCGGGCGAAGCTGAAGCGCGATCTCAAGGCGGGCAAGGCGCAGATCGAGAGGCTGCTACTCGACCCGCCCGACTACGTGCTGTCGGCGAAGGCCTTCGACATGATTCTCGCGGTGCCGAAGTACGGCCGGGTGAAGGCGAACAAGATCCTCACCCAGTGCCGGATCTCCCCGTCGAAGACGATCGGTGGGCTCTCCGAGCGCCAGCGCGCCGAGCTCGTCCAGTTCCTGCGCCGCTGAGCTCCCCGCGCAGGCGCCCGCGGCGATGCTGATCGCAGCCCACCTGATCGCCTTCGCGGACGACGCCGACGCCGCGCGGCGGTTCTTCTCCGACGTCCTCGAGCTGCCCTCGGTCGATGCCGGCGACGGCTGGCTCATCTTCGCGATGCCCCCGACCGAGCTCGCGGTCCACCCGGGCAGCGGATGGGGCGAGCGCGAGGGCGCGCATCGGCTGTTCCTGGTGTGCGACGACATCGAGAGCACGGTCGCGGAGCTCAGGGAGAGGGGCGTCGAGTTCACCGACGAGATCACCCGGGAGGAGTGGGGGCTGGTGACGATGCTGAAGGTGCCCGGCCACGGCGAGGTCGGCCTGTATCAGCCGACCCATGCGAGCCCGCTCGAGGGCGTGGGCACCGACTGAGCCCGATCGCCGATCCGTCGGGTAGCGGTCCCGCCGCCTCCAGCGTCAGGATTGCGGCGTGGCCAAGGTCTTCGTCATCACCGGCCCCTCGGGCGTCGGCAAGGGGACGCTCATCCGTCGACTGCGCGAGCGCGTGCCAGGGCTGGCGCTCTCGACCTCCGCGACCACCCGCCCGCCCCGCGCGGGCGAGGTGGACGGCCGCGACTATCACTTCCTCAGCCGCGACGAGTTCGCTCGCCGCGCAGACGCGAACGAGTTCCTCGAGCACGCCGCCTACAGCGGCAACCGTTACGGCACCCTGCGCTCGGAGGTCGACCGACGGCTGGCGAACGGCGAGTCGGTGGTGCTCGAGATCGAGATCCAGGGAGCACGCCAGGTTCGCGCGGCGATGCCCGAGGCGCTGCTGGTGTTCATCGCCCCGCCGAACCCCGCCGCGCTGCGCGAGCGCCTCGAGGAACGAGGCACCGACGACGCCGAGGCGATCTCCGAGCGCCTGCGGACCGCCGAGATCGAGCTCGACGCCCAGCAGGAGTTCCAGCACGTGATCGTCAACCACGAGCTCGAGCCGGCGACGGATGAGCTGGAGCGGATCGTGCGAAGGGAGCTGGAGGGGTAGGGGGCGTTCCGTTCGGGCGCCGGCGGCGGTGCGGGGCGGTAGCGGGTCAGTAAGGGGGGTAAGTCCCATCGCTTGTCGTGTTAGGCACGCATACGGTGCTCAACACGACAATGGACGCGAAACCGGGCGATCTCGGGGCCGTTGGGCCGCCACCTCCCCTCACCGACTCGACCCGCGCCCGTACCCAGCCCCGTGCCCGAGCTGCACGCCACCGCGCAAGATCCCTTGCGGCGTCCCCTACAATCACGCCGCGATGATCAAGCCACGCGTCGACGAGCTGCTCTCGCGCACCGACTCCCATTACGCGGCGGTTCTGGTGGCGGCGAAGCGCGCCCGGCAGCTCAACAGCTACTACCGCGCCCTCGGTGAGGGCAGCTACGAGGAATACACGCCGCCGATGGTTGACGCCCAGACCGGCAACTACCTGACCATCGCGCTCGAGGAGCTCGCGGCGGGGAAGATCGACTACCGCTACCGGGCGTAGCGGCGTCGCGAGAGCGGGACCACGGCGATGGCCCGCATCCTCCTCGGGGTGAGCGGCGGGATCGCCGCCTACAAGGCGCTCGAGCTCGCCCGGCTGGCGACCAAGGCCGGCCACGGCGTCCGCGTGCTGATGACCCCGGCGGCGCAGCGGTTCGTGGGGGCGGCGTCGTTCGAGGGCATCGTCGGGGCGCCGGTGCTCATCGACGAATTCGAGCGTGATCCGCTGCGGGGCGCGTTTCCCGGCGACGAGCCGCCCGCCCACGACCCGATCGGCCATCTCGCCGTCGTCCAGGGCGCCGACGCCTTCCTCGTGGCGCCCGCGTCGGCGAACACGCTCGCGAAGCTGGCGGCGGGGATCTGCGACTCGATGCTCACGACCGCGTTCCTGGCCTGTGCCGCTCCGCGCGCAGTCGCGCCTGCGATGAACGACCGCATGTACGCGGACGCGGCGACGCAGGCGAATCTCGCGACGCTGCGCGAACGCCGCGTGCGCGTGATCGAGCCCGACACCGGCGCGCTCGCCTCGCGAGGGGAGCACGGAACCGGTCGCCTGCCGAGCCCCGAGCGGCTTCTGGGCGAGGTCGAGGCGATGCTGCCCGCCGCGCGGGGAGGGTGGGACGGCCTGCGCGTCCTCGTGACCGCGGGCGGCACGCGGGAGCCGATCGACCCGGTGCGCTTCATCAGCAACCGTTCGAGCGGGCGCATGGGGTTGGCGCTGGCGGCCGCGGCGGCGCGCCGCGGCGCCGACGTCACCCTCGTCGCGGCCAACGTCTCGCTGCCACCGCCGCCGGGCGTGCGGACGGTCGCGGTGGAGACGACGGGCGAGCTCGCGGCGGCGGTCGCCGCCGAGTTCGCGGCCGCCAACGTGCTGCTGATGGCCGCGGCGCCGGCGGACTTTCGCGCCGCGGATCCCGAGGCCGAGAAGATCTCGCGCGAGGCTGGCTCGGGGATGCGGCTCGCGCTCGAGCCGACCGAGGACATCCTGGCCGGGGTCGCGAGGCAGCGCCGCGAGGGCCAGACGCTCGTCGGCTTCGCCGCCGAGACCGGTGGCTCCGTCGAGCGCGCCCGTCACAAGCTGGAGCGCAAGGGTGTCGACGCGATCGTCCTCAACGACGTCTCGCGCTCGGACATCGGCTTCGACTCGACCAGCAACGAGGTGACGATCGTCGAGCGATCGAGCGAGCATCACGTGCCCAGGGCGTCCAAGGACGACGTGGCCGAGGCGATCCTTGACCGGGTCGAGGCTCTACGGGCCGAGCTCGCGGAGACGCCTTGACGCACGCCTACACTGAGGAGGGGATGGACCGCACCGACGACACCTACACCCTCTACCGCAGGGGCGTCGAGCTGCTCGAGGACGGGAGCTTCGGCGAGGCGACCGTGCCGCTGGCCGAGGTCGCGCGCCGGGCGCCGGAGAAGAGCTCGGTTCGGGAGGCGCTCGGGCGAGCCTATTTTCGCAACCGCCAGTTCGCGGAGGCCGCGGCGGAGTTCGAGGCGGTGGTCGAGAGCCATCCGGTCGACGACTACGCCCATTTCTGCCTCGGCAGGGCGCTCAGCCTCACCGGCGAGTCCGAGCGGGCGCGCCATCATCTCGCGCTCGCCTCGAACCTGCGCCCGGAGCGCCGGGACTACCGCATCTACCGCGACCGCCTGCGCCGAGCCGCGTAGCATCGCCGCCCGATGAGGGCGGTCGTCCAGCGAGTAACGAGGGCCGCGGTGCGGGTCGGCGACGATCGGGTGGCGTCGATCGGGCCGGGCCTGCTCGTCCTGCTCGGAATTCATACGGGCGACGGCCCGCAGCAGGCCGATCGGCTGGCCGACAAGGTCCGGGCGCTGCGCATATTCGACGATGCCGGCGGCCGCATGAACGAGCCGCTGGGCGAGCGCGAGGTGCTCTGCGTGAGCCAGTTCACCCTGTACGGGGACGCTCGCAAGGGCAATCGCCCCAGCTACGTCGAGGCCGCGCGCCCGGAGGCCGCCGAGCCGCTCTACGAACGCTTCTGCGACCGGCTCGACGCCGCGCGGGGCGTGTTCGGCGCCCGGATGGAGGTTGAGCTCACGAACGACGGCCCGGTTACGGTCCTGCTCGAGTCTGACGGCGAGCGAGGGGCGCGGACGGCCAGGGTTCCCTGAGCAACGCGGAGGAAGGCTGTGCAGGGCCCGAGGCGCGGGCCGGATCCCGCCGGAATGCGGCGCGCCTGCGGCTATACTCAGCGCACCTTCTCAGCACCCGAACCCTGTGAATGGTGGGCCCGGGCCCACCTTTTTTTTCGCAGTTTCGGCGGCGCAGGAAGGGGAGAGGAACACCAGCCCGACGACGAATGAGCGAAGTCACAGAGCTCCAAGACACGATTGAGCGACGGATCGACGATCTCGATCCGCAACTCGAGCTGATCGCGCTCGAGCGCCCCGCCGCCGAGACGCTGCGGCTCTATATCGACCATCCGGACGGCGTCGACCTGCGGCGCTGCGAGCGGGTCACGAACGAGCTGCGCGATCTGCTCGAGTCCTGGTCGCTGGAAGTCTCATCGCCCGGGGCGGACCGGCCGCTGACCAAGCCCGAGCACTTTCGCCGCTTTCTCGGCCGCCGGGTCAAGGTGCGGACGAAGGACGCGATCGCCGGGCGCCACAACTTCACCGGCACGCTCACCGAAGCGGACGAGGAGAGCGTCTGCGTTGATGCCGACGGCAACGCTGTGCGCATCCCGCTGGCGCGGATCCGCCGGTCGAACCTGATTCCCGAATTCGAGTTTGGAGGTAGCGCTTGAGTCGCGAGATCGTCGAGGCCCTTCGTGGCCTCGAGCAGGAAAAGGGGATCGACGCCGAGACGCTGATGGCCGCGCTCGAGGACGCGCTGCTCTCGGCCTACAAGAAGAGCCCGGGCGCGGCCAAGTACGCGCGCGTGGACCTGGACCGCAACACCGCCGACTTCCGTGTCTACGAGCTGATCCTGCCGCCGGAGCTCGAGGAGCAGCTGCTCGCGCAGGCCGTCGAGGCGCAGGAGGAGGAGATCGATCCCGAGACCGGTGAGCTCCGCGAGCCGGAGGACCCCGAGCTCGACCCCGAGATGCTGCGCCCCTACGAGGATCAGATCCAGTCGCGCGACGTCACCCCCGACGACTTCGGGCGGATCGCGGCGCAGACCGCCAAGCAGGTGATCCTGCAGCGGATCCGCGAGGCCGAGCGCCAGATGATGTACGACGAGTATCAGGACCGGGTGGGCGAGCTGATCACCGGGATCATCCAGCAGTCCGACAACCGCTACACGCTGGTCCAGCTGCGCGAGCGCGTCGAGGCCCTGCTGCCGCGCTCCGAGCAGGTCTGGAACGAGCGCTACGACCACGGGATGCGGGTCAAGGCGGTGATCACCGACGTCTCGGCCGAGGGCAAGGGCCCGAGCATCGTGGTCTCACGGCGCAGCCCGGAGCTGATCAAGGAGCTGTTCGAGCTCGAGGTGCCCGAGATCGCCGATGGCCTGGTCGAGATCGTCGGCGTCGCGCGCGAGCCGGGCTATCGCTCGAAGATCGCCGTGATCTCGCACGCCGACGGCGTCGACCCGGTTGGCGCCTGCGTCGGCCCGCGGGGGTCCCGCGTGCGCATGGTCGTCTCCGAGCTGCGAGGCGAGAAGATCGACATCATCCCGTACAACGAGGAGCCCGCCCGCTTCGTCGCCAAGGCGCTCTCGCCCGCCCGCGTGCGCGAGGTCCTGGTCGACGACGACACCAAGGAAGCGACCGTGATCGTCCCCGACGACCAGCTCTCGCTGGCGATCGGGCGCGAGGGCCAGAACGCCCGCCTCGCGGCCAAGCTCACCGGCTGGAAGGTCGACATCAAGTCGCAGACCGAGTTCTCGGAGTCCGACGAGATCGAGTACGAGAGCGAGAGCGAGGAGGGCGATGGCCGCTGTGCCGCCGTTCTCTCGGCCGGGCGCAGGTGTCCGAACGCCGCGCTCGAGGGCTCGCGCTACTGCGGCCTGCCCCAGCACCAGGCGCTGGCGCGCTTCGCCACCAACCGGGTAACGGTCCTGGCCCCGCTCGCCGACGAGGAGGTGGCGCTCCTCGCCGACCCCGACGCGGACGAGGGCGACGTGTCGGCGCTGGTCGAGCGCGCGGAGTCCGAGTTCTCCGAGCCGGCCGACGAGGCCGAGGTCGAAGAGGCCGAGGTCGAAGAGGTCGCCGAGGGGGCCGAGGCGCCAGGCGAGGACGGGGCGGAGACGGACGTCGGGGAGGAGGCACAGGAGGAGGCCGAGGAGGTCGCCGAGCAACCTGCCGAGCAGCCCGACGAGGCGGCTTCGGATGAGCCCGAGGCCGAGGCGGTCGCCGAGGAGCCCGCGGAGGCGCAGTCTTAGTTGGCCCGTAAGCGCGTCCACGAGATCGCCAAGGCCCAGGGCCTGACCAGCAAGGAGGTCCTCGCCGCGCTGCACGCGGCCGGCGTCGAGGCCAAGGCCGCGGCGTCGAGCGTCGAGGAGGACGTCGCGCTGAAGGCGCTCGCGGCCGCGAACGGAGGCGACGGCGCAGCGCCGGTGCCCGAGCCCGCGCAGGCCGCCCCTGCCGAGCCGACGGCCGCCACGCCGCCGCCCGTGAAGGCCGAGCCGGCAGCGGAGGCCAAGCCCGCGCCCGCCAAGGGCGAGAAGACCGTGCGGCCCGTGCGGCCCGCGGGCGACGGCGGATCGCCCGGGGCGAAGCCGGGACAGAAGAAGCGTCGGCGCGTCGTGATCGACTCGCAGGCCTCGCGGCGCGAGCAGCCGCAGGCGCCCCCGCGCCGCCCGCCGCGCCGCCGCGGCGGCCGCAGGCGCCGGCCGCTGCTCGAGGAGCCGCCCACCGCGCCGGTGGTCGAGCAGGAGGAACAGGCGCTCACGGTGCCCTCGGGCGCCACGGTCCGCGAGGTGGCGGAGATCTTCGGCGTCGGCAGCGCCGACGTGATCAAGCAGCTGATGACCCTCGGCGAGATGGCGACCCTGACCCAGACGCTGTCCGACGAGACGATCGAGGTGCTCGCCGACGCGCTCGACCGCAAGGTGGAGATCGTCAGCGCCGCGGAGGAGGCGGTCGAGGCACCGGTCTACGAGGACGCGCCCGACGAACTCATCGAGCGCCCACCCGTGGTGACGATCATGGGCCACGTCGACCACGGCAAGACCTCGCTGCTCGACGCGATCCGCGAGACCGAGGTCGTCGCCGGCGAGGCCGGCGGGATCACCCAGCACATCGGCGCTTATCAGGTGCATCAGAACGACAAGACGATCAGCTTCATCGACACGCCGGGCCACGCCGCGTTCACCGCCATGCGCGCCAGGGGCGCCGATGTCACCGACATCGTCGTCATCGTCGTCGCTGCCGACGACGGCGTAATGCCGCAGACGGTCGAGGCGATCGACCACGCGAGGGCGGCGGACGTTCCGATGCTCGTCGCGATCAACAAGATCGACCTCCCGAACTCGAACGCGGACAAGGTCAAGGGGGAGCTCGCCAACCAAGGGCTCAACCCGGAGGACTGGGGCGGCGACACCGTCTTCGTCAACGTCTCGGCGAAGACGAAGGAGAACCTCGACAGCCTGCTCGAGATGATCGCCTTGTTGGCCGAGGTCGAGGAGCTGAAGGCGAACCCCGATGCGCCCGCCTCTGGCGCCGTGATCGAGTCGCATCTCGACCCCGGCCGCGGCCCAGTGGCGACGGTCCTGGTCCAACGGGGAACGATGCATGTCGGGGACTCGCTGGTCGCCGGTGCACAGTGGGGCAGGGTGCGCGCGATGCAGGACCACACCGGGGCCCGGCTCGAGGAAGCCAAGCCCGGCGACCCGGTCGAGGTGCTGGGGTTCGAGGGGGTCTGTGAGGCCGGCGAGCGCGTCGAGGTGGTCGAGAACGACCGCCGCGCCCGCCAGCTCGCCCAGGAACGTGCGCAGCGCCTCAAGTCCGAGCAGCTCGCCCGTCGCCAGGCCCGCCGCATGAGCCTCGACGAGGTCTTCGCCAAGGCCAAGGAGGGCGAGATCAACGAGCTCGACATCGTGCTCAAGGCCGATGTCTCAGGCTCGCTCGAAGCGCTTCAGGACGAGATCGCGAAGCTGCCCCAGGGCGAGATCGTCGTCAACGTCATCCACGCCGCGCCCGGCGGGATCAACGAGTCCGACGTGATGCTCGCCGCTGCCTCCGATGCAGTGATCATCGGCTTCAACGTCCGGCCGCTCGCCGACGCCCGGCGCGCCGCCGAGCAGGAGGGGGTCGAGATCCGCAGCTATTCGGTGATCTACAAGGTGACCGAGGACCTGCGCGCCGCGATGGAGGGCATGCTGCAGCCCGAGGAGGTCGAGCAGACGCTCGGCCAGGCCGAGGTGCTGGAGCTGTTCAAGGCCTCGCGGGTCGGCACCATCGCCGGCTGCAGCGTCACCGACGGCAAGGTCGTCCGTGGCGCCGAGGTACGCCTGGTCCGCGACGGCACCGTCGTGTGGACGGGCCGCATCGGCTCCCTGCGGCGGTTCAAGGACGACGTCAGCGAGGTCGAGGCCGGGCTCGAGTGCGGGATCGTGCTGGAGGGCTTCCAGGACGTCAAGGTCGGCGACTTCCTCGAGGTCTTCGAGACCAGACAGATCGAGAAGACGCTCGAGTAGTCGGCCCGGAAGGCCGATTGGCGCTTTGGTCGCCACAGCGACGAAGAAAGCGCGCGAAAGCGGACAGGCCCTGACCTGATACGGGTTTAGGGTGCGCTCCGATTGCGAACTATCGAACCGAACGGCCGATGCCCGAACGCGACAGACACATGCCGGGACTGGTGCCCGAACGCGACGG
>Ga0075431_100007246_pt1 | contig 11038 bp, 9 predicted proteins | sample RhiMetdeltSRZDD5_FD_75297 | JGI IMG/M metagenome (GOLD analysis project Ga0075431, IMG submission 75297) | Populus rhizosphere microbial communities from Tennessee, USA - Rhizosphere MetaG P. deltoides SRZDD5 | ecosystem: Host-associated > Plants > Roots > Rhizosphere > Soil | place: USA...
CTTCCGTGTCCGGGAACAGCGTCTTCTCGTCGCCGATGACCTCCAGCTTGACCCAGTGGCTGAGCCCGGCCTCGCGGCCGAGCCGCGCCGTGCGCACCGCTTCGTCCGCGTTGTAGCAGCCCGCGGTGTTGGGGAGGAGGAAGATGCGCTTGGTGTCGATGTGGTCGAGCAGGCTCTCGGGGCCGCGCGCCTTGAGGTCCACGCGACGCACCGCCACCGTGACCATGTCCGCCCCGGAGGCCTCGTGGGCCTCGCGCATGACCTGGAGCGTCGGGTACTTGCCCGTACCGACGATGAGGCGGGACCGGAACTCCCGGCCCGCGAGGATCAACGAATCGCCCATGGATTCGATCGTACCACCCTTGCCGCGCCCCTCACCGCGCGCGGCCGGGCCCGCCTAGCCCCCGCCGACGAAGGTCACGATCTCGAGCGTGTCGCCGTGATTGAGGCGGACAGAAGCGTGCTCGCCGCGGGGCACCACCCGGCGGTTGTGCTCCACGGCGACGGGCTTGCCCTCGAGGGACAGCCGCCGCAGCAGCTCCGCCAGCGTGGACCCCGTGGGCAGGGACACAGGCTGCCCGTTCACCGAGACGTGGATCCCCTGGGCGTCCGCCATGCCCTCTACTTGGCGGCGGCCCGGGCGGCGAGGTACGCGAGGACGAGCTCGTCGAGGGAGAGGTCCTCCATCACCGTGCTCGCGCCTTCGGGGTCGTACTTCCCCCGCTTCACTTCCATGATGACGTTCTTGTGCTGGTCTTCCATCAGCTTCGTGATGGCGGTCTCGCTGCCGTCCTTCACCACGTCGCCGTAGGGGAGGCGGCGCGAGCCGAGGATCTCGCCGCCCTTGTAGATGAGGGTCTCGATCAGGGGGTTCGCGGTGCCTTTGTCCTCCGTCTGGACGTGGTAGACGACACCGCGATATTTGACGTCGGTGTTGAAGCCGGTGATCACGCAGCGGGAATAGTGCAGTCGCGCAGCGGAGACTGTCAAGCCGTGCGAATACAAGACGGCAAAAGCTGACCGCCGACCTGGCCAGAGCCTCTATCTATTCTTTGGAAAAGGCGATTTCCGCGGTTAACAGTAAAGAGGCTCGTGGCCGGGTCGGCTTGTCATCAGGGACTTGCTAGCTCCGCGAGCCCTTCTTCCCGGACGTCACCTTGTCGTCCCGTTCGCGCTCCAGAAGGGCCCGTTTCCGCTCCGCCCCCCATCGATATCCGCCGACCCCACCACCCGTTTCCACTACGCGATGACACGGCACCAGCAACGCCACCCGGTTGCTGGCGCAGGCCCGCGCGACCGCGCGTGCCGCGGTCGGCTGGCCGAGCCGGCGCGCCACCTCCGCGTACGACCGCGTCTCCCCGCGCGGGATGCTGCGCAGCTCCTGCCACACGCGATGCTGGAAGGCCGTCGCCTGCACGTCGAGGGGCAGATCGGTCCGGGGCCGCGCGCCCGCGAGCTCGTCGAGGACGAGGCTCACCCACGGCTGGAGGGCGGCATCGTCACGCCGGATCTCCGCCTGCGGGTACTCCTTGCGCAGGCCGGCTTCGAGAGCGGACTCGGAGTCGGCCAGGCTCACCGCGGCCACCCCGCGCTCGGTCGCCGCCACCAGCAGGCGTCCCAGGGGTGAGCCGGTCACGGTGTAGGCGATCGACATGCCGCGCCCTCCGCGTCGATACGTCGCGGGCGTCATGCCCAGGCGGCCCTGGACGTCTTCGTAGAGGCGGCTGCTCGACCCGAAGCCCACGTCGTACATCGCTCCCGTCACGGAATCTCCTCCTCTCAGCCTTCCCTTGAAGGCGGCCATGCGGCGGGCCTCCGCGTACTGCCGCGGGGTGACCCCGAGCGCATCCTTGAACGTGCGCAGCAGGTGGCGGGAGCTCACCCCGACCTCCCTGGCCAGGGCCTCCAGGCGCCACGGCCGATCGCGATCCTCCGCGAGCAGGCGGCAGGCCGCCGCCACCATGGCGGCGCGGGTGTCCGCGGCCCCGGTCTCGCGCGGGCGGCAGCGGCGGCAGGCGCGGAACCCCGCCTGCTCGGCCGGGTCCGGCGCCGCGAAGAAAAGGACGTTCTTCCGGAGAGGCCGTCGGGCCGGGCAGGAGGGACGGCAGTAGACGCCCGTCGTCCGCACGGCGAACACGAACCGGCCGTCCCAGCTCCGATCCCGCGCGCACAGGGCGCGCCAGCGCGCCCCGTCCTCGAGGGTCTCGACCCGCTGCGTCTCGTCCCGCCGCTGCATCATCAGCATGACCGTAATCTAGGCCGGGTCGCCCCGGGCATCTATCCGGAACCGCCGGCAAATCCCCGCCTGTACAATGCGCGCTTGCCCGCCCCGCCCGTCCGGACGTCCCGCCTTTTCGAGCTGGCCCTCGCCGCGGCCGTGATCGTCCTCGACCAGATCACGAAGGCGCTCATCCGCCGCGACCTTGGCCTCTACGAGACCTACGAGATCATCCCCGGTCTCCTGAGCCTCGTCCATGGACGGAACGTGGGGATGGCCTTCGGCGTGTTCTCGGGGGGCGGGCTCCCGGCCCAGGCCGTCGTCCTCGCCGTCCTCAGCGGCGCCGTCCTGCTCCTCGTGCTCGCGCACTGGCGGCGCCTGGCCGAGGGCCCGATCCCGCTGCGGATCGCCCTGGCCCTGATCGCCGGGGGCGCCATCGGGAACCTGATCGACCGCGTGCGGCTGGGCTACGTCACGGACTTCGTCCACGTCCACTGGCGCGGCCACCAATGGCCCGATTTCAACGTGGCCGACTCCGCGATCAGCATCGGCATCGTGCTGCTCCTCCTCGACGCCGTGCGTCCGCGCTCCGACTGACGCCTCCGCGTCCTCTCGCCACCGAAACGGTACCGGTGTCCCGGAAAGAGGCGAGCGCGCCTGTACGATAGAAATTGACACCACCGGCATGGGCATCTCACTCAAAAGCGAGCACCTCAAGCGCTACAAGGACATCGCCGCCCTCTTCATGAAGTACGGGCGGTCCGATCTCGTGAAGAACGCGGGCCTCGAAGAGGCGGCCAGCGAGGGGCCGGTGGTCGCGCCGACGGAGGAGAAGCTCGCCGAGAACCTCGCGGCCGACCTCGAGAAGATGGGGCCGACCTTCATCAAGCTCGGCCAGCTCCTGTCCACGCGCGCGGACCTCCTTCCCCTCACCTACATGGAAGCGCTGGCCCGCCTCCAGGACAAGGTCGAGCCTTTCCCCTTCATGGACGTGGAGGGCATCGTCAGCGCGGAGCTCGGCGTGCGGCTCTCCAAGGCCTTCTCCGAGTTCGAGCCGGAGCCGGTGGCCGCGGCCTCCCTGGGCCAGGTGCACCGCGCGGCCCTGCGCGACGGGCGCCGGGTCGCGGTCAAGGTGCAGCGGCCGGGCATCCGCGAGGTGATCGTCAAGGACCTGGAGGCCCTGGCCGAGATCGCCGCCTTCGCCGACCAGCACACCGTGACCGGCCGCCGCTTCGGCTTCACGACCATCCTCGACGAGTTCCGCAAGACGCTGCTGCGCGAGCTCGACTACCTCATGGAGGCGCGCAACCTGGAGACCCTCTCCGAGAACCTGCGCGCCTTCGACCGCATCGTCGTGCCCCTGCCCGTGACCGACTACAGCACCTCCCGCGTGCTCACCATCGACTACATCCGCGGGGAGAAGATCACCAAGCTCAGCCCGCTCGTGCGCACGGAGATCGACGGCGAGGTGCTGGCCGAGCAGCTCTTCCGCGCCTACCTGCAGCAGATCCTGGTCGACGGGTTCGTGCACGCGGACCCGCACCCCGGCAACGTCTTCCTCACCGACGACAACCACGTCGCGCTGCTCGACCTCGGCATGGTGGCGCGGATCCCGCCGGGCATGCAGGAGAGGCTGCTGCGCCTGCTCCTGGCCGTGAGCGAGGGCCGGGCGGAGGAGGCGGCCACCGTCGCCATCACCCTGGGCGACGCGCAGCCGCATTTCGACGAGAAGGGCTTCCGCCGCGACGTGGCCGACCTCGTGGCCCAGAGCGTCGGCGCCACCGTCGGCCAGATGCAGGTGGGGCGGGTGGTGCTGATGCTGGCCCGCATGTCGGGCGAGCGCGGCATCCGCGTCCCGCCCGAGCTGACCATGCTCGGCAAGACTCTCCTCAACCTGGACCAGATCGGACGCACCCTCGATCCCGACTTCGACCCCAACGCGGCCATCCGCCGCAACGCGGCCGAGCTCATGCGGCAGCGCGTGCGAAAGAGCCTCTCGCCCGGGAACCTGTTCGCGGGCGTGATGGAGCTGAAGGAGTTCGCGGAGAACCTGCCCCGGCGCGTCAACACCATACTCGACCACGTGGCCAGCAACTCGCTCGAGGTCAAGGTCGACGCCATCGACGAGAAGATGCTGCTGGAGGGATTCATCAAGGTGGCCAACCGCATCACGATGGGGCTCATCCTGGCCTCGCTCATCGTGGGGGCGGCCCTGCTCATGCGCGTGGAGACGTCCTTCCGGATCCTCGGCTATCCGGGGCTCGCCATCGTGTGCTTCCTGTGCGCGGCCGCGGGCGGGGTGGCCCTCGTCGGCAACATCCTCTGGGCCGACCACAAGCACCGGCAGCGCACGGCCCGCGGCGCGCCCGGCGGCACCTCCGCCTAGATCGAACGGCCGCTCAAGGCGACGAGGTCGCTGACTTCCACGGGCTCGCGGGTCACGAACCCTTCCCCGAAGGTCACGCCGATGCGCTGGCCGTGGCGGCGCGCGGTGAGCTCGACGGACTCCTGGAAACGGTCGAAGGGCAGCGTGACCGTCTCCCCGGGCGCGGGCGCGAACTGGCTGGCGAAGGCGCGGATCGCGCGCATCTTCACGTCGAAGGTCTTGGTGATGTCGACCACGAAGGTGGGTGGGGCCTCGACCGCCTCCGTCATGCTCGTCGCGAAGACGACCTTGCGCGGGCGGAAGGCCGCGCCCAGGTCCGGGCGGTAGTTCCGGAGGCCGGCCATGAAGCAAGCGTCGTAGACGAGGTGGCTGGCCATGGCGTGGTCGGGGTGCCGCTGCTCCCAGTGCTGCGTGATCACGATCGCGGGCCGCAGGCGGCGCAGGGCGGCCACCACCGCGTCGCGGTGCGCGACCGTGCGCTCCAGGGCGGAATCGGGCAGGCCGAGCGATTCGCGATGGGCGACGCCCAGGACGCGCGCCGCCTCCGCCGCCTCCGCCGCCCGCACCTCGGGCGACCCGCGGCTGCCGCTCTCGCCGCGCGTGAGATCGACCAGGGCGACGCGGCGCCCGGCCGCCGCCTCGCGGGCCAGGGTCCCGCCCATGACGAGCTCGGCGTCGTCCGGGTGGGCGCAGAGACCGGCGATGTCGAAGGCCTCCATGGCGCGATTGTACTCGTCCGGCCGGCACGGCCCTTGCTGTATCGACTGAGCAGGGAGGTGTCCATGCCCAGCGGAACGGGAGACAAGGTCAAGGGCCGGATGGAAAAGGCGGCGGGTGAGCTGCTCGACGACGATCGTCTGCGCAACCGGGGCACCGTGGACGAGACGGCGGGCAAGGTGAAGGACGGCGTGGAGCGAGGCGTGGACGCGGTCAAGGACGCGATGACGGGCCGACGGCGCGACAAGCGTCCGCCGCGCTGAGAGGGGTCAGGCGCCGCTCAGCACCCGCTCGTAGAACCGCTCGTATTCGCCGACCACGCGCTCGGCACCGAACAGCGCGGCCGCCCGCCGCCGGGCCGCCGCGCTGAGCGCCTGCCAGTGCTGCTCGTCCTTCAGGATCTCGATCGTGCGCGCGGCCATGCCTTCGATGTCGCCGACCGGGAGCAGGAACCCGGTCTCCGTATGCTTGACCACTTCCGGCAGGCCCCCCGCGTCCGAGCCCACCACGGGCACGCCGCAGGCCAGGGCCTCGAGCGCGCTCAGGCCGAACGATTCCAGCTCCGAGGGGAGCAGGAAGACGTCCGCGATGCCGGTCAGCTCCTCGATGCGGTCCTGCCGGCCGAGGAAGCGCACGCGTTCGGCCAGCCCCAGCCGCCGGGCCAGCGCCTGCGCGGAGGCCCGCTCCGGCCCCTCGCCCACCATGAGCAGCACGGCCGGCGCCTCGCGCAGGACACGCTCGAAGATGCGGACCACGTCCAGGGGGCGCTTCACCGGCCGGAAGTTCGACACGTGCAGGAGGATCTTCTCGCCCTGGGGGGCGAAGGTGGAGCGATCGCGGTAGCCGCGGGTGCGCGAGAACGCGGAGATGTCCACGAAGTTCGGGATGACCTGTATGGGCTTGCTGATTTGGAACTCGTCCACCGTCATCTTCTTCAGGAACTCGGACACCGCGGTCACTCCGTCCGAGCGCTCGATCCCGAACTTCGTGATCTCGAAGAACGTGCGGTCCTGGCCCACCAGCGTGATGTCGGTGCCGTGCAGGGTCGTGATCAGCTTCGGCGGCGTGGCCCCCAGCATCTGCTGGGCCAGGATGCCGGTGATGGCGTGCGGGATCGCGTAGTGGACGTGGAAGAGGTCGAGCTTGTTCTCGCGCGCCACCTCCGCCATCTTGGCGGCCAGGGCCAGGTCGTGCGGCGGGTACTCGAACAGGCTGTAGGTGGTGAGGTCGATCTCGTGGTAGCGGACGTTCTCCTGGAACTCGTCCAGGCGGAAGGGCAGCCGGTAGGACACGAAGTGCACGGAGTGGCCGCGGCGGGCCAGCTGCTTGCCCAGCTCGGCCGCCACCGCGCCCGACCCGCCCACCGTCGGATAACACGTGATCCCGATGTTCACAGGAAGATCACCTGGTGGCCGCGCGCGAAGGGGTCGATGCGCTGCCCGATGTCCTCCACGACGGCGGCGCCGTGGCGGGCGAGGAGGTTGACGAGGCCGAGTCCCCTCTCCTGGAACGCGCCCCCCGGCATGAGCGCGTCGCGCGTGCGGCGCAGGCGGTCCGCGCGCGATTGATCGCGCTTCTTGAGGGCGCGCATCGCCTTCTCCTGCAGCGTCTCCACCTGGTGCAGGGCGCGGCCGCGCGCCCCGTCGGCGGCGGCCTTCAGGGTGGGGTCGAGCGCGCCCAGGATCTTTTCGACCGCCGCCATCTCCTTCTCGATGGCCTGGCGCGTGCGGCCGAAGGCCGCGTCCACGTCGGGGTAGTCCTGGCGCGCCCAGCGCGCGAGCATGCCCTGCGGGTCGGACTGCAGGTCGGGGAGCGAGATCTCGTCCGCCTCCAGCGCGCGGGCCTGCGCGGGCTCCACCAGGGTCACGCTCGGCCGCGGCACCAGGACCGGCCGCGGGATCCCGAAGTGCGCGTACGAAGGACCGATCTGGGCGTGGTAGGCGATCTCCGCGGGGCCGCCCACGTACGCCGCCGTGGGCAGGAGGTGATCCTGCGACAGCGGCCGCAGCAGCACACCCGCGCTGAACGCGGCCGGATCGCTCTCCAGCGCCCGCTGCGCCTCCGCCACCGGCATCTTCCGTCCGAGCCCCCTCACCTCGATGATCCCGTTTTCCCAGCCCATCGCGCGGCGCTCGCCGTCCAGATAGACGAAGAGGTTCAGGAAGCCCGCGCGGACGGGGACTTGCTGGTGATAGCCGGCGGCCAGCAGCCGCTGCCCCGCTTCCGCGGCCAGGCGGGAAGTGGGAGAGCGTTCCACCAGCTCGCGCGCGAAGACGGGCAGGGACGGAGCCTTGAGGGCGGGATCGGAAGGATCGAGGAGGACGAGGTCGGGGAGCAGCGCGGAGAGGAGGCGGGCGAAGGCTTCGGAGAGGGTGACGCCGGGACGATAACAGGCGGCCACCAGCGACAGCACCGCGTCCCGATGGAGACCCGCGGGAAGGCGGCCCCGCAGCTCCTCCACGATCCCGGTGACGGTGTCGTCGAGCACGATCCGCGCGGCGGGCTGCCCCACGGGCTCGCGGCGGGGCGTGTAGCGCACGTCGTGGATCTGGCCGGTCTCGTCCAGCACCGTCGTGGATCGGATCTCCGCGAAGTCGTGGTCGTCGGCCGCGACCCAGAAAACGGGCACCACCGGCGCGCCGCGCCGGGCCTCGAGGGCGCGGGCGACCACCACCGCGGCCAGCGCCTTGTAGAGCACGTAGAGGGGACCGCCGAACAGGACGGCCTGCTGGCCGGTCACGACCGCGGTCGCCCGCGGGTCCCGCAGCCGGCGTGCCTGCGCGGCCGCGCCCGGCGCCTCCCGCGTCTCCTGCTGCCGGATGAGCGCCTCCACCACCGTGTCCCGCGGCCGCGAGGCGCGAAGCGCGCTCTCCGCGGAGGCCTGGAGGCCCTCCAGGTCCCAGCGGGCGGACCCGTAGAAGGGCTGGACGGCGGGGGAACCGGTCAGGTAGTCGCGGAAGAGGCGGCTGGGCGGCTGCTGAAAGGCCCCGTAGTCAATGACGATCGGGGGCCGCGACGCCATCGCTCGGCCATTGTAGGTCATCCGTGTCGTTATCTTACGTCCCGGAAGCGGGCGTTGTTCCGTGAGGACTGCTGCAAGCCATTCATGGGTCGGCACTTGAACGACGCAATCGTTGACACCTTTTCACCGCGATGCTACAGTCCCAAGTCTCGCGATTTTCGCGCGCGGGTGCGATCCTGACGAAATCAGGCGGGGACATGGACGAGACGCCACACGCGGGCGAGCACATGCCGAGCGTCATCGGGCGGTACCAGGTGCAGGAGAGCATCGGGTACGGCGCGATGGGTGCCGTCTACAAGGCCTTCGACCCCCTCATCAAGCGGACGCTGGCCATCAAGACCATCCGCCTGGACATCCCCCGGCAGAGCCCGCAGTACAAGTCGTTCATCGAGCGCTTCTACCACGAGGCCCGGATCTCGGGCACCCTCTCGCACCCGAACATCGTCACCCTGTTCGACATCGGGGAAGAGGGCGGCCTCCCCTACCTGGCCATGGAATACGTGGAGGGAGAGACCATCGCCTCCATCCTGGAGCGTGGCCTGCGCTTCAAGCCCGAGAAGGTCATCGGCCTCGTCAGCCAGGTCGCCTCCGCCGTCGACTATGCCCACACCAAGGGCGTCATCCACCGCGACATCAAGCCCTCGAACCTGATCCTGTACGACACCGATCGGGTCAAGGTCACCGACTTCGGCATCGCCAAGCTCGTGGACGCGGAGATGACGCAGTCGGGGACGCTGCTGGGGACGCCGTCGTACATGTCCCCCGAGCAGGCCATGGGCGACAAGCTCGACGGGCGCAGCGACATCTTCTCCCTCGGGGTCTGCGCCTTCGAGATGCTGTGCGGGGAGCAGCCGTTCCCCGGCAACAACGTCACGTCCATCCTCTACAAGCTCGTGCACGTCGATCCCATCGAGCCCGCGAACCTGGAGATGAACGGGCTCGTCCCCGAGAAGTGGCACGAGGTGTTCGGGCGCGTGCTGGCCAAGAAGCCCGACGACCGCTACCAGACCGCGACCGAGTTCGTGCAGGACCTCGAATACTGCCTCGGCGCGTGGTTCGGAGCCATCGAGGAGACGGCGCCCGCGGCCGCGACTTCGCGCAGCGCCCCGCCCCCCGCGGGCTCGCGGCCGGAGGACGAGGTCACGGCCGCCCTTCCCGTCGTCACCGACGAGGGCCCGCGCAAGACCAGCCCGCCGGGGGCACGCCCCGCGCCCGCCGCCCGCGGCACGGCTCCGCCCGTGCCCGCATCCCCGCGAAAGACGAATCCTCCCGCCGCCCCCGCGCCCATCCCGGGACCGCCGAGGGGCGCACCGACGGCCGCGCGTCGCACCGGGCCTCCCACGGCGAACCTGGGGACGGGCACCACCCGCGCGCCCGCCGCGCGCGCGCCGGAGCCGGAACCGGCGGAGGAGGCGACCGTCTTCCTGAAGGCGCCGCCGCCCCCTCCCTCTCGGCGGCCGGCCACGCCGGCGGCGCCGGTCGCGGAAGCGGACGCGGCGACGGTGCTGATGCGCGGCCAGGGCCAGCCGCCTCGCGCCACGGGCGCGCGTCCCGCGCGCGCCCCCGTACCGGAACCGGAGTCCGAGGAGCCTTCGACGATCGTGATGCGCAGCCCGGAGACGGAAGGGCCCCCCGGCTCGGCCTTGCCTCCGCCGTTGCCCGTGGCGGAAGACGAGAACCCGATCACCGAGACCGCTCCCTCCCCCGTGCTGGCCGAGCCTCGGCGCTCGATGCTGACCCTCGCCCTGGGGGGCGTCGGACTCGTGCTCTTCCTGATCGTGCTGACGACCGCGCTCGTCGTGCTGTGGAACCGGAGGGGGCCCAAGCCCGTGCCGAGCCCGGCCACGGCGGTGGAGTCTCCGGCCCCGCCGAAGCCGTCGCCCTCGGCGGCGGTCCTGACGCGCGGCCTCGTCCACGTGGAGAGCATCCCCTCCGGCGCCGCCATCAGCGTGGACGGCAAGAAGGTGGGGCAGACGCCGCTCGACGTGCATGAGCTCCCGCTCGGCGCGCACGAGATCAAGGTCGAGCTGGACGGGTACGCGGCCGCGATCGAGTCGGTGATGCTCACCGAGCAGACCCCGCGCACGGAGGTCCGCCCCACCCTCTCGCGGACCGCACCCGTGACGGGCACGGCCGACGTCTCCTCCACCCCCGCGGGCGCGATGGTCAAGATCGACGCCACCGCCGTCGGCCTCACCCCCCTGAGCGGGCGCACCCTCAACGTCGGCCGCCACCGCTTCGAGATCACCGCCGAGGGATACGAGCCCTACACCACCTCGGTGACGATCAAGGAGGGCCAGACCGCGCGCGTGGACGCGCAGCTCAAGGCCATCGCCAAGCCGACTCCGAAGCCGTCGGTCGCGCCGACGCCGCCGCCCGTCCCCACGCCCGACCCGCACGTCTACGACGAGAACGACACCGCCCTGTCCGCCAAGCCGGTCAAGACCACGGGCAAGTCGGCGGAGTATCCCAAGGAGGCCGTGCAGCTCAAGCGCGGCCAGCGCGCCTCGGTGACGTGCTCGTTCGTGGTGCTCGAGACCGGGGACGTCACGGACGTCCAGGTCGTCGAGTCGGCCGGCGAGGCCGTCGACAACGCGGTCGTGACCGCGTACAAGACGTGGAAGTTCACGCCCGGCATGAAGCAGGGGGCGAAAGTGAAGGTGCGGGTCACGAGGCGCCAGACCTTCCTCGGAGG
>Ga0075431_100007250_pt1 | contig 11037 bp, 6 predicted proteins | sample RhiMetdeltSRZDD5_FD_75297 | JGI IMG/M metagenome (GOLD analysis project Ga0075431, IMG submission 75297) | Populus rhizosphere microbial communities from Tennessee, USA - Rhizosphere MetaG P. deltoides SRZDD5 | ecosystem: Host-associated > Plants > Roots > Rhizosphere > Soil | place: USA...
GAGCGGGTGAGCTGCCTCCTGGCGCATCGGGTGCTCCCGGTGAGCCCGTCCCTGAGCCGTCGGGTTGTCGAGGAGCGGCTGTGCCTTCCGCACAAGCTCCGCGTCCTGGGCCAAGGCACCGTGAACGGAGTCGACGCCACCCATCGCTTCGTTCCCGGGGCCGAACAGTTCCGCGCCGCCCGGGAGTTCCGGCAGGAACTCGGCATCCAGCCGGAGAGCATGGTGATCGGCTTCGTTGGACGAATCGTCCGGGACAAGGGAGTGCCGGAGCTGGTGCGCGCCTGGGGCTCCCTGCGCCCCGAGTTTCCGGAGGCCCACCTGGTCATCGCCGGTGACTTCGAACCCCGGGACCGGGTGCCGGAGGAAACGGAGCGGATGCTCCGGAAGGACCCCCGGATCCACCTCCTGGGACACACCACCTCGATGTCCAAGGTGCTGGCCGCCATGGATGTCGTGGCGCTCCCGACCTACCGGGAGGGGTTCCCGCAGGTTCCGCTCGAGGCCGCCGCGATGGAGCGCCCTGTCGTGGCGACCCGGGTCACGGGTTGCGTGGACGCGGTGGTCGACGGCGTGACGGGCACGCTCGTGGACGCGGGCGATCCGGTGGGGCTGGCGGCGGCGATCCGGAAATACCTGCACGATCCGGAGCTCCGGCAGGCGCACGGCCGCGCGGCCAGGATGCGGGTGCTGCGCGACTTCCGTCCCGATTCGCTGTGCCGGGCCCTCGAGGCGGAGTACCGCGTCGGAATGCGCAACCCGGATGGTGGGCATGCACGGCCGGTCCCGGTGGAGCGGGCGGTCGAAGTCGCCCCCCTTCCCGGGCGCCCCCTGGAGCACGCCCTCAAGCGGATCGTCGACCTCTGCGGCGCGACGTCGCTCCTCGTCCTCTTGTCTCCGGTGATGGCCCTCGTCGCGCTCGGAACGTGGGCGACGCTCGGCGCCCCGATCTTTTTCCGCCAGCGGCGGCCCGGCCTGAAGGGGCGGCCCTTCGTCACCCTGAAGTTCAGGACGATGAGGGACGGCCCGGAGAAGGACGCGGTGCGCATGACGAGGCTGGGCCGGCTTCTCCGCCATCTCAGCCTCGACGAGATTCCCCAGCTGCTGAATGTCGTGCGCGGAGAGATGAGCCTGGTGGGCCCCCGGCCCCTCCTCATGTCCTACCTCGACCGGTACACGCCCCGCCTGCGGAAACGGCACGACGTGAAGCCGGGGATCACCGGCTGGTGCCAGGTCAACGGCCGGAACAGCCTGACCTGGGACCAGAAGTTCGAATACGATCTCTGGTACGTGGAGCGCTGGTCGCTCCTGCTGGACTTCAAGATCCTGGCGATGACGGTGGGGCGTGTCGCCCGCAAGGCCGGAATCGAAGGCCCCGGCTACCGGTGCTGGTCCGGCAGCTTGGCGATCGCCCCGGAGGGACACGCGGCTGTCACCGACATGCGGGCCCAAAGATCCGAATGAGTGCTACCATGCTGGAAACAACTTTGACTACGGATCAGGACATGTCAGAAGATCACACGTTGGAGTCGGGCGTCTCGACGGCGGACATGAAGGTCGAATTCCTCGACGCGGCGGACCCCTCGGACCAGGCCGCGTGGCTCGACCTGTGGCGTTCCTGGCCCGACCGGGAGGTCAGCGCCCACCCCGCTTACGTTCGTATTTTCTCCCACCCGGGGGATCGCGTCGTGTGCGCCGCGGCCAAGACCGCGGAGGGCGGCATCCTGTATCCGGTCATCATCCGATCCCTGGCGTCCGAGCCGTGGGCCGGAGGGGAACCCCTGGGCTGCGATCTGACGAACGCCTACGGCTACGGCGGACCCTACGCGTGGAAAGCCTCGGATGCCGAATCCCGGCGCTTCTGGGACCGGTTCGGCGCGTGGGCGCGATCCCTGGGCGCGGTCACCGCCTTCTCCCGGCTCTCGCTCTTCCCGGATCAGATGCTGGCGTATTCAGGCGAGGTCGTCGACCGGGGGGCGAACGTGGTCCGGAACCTCGCGCCGACGCCCGACGAGATCTGGCGCGACTACGAGGGGAAGGTGCGCAAGAACGTGCAGCGCGCCCGCCGCGAAGGGCTCCGGGTGGAGTTCGACACGGAGGGCGCCCGGCTGGCCGATTTCCTCGCCGTCTACCAGTCCACGATGGACCGGCGGAACGCGCTGGACCAGTACTACTTTCCCCGCAGTCTCTTCGAATCGCTGTTCAAGGAGCTGCCCGGCCAGGTCATGTTCGCCCACGTCATGTCCGGCGAGAAGGTGGTCTCCTCGGAGCTCCTCCTCATGTCCACCGGGAACGCGTACTTCTTCCTCGGCGGCACGCTCGCCGAGGCCTTTGCGATGAGGCCGAACGACCTCCTCAAGCACGAGAGCTTCCTCCGGTGCCGGGACTTGGGCATCCGGAATTTCGTCCTGGGCGGAGGGTACGGCGCGGACGACGGCCTGCTCCGGTACAAGCGGTCGTTCGCGCCCACGGGAGATGTGCCCTTCCGCGTGGGCACGATGACCTTTGATCCCGCGGCGTCGGCGCGGCTGGTCGAGCGCCGCCGGGAGTGGGAGCGGTCGCAGGGCAAGGAATGGGCGGCCGCGGCGGGGTTTTTTCCGGCCTACCGAAGCTGAGCGAGGAATCCATCCCATGAGCCGACTCTTTCTCTCGCCCCCCCATATGGGGGAGAACGAGCTCCCGTTCCTTCGGGAGGCGTTCGAATCGAACTGGATCGCGCCGCTCGGGCCCCACGTGGATGCCTTCGAGCGGGAGTTCGCCGCCCGCGTGGGAGCGCCGCATGCGGCGGCGCTGTCGAGCGGAACGGCGGCGCTCCACCTGGCGATCCGCCTGGCCGGCGTCGGCCCCGGGGACGAGGTCCTCTGCTCCACGCTGACGTTTGTCGCGAGCGCCAATCCGATCGTCTACCAGGGCGCGTCCCCGGTCTTCGTCGATGCGGACGCCGCGACGTGGAACATGGATCCGTCGCTGCTCGTGGAGGAGCTCGACCGCCGCGCGAAGTCCGGAAAGCTCCCGAAGGCCGTCGTCCTGGTCCACCTGTACGGCCAGAGCGCGGACATCGATCCGATTCGCGCCGCCTGCGACCGTCACGGGGTGGTCCTGATCGAGGACGCCGCCGAGGCCCTGGGCGCGACGTACAAGGGGATCTCGCCGGGCACCGCTGGAAAGATGGGGATTTACTCCTTCAACGGGAACAAGATCATCACCACCTCGGGCGGGGGGATGTTCGTCTCCTCGGACGAGGCGCTCGTCAAGGAGGCGCGGTTCCTCGGCAGCCAGGCGCGGGATGCGGCGCCCCATTACGAGCACTCCAGGATCGGCTTCAACTACCGGATGAGCAACCTCCTGGCGGCGGTGGGGCGGGGGCAGCTGCTCGTCCTGGACGAGCGGGTCTCGCAGCGGCGCCGCGTCTTCGAGCGCTATCGCGAGGCCCTGGACGGCGTGCCCGGGATCGCGTTCATGCCCGAGGCCCCGTTCGGCCGGTGCACGCGCTGGCTCACGGTCCTCCAGGTCGATCCGGAGGCGTTCGGCGCCACGCGCGAGGAGATCCGCCTGGCCCTGGAGGCGCGGGACATCGAGGCGCGGCCGGTGTGGAAGCCCATGCACCTGCAGCCGGTCTTCCGGTCGGCCCGCCGGGTCGGCGGGGCCGTGTCGGAGCGCCTCTTCGAGCGGGGGCTGTGCCTTCCGAGCGGGTCGCGGATGACGGACGGCGAGGTGGGGCTCGTCGTCGACACGCTCCTCGCGGCGGGGAAAAAGCACCGCCGTCCCGGCCTCGCGAAGGAGCCCTCGGCCGCCCGCTGACGCCCGCCGTCATTCACATATGTCTTTCGCCGGACCGAATTTTCTCCATTGACTTCTGCATATTATATGTGACTCTATGAATAATAAATGCATCACGCAGCGGACGGGAACGGCGCGCGGCCCCGGGGCGGCTCGAGGGTCCAAGGCGAACGCCCGACCCGTCCCTCCGCCTCGCTGAGATTCCCCGTCACATCTCCTCCTCCCGCGGATCTCTCCTTTGGCGATACCTCCCGGCGCTGGAGCCCCGGATTCCATCCGAGGTCCGCGAGCCGGCCTGTCCGTTTCGGAAGTGAACCTATGGATTTCCTTGAACCAACGCGACGCCCCGCGCGGTCTCGAACCCGCGGGGCGAAGGATCCTCCGGAGCCCTTCGAGGTTTCCCGGGACTCCGGCGACGTCCGTCGCCGTCGCGTCCCCGGGCTCCTGGCGTTGCGGGCCGTCCGGAGTCTCCAGGACGCCGGACCCGCCCTCCGCCCCTTCCTCCGCTTCGAAATTCAACCGGTCCCTCCTCGCTACCTGCTTCGGAAGTCCTGCCGCGGTCCCCCGTCCCCGGCGGTGCAAGCTTCGAATCCTCGTAGGGGTTCGCTGATTCGACCACTCCATTTATTTAGATAGGTGAGACATGCGCCTGCACAAGGAGTCGACCTCCACCCATGGGGACATGAAAAATGGGTGGACGTACAAAGGGTGGATCAGGGGATTGGTCCTCGCGATCGCCATGGTGCCCGTGCTCGGGGCCTCCCCCGCGGCGCCGGCCCCGGCGGGTCCTGCCTTGCTCATTTACGCGGGATGGTACGGCAACACGATTCCGACCCCGTCCTTCGTGAGCGCCAACAAGACGTTCCTGGAATCCCAGCCGTTCGACGGCCTGGTCATGTACCTGCGCGACCCCGGCATGACGTTCAACGTGACGACGAAGACGATGACCACCACGGCCGTCTCGTACGACACCGCCATGTCGATCCTGAGCCCCGTCAAGAACCTCTCGTTCACCCACCTGACCCACAACCTGGGGCTCATCCAGGGGAGCACGCCTCCCGATTTCTTCGACGACTGGTCCGTCACGATCCAGAACTTCGCGAACGTCGCCAAGGCGGCGAAGGATTCCGGATTGAAGGGCCTGTGCTTCGACAACGAGCAGTACTTCGCTCCCTGGGGCGACTACAGCGGCTCCACGAAGTACGCCGCCACGAAGACCCTCGCGAACTACCAGGTCCAGGCGAGACTGCGCGGCAAGCAGGTCATGGAGGCCATGGTCGCCCAGTTCCCCGACATCGCCGTCATCACCCTGCACGGTCCGTCCGTCTCCGAACCCAAGGCCCCGGCCTCCCTCGAATTCCCCCAGTGGCAGTCCGGGAATGAACTCCTCGGCCCGTTCTTCGCGGGCTTCATGGAGGGGGTGAACGACACCGCCGCGAACATCGACGGCGGCGAACTCTACACGCTCCGCACCGAGGCCCAGTTCGAGGCGTCGTACACCTGGAATCGAAACACCATTGCGTCCGACACCGTGAATTGCGCCTTCATCCCTCCTGCGTTGAGGACGGTCTGGCCGGCCAAGTCGTCGATCAGCTTCGGCGTGTATGACATGCCCTTCGCCGGGGCGGACATGAACTCCACCATTCTCAGGAGCACCCTGGCGAACGCCCTTCGCCGGGCCGACCGGTACGTCTGGTACTACGCGGAAGCGTCCACGTACCTGCTCCCCGCCGGCTCGGGCGGCGCGTCGGCCGCCTGGGTGGATGCCATCCGCCAGGCCCGCACCGACGCGGGTTCCGCCAGCACGACGTCCACTCCGCCCACTCCGACGGATCCGGCGCTTCCGGCCGCTCCGACCAATCTCGCCGGACAGGCGGCCACCTCGACGTCGGTCAGCCTGAATTGGACCGACGCCTCATCCAACGAGAACGGCTTTTCCATCGAGCGTATGAGCGGATCGACGTGGAGCCAGGTGAGCTGGGTCGGCGCCAATATCACCACGTACACCGACTCCGGCTTGAGCACGGGTGTTTCCTACAGCTATCGCGTGCTTGCCTTCAACTCGGCGGGAAATTCCGCCGCGTCGAACTCCATCACGGTCTCCCTGGCGGCGCCCGGCCAGATCCCGGCGGCCCCGACGGGCCTCACCGTGGTCTCGACGACGTCCTCCTCGGTGAACCTGAAGTGGACCGATGGGTCGTCGAATGAAAACGGCTTCTCCATCGAACGCCTGGGCGGGTCCACCTGGTCCCAGGTGGGATGGGTCGCCGACAATGTCACGACCTACGCGGATGTGGGATTGATCGCCGGCACGTCCTACAGCTATCGCGTCCTGGCGTTCAACGGCTACGGCAATTCCGCGGTCACGAACGTGGTCACGGCCACCCCGTCGGCCACGACCGTCACGAGCACGGCGCCCACGGCGCCGGAGAACCTGGTGGCGGTCCCCGTGGCCACGACCGAAGCGGAACTGACGTGGATCGACACGTCCTCCAACGAGACCGGCTTCAAGATCTACCGGAAGAAGGCCAACGGAGGCTGGAGGCACGTCGCCACGCTGGCGCCCAATTCGTCAAAGTACCGGGATTGCAACCTCACGCCGGGGAGCTCGTACACCCTCCGCATGTGCGCGGTGAACTCGAGCGGCTCCTCGGCCTGGTCGAAGGAGGCCAAGGTAACGATGCCCAAATAGCCCGTATCGATCCCCGGGGCGGCCTCGATTCACGTCGGGGCCGCCCCTTCTTTTTCCGCGGCCCCAATTCCGGATCCCGGGGGGAGACTAAAAACCCGCCGATCGATTCTCCACGACTCCCGTTCGAGCCAGCTCCGACACCCGCGGCGAGTCCACGACGATCTCGGTCCAGTACCGGAAGACGGACACCGGCCGGACCTCGAAGGTGGGGATCATTCCGTGCTCGAGGTAGTTCAGGATCATCAGGGGCTCGTTGAATCCCGCGAGGGCCCGGATGCAGGTTCCTCCCGAGCACCGGGTATTGATCTCGAAAATGTAGGGAACGCCGTCCCGCACCCGGAGCTGGAAGTTGCAGGGCCCGAAGGGCTGCAGGAACTCGGCGACCTTCCGGACGTGCGCCTCGATCACGGGGTCGCGCACGACGAAGGCCTTGTGCGTGTCTCCGTCCCTCAGCGTGCGCCGCATGACCATCACCCCGTAACACTTCCCGTCGAAGTTGACGGTGCCGACCGTGTATTCGTCCCCGTCGATGTACTCCTGCACCACGGTGTTGGTGGGGTCGACCCTCGGCCGCACGGCCAGGAATTCCTCTTCGTTGGCGACGATGTGCAGCCCCAGGGACCTCGAGCCTCCCTTGCGGGGTTTGAGCACCAGCGGAAACCCGAACTCCCGGAAATACCGGTTCGAGAGATCCGAGGTTCTCGGCGCGGGCAGGCCCTGGGACTGGAGGAAGCGGACCGTCTCCAGCTTGTCGTCCGCCAGGTCCACGACGGAGGGCGAGCTGACGATCGGGATCACCCCGGCCTTCTTGAAACGGGAGGCGGCGCGGGAAATGATCGGCAGTTCCATGTCGAGTCCCAGGAACAGGTAGCGGACGTTTTCCGAGACGCAAATCTGGATCAGCCGGTCGACATAGCTCGGGTCCTTCGAGCGGGGCACGATGTAGCCGCGCGGCACCGCGTACAGGCCGGCCGCCAGCTCGCTCGCATCGACTCCGACCACGCGATAGGGCGTATTCGCCAGGGCCTTGAGAATGCCCTGGCCGACGATGCCCCCCATTCCGGTCACCAGGACGGAGCAGACACCGGTCTGGGGCATCTCGGCCGATCCCCGGACGGGCAGCGCCGATGCGACCGTCGTTTCCCTCTCGGGACTCTCCATCTTCATCCTTTCACCTGGTGGCTGGGGGCCGGCCGCCGCTCCGTCTCGGAGGTGGTCGATACCCCGGGCTCCAGCAAGTCCAAGACTTGGGCTCGTCCCGATTCGTCGAACAGGAGGAAACGCACCGCCCCGTCGACCCGGTTGGGGTCTCCACGTCCCGCGGGGACTTCCGGTCGGGCCAGCCTCCGAAACTGCTCCAACGTGGGCGTGGCGTCCTGTCTTCGCTTCAACACGGGCCCCTCCGAAGCAATCCTGCCGGGGGCGTCCTGCAACGGCAGGGGCCCCCCGTTGGCGGGGAATCATCCGTTCCCCTACACAGATGTTCAACGTGGCGGGCCCGGCGTTACTTGGTTTCGGTGCTTTCGGCAGAAGGGCTGGCCGTTACCTTGGGCAGGCGACGGACGGTGGACTCCCGGACCTTGTCCACCCGGAGCTGGTCGAGAGTGATGCGGTAGGCCTGGCAGTAGGCATTGATCCGGCGCTCCATGACCGCGCGACGCGGGCCCCGGACGCGCAGGGCCTGCCGGAAATGGTCCGCGCAGGCCGATTCCTGCCCCAGGCCGTAATAGGCCTGTCCCAGGAGGAAATGGGCCTCCCGGGTCAGATTCTGGGCGTCGATCTCCTTGGAGTGCCGCATGGAGTCCTCCAGGTGGCGGATGGCGAGCGACAGCTCCTTCCGGCCCAGGTGACAGGCCCCCAGCGCCAGGTGCACCTCGGCCAGGAGGCCCGGATCCTGGCCCGCCTTGCCCAGCGCCACGTCCAGGAGATTCATGACCTTTTCGGAATCGAGGCGGGCGTTCATGTGCAGCCGCGCCAGGCCCACCCGGCTCCGCACGGCTTGCGACAAGTCGCCCGCGCGATCGGAGAAATTGATCGAATCCTCCAGCGCGGCCAGCCCGTCCTGGTAGTCCGCGGGATCCCCCGTGCCCGAGCAGGCCATGCCGTACGCGCAGTACGCGGCCGCCACGAGATCGTCGTGCTTGTGGATGCGCGCCAGGGCGATGGCCTTGGCGAGGATGGTCTTGGCTCCCGCGTGGTCCTCCTGCTGGTACAGGGCGCTTCCCTTCGCCACCAGGAGCTGGATGTACTGGCGCTGGATGACCTCGAGGGCCGTCTCGATGACCGGCTCCACGCGGGTCACGGCGCGGATCGTCTGGCTGCTGTCCCCGTGGCGCTCCGCGATCTTGGCTTTTCCGAGGAGAAGGTCGAAGAGGTCGAGCTTCTCCTCGATGCCCAGGCGGCCGGTGCTTTCCCTCTGGAAGATCCTCTCGTGCAGCCGCCGCTCCGCCAGTTCGTAGTCCCGGAGCATCGTGGACATGGAGGTGCCCGAAACGGCCCGGGTCAGGTCGCCGGCCTCCCGGGACAGGATCAGGTCGGCCCGTCCTTCGAGGTACTGCTCAAGCTCCTGCCACATGGCCCGGCACGAGGGAAACCGGCTTTCCGGATTGCGCGCCAGGGCCTTCATGCAAATGGCGTTCAAGGCCGGATCGATGGGATCGGGCATGGTCTCCGTGGACCGCCGGCGCCGCGCCACGAGCTGGTCGGGAGGCACGAGTTCGTCGTTGAGCACCTGCAGGCGCAGCTTCGACCGCGTCTCGAGCGTCGACGGCTGCTCCTGCTCGTGCCAGTGGGGAATCGAGAGCGACAGGAGTTTCTGGCCCCGGCCCCCCCGGCGTTCCTTGACCTGCGGGTTCGCGGGCGGGGAGATCACCCGGGTCTCCTCCGCTTCGGTCGCAATGGGGAAATCGCCGTTGGCCTCGTTCGCGGGCAGGTACAAGGGGCGATGGCCGGTCAGGACGCAATACAGGATCGCGCCCACGCCGAACACGTCGCTGCGGGCGTCGACGCACGCCGGGTTGAGCAGCTGCTCGGGCGCCATGAAGAAGAGCGTGCCGACCGCCCCCTGGCCCGTCAGGTCCAGGGATGAGGCGTCGGCCTGGCCGTTGGACCCCGGGGACTTCCCGGACGGCGTCGCCTCCTCTTCGTGGAGGTACTTGGCCAATCCCAGGTCCACCACGTACAGCTCTCCATAGGGCCCCAGGACGACGTTGGAGGGCTTCAGGTCCCGGTGAATGATCCCCTTCTGGTGGGCGCTCTCGAGGGCGAGGCAGATCTGCTGGACGAGCGCCAGGAGCCGGGGAAGCGTGATCTCCGACCGCAGCCGCTCCCCTTCCTCGTCCGCCTTGTTCCGGCGCCGGATCAGCTCGGCCAGCGTCTCGCCGCGAAGGAGGGGCATCGTGTAGAAGGGCCATAGCCCGTCCTTGCTGGACAGGTACCCCATCGAGAGGATGCGGACGAAATTGGGGTGGTCGAGGTCCGCCGTGATCTCCCGCTCGCGGACGAAGCGCTCCAGCGAGGCCTGGTCGAGCGTGTTGAGCACCTTGAGGGCGACGTCGCGCTTCAACTGCACGTCGAAGGCGAGGTACACGGTGCCCATCCCGCCGATGCCGATGCGCTCCTTGATGACGTACTGGTTGACCGCCTGGAAGTGGGTTTTCGACACCCGGAGGTCCCGCGTGAACCCCTGGGTGGAGGCCGCCGTCTTGCGGGATTCACGGCGCGACGGAGTCGACCCGGTACCCATCGGAAATCTTCAAGCTCCGGAGGTGGGGCGTCAGGACAACAGGCCGACAAACTCGGAAAGCTCGGCGTCGAGATCGGCGTCGGCCCCGACGGTCTCGGAGATCCGCGCCGTCAGGATCCGCCGGAGCTGGCCGCGCAACCGGTGGACCGCCACCTTGGACGCCACGGGCGAGAGGCCTGTCTTGGCGGCAATATCCTCGTAGGACGCGCCGTCCCGGTACAGCTGGAACGCGGTCAGGTGAAGCGGCGCGCCCTTCATATCCGCGAGCGCCTGGTCGAGGAGGCTGCGGGCCCACACCCGGTTGATGGCCCGGTCGGGGGGATCCTCGCTGGTGGCGAACCGGGAGGAATACTCCGCGATCGTGGTGGAGGATCCCAGGGACACCGGCTTGACGCCGCCTCCCCGCTTGATCCTCGACGCGGACTTGGCCCAGTTCTTGATGAAGTTCCCGAGCGCCGTCAGGATGAACGTGCGGAAGCGCCCCAGCTTGCGGTCCGCCTTGTAAAACGTGCCGTGGGCCACGACGTTCGCGAGGAAGCTCTGGACGATGTCCTTGCTGGCTTCGATGTCGAATCCGCGCTGGCGGACGAAGAAATAGAGGGGCTTCCAGTAGCGCCGCGCGAGCAGGTCGATCGGCTCGAGGTTTTTCGCGGGAAGGAGGAGCTCCCAGTCCGTCTGGGGAAACTGCCGTTGACTGCCCAGCACGTCGGTTTCGCGGAACATGCGCATTCCCCTGGTGCAAATTCTAAAGTGAATTGCGCCCCTACTCCCCGACTGGGTCCCTGGCGCGATGCCGTGCCGCCTTGCACCCTACCGGCGGCAC
>Ga0075431_100007251_pt1 | contig 11037 bp, 13 predicted proteins | sample RhiMetdeltSRZDD5_FD_75297 | JGI IMG/M metagenome (GOLD analysis project Ga0075431, IMG submission 75297) | Populus rhizosphere microbial communities from Tennessee, USA - Rhizosphere MetaG P. deltoides SRZDD5 | ecosystem: Host-associated > Plants > Roots > Rhizosphere > Soil | place: USA...
TCCAGCCGGGCAGCATCGCCCACCTGGTGGCGTGCCCAGACACGGTCAGCGCCCGCTTTCCGGGGCGCAGGTACCCGCAGTCGGTGCGGGCGATCCCGTTCAGCGGCCTGCCGGCCACGAACCGGTACGCGATGCGAAGCGGGGTGTTTTGGGGCTGCCGCAACAGACGCATCTGGCTCACCGGGCACCCCCACCGGCGTGCGGCCTGTGGGCAGCATGGGACGCAGACATGCGTGATGTCATGATGTGGTTTCTCTCCTTTGTGAGGGACGAGGGGGCGTGACCTGCGGTTTCTCAGGCCTGGCGGTCACGCCCCTGGCGTGTGGTTACACCTGGTCGGCTTGCTGCGCTTCGAGGGCGGCATACCGGCGTGCGTCCACTTCGGACATGAGCCGTTCCAGCCCTAGCCCGGTGCTACTGAGCAGCAGCCCAAGCGGGATGCCCACCAGAAGCCAGACCGGCTCGCCGAGGAAGGCGAGCACGATCGACCCGAAAAACGCTGCGCTACCGGTCAACCCGCACACGCAGTAGATCGCGAACAGCGCCTTTGACCAGCGGGTGAGCGTGTCCATATCGGACGGGTAGTGGATGGTGATCGTGACGGGTAGCACGAGGATGGGTGTCCTTTCCTGGCCTGCCACCGTGGCGGCCAGCGCACGGGCCGAGCGAAAGACGATCGGCCCGCGCGCAGACAGTCATGGATAGGCGCTGACTTAGAAGGGCGGCTCAGGATCGGCGTTGGTGGCCCACGGGCTATCCGCCGTCGCGGCGCTGCCGCCGTTGCTGCCGGGGGCATTCTGGCGGGTCAGCTTCACAACCTTCGCGCGGGCGTACTTGAGCGACGCGCCTACGTCCTCCACATCGAGCTGAAACGCTTGCCGTTTCTCACCTTCCGGGGTCTCCCACCGGGACAGGCGCAACCGTCCAGTCACGACCACGCGGGCGCCCTTCGTGAGGGATTCGGCGATGTTTTCGGCCATCTCGCGCCAAGCCGAGCAGGTCATAAAAAGCGGCTCACCGTCGCGCCACTGGCTGGCGTTCTGGTCGTACACGCGCGGGGTGCTGGCCACGGTGAACTTGGCCAGCGCGACACCGTTGGGGGTGAAGCGAAGCTCCGGGTTGTCGGTCAGGTTGCCGATAATCGTGAGGGTGGTCTCGTTAGCCACGAGTGTTCCTTTCCGTAAGAGTCGCCACGATGGCGGCCAGCGCACGAGCCGAACCGGCACCACGGCTCACGGTTCGGCCCGCACGCTGGCGGTCACGCGACGCTCAGCGCACCCCCGGTCTCGGCACGCAGGGCGGACACCACCCGCCGCACTGTCCGGTCGTTGACGCGGGCGATACGGGCAATGTCGGCCTGTGTCGCGTCCGGGTGTGCCTGGATCGCTGCCCGGATACGCGTGCTGGCGTCAGCCTTCGCGGGGGGCTTGCGACGCGACGCCGCCTGCGTCGTGGCCTGCGGCTTGTCCGCATCGTCGATACGGTCAGCGCCGGGTGTGGCTGGTGTGGTGCGCCGCTTGCCAGTCCTGCCCTCAGCGATGCGGTCCGCGTGGATGTCAGCGGCCAGCAGACCGGTCAACCGGCCGTAATCGACCGTCTTGGCCAGCCGGGCGGCAACCTCGTCCAGGTCATAGGACACCATCGCGATGTCCGCCGAGGTGGAGTCCAGCGACCGGGCCAGCTTGCGGCGCAGCGCGGCGGCAATCGCTTTTTGCCGTGCCTCGGTGGCCAGCTCGGTGCGGGCCTGCGCGATCGCGGCGTGCACGCTCAGCCCGGGGTCGGCGGTAGCGAGTTGGCGTGCTCGCCACACCGTCTTGGGTGCGCGCAGCCACGCGGCCAGCCCGAACACGGGCGGCTGAGCGGCCAGACGGCCTGCGGCGCGTAGCGCGTCGCGGCGGCGGGCGTTGCTGTGCAGCGTCCACACCGCGTACCCGGCCAGGCTCGCGCCGGTGAACAGCATCCGCTGCCCGACGCTGGTGTCATGGCCGTAGAAGTTCAGCGCGGCCACACCCAACGCGACCGCCACCGACAGGACGCGGGCGGCAACAGCTTGCTCGCCCCGGTCGGTGCGCCGCCAGTCAGCGAACCCGAGCAGCACAGCGGCCAACAGCTCGACAGCGAACCCGACCGCCAGTGCGGCCAGGCGGTCGATGCCCAGCCAGGCCATCAGACCATCGGACTGGCCATACAACGCCAGCCCGGCCATGGCCAGGTAGAACACGAACAGCAGATGCAGCGGGCCAGTCGCCCGCGTCGCGGTCGTGGTGGTGGTGTTCATGGCAGCTCCAAAGTCAAAGCGGGAAAGGAAGTCTCAGGTGTCGGCGCAGGTCACCCATGGCGTGCAGCCATGTCCAGCGCGGCCCGATACACCGCGACGGCCTGCGTCTCATGGATCGCGGCCACCCGCGCGGCGGCGGCATCGGCGGTCATCTCGCCCCGCGCCATACGGCGGGCAACAGCCCGGATTGCTTGCTGTGCCAGGGTTCTAGCCATCACGGGACCTCCGCCAGCGGGCAATCCCCATACACAGGGCCACAAGCATGAACGCGATAGCGGCGCCGAGCAGGCCCGCGCGCAGCTCCCCGCTTGCCGTAACCGCATACAGCAGGCAAAACACGCTCGTCGCGGAGCAGGCACGCTCAGCGAAGCTCATCGGTGTGGGTGACTCGTTCATGCCGCCACCCGCCGGTCATGCTCGGCGGTCAGCGACAGCAGCTCAGCCAACACGCGCAGGCGACGCCGCTCAGCACGTCGCAGCCTGCGCCAGTCCAGCTCAGTCGGATGTGCCGTGGTCAAAAGCCGAATCTCGGCGTCAACGATGTCCAGCTCAGCAGCGATCAACGGCCATTCCAGCTCGATCGCGGAAAGCTCCACATCAGAGGGTCCATCGAAAACGTCCAGGTCCATCGAAAGCTCAGTTCCTTCCACGGGGACGCGCCGCCGACCTCGAACGGCGGGGCGCGCGACCGGCTCGGTAGCCAGCAGGTGGGCAGTTACGGCAGTGGTCTTCATCGGGGGCAAGAGGCGCCAGCGCGTCGCAGCTTGCGCAGTTACGCCATACGGCGGACTGGCGGGCGGTGATCCGCACGGACGTGGCGAAGGATGAGAGCATGAGGGAACCACCTCTTTCCAGAACAAAGGGGATTGGTGAAAAGCCGGGGCGCGGCAACGGTTTCCAGTCCAGTCGCGTCCCGGTGAACGTATTTGCATGTCGGCGGCGCCAAACGGCACCGCTCCTTCCCCATGGACACCGGCTCCGGCTTCGCTCCTCGCCTCTCCCCTTGTCCTGCTTGGGGTCTTGGCGGATCGTCGCGCCCTCTGGTTTCACCTGTCGATTGGGGCTATATGAAGTTCTCAAAGAACCTGATCTCTGTGTCCTGACTATCCAGGCTAGCCTGGCTAGTCAGCCTTGCAGTGATGAGAGTAGGCGCACCTGGCTAGTCAGGTCAATAGCCGAGTCAAGATTCTTCCTAGCCTGGCTAGTCAGCTGCTAGGCTGTGCGTCATGGAGTTGGAAGAGCTTCCTGAACTGGACCTGGACGACCCGCGACCCCCGTCCCAGAAGATCGCCAACGCGCTACGCGCCGCGATCCGCACAAAAAAGCTCGGACCGGGCGACAAGTTGCCGTCCCAGCCCGAGCTAGCTGCTCGTTACGGCGTAGCGCGCGAGACAGTCAAAGCGGCGCTAGGCATTCTCAAGGATGAACGGCTCATCGTGAGCCGTATGGGCAGCGGGTCATATGTCCGCGCGCAGACCGAAAAGCCCATCGGGCTGCGGCCCCACATTGAGGAGACGTTCACCCAGCCCAACGTTTCCATCGACTTCGCTGGCTTCTCTGGCGAAACTCTGCACGGTGCCCTTACCGAACCGCTGGACAAAGTACGAGACGGGCGCCTTACTCCCGAGACACTGACCGTGCGCCTACTGCTGCCCGATTTGAACCGACCCATCGGCCTACCCAGCCGCGCCCCCACGACGGACGACGATCCGGCTGTGCGCGCCCGCAGCATGCGGATCGCGACACGTCACAGCGAGGCAATCATTGAAGCGGTTCACGAGCTGGGGGATCTCGGTATTGTTAAGTCAGCGACGGCAGAAGTCCGTCTCTATCCCGCAGCACCCCTGTTCAAGCTCTACATCCTGAACGGCCAGGATGTATTCTTCGGCTTCTATCCGGTGGTAGAGCACACCGTACGAATAGAGGGGCAACCCGTTGCCATCTTTGATCCGATGGGCAAGGACGCGCTCCTGTTTCATCGCAGCATCGCTGATGATGAACCGTCTGACGGCGTGCAATACGTTGAGCAGGCGAAGAAGTGGTTTGACTCGATCTGGTCAACCATCGCGGCGGAGACGTCGCTATGACCTCTGTCCGGCGCATCCTCGCTGCCTCGTCGAGCATCCTGCTCGACTTTGACGGGCCTGTGTGCGGCATCTTCAGCGGCTTAACCGACGTTGCTGTTTCAGATCGTCTGCGCGAAGTACTGGCGGGCGCTGACATAGAGATGGATGCAGTGACCACACAGGCGAACGACCCGCTCGCGGTGCTCCGCTATGTCGGCGTGCGGGCCGATCGTGCTGTTCTCGCCAAAGTCGAGTCCACCCTGATCTCAGCCGAAGTCGAAGCGACCGCGAGCGCCAACCCCACACCCTCGGCAGCGCAGTTCATGCGAACCGCTGTCGCAAGTGGGCGATCGATCGCCATCGTGAGCAACAACTCAGCGGAGGCCGTCAACGCGTATCTTGAACTGCACAAACTTGCACCATACGTTGCTGCCGTTGTTGGTAGGCAGCGCGAGCGGCCAGAACTGATGAAGCCGAACCGTTTTCCCATCGATGAAGCATTGCGCCAACTCTCGGTTGATGACTCGAAAAGCGTTGTACTTATTGGGGATTCAGATGCCGACCTGGGCGCTGCACGGGCGGCAGGCATTCAGTGCATCGGATACGCAGAGACCGTTGGTCAGCTTGAGCGGCTTGATGGCGCAGATGCCCTTGTCCACAGCATGGCCGAGCTGTTGGTGAACCTATGAAGCGCGAAGTCGGGGACTCGTTATGGAGCGCCCGACTCTTGACGTCGCATGCGGCCCATGATCGTTGCTTGACACGTTCCTGACGGTAGCGCCTAAGAGTCGATGGGTCTTCGGAGCCACGGTCTGCGGAGCAGCATGCAACACTTTCGCCCCCGCCGGCCATAAAGAGGTGTGACGACCATCGTGCAGGCCGCCGACGAAGAACTATGGGCCAAGGCCGTAAGCGGCGACCAAGCGGCGTTCGGGGTGCTCTTCGACCGGCACTCGAAGGCGATTTACAACCACTGCTTTCGCCTCACTGCCTCCTGGGCGATGGCAGAGGACGCAACCCAATCAACGTTCCTGACCGCGTGGCGCAAACGTGACCGGGTCCGCCTGATCAACGATTCTGTGCTGCCCTGGCTGCTGTCGGTGGCGACCAATGCCGTACGCGGCGAGCGGCGGTCGGCCAGGCGCTGGCTCGCGGCGTTGCTGCGGATGCCGCTAGATCGCGATGCCACAGTCGAGCTGGCCGACGAGGTAGCGGACCGCGTCGACGACATTCGGCGCATGCGTTCGGTGCTGGCCGCGGTTCGTCGCCTGCCTCGCGCCGAACGTGAAGCCCTGATGCTGTGCGTCTGGTCGTCCGTTTCATACGCCGACGCGGCAACGCTGCTGGGCATCTCGGAGAGTTCGGTACGGGCCAGGGTCAGCAGGGCACGGGGCCGGCTCAACCGGGTTCTTGGTGACGGCGCCGGCGACAGCAAGTCGCGACAGACAACGCAGAGGAGTGAAAAGTGACCAACCTTGATCAGCTTCCGCCGGAACGGGACCTTCCCCCAGACCGGCACGCGCTTTTGCGAACCCGCGTGCTCACCGCCACAGTCGCATCGTCCTCTCGACACGGCGCGCCAAGCCGGCGGCCGGTGCGGTTCGCAGCGGCCAGCGTCGCGGTGGCTGCCTGCGCCGTCATCGCCTGGGCAGGCGTCGGCGAGCTTTCCGGCTCCCGTTACCAGAAGCCAGAAGTTTACGCACTCGGTGACGGCGTGCTGTCGCCCGACGTGCGGGAGGCCGGCAGAGACTGCCTCGCGCTCATCCGGAATGATTACGGGCAGCCCGTTACCTGGACGAAAGACTCGCCACCTACACTGCTGAACCACATCGAGAAGGACCGGCGCGCTGTCGTCATCTACCACGTGCAGTCGAAGCTCATCCACTGCCTTATGGGCCCCGCTGTGAAGGACGGCCCAGAGCCAAGAGAATTCACCGATGACGGCTATCGGGCCATAGCATATGCGATCATGGATAGCTCGCAATGGCTGCCCGGGCCGATTTCGAAAGAGGCCGCCAGGTCGACAGACATGGACGGGGGCTATGTGGACGCGGCGGGACGCGTCAGTGCGCGCGTTGCCCGAGTAGTCCTCGACGACGGCGCCGGCCATCAATACACCGCGCGGCTCGCCGACGGCACCTTCGTAGTAATCAGCGACGACAGGATCCCCAACAACGGGGGCACGCTCATCAGCTACGACGCCAGCGGCAAAGAGATCGACCGACGGCCAGTCCTCCGACAGCCAACCAGCCGCTGCTACACCGACCCTGCGGGGAACCTTGTCAACCCTACCTCGAACTACGAATTCGACCTTGCCTACAAGTCGAACAAGGCCCAGTGCGCGCCTGCCGAGCCGTGGTCGCGGCGCACCCCAGCTCAGCCAACACCGCAGTAACCCACCCATCGCCGTTTGCCGGTGATCGGCGTGTAAGGCGCCGATCAGCCAGCCATTCACCCCGCAAGGCCGACCACAGTCACGCATTTAAGTGGATACACTTCAATGCAGCTGGGCCTTCACCAACGCCCCGTTGCTGGGAAGGCGCAGCCTCCTCCGCCTGGGCTGCGGTGCATTCTTTCCGAAGGGGCAGTCGCAGCCCGGGCCAAGAGAAATACCAACGGTAGCTGGATTTCGGTTCCTGACTCTTGGGCAGAGGAGAAGGTCTGAGTTGAGGGTCTAACTGAGTGACAACAGCCGTGTATGCGCCTGGACGCCCACGGACCGCCAGGGACTGTTTCGCCTGCAAACGCTGGAAGCACAACAGGCCCGCCGACCATGATCGTTGCTTCACACGGAAGAGGTCACTGGTTCAACCCAACGCCCCCGGAGGACTATCCTCGCCTACGTGGTGAGTCGCAGCGAGACGTACCAGCAGATGGCCGAAGACGCGAAGGCGTTTCGCGATGCTTACCGAACGCTGCTCAGCCACTTGACCGAAGCCGATCGCTACCTGACGGGCGGACTCGCCAGCTACAGGCCGAAGCCTGGCAAGGAAGCAGCGGCAGCCGAGGCGAGCGCCGAGGTATCGCAGCTTGCTGGCAAGGCAATCCGGGCGCAACGGATGTCCGAGGTGAGACGCACGTACGTAGTACCGAACATCGGCATCCCGCTCGATCCGTTTTCCAGTTGGGATCACTCCCTCAAGGACGTCGGCGCGATGTCGCCGCAGGACGTGGTGAACACCTGTGCTCTCGTGATCGGTGCACTCGAAGAGAAGGCTCAACGGGCGGCGGCGGTCGATCGGACGTTCGTCGGACGGTTGGCTGCCTTCGTAAGCATCCCTGCCCGTATCCGTGCGGTCGTCGCCGAAGATCACCCCGGCCTCGGAAAACTCGCCTTCTCGACCGGTGTCGTGGCACAGATCTTCATCGCCATCGTGAGCACTCTCATCACCGCCGCAATTACAGCTGGTGTTGCAGCCATCTGGAAGGAAGTGGTTAGCCCGACACCCGGAACTACTCTCCCGGCGAGTCCACCGACTACGGCTGCTTCGACACCCGCAGCCACCACACCACCGAGTTTGAGCGCAACACCGACGCAGAGCCCAACCCCAACCCCAAGCTGAATGATCTCATTTAGTCCCCCAGGTCAAGCGAAGGTGGATCAGATCATCGGCTACTCGGACGGCTGTTCAACCAAGGCGACGGCAACGATCAGACCTAGCTCGGCGGCAAATATGCGGCAAAGTAGGGTCGCGCTGAAGCATTCCCCCTGGCCAAACACGTCTCGCGCTCTCGTCTGTAAAACCGTCGCGAGAGCTACGAAGGTTCGAACCCTTCACCCGCCACGAACAGCGCAAAGAAGCCCTGGCCTGGTCAAACAGGCTGGGGCTTCTTCGTACGCTCGTCCGAATGGGTCCGGCTGAGTCCGGTCGTCTACGACTGGTCGCGGGAACATTGCGGGAACGGAGAGCGAAGCACCTCTGCGCCCGTCGTACGGGCCTCCGACGGCCCTGTTTCATCGACGGTAGACCCGTGGGTACCGCTCGCGCTTTTCACAAGAACAAAGGCAACCCAGCTTTACACCTCGAGCCTACGGTGCCTCTGGCCTGGGCTTCCCGTCGCGCGGTTTGCCCCGACCAGACCACGCCTGGCCGGTCCAGTTGGAGCGCCCTACCGGACGTACGAGCTGGACCGGGCAGGCGTGGTCCGGTGGCCTTTGGTGCGCGTCGGGTGGCCATGCAACGGCGGCCCTGGCATCCCGGAGCGCCCGGCCCGACCGGAGGTCGGAGGAAGGTTCTTCAAGCCAGCCCGACCGGAGGTCGGAGGTTTTGGCTGGCCGCAGGCCGCTGCCGGCAGGCCCGCCGGAGGCATGGCTTTTGCGCGTGGTCGCGTTACGCGCGTCGCTGTCCGGCCTCGCGACGGGCTTGCGCATCATGGCTGAGTGGCGCTCGGCGTTGCCGGTGTCAGTGGCTCCTGCGTTTAGGGCTGTTCGCCTGGCCTTGGGCACAGTCCGGGCCGACGCGCCGGGAGCGAAGCGGCAAGGCGCGTCGTGCCCTGGGGACCGTGCGAGCGGGCCGCCTGCGGCCGGTCTTGGGCCCCTTTGCCCCTGTCTTGCAAAGATCGCGCGAGCTGTCGGCGGTCGTCAGTGGATGGCTACCACCTGCGCGAGCAGTCGATAGAAGTGGATCGAAGCATGCTGGTTCCGACCAGCCACTGATGCTCGTAGTCCGTCTGATCGGCCAGCGCGTTGGCGATCCCCTCAAGGTCAAGGCTGCTCAGGCCAAGCACCGAACCACCGTAATCCCTGCACAGGGGTGCACTCAGTGGGAGTCGTGCACCGCGCGCACCGCGGCAATATGAGCGTACGTTTTCGTCGCTGATCTTGCGGGCCCCGCTCGGCCCGAACCGTCCTTGATCGTTACCTACCGTTACTCGTCTCCTTGATATCAGGCCTGGTGGCTCGGCCACGACCCGCTGACCGGCATGTTCAACCGGGTCAGCCTGTACTCCGGGCACACCCTCGCCGCCCAAGCTGATCCCAGCCCATACTGATCCTGCTGATCGACATCGACGACTTCAAACCCGTCAACGACAACCACGGACACGATGTCGGCGATGACCTCCTGGTCGAGATCGGCGAGCCGGCTTGAGCTGGCACGGATCATGCTCGCAGGCGTCGACCCTGCTATTAGCGCTATAGTGGCACAGCCACTGCAACTGGTCGGTGTGGACGGGGCGCGGGTTCGTCGACATGTCCCGGATCTGCTGCTTCAACGGCTGCCGTCTTATCCTTGCGGTGGACGTAAGCCCATGGCTACGCCCGTACACCCTCACCCTGCCAATGTCCATCGCTCAGGCCTCACCGTCCACAATGTCCTGACATCACCCGCCGGAGAGTCGGTCACGCCGCCGCGCCGCAGGTGGTCATGGCGTTGGTTTTGTGTGCGGCAATGGGCACCAGATGCTCGTGACCAAAGATGACGGCGGGCGTCAGAAGCAGTGATCGTTTGAGCGGAAGGTCATGGCTCTGCTGACGGCATAGGTGCACGGTACGCGGCTACGCCATGACACGATGCCGCGTCGCTCTGTGGGCGGGCTCGGTGCATGGCCACACACCCTGTCCGCAATGTTGAAGGGTATGCAGGTCGCGGCAGAAGCGACAGTATCCGTAAAGCATGGTGGAAAGATCCAGGCAGGTTGTCCAGTGTCCGACTCCAACAACTACTGCGGCCGCGTTCGAGGGATGATGCCTACTAAGCGCTGTAGTACATAGTTTACGGTTATCAATTCGCCTTCGGACAAGCTGTGGCGACCGGGGATGGTTCTGAGCCGCCCAGTGAAATGTAAAACGTCCGTTTGACGCTACCGCCGGAGGTTGGCGCCTTCGGTCGTGGGCCATCTTTGGAGGACGCGACGTGACAGCGATTGACGACAAGTATGCATCGTTGGGTGGATCAGGTGGGGTATTGGGTCCGCCGACGTCCGCAGAGCAGTCTTGCCCTGACGGGGTTGGCCGATTCCGGCACTACACGATTGGGTCTATCTACTGGTCGCCGGCGACGGCAGCCCACGAGGTTCACGGCGCGATTCACGGGTTGTGGTCCTCGCTGGGCTGGGAGACGAGTCCTCTCGGCTATCCGACCAGTGATGAGATGGACACACCTCACCATTTCGGAAGAGTCAGCCATTTCCAACGTGGCTCGATTTATTGGGACGCCGTGCGCGGCGCGTACGAGGTGTTCCCACGTCCCGCCTTTCCACCGAGCGACCCGGCGACCAAGGGCCACTGGCAGGTTCCGGCGTACACATCTGGTGTCGTGGGTATGCACGCTGCCTTGCTGTCCAATGGGAAGGTCTTGTTCTTCGCCTACCTGGAACCGCACGATCCGGAGAACCCAGGACCGATCCCACCGGACCTAGGGGAGTCGGCGGTCCTCGACCTGACGTCGCACGCCATCACGACGCCGTCGTACGCCGGTGCGTCCGGGCCAACCGCAATGCCAAACATCTTCTGCAGCGGCCACACCCTGCTGCCAGACGGGCGTCTGCTCGTAGCCGGTGGTGACCGGGAAGCACAACCGCGGATCCGGTCGCTGCATCTTTTCGCGCCCAACGCCTCCGGCGGGTCATGGCGCTACGTCGGACAGTGCGCTGAAGGTCGGTGGTACGCCAGCTGCGCAACGCTGCCCGACGGTCGTGCGGTCATTGTCGGTGGCGAAAAGCGCATCGACGGGCCGGCCACCCGAAACACCA
>Ga0075431_100007253_pt1 | contig 11035 bp, 9 predicted proteins | sample RhiMetdeltSRZDD5_FD_75297 | JGI IMG/M metagenome (GOLD analysis project Ga0075431, IMG submission 75297) | Populus rhizosphere microbial communities from Tennessee, USA - Rhizosphere MetaG P. deltoides SRZDD5 | ecosystem: Host-associated > Plants > Roots > Rhizosphere > Soil | place: USA...
CGCGCCTTGCGGCTTCTTGCCGTCCTTCCCGTAATCGGTGATGTAGAAGCCCGAGCCCTTGAAGACGAGTCCGGCGCCGCCCGAGACCTTCCGGAGGGCGATTGCCCCACATTCCGGGCACGCCATCTCCATCGGCGCGTCGCTGATCTTGCGGAAAAAGCGCTCGAACTCGTGACGGGACGGGCAGACGAAATCGTAAGTTGGCATTCCGATGACACTTAGGAGGGCGGCACGTCACTGAAAGCTACGCGCCGCCGCGAGGCCGTTCAAGCCGCGCGGCGGCGATCCGTCACCCATTTACTCGACGGACTTGTGCAGCTTCACCGGCTCCGTGACCCTCGTCCTCGCCTTGATGTTCAACATCTCGACGGCGATGGAGAAGAACATCGCGAAGTACGTGTAGCCCTTTGGAATATGAACGCCGGTTGCCTCGGCGACGAGGTTCACGCCGATGACCACCAGGAATGACAGCGCGAGCATCTTGATCGCGGGGTGCCGGTCCACGAACCGCGAGATGGCGCCGGCAGCGGCGAGCATGATGCCGAGGGCGATGATGTTCGCGCCAATCATGATGCTGACCTGGTCGACCATCCCGACCGCGGTGATCACGGAGTCGAGCGAGAAGACGATGTCGATCAGCATGATCTGCACGACGACGCGCGGAAGTGACGCCTTCAACCTGGCGGTCGCGTGGCCTTCTTCGCCTTCGAGCTTGTCGTGGATCTCGTGGGTCGCCTTTCCGATGAGGAACAGACCACCTATGAGCAGGATCAGGTCGCGCCCGGAGACCCCGTGACCAAATACCTCGAACAGCGGCTTCGTCAGTCGTACGATCCACGCGATCGCCAGGAGCAGGAGGATTCGCGTGACGAAGGCGCCCACCAACCCGAGGCGCCGCGCCTTGGGCTGGTCCTCCGGGGGGAGCTTTCCGGCGAGGATCGTGATGAAGATGATGTTGTCGATCCCCAGGACGATCTCGAGCAGCGTGAGCGTGAGCAGCCCGAGCCAGGCATTCGGGTCGGAGAACCAGTCCATGTCAGTGCGAGGGGAGCGAGAGGATTAAGGGGTTCGAAGGGGTTCAAAGGGCTCGAAGGGTTCGAAGGGGGGTCGAACGGCGTTGAGCAGACGTGGTCGCCCATCGCCCGTCCTCGGCGCCCTGGGACCCTTCGCCCCCATCATGTCGGCGTGTACTCGCCCCACGACGCTCGCAAGGCGTCGGCGATTTCGCCGACGGTAGCGCGCGCGCGAACGGCGTCGATGATCATCGGCATGAGTGGCGGATTCCGCCCGCCCGCTGCCGCAAACCCGTGCGCCTCCGCGCGCAAGGTGGAAAGCGCGCGCTCCACCGATGCCCGATCGCGCCGCGCGCGCACCGCTCGCACGCGCTCGACCTGCCCGCGCTCCAGCGCCGAATAGTCCGGGGTAAGAATCGAAACAGACTCCCGGTCGTCGCTGAATCGGTTGACGCCGACAATCACCGCCTCGCCACGCTCGACCCGCAACTGATGCTCGTACGCGCTGCGGGCGATCTCCTCCTGCATGAAGCCGGCCGCAATCGCGCGAGCCGCGCCGCCGAGCGCATCGACGCGGGCGAGAAGGGCCATCGCCTCGCGCTCGAGCGTGGTCGTCAGCTGCTCGACGTAATAGCTGCCCGCCAATGGATCGGCGGTCGCCGCGACCCCGCTCTCGTGACCGAGGATCTGCTGGGTGCGCAGGGCGAGCGTGGCCGCCTCTTCCGTGGGAAGGGCAAGCGCCTCGTCGTACCCGTTGGTGTGCAGCGATTGCGTTCCACCGAGGACGGCCGACAGCGCCTGCACCGCGACGCGCACGACGTTGTTCAGTGGCTGCTGCGCGGTGAGTGTCACGCCGCCGGTCTGCGTGTGGAAGCGCAATCGCGCACTCGCATCCCCGGCTCCGAAGCGCTCACGCATGAGTCGTGCGTACATCCGTCGCGCGGCACGAAATTTCGCGACTTCCTCGAACAGATCGTTATGCGCCGCGAAAAAGAACGAAAGGCGCGGGGCGAACTCGTCGATCGGCAGCCCGGCCGCGATCGCGCGCGACACGTATTCGACCGTATTCGCGAAGGTAAAGGCGAGCTCCTGGATCGCCGTCGCGCCCGCCTCACGAATGTGATAGCCGGAGATCGAGATCGGGTTCCAGCTCGGCACCTCGGCTGCGCAAAAGCGAAACAGCTCCGTCACCAGCGCGAGGCTCGGCGCCGGCGGATAGATGTAGGTGCCCCGGGCGACGTATTCCTTGAGGATGTCGTTCTGCACCGTGCCACTCAATGCCGCCCGCGTTGTCCCGCGCTCCTCGGCCACCACGATGTACATGGCGAGCAGCGTGGAGGCGGTGGCGTTGATCGTCATCGATGTCGAGACCCGGTCGAGCGGGATGGCCTCGAACAGCGCGTGCATGTCCTCTACCGTGTCGATGGCGACGCCGACGCGGCCGACCTCTCCCTGAGCGCGGGGGGCGTCGGAATCGATGCCCATTTGTGTCGGAAGATCGAACGCGACCGAAAGACCCGTTTGCCCGGCATCCAGCAGATGACGAAATCGCCGATTCGTCTCCTGGGCCGTGCCGAATCCCGCGTACTGCCGCATCGTCCAGAGGCGGCCGCGATACATCGTCGGCTGCACGCCGCGGGTGAACGGGAACTGTCCGGGATCGCCGAGGTCGTGCGAGTACTCAACGCCCGCATCTCGGTAGACGGGGGCGATCTCGATGCCGGAGGGCGTCAGGCGAGGGGCGGTCATTCGGGAAACGGCAAAGATGACAGAGTTCAGAAATTCAGAGTTCAGAATTCAGCAACAGCATGCGCATGGTATGGCGCCGGCCGCGCGCAGGTTTCTCTGAATTCTGAAATCTGAATTCTGAAGTCTGTCATCTTTGACGTCACCCTCACGCCCCCACCCCGGTGAGCTTCCGGCCACCGAGAAGGCTGGCCGCCGTGTCCACGTCACTCTTGCTCCCGACGTACAGGGGGATGCGCTGGTGGAGCTCCGTCGGCTGGATGTCGAGAATGCGCTGAGTGCCGTCGGTCGCGGCGCCGCCGGCTTGCTCGACCACGAACGCGAGCGGATTCGCCTCGTAGAGGAGTCGTAGCTTCCCCTGCGGGCTCTTCTGGTTCGCCGGGTAGCAGAAGATGCCGCCGCCCAGGAGGTTCCGGTGGAAGTCGGCGACCAGCGATCCGACGTAACGCACGCTCATGGCCTTGCGCGCACCGTCGAGTCCGCGATAGCGCCGCATCAGCGCCTTCACCGGCTCGTCCCAGTACTGCTCGTACGAGTCGTTCACCGAGAGATAGCGTCCCGGATCCGGTATGCGGATGTTCGGGTGCGAGAGCAGGAATTCCCCAATCGACGGATCGAGCGTGAAGCCGTGAACGCCCTGCCCCGTGGTATACACGAGCATCGTGCTCGATCCGTAGATCACGTAACCCGCGGCGACCTGGCGACGGCCGGGTTGCAGCATGTCCTCGAGATCGCCGCGCACCCCGCGCGTGATCTTGCGGACCACCGAGAAGATCGTGCCGACGGGGACGTTCACATCGATGTTCGATGACCCATCGAGCGGATCGAAGAGCAGACAGTATTTCCCGCAGCGGAATCCCTCGGGAATGGGGATGATGTCTGGGACTTCCTCCGACGCCATCGCGCAGAGCCGACCACCGTGATCGAGCGCCTTGACGATGGTTTCGTTCGCGAAGACGTCGAGCTTCTGCTGGATCTCGCCCTGCACGTTCTCCGCTTCGGCGGAGCCGAGGATGTCCACGAGGCCGGCGCGCCGGACCTTGCTCGACACCATCTTCGCCGCGAGCGCCAGGTCGTACAGAATGCCGGAGAGCTCGCCCGTCGCTTCGGGATGCAGCCGCTCCTGCTCGATGATGAAGCGATCGATCGTGACGACCGACGTGGGCGTGTTGTACACCACAGCTAGCGATCTCCTGCCGACGAGGGTCCCTGGGTGCGCAGCCGGCGCGCGGAAAAGGCGCGCGCGTCCGCCTCGAACGGATTGTCGTGATATCCGTGTCGCACGCTCGCCCAAAGGTAGTGAAGCGGAAAGAGCGGGTTGGCCTCAAACTGCTCAAGATGCCGCAATTCGTGCAAGAGCAGCGGCGGGCGCGCGGGCACCTCCGGCGCGAGGAAGACCCAGCGACGCAACGTGATCGCCGCGACCGTCGCACGCCCGAGCGCCCATCCCCCCAGACGCGGGGGAAGGCCGCCGCGACGCAGCCTCAATCGATGCAGCTCCGGATACCGCTCCACCACCTCGCGCGCGAGCGGCTCGGGCTCGCCGATCAACGCGGCGCGGATGCGAGTGACGATTCCCATCGCTCCCCCTGTGCCTCGATCTCCACCGCAACTCCATCGGTCCGCACGACGATGTTCCCCTGTCGATCGGTGCGTAACACCATCGCTCCCGCGGTCGCGAGCGATTGCATGACCTCCTCGCTCGGGTGCCGGTAGGCGTTCCCGGCGCCCACCGATACCAGGGCGACGCCGGGTCGAACGGCGCGCAGAAATGACGGCGTCGTGCTCGTAATGCTACCGTGGTGCCCCACCTTCAGAACTTCGGCGCGCAGCGCAAGCGAATCCCGCGCGAGCAGCCATCGCTCCTCGGCTCGCTCCGCGTCGCCCACGAGCAGGAATCGCACCGCCCCATAGCGAGCTCGGAGCACCACGCTCGCCTCATTCGGATCGTCGAGCGCACTGGTCCACGCGGAGTCGGGTGCGAGGAACTCCAGCTCGACGTCATCGATGATGGTGCGGGCGGCTGGCCTCACACGCACCCAGGCGATCCCGGCCCTCTCGACGGCCGACAGCGCGGCGCGATAGGTGTCGCTCGTTCCGATGTAGGCTCCATCCCAGAACGCCGCCGGTCGTAACGCGCGCACGACGGTCGCGGCTCCGCCCGCGTGGTCCGCATGCGGATGGGAGAGGATGAACGCCTCGACGCTTCCACCGAGCCGGCGAACATACGGAATGACGGTCGCTCGGCCGGCATCGCCGCCTCGCCACGCGCGTCCGGCGTCCACGAGAATCCACCGACCGCGCGGTGTGCGGAGTGCTAGCGCGTCCCCCTGCCCCACGTCGATCATGTGCAGCTCCATGCCGCGCGCCCCGACGGGGGCCAGCGGCCACCACGCCATGACCGCGAGCGCGGCCGCGCACACGACGACCGCCCGCCCCGGATACCGACTGACGCACGCCACGACCATACTGATCGCGCACACCAACGCGAGCGCGGCCACGACGAGCGTCGGAACGACATCAATGGACGCAAAGGGTACCCGCGACGCACCAGACGCCACGGCCTCGAGCAACCAGAACACCGGGAACGTGGCATCGGCCACGAACCGCTCCAGGCTGGCCGCCGGCGTGCACACGAGCGCGAGGAAGAGCGCCGGCTGAAGAACGGCGACGATCGGCGCGGCGATCAGATTCGCCAGTGGAGCGACGAGGCTGAAGCGCCCAAAGTGCCAGGCGACGAGTGGCCCGCTCACCAGTGACGCGACAACCGATGCCAGCAGACCGGCGAGAAGCTTTCCCCGCCAGCGCCCGACATCGCGACCAATCCAGCGACGCGCCAGCGCGCCGCTGGCGACGAGCCCCGCCATTCCGAGAACGGACAGCTGCCACCCGAGGTCCAGCACGGTTCGCGGTGCGATGAGGGGCGCGCCGCCGCCGATCCCGAGCGACGCCCACGGCGACGTGTTGCGCTGCACGAGCCGCGACACGGCCGTCACGCCCAGCATCACCGCCGATCGAACGGCCGGCGCCGGCGCCCCGATGATCGCGACGTACGTGGCGACCACCATCATCGTCGTCAGCAGGGCTCCGCGGGGTGGAAGGCGAGCGGCGCGGCAGAGCAGCTCGACAGCCAGCGCAATGATCGCCACGTGGAGCCCCGATATCGACAACATGTGCACCAGCCCCGCCGCCGCATAACGATCGCGCACGCCGGGATCGAGGGACCGCGTGTCGGCGATGAGCAACGCCCGCGCAAGGGCGGCGTTACTTCCGAACGCGCTGTCGAGTCCGCGGCCGAGCCGCGCGCGAAACGCGACGAGGTCATCGCGATCGCGGCCCGCACGCACCCAGGCATTTCGCACGAAGAGCCGGCCTCGCGTTGCACTCGCCTCACCATCGACGACCGCAGCTCGCCCGGCTGCGACGCGCCCGCGCCGCACCGCGACGGTGATCGGAGCAACACACGCCCGGCCGCCGATCGTTCGCGCCTCTCCGCGCACAAACGCGCCCGGCGCCAGGGGCTCGGGGAAGGTCGCCACGATCTGCCCCGTTACCTGCGAGCATTTCTCCTCTCGCGCCAGCTCGGCGCGCGCCGCGAGCCATCCCGCGAGGGTCAGCGTGACAATCGCGATCGCACGTATCTCCCGCCTGACGAGCCCCACCCCGGAGAGTCCGCCGGCGACGACGACGGTCAGATGCAACGCGCCGCCGAATCCGAGGAGGAGTCCGGCGGCGTAGGCAAGAACCGCGACGGTGATGAGCGGCAGCGGGAGATCTACCCGGCGCCGCCTCCGCGCCTGGCGTCGCCAATGGGGTGACGCGGGTTGTTCGAGACGCGGCGCATCGCGTCGAGCACGGCCACCATCAGCTCCGCACGAGTCTGGTCGCGCTGTAAATCGACCGACGTCACCGCGACGCCCTCGCGCGTGCCACCCGCGTAGCGTGGACGAAGATGGTTGAGCGCGAAGGCCAGGACATCCTCTTCGCATTGCGCGCAGCCGCAAAACGATGCATCGCGCACGCGAAGCTCGTCGTACACCTCCTTCACCGCCCCCTCCAGAAGGTTCTTCATACGGCGATGGGGAGTGCGGCCCGCTCGCGCACGATCGCACCGGTAAAGGTGGAGCCGGTCGTGCCCGTGAGCTCGACGGTGAGGTATTCGCCGATCATCGATTCATCACCGGGAACGAGGACCGTCCGATGCTCCCGCGTGCGGCCCTGCAGCAGCTCCCCCCGGCGCGACACCTTTTCGATCAACACTTCGTGACGGGAACCGAGGAGGGAGAGATTGCGCGCGCGCGCCCCCTGACGAACGGCCGAGATCAACCGTTCCAGCCGGTGCGCGGCCACCTCGTCAGGCACCGTCAGCTCGGCCGGCAGTCGCGTCGCGGGGGTGCCTTCGCGCGGCGAGAACTTGAACGTGAAAGCGTCGTCGAACGCGAGCGCCTGGACCGCCGTGAGCGTCTCGTCGAAATCCTCGTCGGTCTCACCAGGGAAGCCGACGATGATATCGGTGGTGAGCGACAGACCCGGTACCGCGGCACGGAGTCGCGCCGCGCACGCGAAGTACTCCTCCCGTGTGTACCGCCGGAGCATCCGCTTGAGCGTGCGTGTCGATCCCGACTGCATTGGGAGATGTACGTGCTCGCACACGGCATCGACCGCGGCGATCGCGGAAATCACGCGATCGGAAAAGTCGTTCGGGTGCGGGCTCGTGAACCGAAGACGCCGGATGCCTCGAACGGCCCCCACGGCCTGCAAGAGATCGGCGAAGTCGTGACGGCCGTCGTGATAGGAGTTCACGGTCTGGCCGAGCAGCGTCACCTCGCTGATCCCCTCGGCCACCACTCGCTCCGCTTCGCGCACGACATCCGCGAGCTGCCGACTGCGCTCCGGACCCCGCGTCGTCGGCACGATGCAGTAGGTGCACTTGTAGTCACACCCTCGCTGGACCGGGATCCACGCACGCACACGGTCGAACCGCCGCGGCGAGACGTCCTCGTAATGCTCCTCGAGATCGAACTCCACCGCCGCCGCACGCCGACCCTCTCGCGCGCCTTCGATGAGCGACGGCAGCGCGCGATAGCCGTCGGGCCCGATCACGAGATCGACATGCTTCGCCTGCTCGAGCAGGCGGGGACCGAGGCGCTGCGCCATGCACCCAGTGACACCCAGGACGGTGTCCGGCTTCATGTGTCGCTTGAGCTCGCCGAGGCGCCCGATCACGCGCTGCTCGGCGTGATCACGGATGGCGCAGGTGTTCACGAGAATGACGTCCGCGCCGTCGGGCCCCTCGACAGGGGCGTAGCCGATCGACGCGAGAGACCCCAGCATCAGCTCGGAGTCGCTCACGTTCATTTGGCAGCCGTACGTCTCGACGTAGACGGTCCCGCGCGGCGAGATACTCATGGTGCCGAAAGATAACGCGTCATCGAGTCGCGGGCACGTTCGGGATGCGCGAGAATCGCGCTGTCGGTTACCGAAAGGCGGGCGCGGAACCGTGCGCCGCGTTCCATCGACCCGGTGACGTGCACCGTCAGAAAATCTTCGGTGATCCCCTCGGGGCGGGGCCCTCCCTTCGTGACGATCACGTCGGCGACTCCGCGATCCCGCCGCGCTCGATAGGCGGCGGCCTTGCGCTTCGCCAGCGCGCGAAGGTCGGCGGCGCGCCGCTCGACCCGGGACGGTGCGACGACCGATCCAAGTCGGGTCGCCGCCGTTCCCGGTCGCGGGGAATACGGGAACACGTGCAGATAGGTGAACGGCAGCTCCTCGATGAGCCGTACCGTCGCCTCGTGATCGGCCTCCGTCTCACCCGGGAAGCCGCACATCACGTCGGCTCCAAGCCCGAAGACGTCGCGGTCACGAACCAGCGCACCGACGGCATCCCGGTAGCTGTGCGCCGTGTACCAGTGGCGCCCCATGCGGCGCAGGACGCGATCGGATCCGGACTGAAGCGGGGCGTGAAGGTGTGGGGCGAGACGCCCGTCATCGGATCGCAAAAGCGTCGCGAGCAGTGGGTCGACCTCGGTGGCCTCCAGCGACGAGAGCCGGAAGCGCACATCGGGTACCTCGCGCAGGAGCCGATGGACGAGGGTGCTCAGCGGCGCACCATGCTCGGTGCCCCAGCTGCCAATGTGAATGCCGGTGAGCACGATCTCGGAGTGGCGCTCGGACAACGCGTGCGCTTCACGGATGAGCGCATCGACCGAACGCGACCGCGCGGGACCGCGCGCGACCGTGGTCGCGCAAAAGGTACAGTGCTCGTCGCATCCGTCCTGGATGCGGAGCACCGCGCGAACGGTGCTTTGCGCGCGAGTCGCGAGCGTGGCCGCGGCGTGCGCGGGTAACTCCAGCGCGGCCGCGATCGACACGAAGTCGGCACCCGAAACGACGTGCGACACCGACGGGAGCTCCCGCACCGAGTCTCGATCGAACGCCGCGGCGCACCCCATCACCACGGTGCGCAACGCGTCATTCGTGCGTGCCGCACGCCGCACACTCTGCCGCAGATCGGCCTGCGCATCGGCGGTGACGGCGCAGCTGTTGAAGACGGCGACGTCCGCCTCGTCAGGCGCGGCGACGACCGTGTGTCCGCCGCGATCCAGCATCGCCCGCACCACTTCGCTATCGTAGTGATTCGCGCGACATCCGAAGGTGCGAAGGTATACCCTCATCAGTCCTCGCTGACGCGCGGCCGCACGGGAAGCGTGAAATGAAACTGGCTTCCCTGCCCCTCGGCGCTCTGGACCCAGATGCGTCCGCCATGCGCCTCGACCGCGAGCTTGCAGAACGCCAGTCCAAGCCCCGAGCTGCGGACGCGCGGGGCCGAGGGCGTCTTCGCCTGCTCGAACTTCCGGAAGATGATCTCGTGATACTCCTTCGGGATCCCCGGCCCGTTGTCGCCGACGGTGAAGATGACGCCATCCGTGGCGGCATCGTGCCGCGCGCGCAGGTCGATCGTGACGCTCCGCGGCGAGTGCGTGAGCGCGTTCTGAATGAGGTTCGAGAAGACGCGCTTGATGAGCCCCTTGTCGGCATGGAACACCGGCGCGTCATCGGCGACATCCAGCGTCGCCACCGCCTCTTCCTGCGCCAGGCGCATGTCCCACTCGTGAAGCACCTCGGTCAGCAGCGCGGCGGGGGCGATCGCCTCGACATCCAGCTGGATGCTCGCCTCCTCGATGCGCGCGACCTCGAGGAGGTCCTCGATGAGCGCGAGCAGATCTTCCGCCTTGGCTTCGGCATCGCCGAGGGCGCGGCGCTGCTGATCGTTGACGGCGCCGAAATCCCCGTCGAGCACCATTTCGAGCGCGGCGAGCACGGACGTCAGCGGCGACTTCAGATCGTGCACGATCATCTTCATGAGGTCGTCGCGAACCTTCTCCAGCTCGCGGAGCTTCCGATAGCTCTCCTCGAGTGCGTCGGTCGCGAACTTCAGTCGGAGGAGGCTCCGGAGACGCGCGCCGAGGATCTGCCGGTTGTGCGGCTTCGTGAGGAAGTCATCGCCACCGGCCTCGATCGCTTTCACACGATCGGTGGTGTCGTTGAGCGCGGTCACGAAGATCACCGGAATCCTCGCGGTGCGTGGATCGCGCTTGATGCGACGACACACCTCGAAGCCGGTCGATCGGTCATCCACGCCGAGCGAGCCTGCCGGCATCGACACGTCGAGAATGCACAGGTCGGGCTTCTTCGTGAAGCACGCTTCGACCGCGGAGGGGCCATCGATCGCCGTTTCCACGCGGTAGCCGAGCGTTGCCAGCTGGTCACACAGGAGCTCGACGTTCGCCGGAACGTCGTCGGCAACCAGGATCAGGGGAGAAGGACCGGTGCGATCGGCCACGGGCAATCAGGGCCGGACGATCAATCCGACACTGAACGTCGTCGCGTTCTCGGTCGCTCCGCCGTCCGCCCTCCGCGACGCACGCGACACGCCGAAGTCCGCGACGGCGCGGCCACCGGCCATCGCGAAGCCCCAACCGAGCGCGACGGAAGTTTCCTCGACCTCGGCACCGGCCGCTCCGAAGGGCAGCGTTCGAAGCCTGATGCCGGCACGAATCGGGACGTCGCCGCCGAACCACCGCGGACCGCGCACCTCCGCGCCGACGCCGTAGTCCCATCCGTCGAACGTCGTGAGCTGGTCGCTCCCGAGACGGTCCAGCTTCGACCAATTCTGCCACTCACCACTCGCGCTGATGACCGCGCCCGTGAACCCGGTGTACGCCAGGGCGACGCCAACGCGCGCCGGCAGGTCGGCCGTCGCGATCGTCGTG
>Ga0075431_100007255_pt1 | contig 11033 bp, 7 predicted proteins | sample RhiMetdeltSRZDD5_FD_75297 | JGI IMG/M metagenome (GOLD analysis project Ga0075431, IMG submission 75297) | Populus rhizosphere microbial communities from Tennessee, USA - Rhizosphere MetaG P. deltoides SRZDD5 | ecosystem: Host-associated > Plants > Roots > Rhizosphere > Soil | place: USA...
GAAAAGAACGTGAATGCGGCGCTCGCGAAGATCGAGGCGCTGCCCGTCGTGACGAGGAAGGTCACGCGAATCCGTCTCGAACACTTCAACTGATCAACCGCAGGCTGCGTCGCCGACGCACGACCTGGAGAGGTGCGCTGCGAGCGCACGCCACGAGACCACATGGCCCATTACCTCGGACTTATCGAGAAGTACCGCGACAGGCTCCCCGTCGACACCGCGACCCCTGTCGTGTCGCTGAACGAAGGCAACACGCCACTGATCGAGCTGAAGAACCTGCCGAAGCGCATCGGCAAGAACGTGCGCATTTACGCGAAGTTCGAAGGACTGAATCCTACGGGCTCTTTCAAGGACCGCGGCATGACCATGGCGGTCACGAAAGCGATCGAAGCCGGCGCCAAAGCGATTATCTGCGCGTCGACCGGCAACACGTCGGCGTCCGCTGCCGCGTACGCCGCACGCGCCGGGATCGCCTGCTTCGTGCTGATACCGGAAGGCAAGATTGCTTTGGGGAAGCTCTCGCAAGCGATGATGCACGGCTCGCTGGTCATCCAGATCCGAGGCAATTTCGACGACGGCATGCGGCTTGTGCAGCTCGCGGCGGAATCGACGGGCGTCGCACTCGTCAATTCGATCAATCCATTCCGGCCGCAGGGTCAGAAAACGGTAGCGTTCGAGGTCCTGGAAGCGCTGGGCGATGCGCCTGACTACCATGCGCTGCCCGTGGGAAACGCTGGAAACATCGGCGCGCACTGGGCGGGGTATTCCGAAGCCGCGTGCGAGCAGACTCGCGCCTGCGCCTATTGCGATGGCAAGTGCCCGTTCCACCGCGCGAAAATCGCGACGAGGCGGCCCATCATGGTCGGGTATCAGGCCTCAGGCGCCGCGCCGATCGTGCGCGGAAAGCCGGTCGAGAATCCCGAAACCGTCGCCACTGCAATACGCATCGGCAATCCCGCATCGTGGGAGCTTGCGGTGAACGCCCAGCGCGAGTCCGGCGGCTGGTTCGACGAATGCCCGGACGAAGAGATCCTGCGTGTGCAGAAACTGCTCGCGGAGACGGAAGGCGTGTTCTGTGAGCCCGCCTCCGCGATTTCGCTCGCCGGGGTGCTGAAGGACCTCGAGCGCGGTCGCATCCGTGAGGGCAGCACGATCGTGTGCACGCTGACGGGGCATGGACTCAAAGACCCGGACACGGCGATCGCACAATGTGTGAAGCCGCAGACGGTCGATGCGGAGCTCTCCGAGATCGAAGCGCTCATACGCTCACATTTGCAGCGTTAGCCCTGTTCCGCGAAGCGCATCGACAAGTCCACCGCGTCGATGTCCTTGGTGAGGCTACCGATCGAGATGCGGTCGACGCCCGTCTCGGCGATCCCTCGAACGGTATCGAGCGTAATGCCTCCGGAAGCTTCCAGCTGAGCACGGCCTGCGGTGAGAGTCACCGCCTGGCGCATCTGATCGAGGGTCATATTGTCGAGCAGTATCATCTTGGCGCCGGCTGCGAGCGCTTCTTCGAGCTGTTGCAAGGTTTCCACTTCGATCTGGATCCATACGTTGGCGGGCGCCACGCGGTACGCCTCCGTCAATGCCGCCGTGATACCCCCTGCGGCGGCGATGTGGTTTTCCTTGATCAGCATTCCGTCGTAAAGCCCGAGCCGGTGATTGACCCCGCCGCCGATCCGAACCGCGTATTTCTGCGCGAGCCGTAAGCCCGGTAGTGTCTTGCGTGTGTCGACGATCGCCGCGCGTGTGCCCGTTACGGCTTCGACATAACGTTGCGTGGCCGTGGCTACCGCGGAAAGCGTCTGAAGAAAATTGAGGCCCGTGCGCTCGCCGGTAAGGAGCGCACGAGTATTGCCGAGGAGCTCGCAGACCCGCTCGCCGCGCTCAAGGCGTTGGCCTTCGGCGGCGTGCCAGGTTACGGTAACGCCCGAATCGAGCTTACGAAACACAGCGTTGAACCAGGGCTGGCCGCAGAGCACCGCGTCCTGCCGGCAGATAATGGTCGCCTGCGAGGTCTGCTTCTCTGGTGTGAGCATTGCCGTCCAGTCGGCGGGCCCGACATCTTCGGCGAGCGCGGCCGCGACGTTTCGTTCGATTTCGGTATGTAAATCCATGAGTTCGGTCAGCATCGGGTCCGGAGTAGCGATAGTTTAGCGGACGCGCTACGGCCAAAACCCTGCGCTTGCAAGGGCCTTGAAATCGCCTCCTTAGGCCCGATTTAAGCTAGAGAAAATCAGGTTTTACGAGGGTCCGGCCATGCGTTTCGACAAGTTCACGACGAAGTTCCAGCAGGCGTTTGCGGACGCGCAAAGCATTGCGGTAGGGAACGACAACCCGTACATCGAGCCGCAACACCTGCTCTACGCGCTGCTGAACCAGGAAGACGGAAGCACGGCGTCCCTGCTCGCCAAGGCCGGCGTGAACGTGCCGGCATCGAAGAGCGCGCTGAAGAACGCAATCGACCGGTTGCCCAAAGTGGAAGGTACGGGCGGCGAAGTCAACGTTTCGCGTGACCTCGCGAACCTTCTCAACCTGACAGACAAGGAGGCGCAGAAGCGTGGCGATCAGTACATCGCTTCCGAGCTCTTCCTGCTCGCGCTCATGCAGGATAAGGGCGAAACCGGACGGCTGCTCAAACAGCACGGCGCGACACGCGAGCACATCGAGCAGGCCATCAGTGCCGTACGCGGGGGTGAAAGCGTGCAGAATGCCGAAGCGGAAGGCGCCCGCGAAGCGCTGAAGAAGTACACGCTGGATCTCACCGATCGCGCGCGTTCCGGCAAGCTCGATCCCGTCATCGGGCGGGACGAGGAAGTCCGCCGTGTGATCCAGATCCTGCAGCGCCGTACCAAAAACAATCCTGTGTTGATCGGCGAGCCGGGCGTCGGCAAGACGGCCATCGTCGAAGGTCTCGCGCAGCGTATCGTCAACGATGAGGTGCCCGAGACGCTCAAGGGCAAGCGGGTGCTATCACTCGACATGGCGGCGCTTCTCGCCGGCGCGAAATATCGTGGTGAGTTCGAAGAGCGGCTCAAATCCGTGCTGAAGGAGATCGCGCAGGAGCAGGGCCGCATCATCGTCTTCATCGACGAAATCCACACGATGGTCGGGGCCGGAAAAGCCGAGGGCGCGATGGACGCCGGAAACATGCTCAAGCCCGCGCTCGCGCGTGGCGAGCTGCACTGCGTAGGCGCGACGACCCTCGACGAATACCGGAAGTACATTGAAAAAGACGCAGCGCTCGAGCGTCGCTTCCAGAAAGTGCTCGTGGATGAGCCTTCGGTCGAAGCGACCATCGCAATACTGCGTGGTCTGCAGGAGCGCTACGAGCTCCACCATGGCGTGGAGATCACGGATCCTGCGATCGTCGCTGCGGCGGAGCTCTCGCATCGCTACATCAGCGACCGTTTTCTGCCGGACAAGGCGATCGACCTGATCGACGAAGCGGGGGCACGCATCAAGATGGAAATCGACTCGAAGCCCGAGGCGATGGACCGGCTCGAGCGGCGTCTCATCCAGCTCAAGATCGAGCGCGAAGCCGTCAAGAAAGAGACCGACGAAGCTTCTCGGAAACGCCTCGAGCTGATCGAGCAGGAAATCCGTAATCTCGAGCGCGAATACTCCGAGCTCGACGAGATCTGGAAAGCCGAAAAAGCGACCGTGCAGGGCGCGGCGCACATCAAGGAAGAGATCGAGCGTGTGAAGGCCGAGATCGTCCGCTTGCAGCGCGAAGGCAAGTTCGACAAGGTCGCGGAGCTGCAGTACGGCAAGCTTCCGCAGCTCGAAGCACAACTCAAGCAGGCCGAGACGGCCGGCGAAGGCAAGGTGAAGCCGCGTCTCCTGCGCACCCAGGTCGGCGCTGAAGAGATCGCGGAAGTCGTGTCGCGCGCAACGGGCATTCCGGTGTCGAAGATGATGCAGGGCGAGCGCGAGAAGCTTCTGCTGATGGAAGACGCGCTGCACAAGCGTGTCGTAGGACAGGATGAAGCGGTGCGACTGGTATCTGATGCAATCCGTCGCCAGCGTGCCGGTCTGGGCGATCCGAAGCGTCCTTATGGGTCCTTCCTGTTCCTCGGGCCCACCGGCGTCGGCAAAACGGAGCTATGCAAAGCGCTCGCGGAGTTTCTTTTCGATTCGGAAGACCATCTCATCCGCGTCGACATGTCGGAGTTCATGGAGAAGCACTCGGTCGCGCGGCTCATCGGTGCTCCGCCCGGCTATGTGGGCTACGAGGAAGGCGGTTATCTGACAGAGCTCGTGCGCCGTAAGCCGTACTCGGTGATCCTGCTCGACGAAATCGAGAAAGCGCACCCGGACGTCTTCAACGTGCTCCTGCAGGTGCTGGACGACGGCCGCATGACCGACGGGCAGGGGCGCACGGTCGATTTCAAGAACACCGTGATCGTAATGACTTCCAACCTCGGCTCGCAGATGATCCAGAGCATGACGGGTGAGGAATATGCCGCGATCAAAGGTGCGGTGCTCGCGGAAGTGAAGACGCATTTCCGGCCCGAGTTCATCAATCGCATTGACGAGATCGTCGTGTTCCATCCGCTCGACGAGCGCAACATCAGGGAAATCGCGCGTATTCAGGTCACGTATCTCGAGAAGCGTGTTGCTGCAATGGACATGAAGCTCGAGATCACGGATGCGGCGCTCAGGGAAATCGCGTCGGTAGGCTTCGATCCGGTGTTCGGCGCGCGCCCGCTGAAACGCGCGATCCAGTCGCAGATCGAGAACCCGCTCGCGAAAGCGATTCTCGAAGGGCGGTTCGGGCCCAAGGACACGATTCGCGTCGATGCGCGGGACGGCAAGGTTGTGTTCGAGAAAGGTGACGAGGTTGTCGAAGCAGAACGTGTCGCGGCCTGAGGCCGCGACACGCTAACATAATGGGGCACTCTAAAGCTTCATCGCCTGCCAGTAACCGGTGAGCTCGAGATAGCCGCGCCCGGCGGGCTTGCCGTCGACCACTGCGTTCACGGCGCCCTCCCAATACACCGTGCCGACCGACGCACGTGTGTCGTGCTCCTGGTCGTCCATCAGCGGTTCCAGCGTGACGCGCATGCCTGGTATTTCCACACGCCAAGCCACCGGGTATGTCGCGCCGGTCCGTGGTGAACGCCACGAGCGTAACGGCACGAACTCGACTTCGGCAGCGGAAAACGCCCGCCTGATTCCGGCACCGCTTCGGTAGGCACCGCCAGCCCAGAACTTCCCGCCTTCGCGGCTGCGCATCCGAAAAGCCATCAAGGCACTCCCGTCGTGGAAGTTGATGCCAATCCAGTCCCACCCGGAAGCGCGTTCATCCATGTAGCTCGATGACCACTCATGGTCGAGCCATGCACTTCCCTGGATGGTCGCACGGCGGCCGCTTTCCGCGACGCTGCCGTCCACGCGCAAGTGCGGAAAGCTGTAGTAGTAGCTCGCGGACTCGGGCCTGGGTCCTTTGCGGCTGAAGCCCTGATCGCCCTGCAGTAGCGGCGCCTGTGTGGGCGTAAATACGAGATCGAGGGCGAAGTCGCGCGCCGCGATCAGCGCGCGATAAGTTTCGCGCTCCTGGACGAGAGACCAGTCGTGAATCCACACGCGCACGCGGCCGCGGTCCGTGCCCGCGAGATCGAATGCGGCGCGCGCAAGCTTCTGATCGTGCACGAGGTGCCCACGCGTGCGGTCGCTCAGAGCCGCATGCGCAATGATGACCTGGCGTGGCGTGAAGGCGCTGGGATTCACCTCGTCAATGTCTCCGCGCGCGCGAAAAAACGTGATCTGGAACCCGAAGGGCGCACGCTTCGGCGCCTCGAGCCACCCCGTGATGTACCACCACTCCGTGCGAAAGTCCGGGTGGCTTCCTTCATCTTCCGGAAAGCGGATGCGATAGCCCGGTACAACCGGCGCGTATGGCGTCACGGGCGATGGTTCACGAGTGACGGGTTGTGCCAATGCCGACGGTGCAGTCAGCGCACCTGCGATCCACGTCAGCGCACGACGTCTCGCGTGCACATCGGCTTTACGTCTACCCGTCACTCGTCACCTTTCGCGTCACCGTTTCACCAGTCCTCTCGCACCGCACGTGTGACGTCGTCGCTCATTGCAGCGCGTCCACTCACGATCGCGGTCACGCTGCCTGCGATCACGAGCGTGAAGCCGAGCAATGCGAGCTCCGGCCATGGGACGTGCATGTCCATGCTCCAGTGGAAGGACTGGCGGTTGATGACATGGATGAGGATCAGGCTGATGACCCATCCCACGATGAACCCGAAAGCGACGCCCAGTCCCGCCACCACGAAACCCTCGGCGCCCAGCATGGCGCCGACCTGCCGCCGCGCCATACCGATGTGCCGCAGCACACCGAACTCGCGGCGCCGCGCTGATGCCTGCGCACTGAAGCTTGCGCTGACGCCGAACAATCCGATCAGCACGGACGCAGCTTCCAGCGCATAGGTGACGGCGAACGTGCGGTCGAAAATCGAAAGTGATATCGCTTTGAGCTCGCGCGTGGACGCAATTTCCACGCCTTGCGGATCTGCAAAGCTCGCGCGCAGGCGTTCGGCCGCCTCGTCGAACGTCATGCCGCTCTCGAGGTAAACGGCCGCCTCGTTTGCACGCCTGTCTCCCGTGGCCGCAACATAAAGCGCCCGGTCGATGACGACGGCGCCGTTCTGCCGCGCATAGTCCCGCCAGACGCCGGCAACCGTGAACATGCGATGGGCATTTCCGACAGGGAGCTCGATCGTTTCGCCGGGGCGCACGCGCAGCAGGTCGGCGGCGATTTCCGAAAACCACGCTGGCGGGGGTGCTCCGGGCGACGGGATCACCTCGGCACTGCTCATGGGAAGCTCAGGTTGCGGCCGACCGTCTACGAACTCGCGCGCGAGAAGAGTGATGGCGGGCCGGTCGGCGCGAACTAGCATGTTCTGACTGCGAGTGAAAAGCGCGGAGCTCACGCCCGGCAGCGCTGCGATGCGACTCTGTTCCTCCGGCGTGAAATAGCCGCTTTCCCCAATTCGACCCGCACGCACGTAGAGATCGGCTGGGAGCATCCGGTCAAGCCACGTTTCGAGCGACGCGCGAAAAGAGCTCACCATGATGAGCATCGATACCATGAGGCTGAAGCTCGCGAGGATCGCGGCAAGGCTGACCGCGATCTGCCGGGGCGTGGCGCGAAGTTGTGCAGCGGCGAGCGCTGCCGGCGGCCAGCCCGGCGCCGGCAGGCGCGCCAGCACGGCTTCGGCGAGTCGCGGCATGACGAGTATCGACCCGGAAAGTATCAGTGCGATCGACAGATAGCCGAGAATCGGCAGATCGCCGACGGGCGGTGCTTGCGAGAGCGCCGCGCCTGCGACGAGCAGTCCAATGCCGGGCCAGGCGTTGCGCATTGCCCGAAGCGCGGCTTCTTCATCTCCGGCCCTGAGCGCCAGCGCCGGCGCGCGCCGCGCGGCTTCGACCGCGGGCAACGCTGCGCCGAGCGTTGCGAAAAGGACGCCCAGCGCCCAGTATGCGATCAGCGCAGGCGCGGAGGCATTCAACTGCGGCGTGGCCGACGAGAAATAACCCGCGCCGAGGTCACCGCCCAGTCGCTCGATTCCAATCTGCGCGAGAAAACACCCCAATGCGACTCCGACGGCCGAACCGGCGACGCCGACCAGAGCACCTTCGAGGATCAGCAGCCGCAGCAACGCGCCGCGCGTAAGTCCCAGCGCACGAAGTAACGCGAGCTGTGCGCGGCGCCGCAGCAGCGCTACAAGCTGCGTCGAGAACACGAGGAAGGCGCCCGTGAAGAGCGCAACCAGCGCGAGCATGTCGAGATTGGTGCGGTACGCGCGCGTCATGCTTGCGTTGCGTTCGGCTTCCAGCTCCGGAGTAACGGAAAGCACGCCCGGCGGAAGCATGGATGTGACCGATTCGCGAAACGCTTCTACGGCGGCACCCGGCTCGAGCTTCACATCGATGCGTTGCAGCTCGCCAAGCCTGCCGAATCGCCACTGTGCCATCGCGATATCCATGATCGCAAGACGTTGCTTCGTGGCGCCGGCGGGCAGCACATCGACGACGCGTAACGCGAGTATTCGTGCACCGGACTGCAGCCGCAACAGCTCGCCTTTGCGCACCTGGAGGTCCTCGGCGGCGCTGTGTGAGAGGAGTGCGGTATCGTTCTTGAGAAGCTCCAGGATCGTGCCGCGAGCTTCCGCGAGAAGGTGCGGCTGGACTTGCATCGCCTGAAAGATGTCCAGGCCGAGCACCTTCACGGTCTCTCTGCTACCGGCGAGTTGTGCATCGAGCTCCACGCCGGGGCTCGCCGCGCGCACGCCAGCGAGTCGCGCGATCTTCGGGTAGAGCTGCTCGGGAAATCCCGAGCGCGGCCCGCGGATGACGAGATCCGCATCGCCTGACAGGGAGCGCACCGCGATATCGAACTCCTGTGCTGCGCTTGCGTTGATGAGGTGCACGGCGACACCCAGAGCCACGCCCAACACGATGCCGATCACCGCGAGCGCGAGGCGTCCCGGCTGGTCTTGCCACAAGCCGCCGGCCGTCGCTCGCAGCAGTGGCCACGATGCACGAAGTCGCATCACACGTCGCGCGGCATCAGGCCGGCAGTCGTGAGTTCGTACACACGGTCGGCCGACCGTGCTGCGGCGGCCGAGTGCGTGACGAGCACGCATGCCGCGCCGCGCTGCTTCACCTGTTCACGTAATAGCGAAAGAACTTCAGCCGCGTTTTCGGCATCCAGATTGCCGGTAGGCTCGTCGGCAAGCACCAGTGCCGGCTCGTGCACGAGCGCTCTGGCGATAGCAGCACGCTGTGCTTCGCCGCCCGACAGTGACCGCGGATAGTCGCGCGCCATCGCGCCGATACCAACCGCATCGAGCATCGCCTGCATGCGCTGGGCGGCGTTGGCGGGGTCGACCCCGAGAAGGTCGAGCGGAAGGCGCACGTTTCGGCCGACGGTGAGGTGGGGCAACAGGTGGAATGCCTGAAATACGAAACCCATCGACCGGCGGCGTATCTCCGTGCGCCGATGGTCATCGAGTGCGGTGAGCTCGATCTCGTCGAGCATGACGGTTCCCGCGTCCGGGATGTCCAGGCCCGCGATCACGTTGAGCAGGGTGGATTTGCCGATACCGGACTCGCCCATGATTGCGACGAACTCGCCGCGGCCGACCTCGAGCACGACATCGCGCAATACCGTGCGCGATCGCACACCGCCGTAGGATTTCGTGACGCCGCGAAGTTTCAACACCGCGCCTATTCTAGATGACGAGTGGTGGTGCTCAGCCCGTAGCGCCTCAGCCCGGATCGCTCTGCTATGATCCTGCGCGTCACGAATACGGGCATCCGAGGAGAACACAATGAAATCGATGGCACTACAGGCGCTTTGCGCCGCTTCTGCGTTCCTGCTCGGCGTCAGTGCGGAGGTGCAGGCACAAAACTACCCCGCGCGCCCCGTGCGCATCATCGTTCCGTTTTCGCCGGGTGGCGCGGCGGACGTGCCGGGCCGCATTCTGGCCGATCGACTGACTGCGGCGCTTGGCCAGCAGGTCGTCATCGAGAATCGCCCCGGCGCCGGGTCCACGATCGGCGCCGAAGCCGCCGCCAAGGCGCCGCCGGACGGGTACACGCTTTTCATGATCAGCAATACGCACTTCGTCAGCGCGGGGCTGTACAAGAAACTTGCTTACGACTCGCTCAACGACTATACGCCCATCACGCAGATCACCAGTGCGCCGAACGTGCTGATCGTGCACCCGTCGATGCCGGCAAAAAGCGTGAAGGAGCTGGTGGCGCTCGCCAAGTCGCGTCCGGGCGAAATCAACTACGCGTCTTCGGGGAACGGCAGCACTCAACATCTCACCGGCGCGCTTTTCTGCAAAATGGCCGGGATCAACATGACGCACATTCCCTATCGGGGCAGCGGCCCGGTGACGGCCGATTTGCTTGCGGGGCAGGTGCAGGTTGGTTTCCCCGGCATTGCAGGGATGCTCCCGCATGTCAAATCCGGAAAGCTGCGCGCGCTGGGCGTCACAGGCGCGAAGCGCTCGCCGGAGCTGCCGGACGTACCGACGATCGCCGAAGCAGGCGTCAAAGGCTACGAGATGGTCGCGTGGTTCGGTATTGCAGCGCCGAAGGGTCTGCCGCGTGATATTCAGATGCGCCTTCACGGCGATCTGCTGAAGATCCTGAGAACGGCCGATATGCAGAAAAGCATGCGCAATGTCGGCCAGGAAGTGGCTTTTCAGGAAAAGCCGGAGCAGTTCTACAACTTCATGAAAGTCGAAGCGGCGAAATGGGCGAAAGTCGTTCAGGATTCCGGCGCAAAAGTAGAGTAGCCGACCGCGGCTGAGTTTCAGGGCTTCCGGCATTTCCTTGAGCAGCATCAACGCACGCGACCCTGCGTTGGGGCACGCTGGACATTCCCAGGAGAGGTCACACGGCTGCCTCATGAGCACCGCCTCTGCTGCCGTGGCGCTCTTGCTTCGAGCGTGTGCAGTCGACGGGCGCGTGCCCCTGTTAACAGGGAGGTCGTCACCATGATCAGCCATATCCCAGCGTCTCTCAAAGCCGAGCACGATCAGTTGCACGCTGAGCTTGACAGGGCCGCAGGCGAGCCCGGCGCACTCGGCGAAGCCGCTCGCGTTCTCGCGCGTTTGCTGCACCCGCACTTCGTGAAGGAGGAGCGCTACGCCATGCCGGCGCTCACGCTTCTGCCAAAGCTCGCCTGGGGCACGGTGAGCTCCGATATGGCGTGGGTACTGCCGCTCACCCGACGGCTCAAAGCGGAGCTCCCTTTGATGGTGCTCGAGCACAAGGACATCGTCGCCGCCCTGGAGCGCTTTCGCGCGCGGGCGCAGGAAGCGGGCAGGGCAGACTACGAGCGCTTCGCGGAAGCGCTCATGCTGCATGCGCAGACCGAAGAGGAAGTGCTGTATCCCGCCGCCGAGCTCGTCGGCCAGTTCCTCGAAATAAAGCTCGGCACGTCTCAGCGAGCCGAGACACCGCAGGCGGAGGGGTTGGCCGGTACGCCGGCG
>Ga0075431_100007256_pt1 | contig 11033 bp, 11 predicted proteins | sample RhiMetdeltSRZDD5_FD_75297 | JGI IMG/M metagenome (GOLD analysis project Ga0075431, IMG submission 75297) | Populus rhizosphere microbial communities from Tennessee, USA - Rhizosphere MetaG P. deltoides SRZDD5 | ecosystem: Host-associated > Plants > Roots > Rhizosphere > Soil | place: USA...
ATGATTGTCCTTCGCCAAAACCTCATCCCGATGCCAAATGCCTCACATTGGTCTCATATAACTCCAGTTAACATGTTATATCCGGTTTTCCCAAGTTATTGAAACAAATGCGGATGAGGTTTTGGCGAAGGACAGGGTGGTTCTGGCAATTATTGACCAAAAGTCTGCCAATAATTGCTGATAGGGACACGGGCGCCTCCGCAAATCGCACAACAAAGCCGGACAGCGATTCATCGCCGCTCCGGTGTCCGGTCACCATGATATAGTGGCGACGGCCCGCGGGAGTGAAATCCGCCGATCTGGTGGAACATGTGGAAGGATGGTTCACAAGGAACTTGTCACTTCCTTTCATTAACGGTTACTACCTCAGGAGCCCAACTGCTAGTTGGACCGCTAAAAGGCGTGGCTGCCGACAGGATCAGAAAAGAAAAATGTTCGGGACAACGACTCTACTTGCTTTCTTGGCCGCAAGCATCGCAATCATCTTTACGCCAGGCCCGGCACAGGCTATCGTTTTGGCGCGTAGCCTTGGCGAGGGCAGAAAAGCCGGCATTCTCACTGGCATTGGCTTGAATGTCGGCACTCTCGTTCACACCCTTGCGGCGGCCCTCGGCCTGTCTGCGATTCTTGCCTCATCCACCTTGGCATTTACCATCGTCAAAATTCTGGGCGGGCGCAGGCTATCTCGTCTATTTGGGTCTCCAGTCGTTAGGCGCCAAAAACCAACCGCACGCCATATCCAGAACTGTCGCTACGAATTCATATCAAGCGTTTACCAAAGCCATGATCACAGGCATTCTGAATCCCAAGGTGGCGCTCTTCTTCCTGGCGTTTCTACCACAATTTGTAAATCCGGCCCGAGGTTTCGCATTTTGGCAATTCCTGACATTGGGGACGATTCTGGCTCTGCTGGACACGGGCTACGAAACGATGCTGGCAATAGTAGCAAGTACGCTCAGTCAGAGGTTGATACTGAATCCACACTTTATGCTATGGCGACAGAGATTGACGGGCGCGGTTCTGGTAGGGCTGGGTGTCCGGTTAGCCTTGACGCAACGAATCTAAGTTCGAGAACTATGATCGCGGGCCTTACGCCGCCGCCATCGTTCTCCTTTTCCCGAGCGGACGGAACGAACCCCCGGAAATCGCGGCGGGACTCGGCTTGCTATGGGATCCGGCGGTGTTGCTATTCTGCCAGGCGTTGTGGCTGGCGGTCTTCTTCATTACTGGGCGCAGCATGGTGACCGGCTCGACGCTTTCATTCTTCGTACGCGGGGACAGAATCTGAGCTAAAACCGCCGTTCAACGAGTTGCGATTCGGCGCACTGACGCAAGCCTTCGAGCCCGGTCTTCAGCGCTTCGAGCATGCGTGGTTGAGAGGCGCGCCTCTTCATAAAGCCCATCGGACCTCCGAGCAGATCGACTTGCAATCGGATCGTGTACGCCGCAAGCGTGCGCTTTGCGCCTTTTTCATCGCCGATCGGGATCAATTCGGCGACGCTGAGCGCCGCTTCAGTATAGTGGCTGGAATAAACCTGCTTTGAGGCGATGAATACTCGGTCATCCTCCCGATAGATCACCACATGAACCAGATTGATGACCGGTTTCAATTGGCCGAACTTTTGCTGAGCCCAGTAGAGGAACGATTCGGTGTTCCGCGCGGCGTCGCGCGGAGATTGGCTGAGCACAGAATAGAAACGCGGGTTGTGTTCGGCTGTCGTCGCCTGGAATTTCTCCATCGCGACGAAGGCGTCTCTGGCGCTGACCGCCTCTTCTTGATCGGCGTAAATGTCCAACGAGGTTTCGCCGTTTTCGGCGTAACGTCTGGCTTTGTCGAGCAGGATCTGTTTGTACTCGGCGGCCAGATTTGCCTTGAGCTTGGGCGAAAAGTACGGCGCCGGGCCGACGGCGGCGCGAATGCGGGCAATGTCGGCTTCGGCGAGCTTGATGTTTGATTCTTTGACCTTGGCGCGCATCAACGCGTAAAGGTCCTTGTCGCTCACCTCCAATTCGGCCAGATCTTCGATGACGGGTTGCGTGCTGAAGCGACCACAAGCGAGCGTGGTTTCACTGCGCTTGAAGACGCTGAGCGCGCTGAACGCCTTGATAAATTCCTCCGGCGTGGCGTCTGCGACGACCGCGCCGAACCCTGCCAGCTCTTTCGCGTGGCCGCCGGCGATCGAGCGCATGACTATCTGTCTTTCATTGAGTGATCGCCATTCGGCGGGTTTGAGTTTCAGGTGGGCGGCGCCTGTCGCGACGGGCGCCGCGCCGCCGGACTCGCTTGCAAGCCGGCCTTGCGCCAGAATCGCGCCTTCGCACACGAGAGACAAAACGAGGGTCAGAAGTAATAAGTCGCTCCGCATTTGTCTACACCTCTATCCGACACCGATGGGGAGGGTCGGTTGAATAAATCGGCGCGCCGATCGGTTTTGGGGGAATTAGTGGATCGCCGCAACTTCGGCGGCGGGATCAAGGCTTACAGCGGAACAGAGATGAATCATACAGCGTGAGATTTAAGTCGAGGTAAGGCTGAGGTGAAATCAATGACAAGCCGCAGCCGCCGCTATTTCGAGAACGCGACTTATCTGGAGCGTAACGGCGCCGGCGCGGAGCCTGTAGCGGGGTTGTATTTCGGATGGTTCGGGCTGATCGGATTATCGCCGGGGTCAAACCGCGTCGGGGCGCCGCTGCGCTCCCACGCGGTCACAATCAAGTTGCGCAAAGTTTCAGCGGCGGCGGCCAATTGTTTATACGCCAGGCTGCGAGCCTCTTCATTCTTGGGATCCGCCCACTGATCTTTCAGATCTATCTCGTAAACCTTCTCAGTCAATGCGGCGGAATCGAGCAAATGTTTGACGATCGCGGCGAACGGGTCTTCATAGACGCGAGCGGCCCCGATGCGCGGCGCGAAGTCGGCGGCTTTGGCTTGAATCAGATCAACAAAGCGCGATTCCATCCGCCCGTGAATCCGCGGGTCCCGGGTGAAATTCTTCGGGTTGTCGCCCTGCCAGCCGTCGTGGTGAATTGAATCGTGCAGCGGCATCGCCCCGTCGCCGATGTAATGGCCTAGCAGGCCGATATATGTCGCGATCTCCTGTTCGATGAATCGTGTCTCGTCGACGCTCTCCTGCTTCCCGTCTTTATCGCCTGCCGCGGCCTTACGCGCCGCGCGCAGCCGCCGCATCGCCGCCTGCATCCGCTCGAAGTGTTCGACCGCCGCGTAAGGCAGTGTGCCAGTCCAGCGAACGTTGGTCAGTTTGTCCTTCACGCGCAGGTGATTTTGATAGAGCGCGATTACGAACTCGTATCGCGACCGCGGCGGGTTCTTCATCAACTCCGCCGACTGTTCGATGAACCAGCCGTGATTGGGGTCTTCGAAGATTTTCAGGAACGGCTCGCTCAGGGCGCGGTACGTGTCGGGAATGGTGGAGAGGTAAACGATCCATGGCTCGTGCGCTTTGAGGAAGTCGAGTTCGCCTGCGGGCAAGGCGCGAATGGCCGCCGCATTGATCTCGCGATGACCGCGCGCGCCCCAACCCAGGCAGAAAGAGGGCGCGAGAAGCAGCGCGCTGATCGCGTAAATAAGTTTCCGGGAGTGATTTTTCATAGACAGTCGAATGAACGCGTCGGTTTAATGTTTACGGGTCGAACGGATCGATCGCGCCAGCGGGCGAGCGAGCGAGCAAGGTCATACTCACGCAACTCCCCGGCCCTCACGCCCTTGGCCGCCGACGAAGTAGCCGAAGCTAGAACGTGAACCGCCCGCCGAACTGGAAGCGGCGCGGCGGACGCACGCTTGTGACGCGCCCGAAGTCGGACGCCGTCGCGACGTTGACCACCGCGCTCGTGCAACCAGCGATGCTGCAGTTGGCGTTGAAGCGGTTGGTCAGGTTCTCGGCCTCGGCGATTAGCTCGATGCTGTAACGGTCACTGAAAACGAGACGCCGGACGAGGCGGAGGTCAATCTGAAAATAGTCCGGGCCTTTCACGTCGTTGCGCCCTCGAAAAAGCGGACGGTCGTTGTTGACAAGGTCGCCGTTCAGGTCAGTTCCCGTCGAAGCGGTGACGGGGAAGCCGCTGTTGTAGAAAAGCATTGTCGAAAACTCGAAGCCGTTGACCCACTTCAACGCTTTGGTGAGGCGCGGCGCGTAGAGTCCCTGGAAGACGAGGGAGTGGCGCAAGTCGCTGTTGCGCGTGCCGTAATCGCGGCGGCGGTCGGTGGGATCGCTCAGCGGGCCGCCCTCCTGCTCGTTGTCGCCGAGCGCGTGCGACCACGAATAATTGCCGCTGAACGAAAGCCCCGTGGCGAAGCGCTTGGTCAATGTCAGGTCGAGCGAGTGGTAGTTGCTGTTGCTGCCCGATTCGATCAGGTTGATCTGGCGGAAGCGTCTGTCAGGCCGCCCGGTGGCGCCCGCAAAGACGGGGCGTCCGTCTGCCAGCCGGCCGACGACCGGGGCGAGGTTGAGGTCGCGCGTGTACGCGCCGAACCGCATTCCAGAATAACTGTACATCACGTTGACCGCCAAATTGCTCGTGATCTCGCGCGTCACCTGCAGGCTGGCCTGATGCGCGAGCATGATCTGAAAGTCTGTCGAGAAGGCGTTGATGTTCGGCGGCGCGGCGAGCGTGGCGTCGGCGGCCTTGAGAAGGTCAGGGAACTTCGGCGCGCGCGCGTCCGAGCCAACGACGATCAGGTTCAGCACACGGCGGCCGTTGGTCTGCGCGGCGGTGACGGGCAGGGCCAGGCTCGGCGTGTCGTAGAAGATTCCGTAGCCGGCGCGGACGACCGTCTTGCCGTCCGCAGTCGGAGACCAAGACAGGCCGACGCGCTGCGCCAGGTTACCCAGATCGTTGTTGACCTTTCGCGATAGCTCGAACGGCGCCTGCGGGTCGAGTTCGGGAAAGAGCAATGCCTCGTAACGTACGCCGATGTTGAAGCTCAAACGCCGGCTCACACGATACTCATCCTGCGCGAAGAAGTTGATGAAGTTGAAGCGCAGGTCGACGTCTCGCTCGCCGAAATCCTGTTGCAGTTGCGAGTAGGCGTAGGGTTTGTTGGTGGCCGGATCAATCGCGCCGCTCACAGTTCGCAGGTATTGATCAAGCGCCGAGACCGCGGGTCGCACGCCGGCGACGGCCGACAGACCTTGAAACGTGAACTGCTGATTGAGCGAGGCGAAGAGCGAATAACCAGTCGTTTGGAAATCCACGCCGGCTTTGATCGTGTGGCGGCCCCGCGTCCAGGTCAAGTTGTCTATGAACTGCGAGCTGTTTTCGACGGCGGTGGAGCCGGCGAAGGGATTGACGCCGAAGTTGGCCACGCCCGTAATGTTGACCGCCGGATTCGCGCCGTTGTACTCGCCGACAGGGTTGCGCAGTTCATAGCGACGATTGATGCCGAATCGGAATTCGTTGAGCAGCGACGGCGTGATTGTCGTCGCCAACTGCACGCCGCCGCCGTTCATGCGGTCGTGAAAATCGTTGCCGCGCCCGACGGTGGACAGTCCGCCGCCGGTGTTCGGCTGATCGTTGGTGAAGCGGCTGTAGCGAACGAAGCCGGAGTTTTTTGAGTTGAGCGCGAAGTTGACTTTGGCGAGGATGGTATGGAACGTCTCGCCGAACTTCACATCCTCCAGGTCCGAGGCAGGCAACTTGAGCGCGGCGGCGTTGGCCGCGGTGATCGTGACCGGAATCGGCCCGGTCAGTGGGTTGTATTCGTACTGCCCGAAGAAGAAGAGCTTGTCTCTGATGATTGGGCCTCCGAGCGTGAAGGCCATGTCGCGCCATGTCGCTTCTGGCTTTGTTTGATTCAACCCCGGTCGCGCCGACAGATCATTCGGGCGGTAGAGGCCCAAGGCCGAGCCATGATATTGATTCGTGCCTGAGCGCGTGATGACGTTGATCTGCCCGCCCGCCGCGCGTCCGAACTCTGCCGAGTAACTATTGGAGACTACCTGCGTCTGTTCGACCGCTTCGGGAGTGTTGATGACCAAACGAATCTGGCGATTATTGCGACGCGCAGTGTTGTCGAGTCCGTCCACTGACCACGCGCTGCGGTTCGTGCCGCCGAAGAGGAACTGCGTCGTGCCGAAGCCCGTGCTGGGCAGCCCCTTCACGCCCGGCCCGAGCAAGTGGAAGTTGTAAATGTTGCGTGAGGTGATCGGCAGCGAACGGATCTGTTTTTCGCCGACCACTTCGGACACCGCCGGCTGCCCGGTCTCGATCACCGAGGCGTCGGCCGAGACTGTGACCGTCTCACTCGCCGCGCCCACTTTCAGCGTGATTGACAAACGAACTTGCCGGCCGACTTCGAGGCTCACGCCCGTCTGCTTGAATTCTCTGAAGCCGCCGGCCGACGCTACGATCTCATACGAGCCGACGCGCAACAGCGGGAAGCGGAAGTAGCCCTGCCCGTCGGCGTTCGCCGTAAACTCGATGTTGGTTTGCACGTTGCGCGCGACGATCTTCGCGCCAGGAATGACCGCGCCGCTTTCGTCGAGCACATAACCGTCCAGCGCGCCGTCCGTCGCGTTGCTCTGCGCGTAAATCGCCAGGTTCGTCAAAAAGAGCGCGGTGATCATAGCCAAGCCGCGAAAGTAGAATGAGAGCGTGGAAGAGAAATTTTCACTCATGAATTCACCCCTTGTTCGGTTTTTGCGAATCGTCAACTCGGCGATCCGGCGTCTCGCCCTAACGTTGATCGCCGAGCAGCTCAGCCTGATCTTGCGCGAGGCAAGGCCCTTGAAGCCTACTCGCGACGTTCTTTCCAATTCCGCCGATCTGCTTCTTGTCGTTGTCTATTGAGAATTTGTTCCCGAGAATAGGGTAAGCGTAAATCAGGCCTGTAAAGTCATTCTTAGTATTATTTCAATAGCCTGTTAAATCAGCGCAGCGTGGACCTGGGCAGGTTAGATGAAGAATCAGAAGCGTCAGGACTTCAGACTGGCTTTACAATGACGTAACCACTCTGCGCGACATGACCCGTATAATCACGGGACCTTGAATGTGGATTAGATAATTGGGAAACAACAATGACTCTTTTTGACGGTTCGGTGGGATGGGGAACGCTGGCGCTGCTTTTTGTCTGTCTCGCCATTGCGCTCAGCTTCGAGTTCGTAAACGGGTTTCACGACACGGCCAACGCGGTCGCGACCGTGATTTACACCAAATCCCTGAAACCCTGGGTGGCGGTGATCTGGTCAGGATCGATGAATTTCCTCGGCGTGCTGCTGGGCGGGGCCGCGGTCGCCTTCAGCATCGTGCACCTCTTGCCGGTAGATTTACTGATCAACATCGGAAGAAAGGCCGGGTTACTGATGGTGCTGTCGCTGCTCGTCGCGGCCATTCTTTGGAATTTCGGGACATGGTATTTCGGCCTCCCTGCTTCGAGTTCGCATGCGTTGATCGGTTCGATCTTGGGTGTCGGCCTGGCCAGCTCGATCTTTTCGGGACACGGGTTCGGCAGTGGCGTGAATTGGGGGAAGGCGCAGCAGGTGGGGTTGTCATTGTTAATCTCGCCGCTGGTCGGATTCCTGCTGGCCGGCGGGTTGCTGCTCTTGAGCAAAGAGTTGCTGAAAAACCGCAGCCTTTATAAGGAGCCGCGCGGCGATCAGCCCCCGCCGATGTGGATCCGCGCCATCCTCTTTCTTACCTGCACGGGGGTGAGCTTCGCGCACGGGTCGAACGATGGCCAAAAGGGCGTCGGCCTGATTATGCTGATCCTGATAGGCATCCTCCCGACGCACTACGCGGTTAATACAAAGTTTGACGCCGCCGAGGCCGGTAAAACTCTGGCCAGCATTCAAAAGGTAGAACCGATCCTCGCCCGGGCAGGCGGAGATGCGGCGCGCGCCGTTACCGGTGATTTAACGCAAATTCGCGAGGTCTTGAGCGACACGGCCGGATTGAAGAACCTGACGCCGCAGGCGCGCATTGACTTGCGCAATCGAGTCTTGCGCGCGGACGACCAACTGGGACAATTTGAGAATGCTCAAGCCGCATTCCTGTCGCCGGCTGACAAAGAGGCGCTTGAGCAGTTGCGCTCGCAGATGCGCGGCGTGGTTGATTTCGTAGTGACCTGGGTGATCGTGGCGGTCGCGCTTGCGTTGGGGGTAGGCACGACCGTCGGTTGGAAGCGCGTGGTCGTCACGGTCGGTGAAAAGATTGGCAAGACGCATCTGAGTTACGCGCAAGGCGCGTCAGCGGAACTCGTAGCTATGACAACAATCGCCGCGGCTGACCTTTTCGGATTGCCAGTCAGCACCACGCACGTCCTCTCATCCGGCGTGGCAGGCACGATGGCGGCGAATATGTCCGGCCTGCAGATGCGCACTATACGTAACATCGCGCTGGCTTGGGCGCTTACGCTGCCGGTCACGATGTTGCTCGCCGGGGCGCTCTTCGCAGGCACGGCGCGGGGCGCGCTCAAGGAGATAGGCGCGCATCCTGCCACGCCACCGCGCCCGGAGCGGGTGCTACCCAAACTGGAATAACATTCCTCTTGGTCGTCGGGCAGTCGCTCAAGCTCGCGGCGCTCGGTCTGGCAATCGGGCTGCCGGTGGCGTTGGCATTCGGTAGGATGATGGCCGGCGCACTCTTCGGCGTCGTCGAGCTCGATCCGTTGACGTTTGTCGGGTTCACGATGCTGCTGATAGGTGTGGCGCTGCTAGCTGGGTACCTGTCGGCGCGGCGCGCAATGAGAGTGGACCCGATGGTGGCGCTGCGATTCGAGTGACTGCGACAGTCTTACGCGACCGCCTGGACCTGCCTCTTCCGCAACCTGGAGCTAAAGAAGGATCAAACGCTCGTCATCCGAGGCGCAACGTCATCCTTCGGGCAGGCGGCGCTCAACATGGCGGTGGAGGCAGGCGCAAAGGTTATCGCAACCACGCGCAATCGAGAGCGCTTTGGAAAGCTCGAGAGGCTCGGCGCATACCGGGCGGAGATTGAGGGACCCGACCTCTCGAAACGCATCGCTGAAAGAAAGCACATTGATGCAGTGCTTGACCTCGTCGACAACAGTACCATCCTTGATTCCCTCTGGATGCTACGCCGGGGTGGGCGCGCCTGCTTGGCTGGATGGTTGGGTGGTCTCGATCCGATCGCCGACTTCAACCCACTTCTGCAAATGGCAAGTGGTGTCTACCTTACCTTCTTCGGCAGCTTCGTGTTCGGCGCGCCAGAGTTTCCTCTCTCGGATGTCCCGCTTCAGTCCATTGCCGAAAAGGTGGCGGCAGGCCGCGATAAGGCGAAGCCATCCAGAGTGTTTCGCTTTGAGGAAATTCGGGAGGCGCATCGGGTGATGGAGGCCAATGAGGCGATCGGGAAGCTTGTCGTACGCCTCTGAAGACGTACCGTTTTCACCATGTCACCAACGCCTACGCCGCGGGGCCTGCGCTCTTTCCTACGATCGGCTTGCCGAAGAGGCGAACGCAATTCTCTTCAATTCCTGTGATCTCAGAGAGCCGGAATAGGCGGTTATCTCTGGCGAGGCAGATACTCGTCGATCACCTCGACGCCGAAGCCATAAAACTTCCCATCCACTCACGGATTTCATCGCGGACCCGACGGAAAATAGAGAGCGTTTCCTCGCCTAACCCGGCAGATTGCCTAACTCGCGTTTGATTATCTCGACGATGTCTACACAGTCCTTCTCCAATATTTCCATGTCCGGGTTGCTGAGCCTAATGACGCAGCCAGCATCAGTTTTCTCAAGTGGCGCCGCCCGGCCCTTGTAGACCTCGTCTACGTAGACGCCGTTAAACCCCTTCTTCAGCGCCGAAGCCGTGACGTAAGTATCCGAGTTAAGAATGTCTTCGACCGTCATTTCGTGGACGCTTTTCTCTGGCTTTGCTGCTTCGTCGGTCACTTCGCCCCCTTCTTCGTGGCCTTCTTCGCGGAAGGCTTCTTTTTCGCATTCTTCACGGCGGGCTTCTTCTCGCGTCGATGCGCCGATTCTTCGCCCTCGATTTCCTCGAACCATTCGACCAGGGTTTTGGCCACGCGCAGAAATGTCACCCTGCGGGATGGCGACAGGGTGGCAATCCCGACTTGCGCAGCTTTCTTTGAAAGTTCGTCGCCGTCAGAAGTGAGGGCGAAAAACATCTTCAGCATGCCGCCGTCTATGCCCGTCCAGCTTTTCACTTCGCCCCCTTCTTCGTGGCTTTCTTCGGCCTTCCCTTGCCTCCCCGGTTGAGAGTCTTCAACGAAGACTCCGGTATCAGCCATATATCGCCGCGCGGGTTCGGCTCCTTGACGGCCTCCAGCTTGCCTGTCCGAATCCACAACAGGAAGAAAATATATAGCGCGCTGCATATATATGCTGACGAAAAATTGAGGCGTTGGCCGACGACATGTTGCGCGGCGTCCTGGCCGCCTGCGCGCTAATGCAGTTGAGCCGGTTCGCGTCTTCGAGGTCGCTATAGCTGAGGGCGTAGCGCAGATACCAGCGAACGCAGAGAAGGATGATTTCGCCCTGGTAATGACATCATTTGAATTGATCGGATTCGGCCACAGCAGACTCCCGGTATAAGATAGGTGGGGAAGTCTATCAGTCTTGGTCACAAACCGCCCGTTTTTGCAACAGAACCAGAGGGAGTATACGGACTCAGACGCGCGCTGGTGTTAGCAGGTTCGGAGACACAGGTGATGAGTCTGTGGCAAGTGAGCGATTACGTAATACGAAGATTGATGAAGGCATACTACGCCGGATTGAAACAGGGCCGGGGACGTGGCGAGGCGCTGCGACGAGTCAAGCTGGAAATGATGCGTCGGCAAGGAATGGGCCATCCGTTCTATTGGGCCGGCTTCATTCAATCAGGCAAATGGACCGCGCTCGACCCCTTGAAGCTTTCAACCAATGAAAAGAAGGCGCTGATCGCGTTTCTCAAGACGCTTTGAATCGGCGCATTGGAGTTCAACCAATGACCCTGCGACAACTTCTCGGTATAGATTTGCCGATCATTCAAGCGCCGATGGCGGGCGCGCAAGGCAGCGCGATGGCGATAGCGGTGTCGAACGCCGGCGGCCTC
>Ga0075431_100007259_pt1 | contig 11032 bp, 9 predicted proteins | sample RhiMetdeltSRZDD5_FD_75297 | JGI IMG/M metagenome (GOLD analysis project Ga0075431, IMG submission 75297) | Populus rhizosphere microbial communities from Tennessee, USA - Rhizosphere MetaG P. deltoides SRZDD5 | ecosystem: Host-associated > Plants > Roots > Rhizosphere > Soil | place: USA...
AGCGTCATTTCGGTGAAGGGCCGGGGGATCTGGAAGCTGCGTCCAATTCCCCTCGCCATTCTTTGATGAGGCTTGTGCCGGGTAATGTCCTCTCCCTGAAAGCTGATCCTGCCGCCACTGGGCTGCAGGCTGCCGGCAATGAGATTGAACAGCGTGGTCTTGCCTGCACCGTTGGGTCCGATTAACCCGGCGATCTCGCCTTCCTTCACGGCAAGCGACACCTGCGAGACGACTTGTGCTCCTCCAAAGCGCTTGCTTAAGGACGCAACTTCGAGCATTCCGCTTCCCCACAGCAATGCGCTGCTGTTATCATTCTCACGGCCCAGCCACCAGCCCTTATGCAGAAGGAAATGCAGCATGCCCGCTGTCAGTGATGACGGTTTCGAACTTTATGACCTGCGCGTCGAGGTCGTCGCACCACCCGGCGCCAGGCTTCTGTGCGGCGCCAAAGCTGGCGATTACTTCGAGCTCAGGGGAGAGATGATGCATCTGCCACCGGGCCAAGGGATCTCCATCTACTCCCTTGCTGCCGTGCTACCTCTCCTCCCGGCCAAGCAGCGGGTCAGCGATCCCAACGACTGGATCACGACCGACACCGAGGTTGCCTGTCCCGATCCCAATTGTCCGAGCCGCTTGCGCATTACCCGGCTCGGCGTGCGAAAATTTCGGCATTCCCAGACAAGCGCCGTTCCGCTGGCCAAGGAGCGGGAAAAGTGAGCTTTCCCGAGCGCATCGAGCTTGGGCCCGGCTACAGCATTTCGCGCATCATTCATGGCGGATGGCAGCTCGCTGGTGGCCATGGCCCCGTCGATCGAAACGAGGCAATTGCCGGGCTCATGGCATTTTGCAGGACCGGAGTTACCACCTTCGACTGCGCCGACATCTACACGGGCGTCGAAGACCTTCTGGGTGATCTGCGCCAAGCCCTATTGGGCGAAGGCGGCGCCGCAGCTCTCGCGTCTCTCAGGATCCACACCAAATTCGTACCGGACCTCGACGTTCTCTCCAGACTGAGCAGGAACGACGTTCGCAATGCCATTGATCGTTCGCTGCGTCGTCTGCGCGTGGAGCAGCTCGATCTCGTGCAGTTCCACTGGTGGGACTACGGCTTAGGAGACTATATTCAAGCCGCAGCATGGCTCGCGGAGCTGCAGCAGCAAGGGAAAATCGCGCTCCTCGGCGCCACCAATTTCGATGCGCCTCATACTGCCGCGCTGCTCCAGGCGGATATCCCTCTTGCCTCGATGCAGGTGCAATATTCTCTCCTTGATGCCCGCCCGGAGCACGGCCTGATCAAGGTTTGCCGCGAAAACAACGTTCAGCTTCTTTGCTACGGCACGGTGGCTGGCGGATTTCTGAGCCAAGCTTGGCTCGGCCGGAAGGAACCCGAACTCCCCTTGGAAAACCGTTCGCAAGCCAAATACAAGCTCATCATCGATGAATTCGGAGGCTGGGATTTGTTCCAGGATTTGCTGCACACGCTGTGCCGGATCGCCAAAAGGCACGGGGTCGATATCGCCACTGTCGCAAGCCGCGCTATTTTGGACCGGCCGCAGGTGGCGGCCGTCATCGTCGGTGCTCGCAATATCAACCATCTCGCCGCCAATTTGGCTATTGCCCGGCTTCGCCTCGCTCCCGAGGACTTCGCCGAGATCGACCGGATCCTCTCCGAGCGTCGCGGTCCCAGGGGCGATGTCTTCGCACTCGAGCGAGATCGCGCCGGCCGCCATGGCTCCATCATGAAATACAATCTCAATCGCGCAGCCTCATGAGGACCTTAGCCGAACAGGCCGCCGCCGAGGTGCGCGGCTTGCATGACGCCTTCGTCGAACTTTTCACGGGAAGGTCGAAGGATTATGCCCGGTGCGATGCTGCCCTAGCGCCAGATTTCTGGATGATCGGCCCTGATGGTCTGTGCCTCGAACGGGACAGGGTCCTCGATGGCATTGCAACCGCGACGGCACCGCCCGATTTTCGCATTTCCATTCAGTGCATTGGAGTTGTTGCCGAGTTTCCAGATTCGGTCTTGCTCCATTACATTGAGGAACAGTATCGTAATTCCAGGACGACCCGGCGGCTGTCGAGCGCGCTGTTCACGGCCGATACACGGGCACCCCACGGGGTCGTGTGGCGCTACCTGCACGAAACCTGGATGGGCTCAACAAATGAGGGTATCCCACAAGGAGGGAGGAAATCATGAGATCTTTCGCTTCGGCCTTAGCCGGCCTTGCTGCCTTGCTTTTGACTACAGGCACCGGTCAGGCTGCTGACTGCGAAGTCACCGTCGGCGTCGTCATGGAGTTGACCGGACCAGCGGGCGAGTATGGTCAGGCCGGCGCCAAGTCGGTGGAGATGGCTTTTCGTGACATCAACGATGCGGGGGGTGTCATCAACGGTTGCAAGCTCGTCACCGATACGCGCGACTCTCAGAGCCAGGGTACCGTGGCAGTGGACGCTGCGACGCAGCTCGTTCAGGTGAAGAAAGTGCCGGTGCTGATCGGCGGCATCATTTCATCCGTCTCCATTCCGATCCTGACCTCCGTTACCGGTCCAGCCAAAGTGGTGCAGGTCTCACCTGCTTCTTCCTCGCCTACTCTCACTGCGCTTGGCCGGGAGGGAAAGACTGGCGGCGTTTTCTTCCGCACGATCACCTCGGACGCGCTGCAAGGTGTTGCCGCCGCCAAATACGCCCTGGACCAGGGGTTCAAGAAGCTCTCGGTCATTCACGTAAACAATGATTTCGGCGTCAACATGGTGAACGAGTTTTCCAAGGCCTATAAGGCACTCGGCGGCGAAATCGCTTCGGTTACGCCTTACAATGAGAAGCAGCCGAGCTACCAAGCGGAGGTGACTGCCGCTATGGCCGGAAATTCTGATGGACTTTATCTCATCAGCTATCCGGTCGATGGTGCCACCATCGCCCGCCAGTGGATTTCGCAGGGCGGTGTCCCAAAATTCTTATTGAACGACGGGATGAATAGTCCCGAGTTCATCAAGAACGTAGGGGCCGAGCATCTCAATGAGGCCTATGGTACTTCCTCGGGCACAAACCCTACCCCTTCCACGGAATATTTCACACAAAACTACAAGGCGTTCTCCGGGATCGAGCCGAGCAATCCTGCTGCCGATCGCGCCTATGATGCGGGTGCGATCGTCGGTCTCGCCATCGCCAAGGCTGGCAAGCCGGAGCCAGCTGCCATCAAGGAGGCGATTCCGCAGGTTCTCGATCCCAATGGCGAAGTCATTAACGCCGGCAAGGAAGGATTTGCTAAAGCGCTGCAACTCATCAAGGAGGGCAAGCCCATCAAGTATGAAGGCGTGATCGGTCCGGTATCGTTCGACCAATATGGCGACATCACCGGACCATTCCGTCTATGGCGCATCCAGAATGGTGAGGTGGTGACCGTCGGCGAGATGACCACCGCCGATGTCGATGCAATCAAGGCCAAGATCGGCAATTGACTCGCGGGCCGAGAGGGCGCTGCCGACCTTCAAATTTCTCATGGGGCTTTGAGTGGCGCGATGAGCGCAAAGCCTGACCGCATTGAACTCGGGCCCGGTTTCGAGATCAGCCGCATCGTCACCGGCCTGTGGCAGATCGCCGATATGGAAAAGACCGGTGTACCACTTGATCCGGATGTTCTTGCCGCCCACCTCGCTGACTATGCCGAGGCGGGCTTCGACAGCTTCGATATGGCCGACCATTACGGCAGTGCCGAGGATGTGGCGGGCCTGTTCAACGCATCGTCGAGTTCCCGTCCTCGCCTGTTGACCAAATGGTGCCCCAAACCCGGCGCGGTCAGTGCTGAGATGGTGTGCGCTGCGGTCGAGGGGGCGCGCCGCCGGCTGCGCACCGAGCAAATCGACCTTCTGCAGTTTCACTGGTGGATGTTTCAGCACCCTGGCTGGATCGATGCGATCAAAGAGCTGGATAAGCTCCGCCAGGAAGGCTCAATCCGCAACCTCGGCACAACCAATTTCGACACTGGTCATTTGCGGGTGGCGATGAGCCTTGGCATTCCGCTTGCGTCCAATCAGGTGTGCTTCTCTCTCCTCGATCGTCGGCCTGCCGGCGCCATGAGCGCGTTTTGCAATGTTTCCGGCCTGCGGCTGCTCGCTTATGGAACCCTGGCGGGAGGCCTGCTTACCGAGAAATGGCACCGCCGCCCTGCTCCCTCGCCAAGCCAAGCGCATGATTGGAGCACGATGAAATATCTGCGTTTCGTCGATGCCGCTGGGGGATGGTCCGTCCTGCAGTCGCTTCTCGATTGTCTCTCGGCCATTGCCAACAAACATCAGGTTTCGATTGCCAATGTTGCAACACGCTGGGTGCTCGAACAGCCGGCCGTGGCTGCGGTCATCATCGGGGCGCGGCTTGGCGAGCGCCAGCACAGGGCCGACAATCTCAGAGTTTTCAATTTCAGCCTCGATGAAGAGGATCTGAGCGCGATCGACCAGGCGTCGACCAGGCTCAGACCCATACCCGGCGACAGCGGCGATGAATACCGACGCCCACCTTTTCTGACTGCCACGGGTGACCTCAGCCACCATATCGCAGAACTGCCCAAGGTCTATAAAGCCGAGCGCATGCCCCTTCGGCCTGCCCGCTTGCGCATCGATACCGGCAGTATCTGGGAGCCCTTGGCCGGCTATAGTCGTGCCTTGCGAATTGGAAACCGCATATTGGTCAGCGGCACCACAGCAACCCATGGTTCAGGTGAGATCATCGCCCCGCACGATCCTGAAGCCCAGACCGTTTATATTCTCGACAAGATCCAGGCGAGCATCGAAGGCTTGGGCGGAGCGATGGAGGATATCATCCGCACCCGCATTTATCTGCGCAACCAAGACAACTGGGAGGCAGTTTCAAGAGTTCACGGACGTTACCTGGGTCATGTGCGGCCGGCCAACACGCTTTTGGAGGTTTCCGCTCTCATTGGGGGATATGAGGTCGAAATCGAGGCCGAAGCGGTCGTCGACGCCTAATACCGAAAGAGGGGTAGCCCCATGGAGATCAAACGAAGCGGCTCACAGCCGTCCGGGAAAGGACCGCAGGACTGGTTCAGTGGTACAGTCCGCATCGATCCGTTGTTCAACGCTGCTGCTCCCGCACGCGTGGCGGGCGCCAGTGTAACCTTCGAGCCCGGCGCAAGAACAGCGTGGCACACGCATCCTCTTGGTCAGACACTGATCGTAACTTTTGGCTGCGGGTGGGCTCAACGGTGGGGTGGTGCCCTTGAGGAAATCCACCCAGGCGACGTGGTCTGGTTTCCGCCAGGCGAGAAACACTGGCACGGAGCAACGCCGACAACCGCTATGAGCCACATCGCCATCCAGGAAGCCCAAGACGGCAAGACCGTCGAATGGATGGAACATGTCAGCGACGAGCAGTATCGCGGTCGCTGAACAGATGGAGTGAACAATGGACAAGCGTCTCCTTGGTCGAAGCGGACTCGAAGTTTCCGCGCTCGGGCTGGGCTGCATGGGGTTGAGCTTTGGCTACGGCCCGGCCACGGACAAGCAGGACGCCATCAGATTGATCCGGACTGCCTTTGAGAAGGGAATTACTTTTTTCGACACGGCCGAGGCTTATGGTCCCTACGAGAATGAGGAACTCGTTGGGGAGGCTCTTGCGCCCTTTCGTAGCCAGATCGTCGTTGCTACGAAATTCGGCTTCAATTTTGATGCAATGGGTGGCCAGAGCGGAATGAACAGTCGGCCCGAACACATCCGCGAGGTGGCCGATGCTTCGCTCAGACGTCTCAAGACCGAGGTAATCGACCTGTTCTATCAGCACCGCGTTGATCCGAACGTACCTATCGAAGACGTCGCCGGCGCTGTGAAGGGCCTGATCCTGGAAGGCAAGGTCAGACATTTCGGACTTTCCGAGCCCGGCGTAAAGACGATCCGCCGGGCGCACAGCGTGCAACCGGTCACCGCCGTTCAAAGCGAGTATTCACTTTGGTGGCGCGAACCTGAGACGGAGGTGCTGCCGACGCTCGAGGAACTCGGGATCGGATTCGTGCCCTTTAGCCCCTTGGGCAAGGGTTTCCTCACGGGGGCAATCAACGAGAATACGAAATTCGATAGCAGCGATTTCCGCAACATCGTCCCCCGATTCAGCCCGGAGGCTCGCAAAGCCAATCAGAAGCTGGTTGAACTGCTTGGCAATATTGCTTCCCGGAAGGGAGCAACGGCCGCCCAGATTGCCTTAGCCTGGCTTCTGGCTCGGAAGCCTTGGATTGTGCCTATTCCCGGTACGACGAAGCTTCATCGCCTTAAGGAGAATATCAACGCGGCTGACCTCGAGCTTACCGCCAGCGACCGTCAAGAGATTGACGCAGCACTCTCCAGCGTAACCGTGCAAGGAGATCGCTATCCTCCGCATCTTCAGGCAAGAGTTGGCCGGTGAGAGGCTCTCTCAGGAGTTCATATCAATAGGTATTGACCACCGGCCGCGCCCGGTCCTTGAGCTGCTGAACGAATTTATGCATGTGCCAGTGGATGGCGCATTTGAGCGCATAGATGCGCAGCACCTGCGGCTCAGGCCGGCTTCGCAGGAACATCCAGAAGCGGCGGCGATAGAACCCCCACAACTTCCTATCGGGAAGCTGAGCAGCAATTCGGGAGATTAAAACGGCGGTTTCGAGCCAGTACCGCATTTGGCGCCTGAGGCGCAGCCATGGACGGCCGCATACGTGGCTCCGCCAGGCGCGATCAATTTCGAGTCGGGCGTCGCCATAGAGTGCATCCAGGCGATCAAAATAGGCAGCAGGATCATACAGGCTGGCCATCAGGCCGATGAAGCCGTCGCTCAGTGCTTCGCGTGTCATGTTTACCGGCAGCACGTTTGTTCCGAAGGAAGTGTTTTCCCTTTCGTCAAGCCTGCCGGCAAGCTTCATGCGCTCATAGAGCGGTGTCTTGGGGATGGCCGAAAGCATGCCGATCATTGCGGTCGGAACTCGAGCTTCCTCGATAAACCGCCGCTGCGCCTCGAAGATCCCGTCGGTATCATGGTCGAAACCAAGAATCATCCCTGCCCAAACCTCCATGCCCCTGTCCTGTATGCGATGCAACTTCTCAATCATCGTGCCCCCGCGCCGAAGATTTTGCATTTTTTTCGTTTCCTTCAGTGACTCCTCATTGGGGCTTTCGACGCCTACGAACACGGCGCCAATATTGGCCTCGACCATCAGTTGCATGGTTTCTTCATCATCGGCCAGATCGATAGACGCCTCTGTGGCGAACATCAGCGGATAATCATGAGCTTTCTGCCAGTCAATGACGTGGCGGAGAACTTCCTTCATCGCCTTCTTGTTTCCGACCAGATTGTCATCCACGATGAAGACCTGAGTGATGTTTCGGGTGCGCAGCGCTTCCAACTCAGCCAATATCTGCGGGCCGGTCTTGAGGCGGGGGCGCCGGCCGAAAATAACGATGATGTCGCAAAATTCGCAAGTGAAGGGGCACCCGCGGGAGAATTGGATTGAGCCGAATGCGTAGCGGCCGGTCTTCATGAGATCGAGGCGGGGCGGCGGTACGGAAGCCATGTCGGTCTTCTCCGTCTGTTCGTAGCGTTCCGCGTGATTGCCCTGTTCCCACTCTTCCAGGAAACGTGGCCAAGTCTCCTCCGCTTCGCCAATAAAAAGAACATCGGCCAGTCCGTCGAACCAGCGTTCGTTCACCGATACCCAGGGTCCTCCAACGACAGTGAAATGACGACGACGTCTGAGCTCGACGAGAATCTCGCGGATTCGACGGCGCTGAACAATCATGCCGGTGACGCCGATGATGTCGGCGCCAGCAAGCTTGTCGAAATCCAAAGCTTCGACGTTCTCATCTATTATGGTGATCTGGTGGCGATCAGGCACAAGGGCCGCCAGAAGCGGCAGTGCCGCCACGGGCATGACCGATTTCTTGCCCAAGAGCGGCATCGCGTGTTCCAGCCCCCAGAAGGATACATCAAATTTGGGGTTGATCAGCACAATACTGGCCATGAGAATGCTCCATCGCACTTGGCCGTTCCTTCCGGATAGTATAAGCGCACACTCCGTCCAGCCTCCATCACAATCGATCGAACGACAAACTGAGCTAAATGGCTGCAACCGAGACCGACAATATGTACGCATGGTCGCGTTTGGCGATCTCGCTTGCGCTTGCAATTATCGGAGGGATAGGAGCTTGGGCATCGGTCGTTGCGCTGCCAACCATCCAGGTTGAATTCGGCATCGACCGGGCGGGTGCGTCTCTCCCTTATACAGCCACGATGATTGGTTTCGCCTTCGGCGGACTGATCTTGGGGCGGTTCGCAGACCGCCGGGGCATAGCAGCGTCTCTGTTGGTCGCTGCATTTTCGCTCGGAGCTGGATTCATTTTCGCCGCACTTGCCCGAAGCTATGCTCAATTCCTGATCGTTCAGTTTCTTTTTATCGGCCTGTTGGGGAGTTCTGCGACATTGGGGCCGCTGGTCGCCGACGTCTCCCAATGGTTTCACAGAAGGCGCGGTATCGCTGTCGCAGTCGTTTCAAGCGGCAATTATCTTGCAGGCACCATATGGCCGCCGTTCCTGCAGCACGCGATTTCGACGTATGGCTGGCGCCCCACGTTCATTGCTATCGGTACACTGTGCGCAACCACCATGATCCCATTGGCTTTGATGCTTCGTCGCCGCCCGATTTATCAAGACCGGGCAAGCCCTGCCAACAAGCCCTCTGGGGCACAGGGATTATTGGACCGTCCGGCATTCCTCCAGCCGCTACTGGTTGTTGCCGGCCTTGCGTGCTGCGTGGCTATGTCCATGCCCCAGGTTCACATCGTGGCTTATTGCGGGGATCTCGGATATGGGCAGGCGCGCGGCGCCGAAATGCTATCCTTGATGCTGGGCTGTGGCGTGGTCAGTCGGGTGGCCTTTGGCGTCATCGCTGACCGCATCGGCGGAACGAGAACTCTCATCGTCGGTTCCCTGCTGCAATGTCTTGCGTTGCTGTTCTACATACCCTTCGACGGATTAGTATCGCTTTACGTCATCTCGGCTTTCTTCGGCCTTGCACAGGGGGGAATAGTTCCAAGCTATGCTCTGATCATTCGTGATTACTTCCCGGCGAGAGAGGCTGGTTTTCGCATCAGCTTGGTTATAACAGCGACAGTCTTGGGCATGGCGCTGGGCGGGTGGATGTCGGGCCAGATTTTCGACCAAACGGGCTCTTACCAGGCCGCCTTCCTCAACGGAATCGTGTGGAATCTACTCAATCTCGCCATAGCCCTGTGGCTCATGTTGAACCGCACACAGCAGTTCACTCGCAGAGAAACCGCATCGGTCCGATAGCCCACAAATGAATTCGTCGCAGAACGTCAATTTGCCCCACGCAGCCCAGGCCGAACCTGAATTTCCACAGACCCAGCCACTCCGTGTTGAGCTCCTGCGCGATCTCGAACGCAAGGTGCTGTGGCTATCCACCCAAATCATCCACCACGCCAACCATGAGCGCCCGAACGACAGCGGACTTAAAGTCGGAGGTCATCAGGCTTCGTCGGCCTCCGTGGTCACGATCATGACGGCTCTTTACTTTGCTGTACTTCGCCCGGAGGACCGTGTCGCGGTCAAGCCTCACGCTTCACCAGTGTTTCACGCGATACAGTATCTACTCGGAAATCAGAGTCTCGAGAAAATCAAATCGTTCCGCGCCTATGGCGGAGCGCAGTCCTACCCCTCGCGCACCAAGGATTCCGACGACGTCGACTTCTCGACCGGCTCGGTGGGCCTCGGGGTGGCCACGACCTCCTTCGCGAGCTTGGTTCAGGACTATGTTCGGGCCCATGGTTGGGGCCAGCAATGGCCAGAAGGACGCATGATCGCTCTGGCCGGCGATGCCGAGCTCGACGAAGGCAACATTTACGAAGCGCTGATCGAGGGCTGGAAGCACGGACTTCGCAACACATGGTGGATCATCGACTACAATCGCCAGAGCCTCGATGCGATCATCCCTGCACCGCTGACCAGCAAGCTGAAGACGGTCTTCGAGAACATGGGTTGGGAGGTGCGCACGCTCAAGTACGGGCGGAAGCTGGAAGCTTTGCGAAACCGTCCTGGGGGCGCCGACATCATCGAATGGATCGATACCTGCGACAATGCTCTTTATTCCGCGTTGACGTTCCAGGGGGGTGAAGGCTTTCGCCGTCAGCTCGCGGTTGATCTCGCCGGTCGTCCCGCGGCGATGGCGATCGTGGATGCCTTGTCAGATGCCGAACTCGCTGCGCTGATGACGGACCTCGGCGGTCATTGCCTGGAAACGCTGCTCGACGCATTCGACGCAGCATCGCGGGAGAGGCCAGTTTGCTTCATCTGCTACACGATCAAAGGCTATGGCCTGCCTTTCGCGGGACATAAGGACAATCACGCGGGCCTGATGACGGTCGAGCAAATGCGGGCCTTCAAGAGCGCCAACAATATTCTCGAAGGCGAGGAATGGTCGCGCAGCGCGGGACTCAATCGCGATGCCCGCGAGTTCGAGCTCTCACTCGAGAGAGTTCCCTTCAATGCCAAGGGGCGCCGTCGCCTAGCCGCAGAAAAAATCGAGGTCGGCGAGCTGCCGCTGCCTCGGGTCAAGGGCTCGATGTCCACACAGCAGGGATTTGGCCTGATCCTCCAGGAAATCGCGCGTGGGCAGACGAGGCTTGCAGAGCGCATCGTTACTACCTCGCCGGACGTCACCGTATCGACAAATCTCGGTCCGTGGGTCAACCGACGCGGTGTCTTCGAGCTTCGCGAGATCGAGGATGTATTCCAGGAGCGCCGATTGATGTCGGTGCAGCGCTGGGGCAAGGGCCCCAAGGGCCAGCATTTCGAGCTCGGTATTGCCGAGAACAACCTGTTCCTGATGTTGGGTGTTCTCGGTCTAAGCCACGAACTTTTCGGCGAGAGGCTAATCCCGATCGGCACGCTTTACGACCCTTTCATCGCCCGCGGGCTCGATGCGCTCAATCATGCCTGCTATCAGGATGCGCGCTTCATTCTGGTCGGCACGCCGTCTGG
>Ga0075431_100007260_pt1 | contig 11030 bp, 10 predicted proteins | sample RhiMetdeltSRZDD5_FD_75297 | JGI IMG/M metagenome (GOLD analysis project Ga0075431, IMG submission 75297) | Populus rhizosphere microbial communities from Tennessee, USA - Rhizosphere MetaG P. deltoides SRZDD5 | ecosystem: Host-associated > Plants > Roots > Rhizosphere > Soil | place: USA...
TGATCACGTCCTCTTTGGCGACAGCGCTGTTGTTCAGCTGGGCTTTGACCGCGACCATGAGGTCGTTGCCGAGTTGGAAGGTGATCAAGCTGAAGACGCGAGCGATCTCGGGGCGCTGCTCGAGGAAGCGCCTGAGTGCTGCGTAGACGTCCGGATCGGCGCTTTGGCCGATCAGCATCGCCTTGACTTCGATCGCGATGAACACGGCGATGACGATGAGGAGGACGCCGATCGCAAGCGTGCCGATCGCATCCCACATGGGATCGCCGGTAAGCACAGCAAGGACGACGGCCAGCAGCGCGAGAATCAGGCCGAGGAGGGCGGCGAGATCTTCGCCGAAGATAACCACCAGCTCAGCTTGCCGGCTCTCGCGGAACCAACGCACGAGACTGCGCGAGCCACGAGCTTTGCTGACTTCAACGAGGCACGCGCGCATCGAAACTGCTTCTGCGGCGATGCTGACGACGAGCACGCCAACCGCCCACCACCATTGCCTGAGCGGCTCGGGGTGCTGCAGTTTGTGGATGCCCTCGTAGACGGAGAACATCCCGCCGACACTGAAGAGCATCACCGCAACGAGGAACGACCAGAAGTAGATCGCTTTGCCGTAGCCGAGCGGATAGTCGGGTGACGGCGGCGTGCGCGCCTGGCGCAGGCCGAGCAGCAGAAGAAGTTGGTTGCCACAGTCAGCGAGCGAATGCACCGTCTCCGCGAGCATCGCACCCGAGCCGGTGATGAATGCGGCTACGCCCTTGACAAGGAAGATGGTGAAGTTGGCGCCGAGCGCAAACAAGATGGCGCGAATCGAGTCGCCCTGGCCTGACATTGGGAACCCCGGAGTCGGTCGTGACGCCGGAGTTTAGCAGCCTGTGCGGCGGCGATAGCGGCGAGTACAAACCAGACGGGAAGGGGCAATCCCGGTTCAGGAATCTCGACGTGGTAGCCGAAGATGTCGGACTGAACGACCTGGCCGCGTCCATCCTGTTGGAAGAAATCGAACCCGCCACTCTGCTCGCAGGGCCCCCAGCACGGTCCGCCCAGGAAGCTGAGAGCGGCGAAGTTCGGCGCAATCGTCAGAGCGGCAATCGCCGGGTTGGTGTAGTCGACAGATGCCCACAGCGCCGCGGCACTCGAGCTGTCGTTCTGCAACGCCCCCAAGATCGTCCCAGACAAGAAAGTCTGCGGAGACACGATGCCCAGGGTGGCACTTTGGCTCACCCAGGAAAACTGACCGCCCAGGACGTTGCCATCATGATCGACGTGCGCGGTTACAGTGTAAGCACCGCCGCCGAGGTCATCGATGAACGTGCCAGGGAGACTCAAGAAACGCCCGGTGATGTTCGTGGAGAATGACCAGGTTTCGGTGGCGTAAGTGTAGGACCAGAGGTCTGAACAACATTGGTTCTCGGCCCACAGCGTCTGCTGCGCGTCTGCCGGCAGCTGAATCAGGGTGCTGTGGGCGGCGACGGGCACCAAGGACATGAAAAGCGACAGAGCCAACGCGGACCAGGCCAGGTTCTTATTCATTGCACACTCACATTGCCTGCGCGGCGCAGTGCGTGAATTTGACACCAAACGAACGCCCGGAGTAGTCGTACTTTAGGGTGTAGCTGGATTCGCACGCAGCTCCACCCGCTCGCTTACTTCCGCTTCGTTATGAACGCGTCGATGTTTCGCGCCAGCACGACCATCGGCACGCCGCCGCCGGTCACGAGCGCATCGTTGAACTGACGCAGGTCGAACTTCGCGCCCAATTCCTTCTGCGCCTTCGCGCGCAGCCGGTTGATCTCGCTGTGACCCACCTTGTAGCCGCACGCCTGGCCCGGCCACGCGCAATAGCGATCGACTTCGCTCGTCACTTCTCCGAGGCTCGAGCCGTTCGTCGTCGCGAACCACTCGATCGCGTGCTGGCGCGTCCAGCGCTTCACATGCAGACCCGTATCGACGACGAGCCGGCACGCACGGAACGCGATCGATTGCAGATATCCCAGGCGACCCACCGGGTCGTTGTCGTAAACGCCGAGCTCGGCCGCGAGCTGCTCGGCGTACAGCGCCCAACCTTCGGTGTACGCGTTGAACGAAAGCAGCGAACGCATCAGCGGCAGCTTGAACGTGTACTCGCCCTGCCACACATGGCCGGGGATCGACTCGTGATACGACAGCGTCGCGAGGTTGTAAGTGGTCCAGTTCTCCATCGTGCCGAGGTTGATCCAGAACTTCCCCGGCACCTTGCCATCGATGGTTCCGGGTCCGCCGTAAGCGCCCGGTGCGCCCGGCTCGACCTCCGGCGCCATTCGCTTGATCTCCATATTGCCGGGCACGAGCGTCGCGAACGCGCGCGGCAGCCGCTTGCGAATATCGCTGATGCGACCGTTGAGATACTCCATGACCTTCGCACGGCCTTCGTCGCTGTCGGCGAAGTGATAGCGCTGGTCTTTGCCAAGTGCAGTCATGCGCTCGCCGACTGTGCCTTGCGTGAGACCCTGCTTCTTCAGGATGCCATCCATCTCTGACTGCAGTGCGCGCAGCTCTTCCTGGCCCATCGCGTGGACCTGCTCCGGCGTCATTTGCGTCGTCGTGCCCACGCGCAAGGCCCACGAGTAGTACTCAGCGCCGCGCGGCAGCTTCCATACGCCGGCATCGCTCGTCGCACGCTTGCGATGTGCCTCCAGCTCGACGATCTGTCGATCGAGCGCCGGTCCAATCTTGTCCGTCGCGATCTTCGCGGCCTTGCCGGCGTAGTCGCCCGACATCTGCTTCGTGCGACGTGCGAGCGACTGCACGACCTGCCAGTCGGTGACCTTGCCGCCGCGCGCGAGCTTGATTTGCGCCAGCGTCTTGTCGAGCAGGAAATCCGGCGCGATGACGTTCTGTGCCGCCGCCGATTGCAGCCGTCCGGTTTCGCCGTCCAGTTGAGCGGCATACGCCTCGAGGCGCGCCAGGTACGCGTCCGCGTCCGCCGGCGTCTCGACGGCGTGCTGCTCATCGAGCGTGCTCGGAATTTCCAGGAACGCACCCGTGTTCTGCGCCACGACATAGGGCGCGTTGCGATACGCCCAACTGGAATTGAGCAGCGCCGAATCGCCGTACGGGAATGCGAATCCCTGCGCTGCGAACTCATGCGCCGTGCGCACGACGTCCACATCGATGCGTGCTGCGTCGCTGAGGCGTGAAGTGTCGATGGCCTTCAGGCGTTCGATCCGCTTCGCGATGCGTTGCGCGATCGCCTTCTGTCCTGCCGCCGATCGGTCCTGCAGCTTGCTCTTGAGACCTACGCGCTTGTCCTTGTCGATGCCGAGGCTGCTGGAGGTCTCCGGATAATCGAGCAGGATCTCTTCCGCGATCTCAGCCAGGAGCTTTTCCGCTGCAGCGTCGCCGTCGCCGGCTGCGCGCGCCGGCAGATTGGCGGCGGCGATCGCAGCACCGGTACCTACAATGAAATCGCGGCGGCTTGTGCTCATCTCGGGATCCTCGGGGGGCTGAAGTGCGAAGGGCGTAATGATAGCCCACGCGTTTTGCTACGCTAATGGAATGAGAACAAAAGTCCTGCTGTCGCGCGCGACGGCTTGCCTCCTGCTGGTTCTGTACGTAACGGCCGCAACCGCGGACACGGTCGATAAGTACCTGCGAGCCGAGATGGCCAATCAGAGACTGCCCGGCGTTGCCGTGGCCGTGCTCCGCGACGGCAAGCCGGTTTCTGTCCGGACACTCGGGCTCGCCAATATCGAGCTGAACGTGCCGGTGACGCGCGACACGGTGTTCAAGATCGGCTCGGTCAGCAAGCAGTTCATCGCAACCGGAATCATGCTCCTGGTCCGCGATGGCAAGGTCCGGCTCGACGATTCCATCACCCAGTATTTCGAAGACGCGCCCGAAGCCTGGAAGCCGATCACGTTGCGACAGTTGCTGAGCCACACTTCAGGGCTGGTCCGCGAATCGCCGGGCTTCGATGGGCTGAAAGCACAGACCGACGCCGAGGTCATTCGCAAGGCGTACGAAGTGCCCTTGCAGTCGGCCCCGGGCGAGAAGTGGGCGTACTGCAATCTCGGGTACTTCATGTTGGCCGAGATCATCCACCGAGTGTCCGGTCAGTCCTGGCCGCAGTTCATGACCGAGCGCGTCTTCAAGCCGCTGGGAATGACGGCCACGCGGACCACGGACACGATCGACATCATCCCGCATCGGGCCAACGGCTATCTCTTTCGCGATAACGAGCAGCACAACGTCGGTCCGCTGCTGGCGCTGCGGCCGAGCGGCGCATTCCTGTCGACGATAACGGACCTCATGAAATGGGAAGCAGCGCTGCACGATGGCGTCGTGCTCTCCAAAGACGAGCAGGCGCAAATGCTGACGCCCGTGAAACTCACGGACGGCTCGGCGGCGAAGTATGGTTTCGGCTGGATGCTGGACGAGGTTCGCGGCCATCGCCGGGTTCATCATGGCGGGTCGTTGCCAGGATTTCGCTCCGAGTTCAGTCGGTACGACGACTCGCTCGGCGTGATCGTGCTCACGAATGCAGACGCGGCGCGCACAGATGCAATCGCGGTGGAAGTCGCGAACCATTACATCAGCGGACTGAGCCCGGATCGGCCCGTCATCAAGCTGCCGGCCGCCACGCTAACGGACTATGTTGGCCGCTATCACCTCGACGGCGATTACTTCCTCACGATCGGCGTGGACGGTCCGGGTCTCAGTGTGCAGCACAGCCAGGGCGGACCGCAGTCGAGGTTGCTGCCCGAGAATCCCACGACCTTCTTCATGACCAAGGATCAGAGCTACACTTTTTCGCGCGAAGGCGGGCAAGTCACGAGCGTGACAATCCGCGGACCGAACGGGGAGATGGTCGCTGAGAAGGTCTCGACGTCGGCGCCGTAGAGCCCCCGGCTACTGGCTCGCCGGCTTCACATCCACGAGCTTCGGCTCGCGCGGCACCGGCGGGCTGCGGATTTCCTGTTCCATGCTCGGCCGCTGGTTGCGCTGGCGCAGGCCGAGTCGCACTGGCTCTCCCCGCGGGATCGACTGCAGCATCGCTTCGATGATGCGCACGTCGGTGAGTCCTTCGTCGCCGGACGGCTCGGGCTGACGGTCCTGCAGAATGCAGTCGGAGAAGTACAGCAACTCCGGCGCAAACTGGTCGCTCTTGCCGAATTTCTTCCTTTTTTCCTTGCCGACCCCGCGCAACGTGTAGGCGAGACCTTCTGCATATTCGTACGCAGGATCCATGGTCACGCTGCCCTTCGTGCCGGTGATCGAATACACGGACCGATCAGCAGCCCCGAAGCTGCACACAAACGTTGCGAGCCGCTCATCCTTGAAGCGCATAGTCGCGGCGACGGTCTCATCGACTGCGCGGAAGCGTTGATCCTTGCTGCGAGTCGCCGTCGCCCAGACCTCGACGGGATCTTCCGCGAGGCAGTAGCGGGCGGCATTGATGCAATAGATGCCGATGTCATAGAGCGGGCCGCCGCCTTTGTCCGCAGGAACCAGCCGGATGTTGTCGTCGCTGACCTGCATCGAAAACTCGGAATTGAAGAAACGCAGCTCGCCGAGCTTGCCCGTGCGCGCGAGCTTGGCGACTTCGAGATTCGCGCGCTCGAAGTGCAGCCGATACGCGATCATCAGCTTGACGTTTGCATCCCGGGTCGCGGCGATCATCTCTTCGCATTCGTTCGACGTGACGGCCATCGGCTTTTCGCAAAGCACGTGCAGCCCGGCGCGTGCGGCACGCAGGGTGTATTCACGGTGCATGTCGTTCGGTAGCGCGATGTAGACGGCGTCGATCTCGCCGCTGGAAAACAGCTCGTCGACGTCGTCATAACCGCACAGGCGCTTCACGCCGTAGCGACGGCCCAACTGCTTCAGCTTCTTTTCCTCGCCCGAGACCAGCGCGACCAGCGTGCTGTTGCGGCGGGCGTGCTTGAAAGCCGGCAATACCGCAGCCTGAGCGATGTGGCCCAGGCCGAGGACGGCGTAGCGCACCGACTTGTCGTGAGAAGTTTTCGTGCGCGAGCGGGCAGGGCGGCGCGCCATGGCAGATCCTCCGTTGCGAGTTGCTCTTAAGCAATGAGCCGCCGGCGGGACCGGTTCCGGTCAATTCCGATCAAACGCTGCCTCGGCTGCGCAGGTATAAAGGTAGCCATGAGCCCCGTTGAAAAGGCGCTGTGGTACATCGAAGGTCACCTCGGGCTCGAGCTATCGCTCGCGGACATCGCGGCGAGCGCTTCCGTTTCGCGGCACTACTTGCTACGGGCATTCGGCGCAGCCACCGGACTGTCGGTCATGCGCTATGTGCGTGGCCGCCGACTTTCCGAGGCGGCGCGACGACTGGCAGATGGAGCGGCAGACATTCTCAGTGTCGCCGTCGACACTGGCTACAACTCGCACGAGGCGTTCACGCGGGCGTTCGGCGAACAGTTCGGCGTGACGCCTGCGGAAGTCCGATCTCGCCGAAGCACTCAGCAACTCGCACTGGTGCAGCCGATCTCGCTGGACGCGGCGCCGTTGGCGATCGAGAGTCCTCAATTCGAGGATCTCGACGTGCTCCTCGTGACTGGCCGCAACCGCCGCTACAACGGTCTGGAGGACTCTGCGGGCGTGCCTGGCCAATGGGAGCAGTTCGGTCTCGAACACACGCAGATCAAAGCTCGGATCCGCGCGGCTGCGTCCGGTGTCTGCTTCAACCTCGACGACGAAGGCAGCATGGACTACCTGTGCGGGATTCAGGTTGCCGGGTTCGGCGCGCAACCTCCGCAGTTCACCTGCCTGCGTATTCCGCGGCGGCGCTACGCAGTCTTCACCCATCGTCAGCACATCGCCGGGATTCGCCGGACCTGGGACGCGATCTGGAACGGCTGGTTGCTCCGGTCACGAAGTCGCCGATGCGCCGCTGCTGGAGCGCTACGACGATCACCTTCACCCGCGCAGCGGCCGCGGCGGTTTCTCACTCCTCGTACCTTTGAGTTGAGCTCACATGAAAGTCGAACGCTTCGGTGTCTACTTGCGAGTCTCGAATCTCGAACGCTCGCGTGCTTTCTACGAGCCAGTGCTCGGCAGGCAGCCGTATGTGAGCAACACGCAGATAGTGGGCTTCGACGTGGCCGGCGCTCTGCTGGCGCTGTACGCGAACTCAGCAGAGCAGGTGGCACGCGGCCGCAACGTTGTGCCGTACATCCGCGTGCAGAGCGCGGACGCGGAGTTTGCGCGACTGAAGACGCTCGACGTCGAGTTGCTCGACGATCGGGTGATCGTCGAAGGTCCGATCAAGCTGTTCCGGTTCGCAGACCCGGATGGCAACGTGCTGGAGCTGTTCTCACTCAACGCTTGAAGGCGTCGAGGATTCGCTGCGTGTCGACGACCGTCGCGTACTCGCCGTCGAGATTGGCCAAGGCCATCGCGTGGAATTCTTCCGCTGTGCGCTTCTTGCCGGCATAGTCGATCTTGTCGAAGGCGAACGTTGCATCGGCCACGACCTGAGTCTGGAAGCCCAGATTTCCGGCAGTGCGCGCCGTGGCTTCCACCGAGTTGTTGGTGCTGACGCCGACGACGATGAGCTGATTGACGCCGCGCGCATGCAGCCATCTTTCGAGCCCGCTGTTGATGAATGCATCGGGCACGTTCTTCTCGACGACGTGCTCGCTCGCGAGCGGTGCGAGCGCATCCTGGAACTCGGCGCCAGGTTGACCCGGCCAGAACGGCGAGCCCGGAGCTCGGGACATGTGCCGGACATGGACGACCGTCGCGCCGGCTTCGCGCCACGCTTTGAGCAGCAGCTCGATATTCCGCTCGGCATCGGGGTTATTGCGCGGCAGAGCCGGGTTCGCCATGCCCTTCTGCATGTCGACGATGACGAGCGCCGGGCGAGTCCTGTTCATGATGCAAGAAACTGTACACTATAAGTTCACGTCTCGATGCGCTTCGGCATGTCGCCCGCGCGCTGGCTGGCGCGGAACTCGATGACGCGAAACTCGGCGAGCCCGTGCTGGTGGAACGGATCTTCCTGGATCAGCGTTTCGATCTCCTGCCTGCTCTTGCCGACGGCCAGGATGATGCCGCCGTCGCGCGGGATCTTGCGGCCGGAGACGAGGAATGTGCCGTCCGCGTAGTACTTCTTGAGGAACTTGACGTGCGCGCTCATGTGCGCGTCGATGTCCTTCAGATCGCTTTTGTAGGTGAGCTCGATGACGAACATTGTTGACTCGGAGGCGCTATGGCCTGGCTGCTGTTGATCGTTGCGGGACTGCTCGAAATCGTCTGGGCCATCGGCCTGAAATACGCCGCCGGGTTCACTCGTTTCTGGCCCAGTGCCATCACGCTCGCCGCGATGCTCGCGAGCATCGTTCTGCTGGGCATTGCGATGAAGTCGCTGCCGGTCGGGACGTCCTATGCAGTGTGGGTCGGCGTGGGCGCAACCGGCACCGCGATCCTGGGCATCGTGCTGTTCGGCGAGTCGGCGAGCGCCGGCCGCATTGCGAGCCTGGCGCTCATCGTTGCAGGCATCGTCGGGCTCAGGCTCGCGACTCCCTCGTGAATCACATGTAGAGGGTCTCGTTGCCGCTAGAATAGCGCGCACATAACAAGGGGAGCCATTCCATGCGCCGCCTCATCCCGCTGCTCCTGGTCTTCCTGTCCTCTGCTGTCTTCGCACAGGCAACCGTCAATGGTCCCGCCACCGCCAAGGCCGGTGCGCAAGTCGAAGTCACGGTAATGGGTTCGAAGAACCCGCGTGATTTCGTGACGATCGTGGAGAAGGCCGCACGGGAGGGGGCCTACGGCGGCTATGAATATGTGTCGAAGCCCGGCGCGTACAAGCTGGTCGCGCCGCCGAAGGCCGGCGAGTACGAGATTCGCTTGTTAGCTGCCGATCCGCCGTATGCGACTCTCGCCCGGCGCGCGCTGCGGATCGATGCAGTCACGGCGACGGTGGATGCGCCAGGGCAGGTTGCCGCGGGCGCGACGTTCAGCGTGAAGTGGACGGGCCCGAACAACGATCGCGATTACGTTGCGATAGGCAACGCCGCGCGCCCGTACCTGGACTACAAGTACACCAGCGCTGGCAGTCCCCTGCAGCTGACGGCTCCTGACGAGCCAGGGCAGTACGAAGTGCGTTACTTCCTCGGCGCCGGTGATGTGCTCATCGGCAAGCGGCCACTCGTCGTCGGCTCCGTGTCAGCCTCGATTACGGCGCCGCAGACGGCGCCCGCGGGTTCGAAGATCAAGGTCAGCTGGCAAGGTCCGAACAACGAGCGTGACTTCGTCACCATCGTCAAGGCGGGCACGCCGGACAAGCAGTACGGTGCGTACGAGTACACGTCGAAAGGCAGTCCTGTCGAGATGCGCGCGCCGGACGTGGGTGGCGAGTACGAAGTGCGCTATCTCACGGCCCAGACATACGCGACGCTCGCGACGGCGAAGATGACGGTCACAGCGGTCACGGCTTCGATCAAGGGGCCGCCGCAGGCAGTTGCCGGCAGTACGTTTGCGGTGAATTGGCAGGGGCCAAACAACGATCGCGACTATGTGACGATCGTGAAGAAGGGTGCGCGCGAAGGCGACTACGACAACTATGAGTACACGGCGCGCGGCAACCCAGTGAAGGTGCTCGCGCCCGTCGAGCCTGGCGAGTACGAGCTGCGCTATTCGACCGGACAGACGTACGCGACGCTCGCGCGAGCTCCGATCACGATCACGCCGTCGAAACAAGAGCCCGGGCTGGTCGAGGTGACTGCAGCGAGCGCGCTACCTGCGGGCAGCGCCGTCGAGATCATCCTCGATGCGTCGGGCAGCATGCTGCAGAAGATCGGCAAGGACCGACGCATCGACATCGCACGGCAAACGCTGACGAAGCTCGTGACCAGCACGATTCCTGCGGGCACGCCGTTCGCGTTCCGTGTGTTCGGTCGTATGGAGGACTCGTGTCAGTCGGATCTCGACGTGCCGCTCGGGCCGCTGAACGTCCAGGCGGTGAGCGCGAAGATCGCGGCCCTCGAAGCGAAGAACGGCGCGAAGACGGCGATCGGCGCATCGCTCGAGCTGGTCGCGTCGGATCTGCGCAGCGTGCAGGGCGAACGGCTCGTGATTCTGCTGACCGACGGTGAAGAAACCTGCGGCGGCGATCCGGGGGCCGCGATCGAGAAACTGAAGAAGGCCGGCACGGCCGTGCGCGTCAACATCGTGGGCTTGGCGATCGACGATGCGAAGCTCGCCGCGACGTTCCAGCACTGGGCGGACGCCGGAAGCGGCGCGTACTTCGACGCGCAAGGCGCAGCGGCACTGAACGACGCGATGTCGCAGGCGATGCGGCCGCGCTTTGAGGTCGTCGACGCGCAGGGCATCGTGGTGGCAGAGGGACTCGCAGGCGCCGAGCCCGTTCGCGTATTGCCCGGCACTTACACAGTCCGTCTCGCCGGGCACAAGACCGGCCAGAGCATCACCGTGACTGCAAAACAAAAGACCGCCGTGAAATTGTGAACAGGTAAAAAAAGGCCCGCATCGAATCGATGCGGGCCATGCTCCAGTCAAACGCTCGCTTAGTGCTTCTTGCTGACCGCGTCCACGGCCGCTTCGGCATTCACGAAGCCGAACCCATCGAGCTGGCTGTAGCCCTTGCCGATCAGGTTGAAGAACCGGCCCTGGAACGGCATGCCGCCCGAGAAGTTGCCGAAGAACGTGGCACCGCTCGAGACGACCGTGCCCTGCGGAATCAGCACGCCGCCACCCAGCAAGTCGGCAGAGTTGCCGCCGGCCGCTGGCGTCACCGGACCTGCGCCATCGGCTTCGTCACGATCCACGCCGAATGCCAGCCGGTCGCCGCTGCGGAATGATCCCGCAGCGAAGGCGAGATCCAGCTGTTTCCACTGACCAGGCAGGCCCGGCGGATCCGCCGGCAGCGAGAACGAGGCCGTGATATCGGCTGGACTGAGACCGACCGTGTTGGGACCGATCACGAAGGGCTGTCCCGGCGGCGGCGCCGGAGCGGCGCGCTCGTCGAACACGATGCCCTGCGGCGTCTGCGTCGGATCGCCGCCGCTGCC
>Ga0075431_100007263_pt1 | contig 11028 bp, 7 predicted proteins | sample RhiMetdeltSRZDD5_FD_75297 | JGI IMG/M metagenome (GOLD analysis project Ga0075431, IMG submission 75297) | Populus rhizosphere microbial communities from Tennessee, USA - Rhizosphere MetaG P. deltoides SRZDD5 | ecosystem: Host-associated > Plants > Roots > Rhizosphere > Soil | place: USA...
GGACGAATATTCTGTTTGGATATACCAAAACGAAAGATAAAATGGCATCACAATATTGGCAGTCCTATTGTTTCATCACCGTTAATACTGGATGAGATGGTAATATGCGCTACCTTTGATTCTTGGATAAATAATGACAATTCTGAAAATAACTCTATTTTTTCACTTGATAAAAATAATGGTAGTATTATCTGGAAGCTTCAGAATACCTCAGATATTTTTTCATCACCATGTCCTATGGGAAAAAATTTAATTTTGGGATCAATGGATCATAGTTTGTACTTTCTAGGTCAAAATGGAGATATAATTTGGAAATATGAAACCAGTGGTCAAATTTGGTCTTCTCCATCATGCTATGATAATGTAATTTACTTTGGATCAGACGATGGTTTCATTTACTCTGTAGATTCAGACGGTTCTCTAAGATGGAAATCAAAGTTGAATGGGAAAGTACGTTCATCATCACCATGTCTATCAGATGATTTAGTTTTTATTGGTACACATGGGGGTGGGATATATTGCTTAAGCAGTATTGACGGTACTATAAAGTGGAACAAAACTATCTCAATGCCAGTTTTATCATCCCCACTCTTGGTAAGAGATAGAATCATATTTGGCACTTCAGATTGTCGACTTTATTGTTTCAACCTAGCTGGTTCTAAAACATGGCAATTTGAAACGGTTGGAAAAATTTGGTCTTCCCCTTCAGCTAGCGAATATGACAAGATGCTATATTTTGGAAGTTTAGACTCATTTATTTATGGCATAAATATCCAGACTGGCAATCAAGAATGGAAGTTTCCTACAATGGGGAGCATTGATTCTTCTCCATGTTTGTCAGACGGAATGTTATTTGTTGGTTCCAGAGACGGTATTTTATATTGTTTTGAAAGTTATAGAAAACCCCCTTATATTGGGTAAAATGCTAAACTACTTTATTGGGCAAATTCAAAAATAGATTCTCATTTTAATTAATATTATTCTTTGAACTAATCTTGAATATTGTACCATCACGTTTATAGTTTGATAGAACGTACAAATTGCCATCAGGGCCGACTTGAAGATCCGTAATTACTCCAAAGTTTCTGCCGAAAATTATGCTGTTCGTTTCATTATTGGTATGGGCTTGCTTATCCGACAACGGACCAGAGAGTACTAGATGTGTCCTTGTCTTGTCTAATGGAAAATTAAAAATAGTGCCATTTTTTACACTGCCTACTAATAATGTGTCTTTATATTTTGATCCAAGATTGTCTGTATGTAAAAATAGGACTGAAGTGGGAGCTACAGTATCTCTCCATACAAATTCCGGATCCCTGTATGTACCCTTTCCCCCAAAATCTTCCAAGTTTTGCTTATTAAACCCTGTCGTCTCATTAGAGAAACCGATTACCTCCTTCCATCCACTATTAAACCCTGGTAAGGCAATATTAATTTCATCATCAGTGCTGCGACCATTTTCTGTTTCCCATAGATTACCTGTTAGTGGATCAAATCCTATGCCAAAGCTGTTTCGTATACCGTACGCATAATACTTATTCAACGGATCTTCGTCTCCAAGTAATCCCTTATTACCAACAACTCCCCCATCAAAGGTAATTCTAAGTATGCCACCTCTACCATCTGGAGGAGGACCATTTTTATTATTCTGAGCTTTAGTAATATAGGTTTGATTTTGCACATAATTCAAGTTACCAATAACGAGGTACACACTTTTTTTATCAGGTCCAATCTTTAACACTCCTCCATTATGAGATGGTCCAGGTATTGTAGGAAGGTCCAAGAGTAATTTTGGATTTATCAACTTGCCATTATCATACTCATATCTATAGAGGCGATTTCCCAAAACTTTACCCCCGTCAATATTTTCAGTTTCAGTATAGAACAAAAATACATACTTCGGTTTATCTGAAATTGCAATACCCAACAATCCTCTTTCACTTACATTTGCCACGTTGACATCCAAAACAGTTCCACTAACAGTACCATTTTTGATTTCTTTTACTTTTCCAGTATTTTTTTCTATAACTAAGATGTCATCAGGTCCTAGAAAACCCATTCCAGTTGGAAACTTTAATCCAGGAGGAGTAGCTACCTGAATCTGCAAAGCCGTATCATTTAACTGAGGCACTTGCGAATTTTTACCGATTTGACCAAACACGTTGATACTTTGACCAATTAGAAATAATGACATAATGCCAATCAGCATAATAATGGAAATTAAGCAATTGTTTTGTGGAGATGAAATATCCAAGTGAGGATTACAGAAATTAACTGATTTAAATTATTTATTAACCTTTACTCTAGAGTTAAACTCCACTCGTTCGCATAACTGATGAGCTTACATCAAAATTATAAGATGCATATAATAAATGTTAAATTACTGCTTAATTGTAAAAAGTTGCTTTGCGCACATATCTTCTCAGCTTAAAGCAAATGAATTCGCACAGTCTTAGAATACATGGAATAGCCTAAACCCAATGTATCTACTATCGATGATAATGATGTATATTGACAAGGTTGTCTAGAAAAGTTGTAATAATTCAAATTTTCTTGACTCACGACTCTAAATTGAGTTAAGGACTAGTTAACTATATTTTTTCAAGTTTTTATGTTACAATATCGGCTATGCATCTAAAACTGGAAATTTTATTATCAAATGCATAAGTGCCATTCTAAGTAACTTTCTTATTTAAGTAGTGTATTGAATAATTTTAAAAAATTCATATTAATTATCTATTTTAAATTACTCTTATATGAAAATTAAAAGCAATTTCAAATTTCTTTTGCTTTTTGGAATATTTTTAATCTCAAGCATAGTATGGAATCCTATACTGGCACAAACACCTCCAAAGACAGGATTAACTGTAAATATAAACACTCCTTTTGATTCAGCTAATGTGCCTTCTGGCGATTTGACTATTTACGGTACTTCTTCAGATGATGACACCAAGAATTGTCAGGTTTATGCTGATTGGAATGATCTGAAACCAATGCAACTTGTTACCCCCAATGGTCCCAAAGGAAATGCAGATTATTCAAAATGGAGTTATACGTATACTGGTAATTATCATAATATAGTTGAAGGTTCGAATGAACTTACATCAAAAATAACATGCCTTGACCAAGGTCAAAATGCATCATCACAGTTCTATTCTATTAATGTTACCGGAACAAAAGGCGGGAGTGACATCACAAAAGATAGCGTTCAACAATCCAGTGAACATACAAATCCAAATAATGAAGTTGTCAAAGTAGTATCTGTAAAGGATACCAATAACAGCAGTACAGAACCTAGCGGTCAATCCAGTGAAGATACAAATAGAAATAATGAAGCTTCCAATGTATCTGTAAAGAATACCAAAAGCACCGGAACATATAAGATTCTTCCACTATATTCGGAATCTAGTGAGAAAGAAGCAAATCCTGCTTCCTCGGAAGAAGCTGACAATAAAGAAGTAACTAGTACTGATACCAGTAACTCTCAGGACAGTCTTAATCCCGTGAAAATAGATAATACTGATACGAAGACTTTAAGCTCAGAACACCCGCAACAATCAGAAGTAACTAGTACTGATACCAGTAACTCTCAGGACAGTCTTAATCCCGTGAAAATAGATAATACTGATACGAAGACTTTAAGCTCAGAACACCCGCAACAATCAGAAGAAACAACTGCCTACGATACGAATAAGCCCAAATTTACCGATTTCACAGATGAAAAACCCAGTACCGGTACCAACAAGTATTTTACATTTGAACCAAACCTGCAAGGAGAAGAAAAAATAAGTGTGAATGACAACAATCCAATGAATAACAATCGGAATTCTGATAGTTCATTTCCTAATCATTATGACGACGGTGATTCAGTATTCGGACTTAAAATGAAACATCTTAATGAGGATACTAAAAATAAACTTGACAATAAAATACAAAAATTAAGTGAGAGACTACCTGATCACACACATATGTTTGGCATAGTTAAATAGTATTCCAAATTCAACAATCAATTGTTCGCCATCGCATCTTGGAATTTCTCAATTAGTAAGCACACTATCTATGTTAATCGTAAAGCAAGTAACGAACTTGATTCTCATGTCTGATTTTAGGTATCTGACAATTGATAACGTTCTTATAAGATACGCCGATAAAAACCGAAAGGGATTTCCACTTTTTCTTATTCATGGTTTAGGAGGATCGATAGAAAGTTGGAATAAAAATATTGAATTTTTGTCCAAAAAATTCAGGATCATTGCTTTAGATCTCCCAGGCTTTGGACTGAGCGATAAACCTAAGGTTAGCTATACCATAGATTTTTATGTGAACTTTCTAGAGAAATTCATTAAAAAATTAAAAATAAACCATCTTTTCCTAATTGGCTCCTCCCTAGGTGGTCATATTGTTGTAGAGTTTACCATAAGAAACAAGAAAATGGTCGATAAACTCATTCTCATCAGTCCTGCTGGTTCCATGCCAAAAACCTTCAAAGGTACTGCAGCGTTAAAAAGGTACTTCAAAATAGTGGAAGCTAAGTCTTCGAACGATATATCCCAAATATTAACTTCAATTGATAAAACTATGGTGGACCGTGCTTATGCAAATGTCATATACAAAAGATTATCATTGCCAGGTGCAAAGGATGCGTTTATTTCAGCGCTAAAAGGTAGTGCAAACGCTCCAAGATACAATAGTAAGCTTGCACAAATTAGTACAAATATGTTACTCATTTGGGGGAAGGAAGATAAAATGATACCATTGAAATATATCCGACCTTTTATGGAACTTGGAAACTCAAGGATCATCATAATTGAAAATTGTGGACATAGACCTCATGTTGAAAATCCAAAATTATTTAATAAAGTAGTAAGTGATTTCTTAATGGAGTAATATGCACTCTATTTTGTACGAGTCTTTCATAAGATTATACAATTGATCGACTGTGTTTTTTTATAAGTAAAAAGAAAAGTACTTACTTAAAGAAAAATAATACTGGTATTTCTAAGTGAGGATATGCTGACAATACTTATAAAAATTAAATTAAATAACATTTCATGAACTACTATTTACTAATAATATTTCTAATATCAAATTTTTTCCTTTTCTCTATTTTTAATCTTAGCACATACGGATACGAAGTCGCAAAGGTAAGTTACTCAAATGAATTAAAAAACATAGCCTTCATTCCCATTAAAGCTAAAATTTTGCCACAGTATGATGAGTCTACCCCGCAATCAGTAACTGAAGTTAAATCACAAAAAGACTCAAAGGCAAATGATATTAATAAACCAAATAATCCAGATAAATCTGATGAATCTACCCCGCAATCAGTAACTGAAGTTAAATCACAAAAAGACTCGAAAACAAATGATAAAAATAAATCAGATAATTCAGAAGATGTAGTAGTAACGGTAGTATCATCTGATAAATCTACCCCGCAATCAGTAACTGAAGTTAAATCACAAAAAGACTCAAAGGCAAATGATAAAAATAAACAAAATAATCCAGATAAATCTGATGAATCTACCCCGCAATCAGTAACTGAAGTTAAATCACAAAAAGACTCGAAAACAAATGATAAAAATAAATCAGATAATTCAGAAGATGCAGTAGTAACGGCAGTATCATCTGATGAATCTACCCCGCAATCAGTAACTGAAGTTAAATCACAAAAAGACTCAATGGCAAATGATACTAACAAAATATATAATTCAACAGAATCTGTTCCTCCTTCAATGGGGATAAAAATATTGTCACCAATAAGTGGGAAGGAAATTCCTGTTGGGAATCTTACTATTTTTGGTACTTCAACAGATAATGAAAAATCAAATTGTAGCGTATCCGTAGATTTGAATAACCAAAAACCGTTCCAAAAAGCTATAGCAACAGGACCATACGGAAGTGATGATTATTCATCTTGGACATTCACGTACTCTCCTTCGTACCACACAATTGAAAATGGACTAAACGATCTAACATCAAAACTTGAATGTGTAGAAAATTCCAAAGTAACTACAAAATGGCACAGCATTAATGTAACAGGAGATATCACAAAAGATGCGAACCCAACCTCATCCTTAGTATATAATGATCCTCTTGGAATCCTCCCACAGCTAAAACCTCTATCCACAAATCCATCAGCTAATACTACTGGGATAGCTAGTGATGAAACAACGATACCTCCTACAAAACTTTCTGCCTATTTAGTGTTACCCAAAGATCAGATATTTCACGGAGAACCTCAAAACTTCATGGTAAAAATTTCAGATCCAAAAACCTTACAAGCGGTTGCAGGAGCTAAATTAGACATTAAAGTCGTTCAAGGTTCGGTCTTGGTGGATGAATATAATGGAACGTCAGATGCTTCTGGTGAGTATTCTTGGAATCTAAATTCTGATACTCCGTCTGGTAAATCTGATGTACTGGTTTCAGCATCTGCTAATGGTTATGAACCGGCATCAATAACAGGAAGTTTCCAAGTTCAAGGACAATTGTTGGTTCAAGCAAGTCTATTAAAAGATCTTGTTGTTCCTGGTGACAACCAGACAATTGACGTAAAGGTTATGGACGCCAATACTAAAGAAATAGTATCTGGTGCAAATGTTATGGCAAAAATTGGAAAACACAATGAATACAAAGGAACTTCGGACACATCTGGTGCATATTCTCATTCCTGGAATATAACCTCGAATACTCCGTCTGGTAAATCTGATGTACTTGTTTCAGCATCTGCTAACGGTTATGAACCGGCATCAATAACAGGAAGTTTCCAAGTTCGAAAACAATTGTTAGTTCAAGCAAGTCTATTAAAAGATCTTGTTGTTCCTGGTGACAACCAAACAATTGACGTGAAGGTTATGGACGCCAATACTAAAGAAATAGTATCTGGTGCAAATGTTATGGCAAAAATTGGAAAAGACAATGAATACAACGGGACTTCGGACACATCTGGGGCATATTCTCATTCCTGGAATATAACCTCGAATACACCGTCTGGTAAATCTGATGTACTTGTTTCAGCATCTGCTAATGGTTATGAACCGGCTTCAATAACAGGAGGTTTCCAAGTTCAAAGACAATTGTTAGTTCAAGCAAGTCTATTAAAAGATCTTGTTGTTCCTGGTGACAACCAAACTATTGACGTAAAGGTTATGGACGCCAATACTAAAGAAATAGTCTCTGGTGCAAATGTTATGGCAAAAATTGGGGGAAAGAATATTTCAGAAAAAACTGATGATAGTGGAGTATTATCTTATTCATGGGATACTCCTGCTACAAGTGGTGGGAATAGATATGATGTTGTTTTGAATGTTTCATCTCATGACTATCCCAAGGTTATGAAGACGATCTCTTTTAAAATGGATAAACCACAAAATCTATTAGAACCACCAATTACCAATTATGAAGATAAAATAGTAAGTGTGAATACTAAAGACCCAAATGTTAATTTAGAATCTCAAAATAAATTCCAAGAATGTACAAACACGCTTTCGAGTGTTACTTGTAGTACAGGAGGCGACGACAAACCTGTTCTCAATCCTACTACCGATGACAAACCTGTTCTCAATACCAAAAATGATAATAAAAATATTCAGAATGATAATCAAAAACAAAGGAATGGTTACGATTTTCTATCATCGGTAACCAAATGAATTGATCAGTAGAGTAAATCTAGCATCTACAATCAAGTCTTCTAGTAATATTTTAGATAATGAGCTATTGAGTATAGTAAGCGTGATTTACTAGCATGGCTGGATTTTTTATATTTGGTAATTGATTAAAGCTTGATGATAATCTCAGACTTTTAACTGAAGTTTTATCCAAAATTCGGATAAGCTTCCTAAAGTGAGTTACTCTCAAATAGTAATTTCAATTATGATTATCCAAGATTGAAAGTCATCAAAATTTTATCAAAAATTCAAATAATTTCAAGCCTGATGTATTTATAAGTACACACTTTAAACGACTTAATGAGGCAAAATGTTAAAATTAGAAAATAACAAGTTTATATTAATATTTACAATTTTCTCATCAGTACTGCTCTTACTATTACTCGGTTTATCTTCAAATAAATCTATTGCTTTTGGTTATCAAAATTACGTACTCGTTCAAAATTGGGAAAGGAATAACGATGTACATAAAATTAGCGAAATACATGACGTACTTGCCACCAAAGATTTTGTATTTGTACCAGATTATGAAAATCATAATATAAAGAAATTTACAAAAAACGGCACATTTGTTTTAGAGTGGGGTCAGGAGGGTACAGGCCCAGGACAATTTGATACTCCACATAGTATGACTATTGATTCGCAAGGGTATGTGTATGTTTCTGATATGAATAACAAACGTATACAAAAATTTGATAGCAACGGTACCTTTATTATTGAATGGGGCATCGAAGGAAATGGAGGAGCGGGAGAATTTTTGCACCCTCATGGAATGGCAGTTGATTCTAATGATGATGTATATGTGGCAGATGCCCAACTAACTGATATTCAAAAATTTACCAAAGATGGACAATTTATAAGAAAATGGGGCTCAGAGGGTAGCGGTCAAGGTCAATTTGGTTGGATGGAAAATATAGATCTTGATTCTAAAAATAATCTTTATGTTGCTGATTTAAAAAACGATAGAGTTCAAAAATTTACCAAAGATGGAAACTTCATTTTGGAATGGGGTTCTAGGGGAGATACAGATGGTGAATTTGAGAGTCCTGCTGGAGTGGCTGTAGATTCTTCAGACAATGTGTATGTAATTGATGATACCGGTAGAATACAAAAATTCACAAGTAATGGTACTTTCATTGCAAGTTGGGGATCCGATGGAATTGGAGATGGACAATTTTCGAAGTCAGAAGGGCTTGATGTAGATCCGAATGGTTACGTATATGTGGCAGACACGGGAAATAAGCGTATTCAAGTATTTGCATTATCAAATTCAACCGTTGCTCCTACTAAATAGTACATCTATTGCAGTAACAATATTTATGCCTGTATTTAGTTAAGAGCAAAAAATTTTTTATGTTACTGATAGGATGAGATACCCAAATTCATAGTATGGGCACAGTTTTTAGTATGCATACTCGCGTCATTATTATATTGATTAGTTACGTTCAGACTGGCCTGGTAAATTTTGATATAATCTTTTTATGTTCAGGGTACATTTCTGTAAGTCTTTTTCTGTTACCTATTTTCCAATCCTTATAATCAAATCCGGGAGAGACCGTGCAACCCACCAATGAATAAGAATTCTTCTCATTTATAGAAACTGCAAACCAACAACCTGACTTTACTACCACCTGAAACCTTTCTCCTTCATTAAAATTTGGTCCTAGGATGACCTTGTTTAATCTTCCTTTTGAGTCTATTATGTGTAGTGTCAAACTACTACCAGAATAGAAATGCCAAATCTCATCTGACTTCATGATATGGAATGATGAAAATTGGTTTCCTGTTAACAAATAATAGATGGCCGTACATGTAGATCTAGTCCCATTATATCCAATCAACTCAATAATCCTATCAGATCTGTAGGTATTGGCAAAGTACCCTCCCTCTGGATGTTGACCAAGTTTGAGTTTTTTAATCCAAAATTTGGCATATTTATTCAAGACTGGGAATGAAAGTACTATACTAACTTATTTGAGTATGTTGGAATTTTTTCATTAAGTTTCAATCTTAGGGATAATCTGTAATCGAAAAGTATATCATAATTTCATATTCTTGGATTCGCCCAATTTTGAAATTGCCCGAACTAAGATACCATCACTCCAAAAATATTGTTAACATTTTGGATGAGAGAATATTCTATCTCTGACCATCAAAATACCCATGACTTTTCATTTACTGGTATTTGAACTAGTGGTAATAATTTTCTGCATAGTCATCTATTCCTTTATTCAGAAATAAGTTATGACGATATTGGATTGATATCATAATTCATATTACGAGCTTATTCGTTAGATTGAAATTACAAAGACATTATTAAAGGAAAATATTAAATAACTTAGATGTAGAATATACATAGTATATGGTAATAGGTGTGCAAATTTTACTTTTGATAGTTATGATATCAATTTCTGCTACTTTAACGCAAATTAATCTTGTAAGCGGAGCGACGGAAAATAATTCAACTAGCAGTGGAACTTCAGCTAAAAATAAAGATGTATTTGCATTATTACAATTAGAAAAGGAGATAGCAAAGTATGAGGGTTCCTTAAAAGAGTTACATTCTGGTAAGAAGAGTCCGTTTGATCTGCTGGGAGAAATAAAAAACGGAGGAAAATTCAAACCAGAATCTGGAAGTTTTCTTCCAGCATATGATGATACTGCAAAAGATAACAATAAATGAAAACATTTTTACTACTTAATATATCATGTAGCTTCTAACAACAGTATATAGAAGACAGGTTTAGCAAGTAAAAAATCTGATAGTTATACTTATACGATGAAAATTTGCATCCTCATTTTTCATGGCCAGCGTAATACCAAAAATTATGGCATTTTACGGACAATTTTGGCTTCGGATGATTAAGCACGATCTAGTCGGCAATTAAAAATCTATCATTTTTACTGTAGTTTTTAATAGAATATCAAATCAAAAAATATTTATTAATTCAAGATGACTCCAAGTCGTAAGTATTTTGTTGATAAATAGTCATAGGAAAATCGGGTTTATTGTAGGGTTTTCAACAATACTTCTCATAATTTCATCTAATTTGTTAATTAATAGTCAAAATTATGGCTTAACTTATCCAATACCAAATAAAATCTCATTTAATGATTTAGATGGGCATGCAACAATACCTATCAAGGACAAAGAAGGTGATTTTGGAATACCCCAATTTACTTCTAATCCAAGTCTTGGGGATTCAAAGAACCCACTATGTGAGAATGCTGATGATAATTTAGGAAATCCATTATGTAATCCCCTCGATAACAAGGATAACTCAAATAAAGACCAACATAATCAAGATTTAAACGACATATCTAGCGAGAATGAGCAGAAGAAAGCCGATGAGCAGAAGAA
>Ga0075431_100007265_pt1 | contig 11026 bp, 13 predicted proteins | sample RhiMetdeltSRZDD5_FD_75297 | JGI IMG/M metagenome (GOLD analysis project Ga0075431, IMG submission 75297) | Populus rhizosphere microbial communities from Tennessee, USA - Rhizosphere MetaG P. deltoides SRZDD5 | ecosystem: Host-associated > Plants > Roots > Rhizosphere > Soil | place: USA...
GTTGCCATCGAGACCATCCCGGTCGGCCCCGGCAAGACCTCCCTCGCCAAGGGCGAGTTCATCGAAGCCGTCCTCCTCGAGAAGCGCCGGCCGCGTTCCGCCGATGCCTATCTGCGCTTCATTCCGCGCAGCGAAATGGACATTGCCGTGGTGAGCGCCGGCGTCGATCTGGAGCGCGACAAGGCGGGCGTGATCACCAAGGCGCGGGTTGCGCTCGGTGCCGTCGCTCCCACCGTCATGCTCGTCGAGGCGGCCGCTGCCGCCATCATCGGATCGAAGCTCGAGGACAAGGCGTTGACTGCTTTGGCCGAAGCCTGCTCCGCCGCCTGCCAGCCGATCAACGACAAGCGCGGAACCGTCGAATTTCGTACCAAGGTCGCAGGCGTGCTGGCGAGGCGTGCTGCGCAGATCGCCTATCAGCGCGCAGGAGAGCGATGATGCCCGCAGTTCATGTCACGACCACCGTCAATGGCGACCGCCTCGACTATGTCTGCGAGTCGGACGAGACGCTGCTCGACTGTCTGCGTGACCGTCTCGGCCTGACCGGCGCCAAGGAGGGCTGCGGCACCGGCGATTGCGGCGCCTGCAGCATCATTCTCGACGGCCGGTTGGTTTGTTCCTGCCTGGTGCTTGGGGTCGAGGCCGAGAATCGCGAGATCGAGACCGTCGAGGGCCTCGCCGAAGGCGACAACCTCCATCCGCTGCAGCGCAAGTTCCTCGAGCATGCTGCGTTGCAATGCGGCATCTGCACGCCGGGTATCCTGATGGCTGCCAAGGCGCTGCTCGACCGCAACCCGTCACCGACCGAAGAGGAAATCCGCTTTGGCCTTGCCGGCAATCTCTGTCGCTGCACCGGCTACGACAAGATCGTCCGGGCCGTCCAGGACGCCGCTAAGGAACTCCAGGGAGCCTGAGCTATGCCACTCGATGTCAAACCCGATCTCAAGCGCGAATTCGATGTCGTCGGCACCCGGCCGCTTAGACCGGACGGGATCGACAAGGTCACCGGGCGGGCCCGCTTCGGTGCCGATGCCACCGCTCCCGGCATGCTGGTCGGGCGCATCCTGCGCTCGCCCCACGCCCACGCCCGGATTCGCGGCATCGATACCAGCAAGGCCGAGCAGCTCGCCGGCGTGAAGGCCATCATCACCCGCGACGACCTGCCCGATCACAGCAATGGCGACCGCGCCACCTACGACATCCTCTATAACTGCATGGCCCGCGAGAAGGCGCTTTATGAGGGCCATGCGGTGGCCGCGGTGGCCGCCGTCAGCGCCGCCGTGGCGCGCCAGGCGCTCAAGCTGATCGAGGTCGATTACGAGGTCCTGCCGCATGTGACCGACGTCGATGCCGCCATGAAGCCGGACGCTCCGGTGATCCATGACGACATTTTCACCGAGGGTGTCGAGCCCAAGCCCGACAAGCCGTCCAATGTCGCCCGCCGCAGCGAGTTCGGCCATGGCGATGTCGAGGCCGGTTTCCGCGAAGCCGATGTGGTGATCTCGCGGTCCTACAAGACCGAGGCGACGCATCAGGGCTATATCGAGCCCCATGCCTGCCTGGCCAGCGTCTCGCCCGACGGCAGCGGGGAGCTCTGGGTCTGCACCCAGGGCCATTTCATGATCCGCAATGTATCGTCCCAGGTCCTCGGCATGGAGATATCGCGGCTGCGCGTCACGGCGTCGGAGATCGGCGGCGGCTTCGGCGGCAAGACCCATGTATGGATGGAGCCGATCGCGCTGGCGCTGTCGCGCAAGGCCAACCGGCCGGTCAAGGTGGTGATGAGCCGCGACGAGGTGTTCAAGGCCACCGGCCCGACTTCCTCGACCTCGATCGACGTCAAGATCGGCGCCAAGAAGGATGGCACCATCGTCGCTGCCGAGGCGATCCTGCGCTATCAGGGCGGCGCCTTCATCGGCTCATGGGCCGATCTCGGGGCGATGACCGCCTTTGCCTGCTACGACCTCAGGAACGTTCGGACGGTTGGCTATGACGTCATCGTCAATCGGCCGAAGACCGCTGCCTACCGCGCGCCCTCGGCCCCGATGGCGGCCTTTGCGGTCGAGAGCACCGTCGACGAGCTGGCCCACAAGCTCGGCCTCGAGCCGATCGACTTTCGCATCAGGAACGCCGCCCGCGAGGGCACACGCTCGTCTTACGGGCCGACCTACGGTCCGATCGGCATTGGCGCGACCTTGTCGGCGGCCAAGAACCATCCGCATATGTCGGCGCCGCTCGGCAACAATCAGGGGCGCGGCATGGCCTGCGGTTTCTGGTTCAATTTCGGCGGCCAGACCTGCACCTCGCTCAACATCAATCTCGACGGCACCATCGCCTTGTCGGTCGGCACGCCGGATATTGGCGGCTCGCGGGCCTCGATGTGCCTGATGGCGGCTGAGGAGCTCGGCATCCCCTACGAGAAGGTGCGCTGCGTCGTCGCCGATACGAGCTCGCTCGGCTACAACGACGTCACCGACGGCAGCCGCGTCACCTTCTCCTCGGGCATGGCAACGATCCTCGCCGCCCGCGACGCGATCAAGAAGCTGTGCGGCCGCGCCGCGCAGATGTGGGGCATCTCCGAGGAGGCGGTGATCTGGGAGAAGGGCTATGCCAAGCCCGCCGGTCCCAATGCCGGCGAGTTCCCGCCGCTGTCGCTCAAGGAGATCGCTGCGGCTGCGGCCACCACCGGCGGGCCGATCGCTGGCCATCATGAGTTCAATGCCGATGGTGCCGGGGTGAGCTTTGCGACCCATATCGTCGATGTCGAGGTCGACCGCGAGACCGGGGCGACCCGGATCCTGCGCTATACCGTGCTCCAGGATGCCGGCAAGGCGGTCCATCCGGCCTATGTCGAAGGGCAGTTCCAGGGGGGCGCCGCCCAGGGCATCGGCTGGGCGCTCAACGAGGAATATGTCTATGGCGAGGATGGGCGGCTGCAGAATGCCGGCTTCCTCGACTACCGAATCCCCGTGTGCTCGGACCTGCCGATGATCGACACGGTCATCCTCGAGATCCCCAATCCCAAGCATCCTTACGGGGTGCGGGGTGTCGGCGAGACCTCGATCGTGCCGCCGCTGGCGGCGATCGCCAATGCGGTGTCGAACGCGGTCGGCGTCCGCATGACCCATATCCCGATGTCGCCGCCGCGGATCTTGAAGGCGTTGGAGGGCCGGTCGTGATTGGTACGAAGCCTCAGGGCGAAAGAGTACGCGTAACGCTCTGGGGTTCCTTGCGCTCGGCAGCCGAGGGCCGTGACACGGTCGAGGTCGAGGCTGCCACCATCCGCGAGCTGTTCTCCAGGCTTGGCAAATCCTATCCGGGGCTGAAACCCTTCATCGATCGCGGTATCGCCGTGTCGATCAACGGCCAGATCTTCCGCGATTCCTGGTCGCAATCGATCCCCAAGGGCGCCGAGGTCTACCTCCTGCCGCGCATCGCGGGGGGGTGAGCAGTAGGCAGTAGGCAGTAGGCATTGGGGAAGAGCACGCCTCACTGCCTACTGCCTAACGCCGACTGCCTACTCTTCCGGCGCCACCGCCCGGGCGACGACCGCATCGGGTGCCGTCAGCACCCAGGCGATCTCCTCGGGGCCGAAGGTCCAGCTTGCCGTTCCCCCGAGCGCCGAAGGGGCAATACGCTCGAGCACGGTGCGGCCGAATCCCTTGCCGGTCGGCGGAGCCGCGACATTCGCTCCCCGCTCCCGCCATTTGAAGATGAAGACCGGCGCGCCGTCATCGCCGCGCGACAGGCTCCATTCCACGAAGACCGTGCCCCGATTGGTGTGGAATGCGCCATATTTCACCGCATTGGTCGCCAGCTCATGGAGCGCGATGCCGAGATATTGGGTGGCGAGCGGCGTCAGCTGCAGGTCGGGCCCCTCGAGCGTGCAGCGCTGACCGACACCGAACTGGGTGAGCTGGGTGTTGACCAGATCCCTGACCGTGGCGCCGGCAAAGCCTGCCTCCAGCAGCAGGTCATGCGAGCGCGACATCGACATGAGCCGCGCTGCGAAGGTGGTTTGGAATTCCTCGGCATTGGTAATCTCCTTGCCGGTCTCGCGGGCCATGCCGAGGATCACCGTGTACTGATTCTTGACCCGGTGGGCGATCTCGCGGAGCAGCGTCCGGATCCGCTCCTCCGCCTGCTTGCGGTCGGTAATGTCCTGGCTGACGCCGTGGAGCGTCGCCCCCATGTCGTAGAATGCCGTGTGCTCGGCGACCCAGATGATCGTCCCATCGGGCCGGATCAGCCGGTACTCGTATTCCCCCACATGCTTGCCCGAACTGGCCCCGCCATAGGCTGCCTTGACCTTGGCCAGATCGTCATGGTGCACCATCGCATAGAAGCGCTCGAGCGACGGCTCGTCGCGCTCGGGATCGAGCCCGAGCAGCGCATAGAAAGACGGGTGCCAGGTGACGCGGTCGGGCAGCGCCAGTTCCCACAGGCCAAGCCGCGCCGACTGGACCGCAAGCCGCATGCGCTGGCGCTCGCGCCTGAGCGCCACCTGCTCCTCGGCGAGCACCTTGCGCTCGGTGTTGAGGCGCCACACCGCCTGGTCGAGCAGGTCGACCACGAAGATGATGAGGCTCGACACGATGACGAAGCCGACGAGCGCCGCGGCATTCCACGGCGTGAGCGTGAGGCTCCGGCTCGGGTCGAGAAACAGGTACCAGGCGGCAATGGCGCCGATCACCATCGCCAGCATGCCGGGCCACCGGCCGCCGACAAAGGCGCTGAGCAGCACGGCAGGGTAGAGGGTGAGGAAGGGCGGGAGATCGGGGAGCGCCACCCGCAAGCCAATCGCCGCCACTGTCAACAGCAAGGCAAGGCCGAAACCATAGAGCGGTCGTTCGCGCAGCGCCGGCAGGTGGCGGTCGATCCACATCCCTCATCCCATATGCGGATAGAGCCTCATCGCAATCTGCGGGGTGAGCAGCAACAATGCAACAGCGTGGATCAAATGGCGGCGTGTGGCGTTACAACCGCAACATTATCAGCGCGTGTGGAGGCCAGCATGACCATGTATCGCCTCGTATCGCAGCCTGACGGGTTGTGGCTCGAAGGCTATAACGATGATGACGAGGAATGGGAGATCATCGACGGTCCGTTCGACACTCGCTATGAGGGGACGTGTGCGCTGCGCCGTTCCCGCGAACGGCAGGAGCATCGCGAAATCTGTGCATTTTAGGTGATTTTCAGTGCGTTTTTCGGGTCTGTTTGGTGCGTTTTGAAGCGTTTTTGGCTGGATTTTTCGCGCCGTTGACGATCCGAGAGGGCGGCGGCGCGGCGTCGAGTCGGGCCTCGTGGGCAAGTCGTATGGCGCGTAGTCTTTCGGTCTTCTGACGCATGGCGGCAGCAGCTGCTCTGTATTCCGCCATGGCGATGCGACCTTCTTCGGCAACCTTCTGTAATCGCTCGAACTTTGCTTCGGAACGTTCACGTTGTTCTGCTGTTTTGCTCGACAAGAACATCACTCCCTGGACAAACGAAGGGGCGGCCTGGAAGCCGCCCCGCAAAGTTACTGAGGACGCCTGGTTTGTCGGGAAGATTATTCGAACCCGACTGCCTCTTTGCGAGCAATCCCTGGCGTGATCAGATGCGTCTAAACGAGGGGAGTCCAACTTTGGTTCCAATGATGAAAAGAAAAATTGCCGTGCTACTTACAAGAACGACCTGTTTATGCACGTTATTGTTGCTGGTGATCTCCAGCAATTCTTACGCTCAGAGCCAGCGCAAGGTCTCGGCGGGCGATCTGATTATCATCGATGCTTGGATGCCTCAGCCACTCCAGGGTGCGAGGGCCGGCGCGATCTATCTGAAGATCGAGAACATTGGGAACGACGCTGATCAGCTTCTCGCAGCGGAATCGCCGGTTGCGCAACAAATGATGGTCCACGAGTCCAGGGAAAGCGGCGGTGTCATGAAGATGTTGCCTCGAAGCAGCTTGGAAATCCCAACTCATGGCGAGGTCGAACTGAAACCGATGGGAATTCACCTGATGGCGATGGGTTTGAAATCCAGCATCAAGGAATCGGATGTTTTCCCCATCACCTTGAAATTCAGGCGAGCCGGTCCTGTGAGGGTTGACGTTGTTGTTCAGCCGCCCAACGCGCTTACACCGACGCTCCCCTAGCGGCAAAAAACAGGAACGACTACAACCATCGACACAGGAGACAGGAATTACAACAATCGATATTCGCCACCTTCGGTTGGACTCATCGAAATTCAGGTTGTGGAATAGTCGCTCTCCTGCAAATTGTCGCAATTTGGCTCGAATTCCGACGATTGATCTGGCATTTTCTTGCTGGTTCGGGTTGAGCAAGGTCGTCTCCCCCGGCAGACCGGGCCCAATCCGGAGGGAGCTCCGCGGGGCAACCCGCGGGGCAACCCCAATGCCCGCTATCCCATATTCCGAGGATCAGGGTATAAGAAGCGGCTTGTGTCGGGCCGTCGAGGGAGGATTATATGGCTGAATCAAAGACTTACCACGGAGGTTGTCATTGCGGGAAGGTGCGCTACGAAGTCGTCACCGACCCCGGTGCCGCGATCGCCTGCAACTGCTCGCAATGCGCCAAGCACGGGCTTTGGCTCACCTTTGCGAGCCCGGACCAGTTCAAGCTTCTGGCCGGCCAGGAAAACCTCGTCGACTATCTGTTTAACAAACAAGTCATACATCACCTGTTCTGCTCGAATTGCGGTGTCGAATCCTTTGCACGCGGCAAGACCCGTGAGGGCCGCGATGTGATCGCCATCAATATCCGTTGCCTCGAAGGTGTGGACATCTCGACCCTGAGCCCGAAGCCTTTCGATGGCAGGAGCCTCTAGCGACCGCGTCCTTAAACCAGGGGAGAGCGATGGGTTTGTCAAATTTTGCACGTTATCCAAGCCTTCGCGACAAGACCGTGTTCATCACTGGCGGAGGCTCGGGGATCGGAGCGGCAATCGTCGAGAATTTTGTCGACCAGGGATCGCGTGTCGCCTTCGTCGACATCGAGGATGCCTGGAGCCGCAAGCTTTGCGAAGACCTGAAGGACCAATACGGCACAGCTCCGCAATATATCCATTGCGATATCAAGGATATTGCTGCCTTGCAGTCGACGATCGACAAGGTCAGCCGAGACCTGGGTGATATTGCCGTGTTGGTCAACAATGCCGCCAACGACATGCGGCACGATTGGACCACTGTGACGCCCGACTATTGGGACGAGCGGATGGCCATCAACCTGCGGCCTATGTTCTTCACCGTTCAGTCAGTCATACCGCAGATGAAGCGCTTGGGCGGCGGCTCGATCATCAATTTCGGCTCGGTGAGTTGGAAATTGGCCCAGGGCGGGATGCCGGCCTACACCAGCGCCAAGGCCGCCGTGCACGGCCTTACCCGCGGCTTGGCGCGTGACTTCGGCAAGGACGGCATCCGTGTGAACACGGTGGTGCCGGGTTGGGTTATGACTGAAAGACAGCTGAAATTATGGGTCACCCCGGAGGCCGAGAAGCAGATCGATCAGAGCCAATGCCTGCAGGGCAGGGTGCAGCCCACCGATCTCGCACGCATGGTCCTGTTCCTCGCCTCCGATGATTCGCGAATGTGCTCGGCCCAGGAATTCACCGTGGACGGCGGTTGGGTCTAGGAAACTGTTGCCGTGACGTCACTATTTGCGAGGATATGTCGCTGAACAGCGACACAGTTGTTGATACCCGCGCTGCTCAACATTGCTTATCCGGCCATGTCTGACCCTTATTTATAGGGCAGGGACGTACCTCACGGCGAGGAATGTTGAGCATGATAAAGGACCCTCCATATCCGACTATCTTCAAGTTTTCGTTGCTGTTGGCAACGTTGGCTGTAGGGGTGCCTGGGTCGGCTGTGGCCCATGATCCCTACATGGGAATCTTCAATTTCAACGGCGTGAATTGCTGCACCGGCCATGATTGCCTGCAAGCAGCCGACCCCAGCGACTTCGAGCCGATCAGCAATGGCTACAAGGTCCGCAGCACCGGCGAGGTCGTGCCAATGTCGACAACGGGATTTTCACCGGATGCAAACTGGCATATTTGCCGCAAATCCGATTCGAAAAAGACCATCCGCTGTCTTCTGGTGCCGGCAGGCGGCGCGTAAGCCGCTTGCAAGCATGATGCTCTAGCTGCACGGAAATTTATCCGCGAGAACCTGCTCGACCACGCTTCGAAATGGCGTCGACCAGCGGCCCGCCTTGTCGGGGTCGACCATCACCTCCGGGAGGGTGATCCTGTATTTGGCGACCTCGACCAGCGCCACCTGGAACATGTAGGTCACGTTCATGGGCACGCAGATCTTGTGCTCGCCGGACATCCGCTCGGCGATCGTCCAAATGACGCCTTTGCAAGTGCCCTGACTGTGGGGATCCTGGTTCTCGCAGGTCGCCGCAAGCCAACCGGCACTCGATGAGAATCCCATCATCCTCTGGTCGAACAAGGCATTGTGCGTCGCATTGCGCATGTCTTGCGCCCACCCACTCCTCAGCCAGAACTGGCTTGCCACCAGCGCCAGCATGACGAGCGCCAGCGCTCGCCCGCCATTTCGCGGTCCCATACGACTGTCCAGTGCCGTTTTTTGCTGCCTCCAGAATAACTTAGCTGGAGCCCGAAGCAAATCGCCTCACTTGGGTGGGGCTGGCGCTGCGGGAACTGGATCGGATTTGCCGCCGGCGACCCGCTGGGTCGATGCAACGGCCTTTCGCGCTGCCGGGAGAAAGGTGGTTTCGATGAGGCTCTGGATGACCGACTGGGCATCGTTCCCGAGCCGGGTCGTCAAGATGTTCGCCATGTCGTTGAAAGCGACGCGGCAGTCGCCCTCCGCTGCTCGAATCAGCAGATCAGCCCAGGTCGCTTTGGCGTCCTTGCCGACATTGCGGGCCGCAAAGGCGGCGCTGCAATCGCGAAATCGCGCCACGGCCGGACTTCCCTGGCGCGCCCACCAAAGCGTCCTTTCCTCTTGGGGCTCCGCAGTGGGTTGGCGAGTGACCGCAGCGGTCTGCTGCTCAGGGGCGGCGGTTTGCTGCTCAGGGGCGGCGGTCTGCTGCTCAGGGGCGGCGGCCTGCTCAGGGGTGGCGGTCTGCTGCTCAGGGGCTCCACCCGGCTGCGCCGGCTGGTCCAGGGCGGGCTTTCTGAGCGCGACGGCCGGATTGGGCTCGGGCGCTGGCGGTGCGGTTTGCTGTTCAGGGACAATGTCCTGCTGCTCCGGCTGATCCAGGGCTGGCTTTCTGAGCTCGATGGCCGGATTGGGCTCCGGCGCAGGCTTGGGCGCAGCTTGTTTTTCCTTGGTGCCTGTCGCAGCCGGTCGCTTGCGGAGCGGATGGTCGGGAGCCGGAGCCTTTTGCGGCGCCGACGCTTCGACCGAGGAGGTCGCTTCATTGGGAGCGGCCTTCTCCACCTTCTCGACCTTGGCCGGTGATTGGCGACGGGCCGGTGACTTCGCCTTGGCCACGACCACCGGGCGCGACTTCGACTTCTCCGGCCGCCGCTTGCTCTTGCGGCGTTCCGGCCGCGAAGATTTCTTGACGGCCGCGGTTTTGACGGGTGGATCCGGCCGGCTGATCCGCGGACGCGGCGTTGGCATCGGCCTGGCGAGCGGGGGCTGCTGAATATTGACCGTCGGGTTCGGAAGGACCGGCCCGGGCTCGTCGGCTTTGGCGAGCGGCACCATGCACCCCAGCAGGATGACGGCGAACATCAGATTTGTGCGCATGACACCTTCTCGTCTGATTGGCGGGATCAGGAAGGCCGTCAGTAATGGGATGCCCGCACGAAGCTGCTTCGGGATCGCCGATACTTCCCGAAACCCTGCCGATCGTGCTGCCTCGGCAAGGCGCCGCAAGCTCCCCAACCGGGGTGTCGATGGTTTAACAGGCATACTGACTCACCGATCGTCTGATTCGGGTCGGCAAGTCAACTTAGACGCTAGTTTTCCGTTTGATATCGCCAGCTTTTTCAGCGTGGCGACTTGAAGAGCATGGTAACGCCGAGGCCGGTAGCGCGCCGCCGCACGAGATCCGCTATCACCGCCTTGTCGGCGGCCGGGAAGGCGATGGCCAATTCGTCGACCACCGCGGCGACGTTCAAGATCCGCGATCCGGTACGGTATGGCTCGATCGCGGCGGAGACCGCGCGTCGGAGCTCCTCGTCCATGCCCCTCTCCTCACAACCAGAAGAGAGTTTGGCTTCTGACGAAGTTTGTCAATTTCAAATGATAAGACTTTGCGGCTCTGTCGGATTATTGCTTTGCCGGCACGGGCTGCGGTCCGTCATAGCCTTCGATGACCAGAAGATCCGCTGTCGAGGCATCGCGGCGAAGCTTGATCACCTCCTGATATTCCGGCGAATGCCAGCAGGCCAGGGCTGTCTCGAAAGAGGGAAACTCGATCACCACATTGCGGGAGCGGCTGCTGCCCTCGAGCGTCTCCGATCGCCCGGCGCGGACCAGGAAGCGCGCACCGAATTTGGCGAAGGCCGGACCATTCGCGGCGACGTATCTCTGATAGGCATCCGGGTCATGGACATCGACGCGAACTACCCAATAGCCCTTCGCCATCTGTCGAGCTCCTATTGCGTGCTGGAGGAGTGGGAGCCATGCGGATCCGGTGGTCGGTGGGGCGGCCCGAGCCCCTCTTGCGATGCCGCCCCGCCTACGGACGCGATTGTACTCGAACAGAAGCGCCCCGTCCGTTCCCCGCTGCGCCCCGCCGGCGATGAGCGCCGCCGCTCATGGCCGGTATTGATCAATATCTGCCAGAAGCTGGACAGGATCACGGCCACAATATCACAACCACGTGAAAAAATGCCGGAAGGCCCATATGGGAAGCGCTTGTGCTAAGCCACCCGGGTCAAAGGAGAGCCCAATGCCGAAAGCGAAGAAACCAGACCACAAGCGTGACAAGACCGGGCCGAAAAAGGATGAGGACGCAGGGCCCCCCGAGCGAGACAAGAGTTCCTGGGACAGGGTCGACGAGGCGGAGGAAGAATCCTTTCCGGCAAGCGATCCGCCCGCCTA